>JGI24143J45723_1000171_pt1 | contig 34671 bp, 29 predicted proteins | sample BarGraIncu00432A_FD_45723 | JGI IMG/M metagenome (IMG submission 45723) | reverse complement strand
CTGCTTAAACATGCTGTCGGGGTTCAACTCCGGCGACAACCCAATGGCGGGATCAGAATCCTGCCGATACAGCAACCTTTGTTTGGGGGATAGTTCCGATATCCTTTGGTGCATATAGAAACAAACGGCGTAAATGAGCTAACTCGCCAGGATCTCGCGCTGGGTTGCCAGTATCACTCAGGGGGGGTAGCCCACGACTTTTGCCCCTGCCCGACATCCCGGAAGTGACGCGCATGGACGCTTACCGCGCTACCGGACCGCCGTTGTGATCCCCTAAGGTCCGGGACAGCACACTCATGTCTGCAAACGCCACCAACGCAATTGCCAGAGCACTGGCGAACAAAGTTCCTAATTCGTCGGGCGACACCATTGGGATTTGAAAAGTCGGAAGTCCCCGGGGCAAAGTGCCAACAACCATGAGGCCGTTTTGCACCCGTAGATCGAACCACTCCACGAAAAGAGTTGCACCGCTAACGGCAATCAGAATGCCTGGGACGCTGGGCGCCCACCACTTAAATCCGGCGATCACAATCAAGGATGCCAGGCCGATCACCAAGGCGGTTCCGTTTGTCTGGTTGTCCATTATACCCTGCACGAGGTTGCTGGCCTCACGAATTAGGTTGCCGCCACTGGTGTGAAACCGAGTATTTTGGGCAACTGACCGACCAATACTATTAGAGCAACCCCATTCAAATAACCGTATCGAATGGGCTTCGAGAGCAGGTCAGTGAGGAAACCGAACCTGGCAAGACCGGTCACGATGCACAGCGCACCCGTTAGTAATGCCAGAAGTCCAGCAAGCGCCACCAAACGATCGGGGTTGCCTGCGGCCAACGGGGTAATCGTCGCGGCGATGATACCAGCGAGTGCCGAATCAGGTCCCAGTACCAGGATGCGACTTGGTCCAAAGATAGCGTATGCTACCAGCGGGACGATGGTCGAGTATAGTCCGTAAATGGCGGGCAAACCGGAGGCTTCCGCGTAACCCATGCCGACGGGTACGAGGACCGCTGTGAGGGCGAGACCCGCTATTAAGTCTTTTAACAACCAGCCGCGCTGATAAGTTTGAATCAGCAAGATGATAGGTAGCCAGCGACGAAGCCCGAGGGGGCGAGCCACCCGAGCAAAGGGGTTTGCCTCCCCTTCCTTTGGTCGGGTTGTTGGGATCGGAGTTGAAGTCATGAGCGCGCCTCGGATGGTTGGTGTTTAATAGTACCAGATATAGAGTCGCTCACCCAGCCTGTTTCAGGAAATCAGTTTCACACAAGCGCCAGCGATCTTGGGTATCTCAACCACGACAAAAAGTTGGGAATGGGTCCGTTCGGTTTTATATTGACGCATTGGGTTGCTGAACCCCTTTACCTGTAACTGCGGACCTGATATGCTCAGCAACCCTTCAGGCAAGTTCCACAGGCGGGACAGAGATGAAGTACGACTCAAGGCCAGCGCGTCGTAATACACAACCCTCAAGCCCTAGCACCGGCGAATTGCGTCAGGTCAATCCATAACCCAAGGTTTCCAGCCAAACGTATCAATTCTGCAGGGAAGCGGTCGTACTGAGTAGCGACATCGCGCCTGTTATTGAAAAATCAAGGACACCCGTCTCAACATCAGGGTGGTCCATTAATTGTTTGAGTTCAGTGAAATTATCCTTCAAAAACGATATTACCTTCTCAATAAGCTCTTTAAGTCCTTTCGACTCTACCGTGCAGACATCCAAAATAAACCCAGAGTCCTCATGGCTGCCGTTGTGTAGTGACTCACCACTGCGCCATAAAGAATATCGTGATGGATTAGATGTAAAATTGCTGTTTGCTACGAAGTCATCCACCGCAAACTATACGCCAGACACCAGCAGGACACATGCGTTCATTTTTTCTATTTCCCTTCGTGTTCTGATTGTTATCTGCCAACTGGGGTGATGGAGGAGCAGGGCTTGGAGCGCAATCAAATAGAGCTGATATGCTGCCGATTTCAGATGCTTCCGCAATGAGGGTTTTGTTGAGCGGCTCTCCCCGTATTGGTAACGCGAGGATTTATAAAAAGCCTTCAGGCTATATCACCATTATTTTTAATTCGCAAAATATTTTTATAGCCATTCCTTGTAGGACCTTTTCAGGGTTGTTCATTTTAAAGGGATCGACAGCGCCGGATTGCGAACCAATAGGATGTCAATATCGGCAGGCAGGTGCGTTAACGTATGAATAAATTTGAGCTATTTTTTGTCGGTTCGGCGTATGATTAAGTTACTCAAGATCCCCGAGATATCACGTTCGTGAGCATATTAAGACCGTCTTGCCTACTCTGGACCAGTTAAAATGTGATATTTGGCCTTAATTAAGAGGCAAAAAAGGCCCAGATGTAAGGTAGCGAATACGTTAAAATTATTCAACAGTTAGCGACCAAGGAGGTCGCCCATGCCCGTACCAGACACAGATCATGAACAGTCGCTCCATGAAGAGGAATTAAAAGGCCATCGACCTGAGCGAAGACAGGCTTATGAGGTATTGCACTACAGCGAAGCGCGATATCGTGCCCTGTTCCTCGAAAACCCGACCATGATAGTTACCCTCGATACCGCGTGGACCATACTTTCCGCCAATCCAAGTTGTTCAAGCCAGCTTGGCTACACGATAGACGAGTTGAAGGGCCACTCGGTGTTGATGCTGTTTCACGAAGATGATCGCGTAACTGTGGCCGAGCATCTGCAGGACTGTCTCAAGGAACCCGGCCAGGCGCATCGCTGGCAGTTCCGCAAAATCCGTAAAGACGGAGCCGTGTTGTGGGTGGAGGAAACAGCGCAGGCGGTGTACGACCTGAACGGTGTACTAAACGTCCTGGTCGTCTGCCAGGATGTCACAGACCAAAAGCGAGTGGAAGAGGCGTTGCGCGAGAGCGAGGCGCGTTTCCATGCCATCTTTGATCTGGCTGCGGTCGGCATCGCTCAAGTCAGCTTGGACGGACACTGGATGTTGATGAACCAAAAACTTTCTGATACCCTTGGTTACAGTTTTGACGAGCTGGGAAAAATGACCTTGCAGCAGATCAGCCATCCAGACGATATAGATCGACATCATGCACGCATCCGTCGTCTGCTCGCTGGCAAGGTTCCCTCCTATTCGATAGAAAAGCGGTACATCTGCAAGGGCGGCTCCACCCTGTGGGTAAATTTGAATGTGACTTTGGTACGGGATAAGTATGGTAAACCCGAGTATTTCATCGCAATCGTAGAAAACATCGACAAGCGCAAGAAAGCCCAAGAGGCTCTACAGGAGAGCGAGGAGCGCTTCCGCCTCATGGCCGACACTGCGCCAGTTCTTGTCTGGATGTCAGGCACCGACACCCTTTGCACGTTCTTCAACAAACCCTGGCTGGATTTTACCGGTCGCAGTTTGGAACTGGAACAGGGCAATTGCTGGGTAGAAGGGGTCCACCCCGACGACATGAAACGCTGCCAAGAGACGTACCTCTCAGCCTTCAGTGCCCGTCAGGATTTCAAGATGGAATACCGCCTGCGACGTGTTGATGGCGAATACCGCTGGATGGTCGATACCGGTGTCCCACGTTTTATGCCGAATGGCGAATTTGCGGGCTACATCGGTTCGTGCTTCGACATTACCGAACGAAAATATGCCGAGGAGGAGATCAAGAGACTTAATACACGCTTGGCAGAGAGAGCTAACGAACTGGAATTTGTCAATAAGGAGCTGGAGGCGTTTAATTACACGGTTGCCCATGATTTGCGCCAGCCATTGAACGTTATTAATGGTTATTGCCAGGCAATAGAAAAACTGTGTGGCGACCAACTTCTTGAAGATTGCTTGGCTTATGTCCGTGAGGCATACAACGGCACCTTGAAAATGAATCGTCTCATAGAAGCTTTGCTAAATTTCTCACGTATGGGCCACACAGAACCACGCCGGGAGACAATGGACCTCTCGTCCATAGCACAAGAGGTGATCGGGGCGCTGAAACAAACTGAACCTGAACGTCAGGTTGATTTTCTGATCGCCAACGAGATAATGGCTAATTGTGACAGTAACCTGTTGCGGTCGGTTTTCGAGAACCTTCTCGGCAACGCTTGGAAGTACACTCGAACGCGGGAGAAAGCGGTAATTGAATTCGGAGTAAGGCATGTCGGCAGGGTACCGGCATATTTCGTCTGTGACAACGGAGCTGGATTCGACATGGCAGATGCGGACAAGCTCTTTACTGCATTCCAGCGTCTACCAGATGCTGAAAAACAATGTGGTTTCGGAATCGGCCTCGCAACAGTTGAGCGTATCATTCGGCGACATGGCGGTAAGGTATGGGCGGAGGGGGAGCTAAACAAGGGAGCGTGCTTTTACTTTACTCTTTCCGCAGATGAGGTTCTGACATAAAATCGCCGGGTTGGAAGCGTAAAATCAATATCGAGGTCTGCCATGGCACCCATTAAGTCAAGTTCCTCATTTTCGCTATTAATTGTTGAAGATGACCAGGCGACCTGTGACATCATGACCCGCATGGTCGCCGAGGCTTTCCCCGATTGTTCAATATACACTGCCGGAAATGGTGTGCTGGGACTGCTACTTTTCGAACGGTTCACTCCTGGGATAATCATCACCGATATTAATTTGCCGGTAATGGACGGCATCGAAATGGTTCGTAAAATCAGGTTAGTAGATGCAAACGCAAAATGCATCGTGATAACTGCTTACAACGATAAAATCACCTTTGACAAATTCAAAGATATCGGAATCAGTGCCTACCTAGTAAAGCCGCTTGATTTCAAAGGGTTGTTTGCGGCTATCGAAAAGTGCGTAGGTGAGATTCATCTAAAGGAAGAATGGTTTTAAACGATCAAAGGGGGGAATTAGCTTATTGGTTTTTTCGCGACGAAGAATTAAAGATTATCCGATCCCTTCTCCGCTGGACCAGAATCCCAATTTTCTCACATCCAATAGTGCCAGAGCTACATTCGCCGCCTGGAAAGGATCCCAAGGTATCCATTGCCGAGCCGCTTAGTCGCACTTCAGTCGATAGCCGACCCCCAGTTCTGTTACGATGTGCCTTGGCCGCGAGGGGTCATCTTCAATCTTTTGCCGGAGGTTTGAGATGTTCACCCGGAGCACGTTCTGCTGTTCGGCGTAGGCTGTGCCCCAGATCTGCTTCAGGATCTGGCCGTGAGTCAGCACCTTACCGGCATGGTTCACCAGGATTCGCAACAACTCGTATTCGGTAGGGGTGAGTTGCACCTCTTCATTGCGAACGACGACCCGTCGGAGGGTGAGGTCCACCTCCAGCCCACCGCAATTAAATAGCGGCTCCGACACCTGTTGAAGGCTCCTCCTGAGTGAAACCCTGATACGCGCTTGAAGCTCCGCAACACTGAAGGGCTTAATAAGATAGTCGTCCGCCCCGGCATCGAGTGCTTCTACCTTGTTATCTTCGCCATCGCGTACAGAAAGCACGATGATCGGCACCTGCGACCACTCCCGGATTCTTCGAATCACCTCTACCCCGTCCATGTCGGGAAGACCCAAGTCGAGCAGGATGATGTCCGGGCGAACCGTCGCAGCCGCAGCCAGCGCCGAATGGCCGTTCTCTGCTTGGTGAAGTGAAAACTCACCGGTATCGAGCACCGAGCGCAGGAAACGGATGATGGCCATCTCATCGTCGACCATAAGAACGCGAGGCAAAATAGCATTACTCTTCAAATTTGGCACGATATGCTGTCTCCGGTATCAGTTGACGTGGAGCGTTACTATCATTTGCAGCCCCCCGCCGTCCCGGTTTTTCGCCTGAATGCTTCCGCCGTGAGCCTCGACAATCCCCTTGCAGATGGAGAGGCCGAGTCCCGTACCCCCGGCACCCTCCGGGACAGGTACGCGATAAAACTTGTCGAAGACCCTTGCAAGTTCCGGTTCAGGGATGCCGGAGCCCCGATCGGAAATCGCCAGTGTCAGTGTATGGTCGGCAAGCTCAGCTGCGAGTTCGACGGTGCTGTCACGCGGGGTGTACTTTAGGGCATTGTCGAGCAGGTTGACAACGACCTGGGTCATCAAAACCATATCCATTTTGATTAGCGGCAGTCCGGGGGGGACACGCACCTCGATCTTCCTCTTGCCGAGCTGTGGTTCCAGGGCGGCAATGGCGCAACCGAAGAGGTCTTGGACATCGCAGGAGACCTGCTTCAGCTTCAGCGCTCCTGACTCCAGGCGGGTCATGTCGAGAAGGTTTCCAACGAATCGATTCAGTCTTCCAGCCTCCTCCCAGGCAGCGGCCAGCAGATCGTCCCGAGTTTCCGCCTCGAGTGCGCTCTTTTTGTCCATAAGCGCACCAAGCGCCCCGGTTATGGAGACCAGCGGCGTGCGCAAGTCGTGAGAGATGGAGTTCAAAAGTGCTCGTTCCAGAGTCTCTCGTGCCTCGAGGATCTGGGCCTGCTCTGCCTGCTTGCCGAGATGGACCCGCTCGATGGCGAGAGCCGCTTGGGTGGCGAACGCCTCGAGCAACCTGCGGGAAAGCGGCGAGGTGTAGTCGGCTTCGTCTTTAAGCTTCAACCCGAGGATGCCACGCGCATTACCGGAGGTAGCTATCGGCAGGCAAAGGAGACCAGCGGAGACTAAGGTGTCCGTGCCGCGCCCTGCTGGGGAGCCGTTTTTGAAGGCCCAGTCTGCAACGGCCGACTCTTTCTGGGTCAGCATTAAATCGCTGCTGGACTTCTTCACCTCCAGCCGTTCCCCCTCCGGCAGGAGCACCGCGATCTGTGCGCCGAGACTTTCTTCAATGTTCCTGACCATAGCGTCTACGATCCCCGTCAGATCCGAGGATACCGCTAGGTCGCGGCTCAGGTAGTAGAGGCTTGCAGTTTGGACCTCCCGTTCACGGATCGCCTCGGCACGCTCGCGTGACTGTGAAACCAGGGTGCTGATGACGACGCCGACCGTAAAGAGGGCGATGAAGGTAATGAGGTACTCAGTGTCGGTGACCGCAAAGGTGAAGCGTGGGGGGACGAAGAAGAAGTCGAAGGCCATTACGCTCAGAAACGCGGTGAGTATCGCAGGCTTTCTCCCCAGCCTGGTGGAGGCAAGAACCACTGCGAGGAGATAGACCATCACCAGGTTGGTTGGGGCGAGGTACCGGTGCGCAGGCTCGCAGACAAGCGAAGTGCCAAGCACGAGAATAAAGCTTTTCAAATACCCCTGCCAGGGGATTGGAATACTCGGTCGGGAGGCATCTTTCGGAGGACTACTATGCTCCTCCGCGATGCTCACTACATGCACGTCGATGGAGCCGGAGAGGCGGATGATCTGGTCTACCAGCGGCTGTCGCAGGAACTCGCGCCAGCGCGGCTTGGAGGGCTTTCCCACCACGATCTTGGTGACGTGGTTCTTTACCGCGTATGCGATGAGCGCCTCGGCGACAGAGGTCGAGGTTAGGGTCGCGACTTGCGCACCGAGGCTCTCCGCCTGACGCAAGTCGCGCCAGACCCGCTCCCGGTTCTCCCTGGTGTGCTTGTTGCCACCCGGCGTCTCGATGTAAACCGTGTGCCAGGCAGCTTTCATCTCGTCGGCAAGCCTTCTCGTGGTTCGGATCAGCCGCTCACTATAGGGGCTGCCGCTGATGCAGACAAGAAGCCTCTCGACAACCGGCCAGGGACCTGAGATAGATCGCGACTCCATGTAGGCGCGCATCTGGTCGTCCACCCGGGAGGCCGCACGGCGCAGGGAAAGTTCGCGCAGCGCCATAAGGTTCCCCGGTTTGAAGAACTTCTCGGTGGCGAGAGCAGCTTTCTCGGGGATGTAGATCTTCCCCTCCTGCAGCCGCTGCAGCAGGTCCTCTGGGGGAATGTCTACCAGGCGGATCTCTACCGCGTTATCGAGGAGTCTGTCGGGAACCGTCTCGCGCACGACCACCCCTGTGATCTGCGCAACCACGTCATTCAGACTCTCGAAATGCTGGATGTTCACCGTGGTGTAGACATCGATGCCAGCGACAAGGAGTTCCTCCACGTCCTGCCAACGCTTCTCATGGCGGGAGCCCGGGGCGTTACTGTGGGCGAGTTCGTCCACCAGCGCGATCTGCGGCCTGCGGGCAAGCACCGCATCGAGGTCCATCTCGGGGAGAACCACTCCCTGGTATTCTATCTGCGCCTTAGGGATGGCCTCGAGCCCGTCAAGAAGAGAGTCGGTTTCGCTGCGGCCATGGGACTCAACATAAGCCGCCACCACGTCCCGGCCGTCGCGCAGGCGCTGTTGGGCCGCTTCAAGCATGGCGTAGGTCTTCCCCACTCCTGCCGCATAACCGAGAAATATCTTCAGCTTGGCCCGCTCATTTTCGGCTTCTTCCGCTTGAGCAACCCTCAGGAGCGTCTCCGGCGACGGACGTGCATCCTCGTCATTTCTCATGTTTTCTCCGATTCACCCCGGCCTTTGCGCTGTCGTGGAACCCTTATTTCAGTGCATCCAGTGCCAGGTTCAGCTCCAGCACGTTTACCCGCGGCTCCCCAAGGAAACCAAGCTGACGCGGCTCGGTGTGGGCAGCAACCACCTTGCTAAGTTCAGTCTCAGCGATGTGGCGTGCTTTGGCAACACGTGCCACCTGCAGCGCTGCAGACTCAGGCGTTATGTGCGGATCAAGCCCGCTGGCAGACGCTTCCACCAGGTCGGCGGGGAGGCTCCCGGTAACCCCTGTGTCGCGCAGGGCCTTGACCCGGTCACCCACCGTCTTCAAAAAATCTGGGTTGGTGGGGCCCGAGTTGGAGCCGCCGGAAGCCATGGGGTTGTTACCGAATTCACTGGTGGCAGAGGGACGGCCCCAGAAATATTTGGTGTCCGAAAAGGGCTGACCGATGAGGCTGGAGCCAATCTGGCGGTTTTTGCCGTCGGTGATGAAGCTTCCCTTGGCCTGATTCGGGAAGGCCGCATAGGCGAGGCCGGTGACGACGGCCGGGTAGATGCCGCCGCAGATAATGGTGAACAGAACGAGCATCAAAATGGCTGGACGAATCTCTTTCATGGATTGTTCCTCCAGTGAGGGCGACCGATCAGCATCGCCCACACATGTCTGTTTTTCATTGGGTGGGGTTGCACCGCATCCAGCTGGGCTCTCAATGGTCCGCGTTATACGAACAGCCCTACCGCCAAGTCGATGGCCTTGATCCCTACGAACGGCGCGATCATCCCTCCCACTCCATAAAGAAGCAGATTATGGATCAAGAGCTTCTCGGCCGGCATGGGACGAAACTTGGTCCCCTTGAGCGCGAGCGGCACCAGCATCGGAATGATAACTGCGTTAAATATGACCGCGGAGAGGATCGCGCTCATGGGGGTAGCCAGCCGCATCACGTTTAACACACCAAGCTGGGGGTAGATTGAGAGCAGCATCGCCGGAATGATGGCGAAGTACTTGGCGATGTCGTTGGAGATGCTGAAGGTGGTCAGGTTCCCACGAGTCATCAGGATCTGTTTTCCTACCTCAACGATGTCAAGGAGCTTGGTAGGGTTGGAATCCAAGTCGATGATGTTGGCCGCCTCGCGGGCCGGCTGGGTGCCGGTGTTCATGGCGACCGCTACATCAGCCTGTGCCAGCGCCGGGGCGTCGTTGGTGCCGTCACCGGTCATCGCGACCATGAAGCCGGCCTCCTGGTACTCCTTGATAAGTTTCAGCTTGTCCTCGGGCTTCGCTTGCGCCAGAAAATCGTCCACTTGCGCCTCGGCTGCGATAGCGGCCGCGGTAAGGGGGTTGTCGCCGGTGATCATCACGGTTTTGATCCCCATGCTGCGAAGCTGCAGGAAACGCTCTTGGATCCCAGTCTTGACGATGTCCTTTAAGTTGATGACTCCGAAAATCTCGGCATCGCAGGATACCACGAGCGGAGTCGCGCCGCCGCGGGCGATCCGGTCCACCACATCCGAAAGATTGGCCGGAATGGCGCCAGCGCCGAGGGTTTTAACGAAGGCGATAGTCGAATCTGAAGCGCCCTTTCGGTATTTCTTGCCACCCGTGTCGACTCCGGAAAGACGGGTATCAGCGGAAAAGGCTATGCTCTGCGCGTCGGCGGGAAGCGTCTCCAGTTTCAGATCGTGCTTCTTCCTGGCCAGCACCACAACGCTTCTCCCCTCAGGGGTTTCGTCGCTAAGTGACGCCATCAGGGCCGCCTCGGCCAATTCCTTCTCGGTGTGGCCACCGACGGGCACGAACTCCACCGCCTCGCGATTGCCAAGAGTGATGGTCCCGGTCTTGTCCAAGAGCAGCACGTTCACATCCCCTGCCGCCTCGATGGCGCGGCCCGAGAGTGCAATCACGTTCTTCTGGAAGAGACGGTCCATCCCAGCGATGCCAATGGCTGGCAAGAGCGCAGCGATTGTAGTCGGTGCCAAGCAGACAAAGAGTGCCACCAGTATGGTAAGTGACACCGGTGTGCCGTGACCTGCCGCCTTGACGGAGTAGATGGAGAGCGGACTGATGTTGGCGCATACCAGCAGAAAAACCAGCGTCAGTGCGATCAGCAACACCTCGAGAGCTACCTCGTTGGGAGTCTTGCGCCTCTTGGCTCCTTCGATAAGCGAGATCATTCGGTCCAGGAAGGTCTCGCCGGGGTTGGCGGTGATCCTCACGATGATGGCGTTGGCGATCACCTCGGTGCCGCCGGTGACTGCGCTTCGGTCGCCGCCCGACTCACGCACTACCGGAGCCGACTCTCCAGTCACTGCCGACTCGTTCACCAGAGCAGCTCCAGCCACCACGTCGCCGTCACCGGCGATGGTGTCGGGCGCCTCCACCAGTATGAAATCCCCCTTCCTAAGCGATTCGGCGGAAACCGTTTCGAAAGGAGTGCCGAACTCCGCCTTTTTCAGGCGCTTGGCGGACACCTCGGTGCGGCTTTTCCGAAGGGAAGCGGCGCGTGCCTTGCCGCGTCCCTCGGCAAGGGCCTCGGCAAAGGTGGCGAAGATGACGGTGAGCCAGAGCCACGCAGAGACGAGCCCGGTAAACCAGGCCGGCTCAAGGTTCGCCCCGGTGAGCGACATGATAAAGGTGACCAGGGTGATGAGACTGGCGATCTCGACGCAGAGCATGACGGGGTTACGCCAGAGTTGCCGGGGGTCGAGCTTCTTCAGGGATTCTATCAGGGCGGGTCCCATGATCCGCATATCAAACATGGAAACCGGTTCAGGCGAATGTTTCGACATGGTTAGTTACCTCCCAGCATGGTCAGGTGTTCTACGATCGGCCCAAGGGAAAGTGCCGGGAAAAAGGTAAGTGCTCCGACGATCAGGATCACCAGTGTGAGCCAGATGGCAAACGGTGCCTTGTCGGTCGGGAGTGTTCCGAGGCTGGGCGGGACGTACTTCTTCTCCGCAAGGGAACCGGCCATGGCGAGCACCGCCACTGCCGGCACGTAACGGCCAAACATCATGGCGAACGAGCCCAGGATGTTATAGAAGTTGACGTTGGCATTTAGGCCCGCAAAGGCGCTGCCGTTGTTGTTGGCCATGGAGGCGAAGGCATAAAGCACCTCGGTGAGGCCGTGGGCGCCGGGGTTTGCCATGGACGCCACCGCAGCAGGGGTGATCATGGCGACCCCCGAGGTGATCAGCACGACGATTCCCGCCGTGAGGATGGTTATCATCGACATCCACATTTCCCGGACTTCAATCTTCTTGCCGAGATACTCCGGGGTCCTGCCGATCATGAGGCCGGAGACGAAGACAGCGATGACCGCGAAGGCGAGCATGGTGTAGAGACCGGAACCGACCCCGCCGAAGACGATCTCGCCCAGAAGTATCAGGGAGAGCGGGATCATGCCACCCAGGGGGGTAAGGGAGTCGTGCATGACGGCGACCGCACCGCAGGAGGTGCCCGTGGTCGCGACTTCGAAGAGGTTGCTGCCGGCCAGGCCGAAACGAAGCTCCTTCCCTTCCATGTTGGCCCCCTGCACGCCAAGCTTGGCCAGGAGCGGATTGCCGCTCACTTCAGCCCACTGCAGCACGCTAAACGACAGGATTAACAGGAAAAGCATGACTCCCAATAGCGTCCACCCCTGGCGCGGGTTACCCACCATGACCCCGAAGGTGTAGGTGAGGGCGCCGGGGATCAGCAGTATCATGAGAATCTCAACCATATGGGAGAGCGGTGTCGGGTTTTCAAAAGGGTGGGCCGAGTTAGCGTTGAAGAAGCCGCCGCCGTTGGTACCCAACTCCTTGATGATTTCCTGGCTGGCAACCGGGCCCATGGGAATGGTGACTTCCTTCGCCGTTACGCTCTCCGTTACCGGGTTCCCTTTGGCGTCCTTGATCGCGTTCCCTTTATCGTCCAGCTTCGGTTTGTCGTAGGTTTCCGACTGCACGAGCGGCACCGTCTTGTAGTCGCTGAAGTTCTGGATCACCCCCTGGGAGACCAGGAAAAGGGCGCCGATTACGGAAATAGGCAGCAGGATATAAAGGGTGCCGCGGGTCATATCCACCCAAAAGTTCCCGAGCATAGAGGTCTTGCGCCGCGCAAAGCCGCGGATCAGCGCGATGACAACCGCCATGCCGGTGGCTGCGGAGACAAAGTTGTGCACGGCGAACCCCACCATCTGGGTGAAATAGCTGGCGGCTGATTCGCCGCTGTACGCCTGCCAGTTCGTGTTGGTGACGAAGCTGATCGCCGTGTTAAGCGCCAACTGCCAGGTGAAGGCCGGGAACTTTTGGGGGTTCAAGGGGAGCAGATTCTGCAGCATCAGCATGGCGAAGAGCGCCACGAAGAGGACAAGGTTGAAGAGGACCATGGCCCAGGCATAGCGCTGCCACCCCATCTCCTCATCCTTCTCTACCCCGCAGATTCGGTACAGCAGGTTTTCACACGGGACGAAAACCGGCGACAGGAAGGTCCGCTCCCCCTGGTAGACACGTGCCATAAAGGTCCCAAGCGGCTTAACCAGGGCGAGGAGTACGACAAAAAAGATGATTGTTTCCAGCCATTCGAACGTGCTCATGATGTGCTCTCCAGTGATCAGATTTACCTTCTCTGGCATTGTTAAAGTGGTCTACTCTTTTACGCCAACGATTGATCCGTACTTTTGCCTGCTACGACAAGCCTGGACTAATGCTTCGGCTTAAAGCGCGTGGTAACGAGACAGGCGACCGTTCCCTTTAGTGCCACGTAGCCGGGAAGGACATAACCCTCCACCACTTCGCCCTCGAAATAGTAATCACCCAGCGTGCCGATGACTTTCACCCTGCCGTACGCCTTGGATATGCCCGAAATGTCCGGCGGGTATTCCCGATACACGGTGAGTATGTCGTTGACCTTTATAGCGCTCCTGACATCCTCAGTGCCGCTGTGAAACAGGTGGACCAGCGCTCCGACCTTCATGATCTCCTGGTCCTTCAGGTAGGTTGGCTCCTCTCCGGAGGGAGGGTAGGACACGGCATGAAGTGGTGTCGCTAAAAAAAACGTGGCAGCTAGAACAAGGAACAGAATACTTTTCATGGTCAACCCTCCCGTCCTCGTCATATCAAAGGCAAAACCCGCATCCTGTTGTCTCCACCGCCGGTTTGCCTGCTGATGATCCGCTTCACCTCCAGTGACTGCCCGGGAGGATGGAGGGAGTTCCCATGTTCCTTCGGCGGCCTTGAAGACTGGCGCGTGACCGGGGCTGAAAGGCGGCGGTGCGATGGCCGTGGCGTGAGACGGAACGGCCCCGCGCCCTGGGCACATCGGCAGGTCGTCGGCAAAGTCCTCACCTAAGTAGAGGCCGGATTCGGGGTTGAACAGGTAGATTTTCATGATGGCACTCCAGGCATCCCTTAGACAGTAGAAGGTAGGTTCCTGAGTATCACCATATCCTGCTTTACCTAAAGAGGATGTCAAGATGCAGTCCATAAGCATTAAGAACGCATTAAGATTCAAAAAAAACGCCGATATGCTGTCTTCCGGCGTGAAAAATCCTAGGAATTGATGTTTTCTTAATGCTTTCGTTGGGTATCTTAACACCTGCTTAATGTCAAAAGAGTTAGCCTGACAATCAAGAGGATACCAGATTACGGACAAGACGGAGTCAAGCCATGAAAATCATTGAAGCCATAATCAAACCGGCAAAGCTGACAGAGGTGAGAAGCGCCCTGGAGAACATGGGGGTCGAGGATTACATGGAGAGTGCAATTTCCTGCCATGGCCGAAAGGGGCAGACGAGGTTCTATCGCGGAGCTGAATACATGACGGAGTTCGTGGAAAAAGTGAAACTGGAAATTATTGCCAGCGATGACTCGGTGGGAAGCATCATTAAGGCGATTGGCTCCAATGCCAGGAGTGATCTGCTGGATGATTGCCGGATATTGATCCTCCCATTTAACGAGGCAAACTGAATAATCGCAGACGGCAAAGGGGGTTTTATGGAAGGATTCATGCTTAGTGACATGCAACTGGTGTGTAATGAAGCATTGGACGCACAGCACCGGTCGATTTTTGACAATATGGCGAAAGTTTACGAGTATCTTATGATGGAGAAAAAAGATCAGGATTTGCTCGACCTGCTGGAAGTACTAGATGCCTACTGCAAGCTTCATATTTTCGATGAAGAAAGAGTTATGTCCGAGATGGATTTCCCGAGTATCGAGGTCCATAAAGCACAGCACATGCTGTTCGTCAGGCATTTGGAAGTTTTTATGAGCAGTTACGAAGAGTCAAACTGTGCGAAAAACATCGACGCACTGAATTTTCTCAAGGGATGGTTCCTGGAGCATATCATGGTGTTTGACAAGAGATACTCGGTCCATGGCAAACGGTCCCACAATGCTTCCCAGGCTCAGCAACTTTGAGGGCTCAGGCAGAAAAGAGCAGTTCCATTGGGTGCAATAAAAAGCGAAAACAGGCGGTCGGCAGATGAGTAAGTAAAAGCGGTACTACCAATCCCGTGGAAGTGCCGCTCTGCTCTTGCTCGACGTACTCAAGGGCCGCGCCGTATGATCATCAGGATCAGTTGCACCAAGCCAAAGACGACGGCTGAAAGGGCGAACCCGACGAGGAGTGCATTCTTCAAGTGCCGCTTCCACGGGGCAGGCCTCAGCAACTGTGGCAGCGCCCGGTCAGCTGAACCTCCCCGGGATGGTCCAGATCCTCCTTCATGGCCATGGCGCTCAGATATCTTTTGCCCGGATCCCGTTCCATGGCGTGCAGTATGATCTCCTCAACCTGCTCCGACAACCCGCGGTTTTGATTGCGCGGGGCCATCGGGTCGCCGGTCACCCGGGCATTCATGGCAACAAATACATCCTCACTCTCCCCGGAAAAGGGGATTACCCCGGTGACCATCTCGTACAAAAGGGCGCCCAGGCTGTAAATGTCAGTCCTTTGGTCGCCGCGCCTTCCTTTGACCTGTTTGGGAGCCATGTTCTCAGGGGTCCCCATCGCCGGAGTGAAACCGATGAAGGTAAAGCGCCTTCCCGTGGACCTGGCGATGCCGAAATCCAGAATATGTAGGGTGCCGTCACTAAGAATCATGATGTTCTGCGGTTTGAGGTCGCGGTGCACCACGCCATGTCCGTGCATATGCGCCAATGCATCGCACAAACAGCTGGCAAGCTTGAGTGCTTCCGCTTCGGGCAGGGGGTGGACTCTTTTCATCAGGTGTGCAAGCGTGTGACCTTGCAGATACTCTGTCACGATATAGGGGCGGCTGCGGCCCTCGACCGGGATGAATCTCAGTATGTAAGGGTGATTGAGCAGCAGTCCGATCTTCTCCTCGCGCAAGAAACGCGAATAGAAACCGGGGTCGCTCTCGTACTGCATAAACGGGACTTTGAGGGCAACGTCTTGTCCGGTGCTGAGGTCAGTTGCCTTGAAGATGGTCGCCATGCCGGAGCGGCTAATGGTTTCGGTGATGAGAAACCGGCCGTCGAGGGTCTGCCCGGGCTGGAGATCATACCCGGAAGGTTTGGGCAGCGCCTCGGGGGCCATCGGGACGCAATCGATGGACGACTCGACTTCGCTGGTCTCAATAAGGGTCTCCAAATTTGCCTATTCCATCACGTCTGTCAAACCGCTCGTCTGCCCAAGCGTGGGCGGTTGCGACAACTGGCTTGCCTGCTGTCCCAAATCACCATCACCATTGGCCGCCGAGAAGTTAGCCCGCTGAATCTCCCATTGATTTTCAGCCATCCTGAAGACTGGCACCTCTCCTTTGCTGAAGGGGGGTGGAGCAATGGTCGTAGCATGAGAAGCGTCAGGCTCGCATTCATGACTCGCTGAAAGGTCATCGGAAAAGTCCTCGCCTTGATAAACACCGGTTTCCGGATCGAAAAGGTGGATTTTCATTGTGACACCTCGCAAGTGCAAAAGTAATAGGCTCTCTCTAAGTATCATCATATGCTCACCGGCATAAAGGCAGTGTCAAGATGCAGGTCAAAGGCATTAAGAATGCATAAAGATTCTAAAAAAGCCTTATAGATTAGGCATTTTCTAAAGCATGTTGCACCTTGACCCTTACCTTAAACGTTTCACGCTGCAGGTATGGCACCTGTGGACTCGCCCCTGACCTCGATCTTGATACTTTCTTGATATATCAGAACGAATCTTGATACCGCCTTTATGCCACTTCGCGTAGCATATGGCAAAATCCGTGTCTGTGCCCTGAACTAACGGCAGCGTTGCCGTCACGTGCCTTTGTCCTTGGGATGAGGTCGGGACCGGCTCGGATGTCGTGCCATCGAAAAAACCTTAGAGGGGGCAGTAATGGAACAGGGGAAGTCAGCCGACAACGGTAATTTTTTCCAGAAGATCATCCGGACCGTTTTCGGCGCGCCGAAACTTTTGAAAGACCCGCACTTGTTCCACAAGATGTCGCTCATCCCGGTCCTGGCCTGGGTGGGCCTCGGGGCCGATGGGCTCTCCTCCTCCTCCTACGGTCCGGAAGAGGCTTATCGGGCGCTCGGCACCCACACCTACCTTGCCGTCATGCTGGGAATCGCCACCGCCATAACGGTTTTCATCATCTCCTATGCCTATTCGCGCATCATCGAGCACTTCCCCCACGGTGGTGGCGGCTACATAGTGGCAACCCATATGCTCGGGGAAAAGGCAGGGGTCGTGTCTGGAAGCGCGCTCCTGGTGGACTACGTGCTGACCATCACCATCTCCATCGCGGCCTGCGCTGACGCCCTTTTCAGCTACGTTCCGGTCAGCTACCAGCCCGCCAAGATTACCTTCGCCTGCGGCATGGCGGTATTTCTCATTGTGCTCAATATCCGGGGTATCAAGGAATCGGTCACCATAATGGCCCCGATCTTCCTGGTCTTCGTCCTTACCCATATTGTGCTGCTGGTGGACGGCGTCGTCACCCACACCGACAAAATCGCCCCGCTGGTGCAGGACTTCCATACCGGCCTCTCACACGACGTCTCCAGCATCGGTATCTTCGGTATTTTGATGCTGTTCCTGAGGGCATACTCTCTTGGCGGTGGTACCTACACCGGTATTGAGGCGGTCTCCAACGGACTGCAGATCATGCGGGAGCCGCGAGTGAAGACGGGGAAGCGTACCATGGTCTACATGGCAACCTCGCTCGCCTTTACCGCCGGCATGCTGTTCCTTTGCTACTCCCTGATGGGGGTCCAGCCGGTTGAGGGTAAAACGCTCAACGCGGTACTGGCCGACGGCCTCTTCGCCCACTGGCCGATGGGGAGCACCATAGCCTTCGTCACCATCTTTTCTGAAGGCGCCCTGCTGCTTTTGGCAGCCCAGACCGGCTTCGTCGACGGACCACGCGTCATGTCCAACATGGCGGTCGACTCCTGGTTCCCTCACCGCTTCGCGGCGCTCTCGGTCCGGCTCACCATGCGTAACGGCATCGTGCTGATGGGGGGAGCGGCCATAGCCCTACTCCTCTATACCAAAGGGTCCGTCTCGGCTCTGATCGTCATGTACTCCATCAACGTATTTTTGACCTTTTCCCTCTCCCAACTCGGCATGTCCCGGTTCTTTATCCAGCGCCGCCATACCGATCCACAATGGATCCGGCACCTTTCAGTCCACCTTGTAGGCCTTGTGCTGTGCGCCACCATCCTCCTAATCACAATCGTTGAGAAATTCACCGAGGGGGGGTGGCTCACCCTGCTGATCACCTCCATCGTCATCGGCTGCTGCTATGTAATCAAGGGACACTACGTATCGGTCAGGAAAGGAATGGCGCAGCTCGACGAGGCGCTACTCGATTTTCCCACCAGCGGACCCGTCAATACCGCGGCGCCCCGGCGCGAGGACCCTACCGCCATCCAGCTTGTGTCCGGCTATAGCGGGTTCGGCGTGCACACACTGCTCTCCATCGTCACCACCTTCCCCAAGACCTACAAAAACATAATTTTTGTCTCGGTCGCAGTCATCGATTCCGGGAGCTTCAAGGGGGCGGAGGAACTTGAAGCCCTGGAGGCCTCGGCCAAGGCGGGGTTGAAGAAGTACGTTGACCTCGCCCGGCGCCTTGGCTTTGCAGCTGACTGCCGGATGGCAGTGGCGACAGACGTCGTGGAGAGCGTCATCGAGATCTGCAAGGAACTTGGCGAAGAGTACCCCCGCTCGACAGTCTTCACTGGCCAGCTCACCTTCCGGCTGGAGAAGTTCTACCATCGGATGCTCCACAACGAGACCGCCTTCGCCATCCAGCGCCGCCTACAGTGGGACGGACTCACCACCGTCATCTTGCCGATACGGGTGAGCATCTAGCCAGCTGACGCGGGGTCTTCAGGGTAAACCTGACAGTAAAACCAGGGGAACGCGCCTCTTGGGGGAAAACCTCTTGTCATAACGCGGTCATTTGCCTAAAGTGATGCCATGACCGATACCAGCTCCGCACCAGTCGCCCCCCACATGCTCAGGCGCCAGGGCCTCCACGCCGCAACCTTTTCGGATTATCTGGCGGCGTGCGTCCTGGTCGCCGCCACCTCCCTTCTTTGCGAGCAGGTGCGTCCCTACCTTTCCCCCATCAACATGGTGATGGCTTATCTGCTGGCCGTGGTGCTGGCGGCTGTGCGCCTGGGGCTTAAGCCTGCCATCCTCGCCGCTTTTCTTGGTGTGCTCGCCTTCGACTTTTTTTTCGTGCCGCCCCGTTTTTCACTACGGACCTCCGACACCGAGTACCTGATCACTTTCCTGGCGCTGTTCATCGTGGGGATCGTCATCAGCTCCCTGGTCACCAGGGGACGCGAGGGGGCAGAGGCCTTGCGTTTGCGCGAGCTCCAGACTTCAAGCCTTTATCGCCTGAGCCGCGGCCGGGCGGCCGGCACTCCTTGCCACTGTTGTGAAAAACATTGAGGAGGGCCTGCATGCCCAGCTCGCCGTATTCCTCCCTGAAGAGGATCGGCTCGAGGGGGCTGCTTCAAGCAGGGGGCTCGACCTTTCCTCAGCCGACCACGAGATCGCCCTCTGGAGCTATCGCAGCAGGCGCCCGGCAGGACACGGCACCGATTCCTACGCCTCATCCTCTCTGCTTTTTATCCCTCTTAAGGCACTTGCGCGGACGCTGGGCGTCCTCTGCATAAAGCTTGAATGGCTCCATGAGCCGGATACTGATCAACTCAGGCGCCTGGTTGATGCTTACGCGACGCAGATCTCCATGGCCCTGGAAAGGGTGCGCCTGTCGCGGCAGGCGCAACAGGCCGAGATACATCAAGCTCGGGAAAGCCTGGAGCGGGCGCTACTCAACTCCATCTCCCACGATCTGCGCACCCCGCTGGCTACCATCACCGGCGTACTTGGTGCGGTGCTCGAAGAAGTAGAGTGCTTGAACCCGGTGAAGACCCGGGAGCTCTTGGAGACGGCGCTCGAGGAGGCCGGGCGTCTGAACCGTTTCGTTGGCAACCTCCTGGACATGACCCGATTGGAAGCGGGGACGGTGCAACTGCGCCTGGAGCCCTGCGATGTGCAGGACCTGATCGGCTGCGCCCTGGTCCCACTCGAAAAACAGCTTTCTGGAAGAAAGGTCGTGGTGCGGCTCCCTCCCGACCTGCCGCTGGTGACCCTCGATCTGGTACTCATGATACAGGTGCTGGTTAACCTCATAGAAAATGCCCACAAATACTCGGCGCCTGAAAAGGAGATTGAGATTTTCTCATCCTTATACAACTAGATATATTGTTACCTGTACCTGCCAAAATGTTTTTCAAGGGAACCTTGTGCAACCATAAAAGCAAGTACCATCAAGGTCGAACCCAACTGCTCTGGAAGAAGTGGTTAAGGCGGACCTGTTTACGTAAAGTACGATTTTTCCCGTTTCGTGGCACTGGCCCTTGTTCTCCTTAGGCCTGTCCCCTCCCCTACTCCGCAGCCCCTCCGTTCACCGCTTCTTTCAAAAGATCGCTGGCCTTGAAGGTCAGCACCTGTCGGGACTCGATGGTGATCTCGTCGCCGGTCACGGGGTTCCTGCCGCGGCGGGCCGCTTTCGCCTTCACCTCGAAATTGCCGAATTTCGCTATCTTGATAGTTTCCCCAACCTCCAGGGTCGCCTTCATGGTGTCGAAGAAGCGCTCGACCGCCTCGTAGGCCTCCTTCTTGCCCATTCCCGTGGAATTTACCACCCGTTCCACTATGTCTGTCTTCGTCACGGCTCCCCTCCCTGTCGGTACCGGATAACCAGCAATGGCGCATCATAGGGCCAGCCGCGGACGGAGGCAAGGGTTTCCAGCAATTTCATCCAGCTGCTTTTATTTGGGGACTACCACCCCCGCCCGCTCAAAACGCAGCCGAAACCGCCCGCAGCATCCGGTGCAGGGGGGACAAATCTAAAATCCTCGAATTAGATTGGGGCTCTACGAATTTGGTGCCACAGGCTATATTTAATATGGTATGAAATGAGGATGCCCATGAGGTTGGTTAAACGGCCATAAAAAAGGACTAAAAATATGAATTATTTTGCGTCAGTTATCACCTTCCTGCTCCTCGCCCTGCCGCTAGCTTCATCTGCCTCGCCCATGACACTCTATAGTGGCGATATGGAACTGGTTGCTGTCTCCGGCGGCGGTTGCTTAGAGAAAGACAAACCGGGTACCCGTTTTCAGCTGGTTTTGACGCTGGAACAGGGAAACTCCTCCAATGACCTGCAATTTACCGGTTTTTTCAACGGGCCTGACGTGCAGACGGGGCGCTTTTCCGGCAACGACCTGGGCCAGTTGCAGGTGGTATATCCTGACAAACCGGAGCGCTCTCGAGGTGACTCCCTTGCCCTTTCGGAAACTTCCGGGGGATTGGGTGGTGAACTTCGCGAAAAAACACAAACTGACCCGGCAAGCTGTTACTTCGAGAAAGCGATTCTCAAGCTAAAACAGGTGGCAACAGGGAGCAAGGCTGAATCTGAGTATGCCCGTCAAGGTAGTCTCTTCAGTGCCGAAGTCTACTTCATGAGTGGCCAGTCACTATTGCAGGCAGACAAGCCAGACGAAGCGATTGGAGAGCTCCTCAAGAGCCTGAATTTACGCAACAGGATAAATCCAAACGATCCTGACCGGGCAATCCCGGCTGTTTCCCTTGCCATTGCCCATATCATGGCGGGTCGCGAGGCGGAAGCCCTGACGATCATGCGCGGTCTGTTGGGAGATAAATTCAAAACCGGAGATGCCATACTCAAAGAGCGCAAAACTGTGAGTGAAAAGCTTTGCGGTGCTGAAGAATACTTGGAAAGTGAGGCGGGACGCAAAGCATCCCTGCGACTTATGGATACCGTAGCGAGGGAGTTCGGCAACCTCAGCGGTGTGGCCGTTCCCCTGGCCGTCTGCTACGACGAAATAGCCAGGGAGTATAAAGACCAGGAAGATCCCGAGTCGGCAATCGAGTTTTTCCAAAAGGCGGTCAAGCTCAACCCCGGCAACCCGGACAGCATTGCCGGAGTTGTCATCTCCTTTGCGGATGCGGGAGCTCCGGCCCAGGGGCGGAAATATCTGGAGGAAAACGCGGAACTCTTCATGAAAAGTGCCGGCAAGGAATCCCATGACGTCCTTTTGTCCTATCTATATGCCTCCGAGGCGCAACAGGAGGAGGATAATGGTGATTTTCCCCGTGCCGAAGAACTCTTTCGTGAGGCTCTCAAGTCAAGGCCCGGCGAGCGGACGCTCGTAGTCGCACTGACTCGTGTGCTGGGAAAAGAGGGGAAAAGTGCCGAGGCGAGAAAGCTACTGGAGGATGGCAGGAAAGGGTGCGGGGATCAGACCTGCCGGCAGGAATATGGCGCTGAAGTGGCCCGGCAGGAGATGATAGAGCGGCTGGTGAAGCGCCTGGAAACTCGGGGTGGAATGCAGTGAGGTGAAAGGATTATCGTAAAGTTGCGATTATTGGATCACTTTTCCCCCTGGGGGTGGCGATATCACTTGGCAACTGCACTCGATGACCGTGACGCCAGCCCGCCAGGTCAGGTTTTCAGCGTTGTACTCCAGGGAGTGCTTTTGCGCTCCGCCCCAGATTTCGCAGTTGACGGTCTGAGCCGAACCTTTCGAAGCGGACCAGCGCGCCGTTACCTCGCTGATCTGCACCCTCTCGGCGCCCAGGGACCTTGAACCGGAGGGCGCATCACGCCCTCCGGTTCTAAGACGACGGCGACCTTCACTTTTGCTGCGCTGTATACGGTTCTAGCTATTGGCATGGAGGAACCTTACCATTACGAGCGGAGAATCGGGTTTGGAAGAGCAATCGTATGTGTCTGATCGCAAATGAATAGGCCACCTAACCGGGGGGATCCCCCTGCCCTGCGCACTCCATGAGGCCCTTGGTGACCAGCTAGACCTGAGCCCGCTTAAATAGAGCGTTTCGGCGCCAAAGGAATCCAGGCGGTTATGCACCTATGCAATATTTATTTGTAAATAAATATCATCAAGTTAAACCCTCTTCCCTGGCACATCGTCTCTGGTCAAAAAAAACGGGTTCTTGAAAGATGCCTGCCTTGACGGCTCCTTCGATAAAATCAGCTTACCGCTAATTTCCTCATTGCTTCCTCATTCACCATCGGCAAAGAGCATTATTATGGTAGCGGTATCTCTTGATCGTATTTATTGGAGGGGGGCAGCCGTGTGGGCGGTAGATGCTATCATGACCATTTGGTAATATGGAAAGGTGACTGCGGCGCACCCAGGAGGCCAGACGAGAGCTTGGCCACGCCCCCGGGACAATGGATGGCTACGTGTGGGGAAGAAAGCGCGCCCTCCTGATAAGATTGAGAAGACTGCGTGAAAAGAATCCGGACCGAAGGATCAGAGTAGCCCGCGCGTTATCATGTCAAATTCGAGTGAATCGGTCCGGCTGAAAGGAGCCCTGCAAGCGGGCCTTTCGGGCCGATCACCCATGCGCCCCTCAGCTAGCGACACGGCGACGGAGACCAGAGCCGGCGATTTCGCACCAATAATGGAGAGATGGTCATGCGCCTAGTCAGCCTCATGACGGTTATCGTCGTCATCGCATACGGAACCGTCACCCTTGCCGCTCCTGCAGTAGTACCGGTCCCGCCGCCGGTCCAGACCGTCGCAAAGGTGGATCCGGCACGCTTCATGGGACGCTGGTATGAGATCGCGCGGCTCCCCAACCGCTTCCAGAAGGGGTGCATGGGAAGCTACACCGATTACTCGCTGCGGGACGATGGGCAGATAAATATCGTCAATTCCTGCCGCAATGAGAAGGATGGCGATTTGCGACAGGTGAAGGGGCGGGCCTGGGTGGTCGACCCGGCCAGCAATGCGCGGCTCAAGGTCACCTTTTTCTGGCCCTTGCGCAGCGACTACTGGATTATCGGACTGGGAAAGGAGTACGAATACGCGGTTGTGGCTTCACCCAGCAGGAAGTATCTTTGGATTTTGAGCCGGTCCGCCACGATGGATGACGGCCATTACGCGGAACTGCTGCAGGAGGTGGAACGGCAGGGGTTCGAGGTAAAGAACCTTATCAAGGGAATTGCGGCTAGCAAGGGGATGGGCAATTCTTGAATTTGTGACCATGTCTTTTCCCGCCCATTCATTGGCCTAAAGCAACTTGTTGGCGATGTTTGCGACAGCACGGTTGTCCAAAGCAAGGCTCAAACCCTGATTGGCTGGACGCCCCGTACCACTTCTAATTGAGCAACCTAACCTTGCTGCAATAACGGGCCGTTGTCGACAGCCCTGAATCGCAAGAAAATCAACTACCCCGCCGCAAGCAGCGGGGTATGGCAGCAGTTTCGTAGATTAGCATATCGTTTTTTGAGGCTAGAAGCAAAAGCATGAGACGCGCCCCAAGGGGCTGGGAATTTACCCGAAGGGATTAACCAAAGCTTAGGCCTGTTTTTACGGACGGAAGTTTATAACAAGTGATTATGTTATTTTGCCATCTGCCGTTAGTCAGGTCCGGCACGATATCAGCCCAGTCACAGCGGCAAAATTAATGCTTGATTGTGAAACAGATCCCATCTAGATTAGCCGAAACAACACCAGCCCTCCCTCCAGCAGGGAACCTGCCAACTCGTTACATCGATCACACGTGGTAATCGGCGTGACAGCCATAAAAGGTGCCAGACAATATGAAACCCGGATCCCACCTAGCAACCAACAAAAAGATATTCGACTTGATAACGGCAGAGCAGATCCTCGACAAGAAGATTCTCGACATAGGGGCGGGGACCGGCTACATGACCCAGTTGCTCGGGGAATACCTGAAGAAGAACGGCAGGAAACCGGCCGAACTGATAACGGCCTGCGACCTTTTCCCCGAGTACTTTAAATACCCCGACGTCGTCTGCGAAAAGATGGCCTTCTCCGACAGCCTCCCCTTTGCCAGCGCCTCGTACGACGTGGTATACGCTATCGAAGTCCTGGAGCACCTGCAAAACCCCTACGGTTTCATCAGGGAAATCCTCCGGGTGCTGAAACCCGGCGGCAAGGCCATTATTTCCGTGCCCAACATTCTGAATCTGAGTTCCAGACTCGCCTACCTAAGCCACGGTTTTTTCGAAATGTTCGAGCCGCTCTCGTTTAAGGAAGAAGACGCCGGCAGGCTCTGCGGGCACATTATGCCGCTAAACTTTTTCTACATCGATCACAGCATGCGTCGGGAGGGTTTTTCCCAAACGTGGGTCTATCCAGATAAGATCAAGAAGTCTGCGAATCTCCTGTATATCGGGCTCTATCCTCTGCTCAAGCTATCGATGCACCGTTACCAGGATGGGCTCATTAAGAAAAACAGCTACCTGGTGGACACGAACCGAGGTGCGCTTGCTCTCATCAACAGTAGGGCCATGCTGTGCTCGCGCAGTGCCATCATCATCGGCCGGAAAGGTATCTGATGCGGTGCACCTGCTGTTTATAGGCGGTGCCCCCACGTCAGGACGCGCTACTGTTCTCTTTACTACGCAAGGATCTCCTTTTTTGGTGCCCCGCTGCCCCTTCAGGGCGGCGGTTATTTCCACCTGCGACCAGCCTCCCCTCCCCTACCGCTCCATTTCATAATCACCGGAAAGGGGAATTTACCGGGCCTGAGCCATAGTGAAGCTTATACGAGGAACTTTGATATTTGCATGGATATCTTTCGTCGTTATGCCAGTGCTTAGGCCGGTTCTGGTGGCCATGCTAAACAGTTGCATGACTATCGGAGAATGCAAGCATATACAGATTATTTGGCAACCTGCGGATGCAAGGGCAGGGTATGCCTCACGTGCATTAGTCCGACACCCGACCTCCTCTGACGAGAAAGCCCTCGCTTGCCTAGCCTCGACTCATGAGTGGTGGACCCCCCGGTGGATAGCCTCCACGGTTGGATAAAACACACTCCTCCCCATTTTCCTCCAGGCTCTGTTTGATGATCGTAGTCGGGATGGCCCGGTGTCCGATATCCGCCGTATTCCACGCCCTACCCGTCTGCCGCCCCCGGATGAAGGCACCCCTCGCCTTTGGGGTTGGAAGCGACTCCAGGGGAGCGTTATGGAGCCGGAAGGGCGGGATTCTTTTGCCCGTGGGCTAACCCTACCCTACCCGGTGGCAAGTGGATTCACCTTGCCGCCCTGCTCCCCGAACTTCAGCTACCGAAACACCTGTCAGGATGAAATCTCTGTCAGCAACTAAATGGGAGTACACCGGGTTTTAAACCAGCAACCGCGACGGGGGCGTGCCGACCCTCCCCCCCTTCTGACCTGCGCCCAATATGCGTTGCCTGTATTTATGACTACATAAAAACCTATACAACTGCACTTAACCACCGACCGGCTTATTTGCCGGTCAAAAAGCGGCGCCGATCGCATCGCTCAGTCTACCAGCAAGTGCTAGCTTTCGTGGAGACGCCTCCCCTACCTCACAAATGTCAGGAACATGTTACTGCCCAATCTGCTGGCCGAATCGCCGCCCTCCCCTCACGGGTTGTAACCTGGAATATATTTCTCTTATGGAGGGTTCGTGAGACGGTGTAACTTTCCCCGTTGCGGTACATGCTCCAACCAATACCCATCCGCAACCGCCCTATTTCACACACTGGCCGCCCACTAAGAACCCGTGGACACACCCGTACTCGCCTTTGGGGTCAAAGATGATTACATGGGACGAGGTGGCTCTGGAAGTGCAGAATTCATTGCGAGTGGCCCCTGACCCTGCCGACGCCCAAGTGGCAAGCGGATACACCTTGCCTTCTTTTCCTCGAGTTTAAAGTCCCAGGCGCCTTGCTTGACGGTAACCTCTGTGCGATAGCCCACTTGGGTTGTTTCGGATTTTAAACCAATGACAACCCCGGCGCATGTCTACGTTGTTTCCCCCCTCCCCTTCCGACCATCGCCAGCAACACGCACTCTTTCATTTACAACTACATAAAAACCTATACAACCAGACTAAACAAGACTAGCCTTCCCTTCAAGTATGCGTTGAATCAGCATCGTTCGGTTCCCGCCCGTCTTTTCGTCTGCGGCAATCCGGATCCTTTCCAGCAGATCCTGCGGCAACTCCAAGGTGATCTTCGTGCAGGGAGGCTTTACCACTGGGCGCCCCTGGGGCTTAGCTACCTTCTGTTCTTTGGGCGGTTGTGTTTTTACCACCCGCTCAGATTTTGCCTCTACCAAGGTCTTTTCCTGAACCTCTTCACCGGGTGCATCCACCGGTTCGGGGATAACGGCTGTTCCCGCTTCATCGGACGCGTGGCCGATTGAGCCTATCTGGCTGAGGATGCCGGCGCTGATCATCGACCTTTTGCTCCCCTTGGGCGGTTGCTTCCTGGCCGGAGCCTGTTTCTTGGGACCGTTCATGTCAGATTACCCCCTTTTTGGAAAGCTCTGCTACCAGTTTTCCCCACTGCAGAGCAGCCTTGCTCTTGCCCATTTCGTCGATGGTGCGGCACTCCATGTCCGCCTCGATCCAGGCAGTAGCGATGTTAAGACGGCTGTCGAGCACCCTGATCCGGTCGGCGAGATTGCATTGGGCAATAATGGCATTGAGAGCCTCCGCGGCTTCGTCGGCCGTGGTGGAGAGCGGGTGGTACGAGCACTGGTTCAGCACTATCACGGCGTTTATGGCCGGGTTAGCAGTGAAATCGCCTCTGCGCGCCATACTGGCAATGAGAGCAGAGGTCGAAGCGATATCCTTTTTCGATGGCCTGGCCGGTAGGATGAGCCAGTCCGTGTAGCCCAGGATGTTTTGCACGCTGGCAATGTCGCCGCCCCCCACGTCGAGGACGATGTGCTTGTTGGTTTTAGCGAGAGTCTGGATTAACTTCGGGAGGCTCCCCAAAGACGAGACGGGTATATTTTTGTGTTGTAGCGTCGAGACCCCCTCCCCTTCATAGTCGATCAGGAAAGATTCCAGGCTCCCTTGCGGGTCCAGGTCCAGCGCGTACACCGATTTTTTCTTTTTGGCCAGTGCAACACTCAGGTTTGCCGCAAACGTGGTCTTTCCGACTCCACCTTTTATGTTTGCGAAAGCCACTACTTTTGCCAGCACCTCCACCCTGGTCTTTCCGGCGCCGCCTGCTGCGTTCTTTAAAGGTTCTTTTACCACCGCTCCTCCCGATAAAAATGTTTAAAAATAGTTAAAGAATTATAAAACTAGTAATATGTCCCTAAAAATATATAAAAATTTCAGTAAATATATAAATATGGTTTTTTACATATTCATACCCATAAAAACAGCGATATATAGTTACCACCATATCAATCCCGCATCGCAGCCTCCCCGGTGGGGAGGTTACGCCCCGTCGCCTTTTGGCAGACTGGGCCAGCCTCGGGCATGGACAGGTTTAAAAACCTATAAAGCCATTTAAACGCTAATACAAATGAATAAAAGAACATATATAGATCTAAAAAGGTATAAAGATGTTTTTTACCATATATATACGAGCAAAGCCATAAATATATACTTAAACCCATATTGATATCGCGATACCTCCCACAGGAGGAGGTCCCGTCAGTTGTCTCTTGGCAACCGGGTCAGCCTCAGTCATAGACAGGTTTAAATACCTATAAAACCAGTTAAAACCTTATATAAGTGGATAAAAGGGTAAAGCAGAGCATATATGAATTTAAAAAGATATAAAGATGTTTTTTACATATATATGCGAGCAAAGCTATAAATATATAGTTAAACCCATATTGATATCGCGGGACCTCCCACAGGAGGAGGTCCCGCCCAGTTGTCTCTTGGCAACCGGGTCAGCCTCGGCCATGGGCAGGTTTGAATACCTATAAAACCAGTCAAAACCTTATATAAATTGATAAAAAAGTAAAGTAGAACATATATGAACTTAAAAAGGTATAAAGATGTTTTTTTACTTATATATACTTTTAAAACCATAAAAATGCGGTTAACACCATACGTATATCGCAATACCTTCCCCATTGGAGGTCCCACCGTGTTTCTTTCACGGACAAGACGAGCTTATTTAGACTGTTATATGCAAATAAAACTGTATAAAAATATTTTTAACCATATATCTTGATCTATTCCAACATAGTGTAGTCTGGGTCTCTAGACAGGGTAGCGGGATGCGCCCACACCAGGACTTCGCGCATCTGGCACCAACTCTTGTCCATATGTATATGTATTTATACGGTTACAAATTGTTTCCATGTATAGGCATGGTTATATATGGGTGCATTGGGTGGGATTGCTGCCAGTGCCTGCCTTTTGGGAGGGGTGGGTGGCCGAAAAAGAAGCTTGCCTGGTGGGGTACCTGCTCACCACCAGGTCCGGATCGGAGAGCGCTGGGCCTGGCAAGCGAAGGCCAGGTCAAATCGGGGTTAAAGCAGGCAGGGTAGGGCGGCCGCACTGCCTTTCTGGATCACCTGTTCAAAACACTTCGCATTTTATGGTGGACCCCGGCGAGATCCTTGTTACCACCAGGCTCTCCCGGGCGCTTCCAGAAAAAGACGGCGACAAGCTGCCGGCCTTCGCGTAATCCGTCGTGTTTCGGGGAGCAGGAAAAACCAAATGTGCCTGGAAGTGTGGCATCCAGAAGGGGAGGAGCCTAAAGCCGTCCTGCGCTGGATGGTTTTAGGAGATCTCGATGCTTTGGCAAACAGGTGGTAGGGTGGTCCGGTCGCAACTATCCCGGCGCCCACCTCCTAATGCTTTTATGTTTTGTATTGATTATCCAATTCAAGACAATCAATACAGGGGCAGGAGACATCCCTATTAATAACAACTACTTGCGGGCTAAGGTGGAAGAAATGGGCCGTTATTTCGCGGAGTTGTGGAAGAATAGGGGCGCTCTGGTGGAAGAAGCGGGCAAAGAAGTGGAAAATTCGGGCAGTTTAAATGGAAGGATCGGGGGGCTCGTTTAAGTTGTGGAAGTATCGGGCGCATTAGGTGGAAGAATCGGGGAGGGCGCTGAGCCCCGAACCAGTTCTTTTGGTGGAAAGAATGAGGGCAGTAATTTACGGCAGCTAAATACCTGAATTTATTGGACAATATTGCGCCTAGCGGGGCTTTAAGGTGGAAAGATCGGGCAGGCCTGACTCTTGGTGGCAGTGTTCTGTTGGTAGAATCGGGCAGTGCCAGGCCGTGGCCTTTTTGTTTGGTGGAAGGATCGGGCCCCTTGACATGGGGCTATTTTTATCATGTGGTATCGACAGGCCAGGCTCCAATAAGCTTCGTAAGATTCACGGGTTAAATGTCTTCGAGAGGGTAGGGGGGCATTTACGTCACCGGCCCGGACTCCCCATTAGGTGGAAAGATAGAGGCATTCCTTAAAGTTATGGTGGAAGGTCTCTGGCAGAGGTTCGAAGAACGATTCCCTTGTCGCGATAACCTGAAGCAATGGAACAATAGGGTGTAGGTAACTACCGAAATAATAGGCTTTTACATTCAATGCCCAGTGTTGTAGCGTAGCAGGGTTCCAGCTGTTTTGGTGGAAGGATCGGGCATTCTGGTGCCTGTGATGCCTCCATTATGTGGAAGTATCGGGATGTTCCGGCTGCCGCACCAACTCTTTGGTGGAAGAATTGGGCAGGAGGCCACGCGCCAGTGAGGCCTTTGGTGGAAGAATCGGGCAAGCCTGGTAAGCTGCGGATGTTACATTATGTGGAAGAATCGGGGAGCGATTGCGGGCGCGGGTTTTTTATGGTGGAAAACCGTCACCAGTAAAATTTCCTTCTAAAATAAAGAGTCATGGTGTAGACTCCTTATCACTTTGTACTGCCTTTGGAGGGGATGAGTGGACTTGGAAAACCTTGAATCGTTGAGGACAGAAGGTCAAAGCGTGCTGGTCTTGCCACCGGGAGAACAACGGGGCGAAGAACAGATCAGCCTCCCGTTCGCCGAGCCCACCAATAGTGACTACGTGCTGAAAAAGCACAAAGCAATCATCCACCGCACCCATTTCCCGACAGCAGTCGAAGAAAAGCTCTTCAACGCCTTCCTGATAGCCTCCAAGGTCTCCTTCAAATCCGGCAGCGTCGACAAGTTCATGAAAGAGGGATTCCAGACTTCTGTGAAATTCATCCGGAGCTTTTCCGGCCTTAAGACCAAAAACCTGGAACACGTCATTGAAAGGGTCCGGATGCTGCAAACCAGCCTGATCCGTTTCGACTATTTCGACCAGTACGACGTTTTCAAGGAGCTGCGCTCCTTTACCCCCATCAGCGAGGTTCGCTTCGCCGAGGACGGCAGTATCCGGTACTTTCTTCCCCCCTCGCTCCTGGAGGTGATTTCCAACCCGGAGACCTTCGCCGCCATCGACACCCAGATAACGTCGAGGTTTGTCTGCGTCTACGCCATAGCAATCTACGAGATGGGCGTCATCCACCTGGGCGGAAGCGTCAATTTCGCTATAGACGCGTTCCGGGAATACATGGGGCTTAAACCCGGCGAATATGTGAAAACCGCGGATCTCAGGCGCTACGTCATCGACAAGGGGTGCAACGAGGTCAACGAGAAAAGCGGGACAATTGCCGTGGAATACGAGCTGGTGAAGGAAGGGCGGGGTGGCAAGGTGAAAAGCATCAGGCTCACCTTCAGCGAGGCCCCCGAGCCGTTGGAAATACCGGCGAACGAATTTCAGTTGGAACTGGTGGCCAGGTACTGTGCGAAGCTCCCGTTCTCGCTCAGTGGGGAAGGGTTCGTCATCTCGCTCTTGAAGAAAAACCTGGACGAGCACGGCGAGGAATGGGTGGATTCCAACATCGAGGCGTTCCTGGCCCGGCTGAGCGCGCCAGGGCAACCCCCGGTAGGAAAGCCGGGCGCTCTGCTGAGAACTACGCTAAAGTTCGATTATGGAGCGGAAATCCGGGATGCCAAAAAGGTGCGGGAAATCCTGGCCGCGAACGAACAGGCCAGACTCGCGCTTAAAGAGGTGGAAGCCCGGGATGTAGCCAAGGTGAAACAGGTGCTGGACGAGGGGACCAAGGCAGAAATAGAGGAGATCCGGACCAGGGAAGCCGCGTATCTCTCTTACTTTGAGTCAATGCCCACGCCCGAGCAGGCGGAGGTTCTCAGGGGCATGGAGAAAACCTTTCTCTTTGGCAGCAGGGAATTCAAGCTCATGCACTATCTGTCCGAGCAACTCGGGATAGCGCTCTAGTTGTCCGGCCGGCAGGGGTGAGCCCCCCAGGTTTAAACCGGTTTGTCGGAAGGGGAGGGCGGTGGTTTGGCTGTTTCAGACGTCATGACTTCGCGTGTGCTGCAGCCAGGTGCTCCGACGGTCATTTAGGCACTTGCACCCATATAAAACCAGTTATAACCATTTATTTATATGCCCCGAAACGTTCCTTGCGCCAGGCAATCGCTCATTTACGGTTTTACCCTCCGGTTCTGGGAAGCTGCGGGGTAGGGGGGAATGGCCTGGGGTAAGCTGCCCGTCAACCCTGCAAAAATAATTATTTACTCATAGCGTCCTAGACCTCTCGGCTTGACGGTCAATCCGGCAAGGCCGGGGACAACTCCAAGCAACCCCATATCTTCGCTTAACTATCTCCTGCAAAAATAATTATCCACTCATACCCTTTTGCAGCCGATTTTCGGTGGAGGTTCGGCTTGCATTACCTGCCAGCTTTTCCTGTTCGCGGCGCAGCATCTTCAATGGCAGCTTCCGCCGCTCATTGGGCCCAGGGCGGATTCTCCGCGCGCGCTGCGAAGCAGCGCTTAAATAATGCTGCCAGAGCGTTGGGATGGCGGTCTTCGCCGGCCCGAGATCGGCTCTCAGGTGTTTTCCGGCCAGCGCTCTTATCGTCACGGATCTGCCGGCATGAAGGGAGGCTTGTGCACCGTATTCTGGATGTATCTGAATCCATACGGAGCGCATTGGTTGTTGGGGTTGGGGAGTGTACTTGTCTCAGCAGCTGGTTTGCTTTGGAGCACGGAGCAGTGGGCTGGAAGTTGGTGTGGTGGTGGTTGCGGAGTCGTGACAGGGTGGATGGGTCTTTATGCGTAGATAATTATCATTGCAGCATTAGGCTGGATTCTGCCCTGCAATTGTTGTATGGTGACCATGCGCCGAGCACCCTATTACAAGAACCTGGACAGCCGGATCGTGCAGTGGGGTGGCTTTCATTGACGGATGTCGCATGAGGACCAATCCGGCCAGGCTCGGCCGGCCGGGGGAACGGACCTATGGGATGCCCAGCAAAATGCAGGATTTTGGGAGGATTTGATCGTGGAGGACATGACGATTTACTACGCCGGCATTTTGAAGGTGCTCAGCCAGTCGACCCGGATGACGATTGTTGACCGGCTGAGGGACGAGGAGCGGTGTGTCGCGGATCTGGTCCGGGATATAACGACGCCGGAAAAGGAAATGAGCCAGCCCAACCTTTCCCGGCACCTCGCCGTGATGCTTTCCTATGGCATCCTCGACCTGCGCAAGGATGGCCATAAGACCCTCTACCGGCTCAAACACAGGCTGGCGGTGCTGGCTCTAGTCGATTACGCGAGGACCCGCAGCAACCACGCCCAGGTTTTGACGGCGATCGCCCAGATCACCCGGCTGCGCATCGTGGAAGCCCTGCGTGACGGCGAGTCGCTCGCCCCGGCCATAATCACTGCGGTAGCCGGCGAGCAATCGAACACGGCGCGCCACCTCTCCCAGATGAGGACCGACGGGGTCGTGGATTCACGTAGAGTGGGTTTTAGAAGTGCTTATTGGCTCGTGGACAGGGATTACGTCCTCAACCTGGTGGACGCGGCAAGGGCGATCGTCACGCTCACCCGGGTTTGATAATCGGAGTGATCCGGCTTGGCCCACAGGGACGTCGATGCCGCAGCGCAGGTTAACCTGGGACCTTGTGAAGCGAGTAGGGCAGGGGGGCAAGCGGGGGTACTCCCCCGGTCCAGGCGTAGCCGCACGCCTCTAACCAGAATCCTGCCCGGGAGCCGGAAAAGGCCCCGCCGGTTTGAAAGCCGGGCGAGATAGCAGCCACACCCTTTCCAACCCGATTATCCGCTGAAGTACCGAGTATATCCCCGATGCCGAAACCGATCAGCGTATTGAGGATGACGCTCGCGGTTGCCTGCGATGCGTCCTTGACCTCGGCCGTCAGCGAATCCGCCGAGCGGAAGAGCAGCTCGTACCCCATCAGTTCTTCGGCCCGATTAAGTATCGGCTGTCTTCCCAGTAGGTAATTACGATTATCCATCATGTCGCTCTGGTTTGAGGTTGCTGCGGTATATCTGGTATCCGCATCCTTTTATCGCTGCCCAGTAGCATGACACCAGCGCGATGCTATCAGATTTTTCTGTCAAGGTTACCTTGCGCGGCGTTCCGGCTGCCGGCAGGCAGCGTGGATTACGGTCCTGTTTTTACCGTCCCTCTTCGCCTGGTACAGGGCGTCATCGGCCAGTTTCAGCAGGTCGCTGACCTGGCAGGTATCCTCCCCGCAACGCTCCGCTATTCCCAGGCTGGCCGTAACCTTTAGCTGGCAAGCGGGAAAATTGAAACTGAGCGAGGCGATCAGTGACCTTAGACGCTCGGCTACCGGGAAAGCGACCTCGACAGCCGTGTCGGGGAGAAGCACGACAAACTCTTCTCCCCCGTAACGGGCAGCGAGGTCAGTCAGGCGCAGCGCCTTCGCTATGGCCCCACCCACCGCCACGATCACCTGGTCCCCGGCAGGGTGCCCGAACTGGTCGTTTACCGACTTGAAGTCGTCTATATCGATCATGACAAGGGAAAGTGGTGCTGCTGTGCGCCGGGCCGCTTCGATGAGGAGGAGTTCCTCGAAGGCGCGCCGGTTCAAAAGCCCCGTGAGCCCGTCGCGCAAGGAGAGCCCCTGCAGCCGTTCCTTTTCGACTGCCGCGGCGAGGGCCG
>JGI24143J45723_1000169_pt1 | contig 34707 bp, 31 predicted proteins | sample BarGraIncu00432A_FD_45723 | JGI IMG/M metagenome (IMG submission 45723) | reverse complement strand
GACTTCAATTTTTTCATCAACAAACAGTATCATGTCCGACTCATCCTCATTATTATCTTCTTCTGATTCTTTTTTTGGTACCAAACGAATCATATCGTCTGCTATTTCATTGGTTGCAATCGTCACTGGGTTATCAATTTTTATTTTCACAAGGGGTTCATCTCCCTCAACTATTTCTCTCGCTCTTTTTGCCGTTGCATTCACCAGCGAGTACTTATTGCCCGCTTTATTTATTAAATCATTTAATGCTGGATATCGCATCTTTACCTCCCAAGTATATCTTCAATTTTATTTTTCAATCGTTCTGTTCGACATTTTTCTGCAGTAATAATACTTTGAACTCTTCGTGCTGCATCTTCAAGTTCATCATTTATAACGATATAACTATAATCGTCAGCATTTCTCATTTCTTCATAGGCGCAGTTTAATCGCATTTCCATTTGTTCCTTACTTTCAGTACCCCGTTCTTCAATTCTTCGTCGTAATTCCTGCATTGAAGGTGGCACAATAAAAATATAGATTCCTTCTTTGTAATTACTCCTCACCTTTGCTGCACCTTGAATATCAATCTCAAGAATAATATCATATCCGGATTCAAGTAAGTTTTCAACATAATCTTTGGGTGTTCCATAATAATTTTCGTAAACCGTCGCATATTCTAAATATTGTCCCTGCTTAATTCTTGTTTCAAAACTTTCTTTTGAAACATAAAAATAATCTTGACCTTGTTTTTCATAATTTCGTGGTTTTCTTGTGGTTTCAGAAATGGAAAGACGGAGGTCCGGATTTTTTTGACATATTATCTTACAGACACTTCCCTTTCCTGCACAGGAAGGCCCTGATATGACGATAAGAATACCTTTTTCTCTTTCAAAAAATAACTCTGATAATTGCTTTTTATTTTCTTCCTGTTTTTTAATTGGACAATCACTCATAGACTTTATAAACACCCCTACTCAATATTTTGAATTTGCTCTCTTATCTTTTCGATTTCGCTTTTTACATCTACAACAACATTTGCTATCGCTAAATCATTGGCTTTTGATCCAATCGTATTAATCTCTCGATTAATTTCCTGAATTAAAAAATCCAATTTTCTTCCAACCGGTTCAGCTTCGACTATAATGCCTTCTAATCGGTCTAAATGACTTTGCAGACGAGTTAATTCCTCATCAATATTAAGTTTGTCCGACATGAGCGCAACCTCCGTCAATAGACGTTTTTCATCTATTTCGACGGATTCGACATAAGAAGATATTTTTTCCCGCAGTTCTTCTTTGTATCGTTCAAGCATATCCGGACTTCTCTTTTTTATTTCTATTACATAATCACGAATCACTTGGCATCGATTTGTAACATCTTTTTGTAGGGCGCTTCCTTCCCTTTCCCGACTTGCATCAACTTCCGCTAACGTCTTTTGTAAAATCGGTTCTATCTTTAACCAAATACTTTCATAATCATCATGATCTTCCTCAATCATCAACACATCGGGAAATTTTGAAATTAATGACAAACTCAAGTCATCACCAATCATGGAATCAAGCCTGCGGATTTCATTTAAAACTGAGATATAGTTCTTTGCTAAATCCCGGTTAAAAACTATCCGTTTGTTTTTTGCTCCTAGTTCGGTATATTTTATGAAGACCTCAATTCGCCCTCTTGAAATGCTTTGTGATATCGTATTTCTGATTTTTTCTTCAATTGGATTAAGTGTTTTTGGAATTTTTATGAAAAAGTCTCTAAAACGATGATTAATTGTCTTAATTTCAATTGAACAATCCACTTCCTCATCACGAAAATCTTTTCGCCCAAAACCTGTCATACTTTTCATGGCGTTTCTCCATTTCTACTAAAATCAGCTATGTTAATTTTTCCTTTAAACCATTTTACCGGGTTGCCTGTATATTAAGCGCTTCCTCAAGAAACCCGACTATCTACATTTTGTTCGGTTTTCCCGATCTTTTGATCACCGTTACAGATAAGTAAGTACCCGTTCCACATTCCTCCGTAAAACCAACACCCCTTTCTTTCGTGATCACATCAATTATGTTCACACTACCAAACCTTCACAAATTCTCATTGTTCTTTTAATTTCGTTTTAAACTCATTAAGTACTATCTCTTATAAATCTTATTATACACTACATAATTACTTAATCTATATACTATATCGAATTCTTCTTGAAAAGTCAAGAATCCTGCTACTTCCGATGGTGATGAATTCAATATCTATCCAAATTTTCAACTGTGATCATCCTTTATTTTTTAAAAGACTTTTACATCTTAGTAGAACATGATAAAATCAAGCCAACAATTCGAAAGGAGCATCATTAATATGGCTTATGACGGCGTTACCCTGTATCATTTAATTAAAGAATTTAAAGTCCTCTTAATTGGAGGCCGTATTCGAAAAATATATCAACCGGAAACTGATGAAATTAGGATTCTGGTCAATATAGGCAAAGAAAATTATCATGTTCTCCTGTCTGCCAATGCAAGCAATCCAATGGCTTACATCACCAAAACAAAAAAAGAAAACCCCAGTGCTCCACCAAGCTTTTGCATGGTTCTGCGAAAATATATTCTAAATGGCACCATTGTTGACATTACCCAACATGAAACGGATCGTGTTTTGGAGATATCACTCTCCTCGAAAAATGAATTTAATGATACGGTTGTTCGAAAGCTTCTTGTCGAAATTATGGGGCGAAACAGTAATATTATCCTAGTTGACGAATCCCATAAAATTCTGGATTCAATGAAAAAGGTTGGTTCAACTTCCAGTCGATATCGCCAAATTCTTCCCGGCCGAGATTACATTTATCCACCTGAAAACAACCGATTTAATTTTTTAAAGTTCGATGCTGATTCCTTTAACAAAATTCTTCTTCTCAATCAGGATGTAACGGTTGAAAAAACATGCATTCAGGCCTTTTTAGGAATTAGTCCTGTTATTGCCAGGGAAATCGCCTTTAGAAGTGGGATTAATCCCAACAGTAACATATCTGAACTCAGTAATAAACAAGAACAATTTTTTTATGAAGGTTTTTGCCAGACCATTGATTCTTTCAAAGAGAAAGCTTATCCTAATATAATTTACCAGAATCGAAGAATGGTTGACTTTTCAACCATAGACCTTCACCATTTGCGGGAAGATCATCATATTGAAGCATATTCAAGTGTATCAGAGATGCTTGAAGACTATTACTTTAAACGTGATAAAGCAATCCGTTTCAAAACACGAAGTGCAAATCTGCGCCACCAACTGGATACTCTTCTTAAAAAGAATATTAAGAAATTAAAAAATTTACATCTTGATGAGGAATCATCCCATAAAAGCGAAAAATACAAACTCTATGGCGATTTAATTACCGCTAATATTTATGCCCTTGAAAAAGGGCAGGAAATCGCCACTCTCATTAATTATTATGACCCTGATTGTCACAGCATGGATGTTCCGCTAAAAGTCAACCGAACGCCTGCTCAAAATGCTCAAAGTTATTATAAAAAATATAACAAGAGTAAAATTGCGTTAAAACATTTAAGCGGCTATATCAAGGAAACAGAAGATAAAATTTACTATTTAGAAAGTCTCTTCAATGGGCTGGATCAATCCACCGAGCTCAATGAGCTGGATGAAATTCGGCATGAATTTCTTCATTCCGAGTTTAACAAAAAAATACTTTCCAAAGAAGACAAAAAAAAGCAAACCCCTTCAAAACCCCTTCATTATCTTTCATCCGAAGGTTTTCATATTTTTGTCGGAAAAAACAATTATCAAAACGATTATATCTCCACAAAAATGGGGAAAGATGAAGATTGCTGGCTTCATGTAAAAGATGCCCCCGGCTCTCACGTTCTTATCATGGCAAATGGCCGTTTCATTCCTGAGAAAACCGTGTTGGAAGCGGGAGTTTTAGCCGCTTTTTACAGTAAATCGAAAAATTCCAGTAATGTGCCAGTGGATTATCTCGAATTCAAATATTTGAAAAAGCCGAGCAAAGCAAAACCCGGGATGGTTATTTTCACCAATCAGAACACCATGTACATCACGCCCAGCCGGGATGCAGTTGATGCCATGGAAATCATTGTCGATAATAACTAAATAACAATCATATCCCCTAGGGGCGATCACAGATCGCCCCAATAAACCAATAACCGCATTCTATTTCTTAAGGCAACTGTTTTTCTTTGAAAATAATGACTTTTTCTATTTTAATCCTTTTAAAAGTTCAATGAAATTTTCAGGCAAATGAGCCTTAAACACAAGTTCTTCCCCCGTTCTGGGATGTACAAAGCCCAGCGTATGGGCATGCAAACACTGTCCCTGTGTTTTAAAGGGATTTTTTTTGTCCCCCTTGCCATACAGAGGATCTCCTGCAAGGGGATACCCGATTTTTTCCATGTGTACCCGTATTTGGTGAGTTCGTCCTGTTTCCAGCTGAAAGCGTACAAAAGTATATTGAGCAAATCGTTTAACCACCTCAAAATGAGTGACCGCATCTTTCGAGTTCTTTTCAACCACCGCCATTTTGATTCGATCCACAGGATGTCGCCCAATGGGCATGTTCACAGTTCCCTTATTGGGTTTTATTACTCCTTTAACAAGACCGTAATACTGACGCAGAATGGTATGCTCTTTAAGCTGCTCAGACAACCCACGATGCGCACAGTCCGTTTTCGCGATCATCAATAGTCCTGAGGTATCTTTATCAATTCGATGAATGATTCCCGGTCGCATGACACCATTAATATTCGAAAGATTCTTGGTATGATATAAAAGCCCATTTACAAGTGTTCCCTGATGGTTTCCCGGTGCCGGGTGAACCACCATTCCCTGAGGCTTGTTGAGTACGATGACATCATCATCTTCATAAACAATGTCTAAAGCCATATGCTCCGGCACGATATGACATTCCCGGGGTTCTGGAATTGCAAGTGAAATGTTTTCCCCACCTTTCAGGTGATAACTGGCCTTCTTTTTTTGACCATCTATCAACACATTTCCTGCTGCTATTAACCGTTTTACATATTCTCTTGAATAATCGCCAGGCAATGTACAGCAGAATTGATCTAAGCGTTGATCACATTCTAATGGTACTATGTAGTCAAATTGCTGTTTATTCATTAATATTTCTCCCTTTTATTGCCCATCAGCTGTACTTATCGACTGCCACTCGAATGTTTCCTTTTTTTGTTCGATCTTCCATGCTTATAATCCTTGCTTTACCTTTTCCTCTTAAAGAAATGATATCTCCGGAATTGATTCGAAAATCATTCTTGTTTATTTCGGAATAATTAACCCGAACCTTTCCTTGTTTAATAAAAACCAAGCTGTTTTGCCGGGAGAATCCCCAAATTTTATTAATAATGCCATCCATTCGATTGGATGCAACAACAAATGAAATACGTTCGAAATTCTTTTCAAAGGCCATCATTTCAGAAAATTCTTTAATCTGAATTTTTATTTCTCGACCTTTCACTTTATTAAAGTTTATCCATAAAAAATCCTGGAGCCTCTTATTTGCAATCAATTGGACTCGCTCTTCACCAACATTGATATCACCAATGCTTTCTCTGGTAATGCCTAAGTGCATCAGTTCTCCAAGAATATTGCGATGATCCAGAGGCATATTTTTCTCAAACTCTATCGCAAAAATCGGCCATTTCAAGTCTTCTTTACTCACATAATCTGGAAAAACGCACAACATTTTCCTTTCCGCATCCCGGCAACCTCCAAAAAATAGATAAGGGACACCATAATTTTTTATGGTGTCCTCTATTTTTCGCTGAAATACTTCATCGTAGAAATCAAAAAACTGGGGTGCAAAATTATTATTGCAGGCATCTACCACACGTGATAATAAAAAAGCATCTTTTTTTTCTGTCATACGACATCCTTTCATATTTCCAAAATTCCTCCTCGTTTTAAAAGATAAGCGTAATTATCTTTTGGTAAAGGGGATAGAAAACCAATTGTAATAACAGAATTGCAGCAAAAGGTGAAAAATCAATCGGTCCAAATACTGTAAATCGGCGTAATGGCGACAGGATCGGTTCTGTCAAGCCGTAAATTGTCTTTACTATGATATTGTCTGGATCTGGTCTCACCCAGCTAAAAACGATATTAACAAAGATTAAAACCGTAATCAGCTCAAACAAATAATATCCTGCTGTAATAAAAATTCCCTGAAGCATAGGCAGTCCTATTCCATGTCCTCATCCCACTCCAAGATAGGCGCATTAAAATCAACATCATCTCGTTCGGGATTGGTTAACACTGATACTGCTTTGGGGGCTAAAATGAATACATTATCCGCGATTTTATTAATTGAACCATCCAATGCGAACAATGCGCCACTTAAGAAATCAAAAATCTTACGGCCATTTTCATAGTCGGTATTTTTCAAGTTTAATACAACTGTTTTATTAGATCGAATTTTATTACAAATACTTGGCGCATCTTTAAAAACTTCAGGTTCTAATACTAATACTTCCGGGCCTTCATCAAAGGATAATTCGCTGTGTCGTGAAGTCGATGTTTTTTTTGCTTTTGGCGAACTGAATGCACTCTTGTTATCTTCAGTGTGGTCATCATAAACATCCTCTTCATAGATTTCATCGTAACCATCCTCGTTATCCACTTCCATACCAAAAACCTTAATAATTTTATCCTTAAATTTTTCTGCCATCGTAAATCTCCTAACTACTAAATATTTTTCGTCCAATTCTTATCATATTGGAACCTTCTTCTATTGCAATTGTATAATCATCTGTCATACCCATGGACAAGTAAGTCATTTGTATAACGTCGTCCAAAAATTTCTCTTTTATTTTATCATAAATTCTCTGTAATTCCACAAAAATATTCCGAATTTCTTCATTATTTTGTGTTAATGGACCGATTGCCATAAGGCCTTTTACTTTGACATATTTATACTTAGGAATCGCTTTTAGCACTTCCTCCAGATCTTCTATCAAAATACCTGATTTGCTGTCTTCTCGAGCTAAATTCAATTGCAGTAATACCGACGTAACCATCTCTTGTTTTCTGCTTTCCTTTTCAATTACTTCTAATAATTCGAGAGAATCGACTGAATGTATCAGAAAAGTTTTTCCAATCAGATACTTCACTTTATTTTTTTGCAAATGTCCAATAAAATGCCAGCGAGGTTCATTTCCAAATTCTTCGAATTTTTTCAAAAAATCCTGAACCTTGCTTTCACCTAGATCACGGACACCCGCATCCAGTACTGCTTTTGTATCTTCTATGCTGTGATACTTTGTGACCGCAACAAGCGTTACATTACTTGGAATCTCTGCTTTTATTTTATTAATATTATCAGAAATCACACTTTCACTTCCTTATGGATGAATGCTTATTCGCATTCCACTACTTAAATTCGGATTATCTATTTCTTTCAATATGGCATTACCATTGTTATATTTTTCTACAGAAACAGCTAAAGAGTTTTTAAAATAATCCTTTGTAATAATATTTACTTTTGTTTCACCATCTTCTTTAAATACTGCACTTTTAGGTATTTCAAATGCATTGTAATCTTGAATGTATATTGCGGTATCCCCAATAACCACATCAGAAAAATCATTGACATAATCTTTAACCATAAGCACAATTATCTTTTTATTACCTTCTGTTACAATATCAACAAAATAACCAGAATATACTTTTTTATTGTACTCAAACCGAAGTTCAGGAAAATAATAAAGTTGATCGATCCGTTTGATTAAGAAGTCATAATATTCTTGATTAATTCCGCTGTCTGCAGTCCCCATCATCTCAGCTTTAAGAGAAAGCACTTCGTCCTCTCCCATTATACTCTTATCTTCTGGCATTGTAAAAGCAACATAGACATGATCATTGTTGACCACTTTAAAAAGACTTTCTGATTCTTGATCAATTTTGCTTACTGAATCTAAAAAAGCTGTATTGATATAAGGCAATATGTTTTCATCTAATGTTTTTTCAACCGGTTTAATCGTTGTATAAACGTATCCACTCGAAAGCATTCCCAAATTATTAAGTGTAATATCTTTTTCTTGTCCGCCGAGCAAACCAACAAACTTCTGACGCTTTGCCTGCAACCCATTCAAATCAAGTCCCATGTATTGAACCGATTCAATTAGAAAATTTTTGCGTTCCCGCTCAGTTTCCCCAATCTGGCTTGTAATGCTGGTCATCCCCTGATAATTTGTAACAATATCTCCAACGATTCTTCCCCAGTTATTATAATACTCCTCTAAAATGATTGTATCAATTACTTTGATTTGTTCATTTAAATAATCTGTATTGACAACTTTTGGTGTATTGGTGAGAAGTTGATATCCATTTGCCTTTTGTCCCTCAGCTAGTGACAGATCACTGGCTGAAAAATTATCAAGTATTCGATAATCAACATCTTTGAAAAAATACATTTCTGTTTTGTATGACTCCGTATATTCTTCCTTCTCAAGGAGCATACTCATACTACTACGATAACTTGAAACAACAATTATCGCAACAATAAAAAAAAAACGATGCCAACAGTTGTTTTCTTTAATGAATTGACTCGTCTATTAATTTTCCTCTTTACTTTTCCCATATTATCACCTTATAAAAGAATGGTCTGAGTGAGAGGATTTGAACCTCCGGCCTCTTGACCCCCAGTCAAGCGCGCTACCAAGCTGCGCTACACCCAGACGGTAAACATATTATAATGATTAATGGCCTATTAATCAAGTTATTTTTCATTTTTATTCATTTAACTCAGTAGAATTTAGTTTGAATTAAGGGTATCTAGTTTCTTAACTCACTGATACCCTTTATATTTTTAACTCATTTCCTATTAAATCTCGTCAACACTGATGCCAAGATCAATGAGCTGATCAAGCTCTGCTTCTGCTGGAGCATTCATCATCAGACAACCATGGTTTTGCGTTTTGGGGAACGCTATGACATCACGAATATTATCACAATCCGTAAGCAGCATAACCAATCGATCCAATCCAAAGGCTAAACCGCCATGAGGAGGTGTTCCATATTTAAGGGCTTCCAAAAGGAATCCAAATTGTTTCCATGCCGACTCTTCGGTAAAGCCCAAAGCTTTAAAGACCTTGCTCTGTATATTCTGATTGTGGATACGAATACTTCCACCACCAAGTTCTACTCCATTAATAACCATATCGTAAGCATCTGCACGAACTTTTAACAGATCTGTTTCAAGATACTGTATATCTTCCGCTAATGGCATTGTAAATGGATGATGTTTTGCTGTATATCGACCAGCTTCAGCATCATACTCCAACAAAGGAAAATCTGTGACCCATAAAAAATTATATTGATCTTTTAAATCATAGTCCAGTTTTCTAGCTAATTCCAGTCTCAACTGTCCCAAAGCATTGCATACAATTTCATTGGTATCTGCTATAATGAAAATCAAGTCACCTGGTTCTGCATTGGTTCTATTAAAAATCGCCTGTTTTTCTGCATCAGAAATAAATTTCAGAATTGGTGATTTCATTTCGCCTTCTGAAACATCAATCCACGCAAGTCCTTTTGCTTTGTATATTTTCACAAAGCTTTCAAGTCCTTTAATGGCCTTTTTACTTAGCTTATCCTGAGCTCCTTTGGCATTGACTGCTCGGACGCTTCCGCCTTTTTTAATTGCTCCTGAAAAGACTTTGAATTCAGAATTTTTAACAATGTCAGACAAATCCATAAGTTTCAACTCAAAACGTGTATCCGGCTTGTCCGAACCGTATTGATCCATAGCTTCCTGATAAGTCATTCGCATCATCGGAATCTGTACCTCAATGTCTTTGATTTCTTTCATTATCCTAGCAATCATACCTTCACTGATGGCAATGATGTCATCCTTATCAACGAAGGACATTTCCATATCTATTTGTGTGAACTCTGGTTGACGATCCTGTCTTAAATCTTCATCTCGAAAACATCTGGCGAGCTGATAATATCGATCAATGCCGGAAATCATTAAAATTTGTTTGTATAATTGCGGTGACTGTGGAAGCCCAAAGAATTTTCCTTTTTGCACCCGCGACGGTACCAGGAAATCTCTTGCTCCTTCTGGAGTAGGTTTAGCAAGTATCGGAGTTTCAACTTCGCAAAAGCTTTGTTCATTTAGATAATTTCTTGCAATTGCTGCCGTTTTTGCACGGGTCATCAATATTTTCTGATATTTAGGTTTTCTCAAATCAAGATAACGGTATTTTAGCCGAACAGCCTCATTTGTCTGATCGTTGTCTTCAATATAAATCGGCGGTGTTTCAGCTGTATCAAGAATTTTCAGATCTTGTATTTCAACTTCAATTTCACCTGTAGAAATATTTGGGTTAACATTCTGTTCGGTTCTTAATACGACTTTGCCCTTAACGTTTAATACATATTCATTTCTAACCTTTTCAGCCGTTTCAAAAGCTGAAGATTTTTCTTCATTAATGACGAGTTGAATCTTGCCAGAACGATCTCTTAAATCAATGAAGAGAACCCCGCCAAGATTACGACGATTGTCCACCCATCCTGACAGTTCAACGATTTTTCCAACATCTTCTGCTTTTAATTCGCCACACATGGCGTTTCTATAAAAAGTCTTCATTCTACCTCCGATATATATACATTTTTATCATCTTAACTAACCTATATATTATAATGATGTTCTTACTAAATTGTCAAGTAAGATTCCCTCAAAACAAGGGTTTAATGTGAATTTTTAAACAATGTCAACGATAAATCAATATATTTTTTAATTTTCTTATAACAAATCTCAGCCACAAAAAAAGCGAAAATTCTAAAGCCCAATTCTTTATCCTTTCGCATGATACACACTTCAGATAAGCAATTGGCCTTAATGCATTTTATTTTTTCGCTATGAAAAGTTCATACATGTGAAGCTTTTTCCTAACAATCTCTTCAAACCGATCATTGTAAGTCTTGACGTCTTTCACTGTGAAAACTTTTTGGATACTGTCATTACTCGGTTCATAGAGGTTTCCGGTTGAACCGGCACCAATGCCTATGGTTGACTGACACTCAGACATCATCATAATATTATATATCCCTTCATGTCCTGGTTTTGAGTAACCAATGTTTTCGCTGTTGCCTCTTGTGTATTTTAAACGATATAAATAATAGGGATCATAGGTTTGTTCATGCAGACAAGTTTTAACCGTTTGATAGAATTCTTCTCCATATCCCTTACTGACAACAATACCATTTTGATTTTTTATTTCAGAACCTTTTTTTATAGAAAGATTATGAATTGTTATATTCTCCGGATCGAATGATATCACTTTTTTTAATGTGTAGAAAAAGTCATCTGGGCCCTCATCACCCAAACCTATAATAAGATCCATATTCAATGTTTCAAAACCAATTGATTTAATAAGTGCCACCTGTTTTTCAACCAAGCCCTCTTCCCATGGCCTTGCAACAGCAATTATCGTTTGAGGATTCATTGATTGTGGATTGAGACATACTCGCTGGACACCATGTTTTTTGGCAACTTCCAATTTTTTCCGGGTAATCGTATCCGGCCGTCCGGCTTCTAAGGTATACTCTCTAAGATTGGAAAGGTCAAAAGAACTTTCCAAGACTGTCATCAAACTGTCTAACTGCTCAGCACTTAAAACGGTTGGTGTCCCACCGCCAATATAAAGAGTATCAACAGATATTTTTAATGTCTTAAATAGTTTTCCAACTTGATCGGCTTCCAACAGTAAATTATTGAAATACGTATTTAAATTAATTCCTTTTTTGTCAATGATTGTTGAAACAAAAGAACAATAAGCGCATTTAGAAGGGCACAGCGGAATTCCCACATAAATACTCACCCGTCTCTTGCCATTACAATCTATTTCTGAAATCATAAAGGGTTTTTGTTTTTCAGCCAGATCAATCAGAAGTTTTGCTCGGTCGCAGCTAACTCGATAATCTTCTTTGAATTTTTTTTCAATTTTGGGGGAATCCATTCCCATTTCAAAATATTTCCGTGCCATTTTTACAGGTTTTATTCCGGTTAATGTACCCCACTTAAGATTTTTCTCAAAATATTCACATAAAAAATCATAAAGAAACCCCTTGTAAACGCTGTTATCAAGGGTGTCTTCGATACAATTAAATTGGAAGCGGCGTACTAATGATTTCTTGTTCTTCCAGGACAAAGACAAAACAACGGTATCACCTTCATTTTTTTGAGAAAGCACACCATCTGCTTCACCCTCCAGAATATTTTTAACGCCTGGATCAAAGGCCTGATATAATTCATGAAAATTATATTCCAGTGATGGACGCTCTAAATCAAAACGAAGAACTCTAATATTCATTCTTCTACACACGTCCTTTAAAAAATGGATTATGTGTTTTTTCATAGCCAATGGTTGTATTTTCCCCATGTCCAGGCAAGACTTTTGTTTTGTCATCTAAAACTAACAATTTTTTTTGAACGCCGCTTAACAATTCCGCAAGATCACCATCAAGAAAATCAGTTCTTCCAATTGATGTGTTAAACAAAGTATCTCCTGCAAAAAGTGTATCACCCACTAAGAAACACACGCCGCCTTTTGAATGGCCAGGTGTATAAAAAACTTGGACATTCATGTCTCCAATCTGAATATTTTCCCCTTCAGACAAATACCCATCTGCCGGTGCCAAATCAAAAGGCATGCCGATCATCGTTGAAAGATTTCTGTCGGCATTGGTTAGACAGTCAGCATCATTTATATTAATCAGAACCTTGGCTCCTGTTAAATCTTTGATCTGACTAACACCACCAATATGATCAAAATGTCCATGGGTTAACAAGATGTATTTAACCTTTAATTTATTTTTTTCTATAATTTCAACAATCCGTTGATCCTCAAATCCGGGATCAATCACTGCCGCTTCTAAAGATTTTTCATCCCAAAAAACATAGCAGTTTGTTCCCATTTGACCAAGGGATTTTTTAATAACTTTCATAATTTCTCCCTAAAAATTTTTTTCACTGTCCAATAACAATGTCACTGGCCCATCATTAATGATCGAAACTTCCATTTCAGCCTGGAAAATCCCTGTTTCAACCTTTTTGATAGGCTGTTCTCTTATTTTTTTTACAAATATATCGTATTTTTTCTGTGCTTCCTTCACCGATCCACTTCGAGTGAATCCCGGACGTCTTCCTTTTCTGCAATCACCGTAAAGTGTGAATTGTGAAACCAACAGCAATTCACCCGCACTATCTAAAATAGAGAGGTTCATTTTACCATCAGAATCATCAAATATTCTCAAATTGACTAGTTTATTGATTATATAATCCATATCTGCTTCTGTATCATCCGATTTTATACCCAAAAGCACATTCATTCCATAACCAATCTTGCCAATGCTTTCCTGATTAATCCGTACCTCCGAAGACGACACCCTTTGTATCACTGCCCGCATCATTTCTCCTTACACTCTATATATCTGAATAATTTCCTTGATTTTATTTAAATTTTTAATGAGCAAATTCAGCTCTCGACGGCTCTTTACCTCAAGGGTTGCTGTAAAATAGTCATACTCATTTTTTTCTGTTTTAACATTCAGCGCAGTAACCGGGATTTTCATTTCAAGAAACATTTTCGAAATTTCTATAATCGTTTTGGGTGATTCATTCGCTTTAATATGAATTTCTGCAGTAAACGATCCGGTACTGAATTTATTCCATTCAACTTCCACTATTCTTTCCGGATCACTCAAATTCAAAACGTTTGAACAATCAGCTCGATGAACAGAGATGCCCCGACCCTTTGTTATATAGCCAACTATTTTATCACCAGGCACCGGATTGCAGCACTTTGCAAAATGCACATCAATCTCGTTGTGTCCGGCGACAATCACGGTACTCGTGGTCTTCTTCAGATCTTTTTGCGGTTTTTTAAGAACTATTTCTTCGGCTTCCTCTGTAAACTCTTTGGGAAACAGAAGACGCATTTTTTGTAATACCGTTCCGGTTTTGATCCCATTGTATCCTATTGCTGCATAAAAATCATTGAGACTTTTATAGCCGCATTTTTCGGTAAGAATTTCTAAATTCACTAAGTTCAAAAGATTGGAATGCTGTAATCCTTCCCGTTTTATCTCCCGTTCAAGTATTAAGCGTCCCTTTTGGATGTTCTCATCTTTTTCTTCTTTTTTAAAATACTGTTTTATCTTATTTCTTGCGTGAGGACTTTTTACAAAACTCAGCCAATCCCGACTGGGACCGTTAGAGTTCTTTGATGTCATGACTTCGACAATATCCCCGCTTTTTAACGGGCTGTTTAACGGCACAATCTTATTATTGACTCTGGCACCAACACAATTATTTCCAATATCACTATGAATCCGATAGGCAAAATCCAGTGGACATGATCCTGCCGGTAAAGGAACCACGGCTCCCTTTGGCGAAAAAACGTATACCTCTTCATTAAGTAGATCCACTTTTATCGTCTCTACCAATTCACCGGCATCTTCTGAATCTCTTTGAAGTTCAAGCATTTGACGAAGCCAGGACATCTGCATTTCATATTTGTTATCCTTCGACTCTGATACATCCATACGCCCTTCTTTATATTTCCAATGGGCAGCAATACCATATTCCGCTGTTTCATGCATCTCTCTTGTTCTTATTTGGATTTCAAACGGTTCACCTTTTGGCCCCATAACGGTTGTATGAATTGATTGATAAAGATTTGGTTTAGGCATAGCAATATAGTCTTTAAATCGTCCCGGTATCGGTGTCCATTGGGAGTGGACAACCCCCAAAACACCGTAACAATCTTTTAATGAATCCACAATCACCCGTACTGCAATAAGATCATAGATTTCATCAAAACTTCTGTTCTGCTTTTTCATTTTTCGATAAATACTGTAAAAATGTTTTGATCGACCATAGATTTCTGCATTCGTTCCAACTTTTTCTATTTCTCGTGATAATACTTTGATCACATCGGCAATATAAGCTTCTCTGGCACTTTTTTTGATTTTAATTTTATGAACCAAATCATAGTAACCTTCTGGATCTAGATATTTCAACGATAAATCTTCAAGTTCCCATTTTATCGTTGAAATTCCCAGGCGATTTGCCAATGGGGCATAAATATCCAAAGTTTCTTTAGCCTTCTCAATTTGCTTCGACTCGCGCATATATTCCAGTGTTCGCATGTTATGAAGTCTGTCAACTAATTTTATTAAAATGACTCGGATGTCTTTTGACATTGCTAGAACCATTTTACGCAAATTTTCAGCTTGGCTTTCTTCTTTCGATTGAAAGCCTATTCTACCTATCTTAGTGACCCCTTCAACTAAATCAGCTATATTTTCATTAAACGCTTCTTTAATATAATTATAGGAATAAACCGTGTCTTCAATCACATCATGTAAAAGTGCAGCTACAATTGTTTCAGTATCCATCTGCATTTCTGCCAAAATATAGGCAACAGAAACCGGATGAATAATATAATCTTCCCCTGAAAGTCGCTTCTGATCCTTGTGCGCTTCCTTGGCAAGTTCATATGCCTTGTAAATCATTTCGGTATCAGCATCTGGATTATTTGCTTTTACTAAGTTTATTACATTGTCAATTTTTCCTTTTACTGCATCATTTTCCATATTGTATCTGCCTTTTTTCTATTTTAAAAAAATTTTAATAGGGATAAGTCACAATTGAATGAACAAAATAATCTTTAAGCAAATCACGACCGCCTAATTCTGTGAGTTCGATAAGCGTAATTATCCCAGCAATCTCACCACCCAGCTTTTCGATAAGCCTTGTGGTCGCCATCAATGTTCCGCCTGTCGCAAGGAGGTCATCTACAACAATGGCACGATCACCTGGTTTAATTGCTTTTTTTTGTATTTCAACCCTATTAGATCCATATTCCAGATCATACGCTACCGACGAAACTTCACCTGGCAATTTTCCAGGTTTTCTAACCGGCACCAAGCCTGCTCCAATTAAATATGCCAGCGGAGTCCCAAAAATATAGCCTCTTGCTTCAGGGATCGCCACTAAATTTGCATCCAAAGCCTTTGCAACCTTTGCCATTTCATCAATGACATATTGAAAAGCTTTGGGATTTAATATCAAGCTGTTAATATCTTTAAAGCTAATCCCGTCTTTTGGAAAATCTTCATACACCCGAATTTTATCTTTTAGATCCATCTCTTCTCCCTCACTCGTCACTTATTATTTTTTCTAATTTTATCATTAGTTTCGTATTTTGAATATCCTTTTTTTCATTGGTTGGAATTATTTTGGAGAAAACGATCTTATCCTTTATGCCATATGCAATTAGGCCTGCTTCTCTTAGTATCTCACAAGACATTAGAACATGAAATGGTGAACCATTTTGACTGTCATCACCGATCTTTTGGATTGGCAATCCATATTCTTTATTCTTTTTTAAAAGAACATAAATTTTGCGAATCATCGCGATACTTAAATTCAGTTCTTCTAATAAATTCTCATTCATTAATATTTCAATTTTTTGTTTCGGATTTTCTTCCATAACAATTGTCTTTACCAACTGCATTGCCATATTGACATGCCAAACAGGATTCAGCTTGATGTCTTTTATCTGCAATTGCAAGGTTGTATTACCTCGAAACTCATTCATATCCAATCGACAAACGAGCATGACGCCATTGTAATCTCCACCTAAAACATCAATTTGAGTGGAATAAAAATCTCCCAGTCCGAAACCTACAGCTTTTAAACCATTTTTTAGACTCAAACGCAAATGATTATTTTCTCTGCCCATCGTTCCCATGGATATTGCCGTGAGATTATTCATCATAAACTGGATTCCAGGATTTCCCATACCACATGGTTCAAATAATGCCAATTCATCTAACGTCTCCCAAGTGATGTCCGCTTCGTTTATTTGTGCATCGTAATACACTTTTTTTATCAACTGTTTTTTTATATCAACCGATTTCCCATAGTCAATGACTTTCGCTTTCATCATTTCAATATTTTCTTTTTTTATACTGAAACCTGCTGCTTGTTCATGTCCGCCATAACTGATAAATAGCTCTTTNCATGATTGCAGTGCTTCAAAAATATTAAAACCATCCACACTGCGGCAGGATGCTTTTCCTACTCCATCCTCAACACTGATCACAATTACTGGGTTATAATACTTTTCCTGAATCCGGCTTGCCACAATGCCAATAACACCAGTATGCCAATTTTCTCCCACAACAATAATAATGTCATCCTTATAAAGTTCCAATGAATCCACTGTTTGCAAAGTTTCTTCGAGAATTTTACTTTCTAATTCCTGACGCTTTTTATTTTCATCACGTAAGAAACATGCCGCAGACATTATTTTTTTAGTATCTGTTCCTGCTAAAAGTTCCACAACATGGTCCGCTTCACCAAGCCGTCCGGCGGCATTAATTTTCGGACCTAGCACGAACCCGAAATGCCAAGCTTTTAAAATTTTCAATTCACTGACTTCCATTAAGGCCTGTAGTCCTGGATTTTTAGGACAATTATTCAGATAATTTAATCCTAATGACACGAAACAACGATTTTCATCCTGAAGGGGAACGAGGTCAGACACCGTCGCCAATGCCACGCATTCAATACTTTCCTGAAGATCTACAACTATTTCAAGTGTTGCACTCAATGCCTGAACAAGTTTGAATGCAACACCTGCGCCGCATAGTTCTCTAAACGGATAGGTAGAATTTGGAACCTTTGGATTGATAATCCCATAAGCCTTTGGAAAACTTCCATGGCATTCATGATGATCTGTTACAATCACGTCGCAGTTCATTTTATTGCAAAAATCGACTTGTTCGTTTGCAGAAATGCCATTATCCACTGTAATTAATAAAGTAATGCCTTTGTCTATTATATCCTGAAGGGGAGAAATATGTAGTCCATATCCTGTAACCAGACGGTTAGGGATAAAATAAGTCACATCAAATCCCTGTTCTTTCATGAATTTTAACAGGATTGAAGTACCGATTGTCCCATCTGCGTCATAATCTCCATAAATGCATATTTTTTCTTTTTTTTCTCTGGCATCAACAATCCTTTTTACAGTTTTTTCCATGTCTTCAAATAAAAAAGAATCATGCAGATCATTTCGGCTTGGTTTTAGATAACGGCGTCCTTCCTCGATAGTGGAACACCCGCGATTGATGAGAAGTTCTGAAGCTAAAGCACTTAACCCAAAACTGCTTATTAAACCATCTTCCAATTTCTTTCTATTTTCTTCCCTGATGTTGTTTTTTTTATTACGTAATATCCATTTTGTTTTTACTGTCATCGCTTCGACCTCTGAATTATTTTCTTTGTTATCCTATCCCTAATGGATAAAAACAAAGCGCCAGAGATAACTCTCTGACGCTTAAGCTTATTCAGCTTAAATTAAACTTTTGTACCGCTTGTTTTTAAGCTCTTTTTATGTTGATATGTTTTAATGACATACCAAAGAGCACCAGCATTGAAAATAGAAGAATACGTTCCTATAACGACCCCAACCATTAATGGCAGTGCGAAATTCTGAATAGCAGGCACTCCAAAAATATACAGTGATGTAATCGCAATAAATGTTGCAACGGAAGTAAAAATACTACGTCGCATCGTTTGTGTTACACTGGCATCTAAAAGCTCTCCATAAGCATACTTTCCAAACTTTGGACGATTTTCCCGGATACGGTCAAATACGACAACGGTATCCATAATGGAATACCCAAGAATTGTTAAAATTGCCGCAATAAATGGCGAGTTCACTTGAATTTGGAAAACTGAATAAACACCGACAACAACAATCAAGTCATGAACCAATGCCATAATAGCGGTTATACCAGAGATGAGTTCAAATCGAAAGGTAATATAGAGCAACATTAACACGACTGCAACAAGTACGGCTTTAACTGCATTAGTAGAAGCCTCGGCTCCAATAGAAGGATTTACCGTATCGACTGATATAAGGTCAGTATTCGCCAGATTATATTTTTCTTGAAAACCTGAGAATAAAGCCTGACGTTCTTCGGTAGTAAAACTCTTTTTAGTCGTGATAACCGCCTCCGTCTGGGCATCACCTGCATAGGTCACATCTGCACTTGGATCGAACTTATCGACAATAGCACGAGCATCTGCATTTTCAAAAGGCGTATGTAATTCAATACTAATAATAGTTCCGCCGATAAAATCGATTCCAAAATTAAGCCCCTGAATCAAAAGGGAACCTAAACTAATGGTAATCAATACCAGGGAGATGCCAAACCATATTTTAACATTTTTTGCGATATTTAAATTCTTTTTCATAATGGCTCTCCTCCCTATAGTCCGTAAAAAGCATTATTGTTAAATAATCCTGTTTTGACCAAAATTTTTACTAACTGTTTCGTAATAACAACGGCCGTAAACATACTCACCAAAATACCCAAAATCAAGGTGACTGCGAAACCTTGGACGCTTCCGCTTCCGAGAAAGAAAAGTACAAATCCGGCAATCAAAGTTGTTGCATTTGAGTCGATGATTGTCCCAAGCGCTCTTTTAAAACCATTATCTATGGCTGTCAGCAATGATTTTCCAAGTCGGGATTCCTCTTTAATTCGTTCGAAAATGAGAACATTGGCGTCCACCGCCATACCAACCGTAAGAATCAGCCCCGCAATACCCGGAAGGGTCAACGTTACATTTAGCGCTGTCATAAGTATCAACAAAATCATGATATATATAATCAAAGCTAAATCAGCTAATACACCAAATCCTCGATAAGCAAGCAGCATGAAAATAAGCACTGCGCTAATCCCAATAATACAAGCATGAAAAGTATCATTCAACGAATCTTGTCCTAATGTAGGGCCGATCGTCTGAACTTCTACTGGTTCAAGCGTCACTGGAAGGGCCCCGCCGCGAATTAATTCAGCCAAACTTCCCGCTTCATCAAGACTCGCCTGTCCTTCAATCACTGCTTCGCCATTGGTAATTGCAACATTAACTGTCGGCGAAGAAATAACTTGATCATCCAATTTTATTTTTATCACTTGCCCGATATATTTTTGCGTTGCATCAGCAAAAAGCTTGGTTCCTTCTTCATTGAATTTAAGAGTTACCACCGGCTTTTGCACACCACTGCTATCTGTTTGCATGACCCCCTTGGAATCCTCTATATCTTGTCCAGTAAGAATAACTGAATCATCCGGACCTAAAAACTCAAGCTGAGCCGTTTTACCGATGAGACTCAGTGCTTCTTCCTGATTGCTGATTGACGGAATAGAAACACGAATTCGATTATCACCCTGTTTGGTAATGGTCGGCTCGGAAACCCCGATGGAATTAATTCTTTGACTAATTGTTGAAATTGTCGAACTTATTTCATCAGATGTTACCGCTCCTCCATCAGTGCTTGTGGCTTCTAATACAACATTTACCCCTCCTGTCAAATCCAGACCATACTTAATTGTGTTTTCAATTTTACCAATATCATACACATTAACAGTAAATCCGACAAACAACACATATGCTGCAACAATAATAATCAAGATAATACCTATTAATTGGGCTATACTTTTCTTATTTACTTTCTGTTTATCCACACGCTCTCCTCCTTCGTTCATTCACAATTTTGTGAATCAAATTGTATATTTTTATTCAATAACAGACTTAATTGAACTTAATCAGGACCATCCTGCCTCGTTTTTCAAGACATCCATCATCAATATAATACCCCGACCATGCATTTCGCCGATTACCATGAAACGGCTTGATAAATACAATAATTATATATGTTTGTCCGTAAATTGCCAACATGTATATTTCCAGTTAGACTTACTTCAAAGTTCATCAACCTGCTTATTATAGCATTAATGAATGAATTAATCATTTTTTTTTTCATTTTTTTCAATCAACGTTGCATTGCGTACAAACGTTTTTTTTCCCCGCCATCCGGCGGCTGTTTTTCCAAATCTTTCTTTAAAGGCTTTATTTGTCATTACTAATATATCTTCAATGTCAGGATAGGCTAATTCAGGACTTGTCCAAAATTGGCTTTCACTTGTTTTTTTCAAATCCTTGTTATAAGGGCAAACCTGCTGGCATAAGTCACACCCATAAAGGTAAGTTTTAATTCTTTTTTCTTCATCAGGTGAAAGATTTTTTTTTTGTGTTAAAAATGAAATGCATCGCGAAGGATCAAGGGTGTATCCCTCACCTAGAGCCTGGTAGGGACATGCATCCAGACAACGACGACAATCCCCACAACCGTTTGGAATTATTTGTGTCGGTCTAAATGCTATTTCATCATCCAGTAAAATTTGACCAATAAAAAAGTACGACCCCAATGTTTGACTGATCAGAAGATTATTTTTCCCGAAGAATCCTAATCCTGCACGATATGCAGATCCCCGATCTACTAAGGGGCTGTTATCGACAACGGCTTTATAATTTACCGCCGGCTTCCCTTGAATGATTAAATTCTCATTTATCTTTTCCATTAAATGATTCATTAAATGGAAAAGGACTGCATGATAATCTTCTCCCCAGGAAACGGATGCCAGCTCAACTCTTTTTTTGTCATCCTTTGGTTTCTTTAGCTTTTGATAACTGCTGACTCCGATAACAATTCCTGATTTTGCATTTTGAAAGAAGTGATGATAATTGATTCGTTCTTTAGGCAGCCCACCTTCGAATCCAGTAATTAAGCCCGCCTCATATCTTTTTATTAGATATGGAAGACACTCAACCAGAGATTCAACTGAAAAAAAGCCAATGAGATCGATTCCTAAATCAAACGCAATTTTTCGAATTTCTTCTTCAATCATTTTTTTCTTGGCCACCTTTGTAAATTCTAGCTTTTAAAGTGAAAAGAGCTACCCAGCGGAAGCCCTTAACTTAATATACATAATATGCACTAATCAAACTATTGATTTCTATTTTAATACCGACTCGATTAGTTTCCATGATTCTTCTTTTCCTAATTTTGTTTCAGAAGAAAAAAGAATCACTTCACGAGAATTCTTTAAATTCAAAGTTTTAGCTATTTGATTCATGGATTTTTTTTGATTTATTCTTGAAATTTTATCTGCTTTAGTACCTATAATTACAGGGTTTAATTCATAATATGTTAACCATTCATACATCAGGAGATCATCTTCTGATGGTTCATGTCGAGAATCAATAAGCTGAAAAATCATAACAACATTTTCTCTTTGCCTTAAGTATTTTTCAATCATCTTTCCCCATTTATCGCGTTCAGATTTGGATGCTTTCGCATAACCGTAACCCGGCATATCAACAAAACGAAAAAGGTCATTAATTTGATAAAAATTCATTGTTTGTGTTTTCCCTGGCTGCTGGCTCGTTCGCGCCAAGCTTCGACGCTCAATCAGCGTATTAACAAATGTTGATTTACCAACATTTGATCGTCCAAGAAGAACAACTTCTGGAAGATTATCACCAGGATACTGAGCTTCTGCTACAGCACTGATGACAATCTCCGCTTTATTTACTTTCATAGTATCTCCATTTCTAACGAGCCCGGCCTAATTACTCTGTTTCAATTGATTAAAAACTATTTCAATTACCTCACTCATGTTTGAAACAGACTGGATGTGTAAAGCTTCCAAAACAACTTTTGGAATATCTTCAAGATCCTTTTCATTTTCTTTTGGCAAAATAATTTCCTTGATTCCCGCACGATGCGCAGCTGTTAGTTTTTCCCGAAGCCCTCCAATCGGAAGGACTCGGCCTCTCAGCGTAATTTCACCAGTCATCGCAAGATTTTGTGGGACCGGCTTGTTTGTTAATGCTGATATTAGAGCAGTCGTAATAGTGATTCCAGCTGAAGGACCATCTTTGGGAACAGCACCTTCCGGTACATGTAAATGCATATCCTTTTTAGAATAAAAATCAGGATTAATTCCCAGTACCTCTGCCTGGGAACGAATATAGCTGATTCCAGCCTTGATAGACTCTTTCATAACATCACCAAGCTGGCCGGTAAGTTCTGTTTTTCCAGTACCATCCACAACCATCACTTCAATCTGAAGTGTATCTCCTCCAACTGATGTCCATGCCAACCCATTTACTACGCCAATTTCTGTTTTGTCTCCAACCGTTTCATACGAGTATTGATGTTTTCCTAAAAATTTTTCAAGATTTTTTTTAGTTATACTAATACTTTTTCGATCATTTTCAACTATTTCTTTAGCGGCGACTCGACATATTTGTGCAATTTTACGTTCAAGCTCACGTACTCCAGACTCTCGGGTGTGATACTCAATTGTATCTTTGATAACCCCTTCACTGAACTTACAGGTTGACTTTTTCAGCCCATGAATTTCAAGTTGCTTGGGAATGAGATATTTTTTTGCAATCTCCACTTTTTCACTTTCAACATATCCATTCACATCAATGACTTCCATTCGATCCAACAACGGTCGTGGAATCGTTGATAGTGAATTGGCCGTTGTAATAAACAGAACCTGGGACAAATCAAAAGGAAGCTCTAAATAATGATCGGTAAACGTGTTGTTTTGCTCAGGATCCAATACTTCAAGTAACGCAGAAGCCGGATCCCCATTAAAATCTTGTCCTAATTTATCAATTTCATCTAAAAGAAAAAGAGGATTTCTCGTTCCACACTTTTTGATATTATAAAGAATTCTTCCTGGAATTGCACCAACGTAAGTTCTACGATGGCCTCTAATCTCAGCCTCATCTCTCATCCCACCCAATGACATACGTACATATTCACGGTTGAGGGCTCGGGCAATGGACTTGGCTATCGATGTCTTTCCAACGCCAGGAGGTCCAACCAGACAAAGAATCGGTGACTTCAAATTTTTTGAAAGTTTCAGCACTGAAATATATTCCAAGATTCGTTCTTTAACGTTTTTAAGACCATAATGATCTTCATCCAATATTTTTCTGGCAACAGAAACATCAAATGTTTCTTCCGTTAATGTATTCCAGGGTAAATCCAAAATCCATTCAATATAAGTTTGAATCAGGCCCGCTTCTGAAGAACCTTGGGGAACCTTATTCAATCGGTTGATTTCACCTAAGACTTTATCACGCACCTCGTCTTCCACATCAAGGGCATCTAAACGTTCCTTATAAATGTCTAACTCATTTTGAACATCACCTTCGCCCAACTCATTTTGGATAACCTTAATCTGCTCACGCAAATAATATTCTCGCTGATGCTTATACATTTCACTGCGGACTTTCTCATCGATGTTATGTTCGATTTTTATCATTTCAACTTCTTCAACAAGAATTTCATATGCAATAACTAATCGCTTATTCACATCAGTTTCTTGAATTAATCGTTGACTGTCTTCTAAGTCTAAAAAAAGATTTGCCCCAATGATGTCAATAAGCTGATCAGGATCATCTAAAGAATCCATTGCCAAAATCAGATCGGTTGCAACTTTTCTTGTAACATTCATGTAATTTGCAAAAGATTCTCGAATCATTCGTATAAGCGTTCTGTTTTCCTTTGTGTCATAGAATACTGAATGTATCGGGTTTGTCGTAACTAAAAAATATGGTTCTAAACTATCAAACTCAACAATTTTCCGTCGCTCTTGAACTTCTACTAAAACACGCACAAGATTATCCGGCATTTTTAACAGCTGCTTAACTTTAACCTTACAACCGATATTAAAGAAATCATCAGGTGTGATATCTTCTTTAATCACTTCTTTTTGAGTGACTAAAAACGCCATTTGATCCCTTTCCATTGCTGCTTCAAGTGCTTTGACAGATTTTTCCCGACCAACATCAAAATGAACAACCATCCCAGGGAAAACACTCATTCCACGTAATGGTATCAACGGTAAGGTTTCTTTCTCCTGAACAAATAATTCGGGTTCAGTCATACCTACTCGGCCAGTTACTTCATCTGTAATTTCTTTTTCTTCGATACTCAACTTTATCAGCTCCTTACTTCTTTCGTTATAAGACTATTTCTTCAAGAAACCAAAAGAAATACGCTTTGCGAGTTTCTCTGTGGTTCGCGGGCAATCACTAAGTAAGTACATGCACTCATTTGCTTCGTTGTCTTCACTTAAATAAAAGGCCGTACAAAAACTTCAAATACACGGTATTAAATACCAACAAGTAATTGGACTTTTTGAACGGCCATGAAAGTTATCCGGCTTTTAAGATACTACATCACTGCTTACATCTTCACATTCATTTTTCTGTCCTAAAATCATAATTGGCTCAACTTGTTTTTCAACAACATCCTTTGTTATGATTACCTTTTGAATGTTTTCGTTAGAGGGCACCTCAAACATAATATCAAGCATAATATTCTCAATAATTCCTCGAAGACCTCGAGCACCTGTTTTAGCATCCAGTGCTTTTTTTGCAATCGCAACTAACGCATCCTCTTGAAACTCAAGCTCAACGCCTTCAATTTTAAACATTTTTACATACTGTTTAACCAGTGCATTACGTGGCTCTGTCAATATTTGAATTAAAGCTTCTTCATCCAAATGTTCAAGCGAAGCAATCACTGGGATTCTTCCAATAAATTCAGGAATCAGACCATATTTCAATAAATCCTGAGGTTGAACTGTATTCATTTTTTTATCGATGAGTTTTTCTTTACCATTGCGAATATCAGCTCCGAAACCCATTGAACTTTTCTCGGTCCGTTGTTCGATCACCTTATCGATGCCATCAAAAGCTCCACCACAAATAAACAGAATGTTGTTGGTGTCAATTTGAATAAAATCTTGATGAGGATGTTTACGCCCTCCCTGAGGAGGAACATTAGCCACCGTTCCTTCTAGTATTTTAAGCAATGCCTGTTGAACACCTTCTCCACTGACATCTCGTGTTATGGATGGATTGTCACCTTTTCTTGCAATTTTATCAATTTCATCAATATATATAATTCCCTTTTCTGCCTTAGGAACATCAAAATTTGCAGCTTGAAGGAGTTTTAATAAAATATTCTCAACATCTTCACCAACGTATCCCGCTTCTGTTAAAGATGTTGCATCTGCAATTGCAAACGGGACGTTTAAAACTCGCGCCAGTGTTTGAGCTAGAAGTGTTTTCCCGGAGCCTGTTGGACCAATCAATAAAATATTGCTTTTTTGCAGCTCAACTTCAGCATCGGTCTCATCCATGGAAGTAATACGTTTATAATGATTGTATACTGCAACGGCTAATGCCCGTTTTGCCCTATTCTGAGCAATAACATACTCACCCAATTTTTTCTTGATTTCTTTTGGTTTTGGAACATCTTCAAATACTATTTCATCTGGTAAATTATCCACGTCCATAATCTCTTCACAGAGTTCGATACATTCATTACAAATGTAAACACCTGGACCAGCAACCATTCGCTTAACCTGAGACTGGCTTTTACCACAAAAGGAACAACGAGCATTTTCTATGCCATCTTCATTTCTTGCCATTTTTAAGCCTCCTATCTTGAAACAAGGATCTCATCAATCAATCCATAGATCTTAGCTTCTTCAGGGTCCATAAAATTATCACGATCTGTATCTTTGGCAATAGTTTCTAGTGGTTGTCCTGTTCTCTCGCTAAGAATTTCATTTAGTTTTTCTCTCGTTTTAATCAGACGTCTTGCATAAATCTCAACATCTGTGCTTTGTCCTTGAGCACCACCTAGAGGTTGATGAATCATAATTTCACTATTAGGCAACGAAAATCGCTTCCCTTTTTCACCGGCTGTCAACAGAAACGCTCCCATTGATGCCGCCATTCCAACGCAGATGGTTGAAACATCACATTTAATATAGTTCATCGTATCAAAAATAGCAAAGCCTGCCGTTACTGATCCTCCTGGACTATTGATATATATTTGTATATCTTTTTCTGCATTGTCAGCTTCTAAAAAAATCAGTTGCCCAACAATAAGTGATGAAAGGTTCTCGTCAATCTCTCCATTTAAAAATATAATTCTTTCTTTTAATAATCTCGAAAACAAATCATAAGATCTTTCCCCACGACCTGTTTGTTCAACAACCATTGGCACAAGACTATTTGAAATCAATGATTGAGTTGTTTTATTTTTTAGCATGAACACTTTTTCCTGCTTTCTGATTTAATTTACTCTGCGCTCTTGACAGTGGCAGTATCTATCAACATTTCTATCGTTTTACGTCGAATGATATTTGCTTTTATGTATTCTAGCATTCTTTCCTTAAGGCCTTTTTTATATTCCTCAAAATCATGGCCATATGCATCTGCAAATACTTTTATTTCTTCGTCAAGCTCTTCTTCAGTTGCATCAACTGCTTCTACTTCGCCAATTTTTGAAAGAACCAATTCCATCCGAATGTTTCGTTCAGCATCGCCCTTGAGACTTTCTCTGAAATCTTCGCGATTTACATTAGTATATTTGAAATAATCATCAAGTGAAAGTCCCTGTTCCTGCATTTGTTTTTCAAAATTTTCGATATTGTGATCAACTTCTTCTTCGATCATAATGTATGGAATATCGATTTCTGCATTATCAACAGCAAAATTTACCGCTGTTGCTTCTGCTGTTTTCTTTAGCTCATCAGCTTTTGCTTCTTTTAAACGACCTTCAATATCTGCTTTCAACTCATCCAACGCATCAAATTCACTGGTGTCTTTAGCAAATTCGTCATCTAAAACAGGCAGTTCTTTTTCCTTAATCGATTTGACCTGTACTTTAAATACGACTGCTTTTCCTTTAAGATCTTCTGAATGGTAATCTTCCGGAAAAGTTATGTCTATTGTTGCTTCTTCTCCAAGCTTCGCACCAATGAGTTTTTCTTCAAACCCAGGAATAAAAGTCCCGCTGCCAATGATTAAATCATAATCTGTATCTTTTCCGCCGGCAAAAGGTGCATCATCTAAAAATCCTTCATAATCAATTGTAACGGTGGCACCATCTTTAACCTCACCACTTTCCAACGTAATCAAGCGTGCGTTTTGATCCTGCATTTTTGCTAGTTCTGCACTCATTTCTTCTTCAGTAATTGTAGCTTCCAAGGAGTTAATCTCGGCACCTTTATAATCACCCAAGGTGATTTCTGGTTTTACACCAACCTTAACAATAAAGGTTGCGCCGTCTTCTTCACTTATTTTTTCAATATTTTCTAGATCAGGACGAGTCACTGGTTTAATTTCAGTTTCTTTCAAAGCACTTTCATATGCTGGACCAAATGCAAAATCAATTGCATCTTCCATAAATACATTTTTTCCATAATGCGCTTCGACAATGCTTTTTGGTACCTTACCTTTTCTGAAACCAGGAACCGAAAATCGCTTTTTGTTTTTATCATATGCTTTTTTTACAGCCTTTGAGTAATCCTCAGGACTAATTTCAATTTTTATGGTTGCAATATTCTTTTCAATACTTTCTACTGTAGAACTCATGTTTTCCTCCGTATCTTTCACTATAAATTATATTCACATTCAATTTTAACAGTATATCATAGGTATATTTTCATATCAAGAACGAAAATACACGTGTTTAAGAAATCTTAGTGCTTTGCAAACATAAGGAGCTGTCGCAAAACTCTGATTGCATTATCCGAGCGTCTATCATCATTGTCACACGCATTGAGTAGGATACCCTTTGGTATTCGCTCAATGCGCCTCAATGGATAATGAGCAACAACAGACAATTTAACAGATTTAAATAAAACCATGAATATCGATTTTACTCTATTTTGCAACAACCCCTGAGGTTGCAGATAAAATAATCACAATCATTTCTTGAAGTTTTTCAAAATCGCAATTATTTTATCGCCTTATATGCCTCAAAACGGTCTGGCATAGCCTTTACTAACATATGGATTAAACAGATATTAAAATCAACCACCTAAATATGCTTGTTGTACCTGTGGATTTACCAGTAAATCGCTGGCATTTCCAGAAAGTTTTATATATCCCGTTTCCAACACATAGGCGCGATTGGCAATGTGTAATGCTTTATTGGCATTTTGCTCGACTAAAAGCACCGTTGTCCCAGCCTCATTAATTGTTTGAATCATATCAAATATCTCATCAACTAAAATTGGTGCCAAACCCATTGATGGTTCATCCAATAGAATAAGTCTTGGTCGGGTCATCAATGCTCTGCCCATAGCCAGCATTTGCTGTTCTCCGCCACTAAGCGTTCCGGCAATCTGCTTGACTCTTTCCTTAAGGCGTGGGAAGCTTAAAAAAACTTTTTCAATATCTTCTTGTATTTGTACTTTGTCCTTTCGAATATAAGCACCCATCTGCAAATTTTCATATACTGTCATCTCTGCAAATATTCGTCGTCCTTCTGGAACATGGGCAATACCTAATGCTGGAATTTGATAAGCATGAATTTTGTTAAGATTTTCTCCTTCAAAAGTTATCATCCCCTCGCTTGGTTTTAAAATACCGGAAATTGTTTGTAAAATTGTTGTCTTTCCAGCTCCATTAGCCCCAATGAGGGTAACAATTTCTCCTTCATTAACCTCAAAACTGATACCCTTTATTGCATGAATTTTTCCGTAATGCACATTTAAATCTTTTACTTTAAGCATCTGCGGCCTCCTAATTTCCTAAGTAAGCGCGAATAACTTCAGGGTTTTTCAAAATTTCATCCGGAGTGCCTTCTGCAATTGTTTTACCATAATCCACAACAATAATACGTTCACAAATTCCCATTACCAGTTTCATATCATGTTCAATTAATAAAACAGTAATATCGAACTTATTGCGTATAAAATGGATTGTCTCCATTAATTCCGCTGTTTCGGCGGGATTCATACCAGCCGCTGGTTCATCCAACATCAGAACCTTAGGTTCTGATGCCAAAGCTCGGGCTATTTCCAATTTTCGTTGCTGTCCGTAAGGTAAATTTTTTGCAAGTGTATCAGCATATTCTCCCATGTCAAAAATATCCAAAAGTTTCACACATTCTTCATGTGCTTTCTTTTCTTCTGTCCAAAACTTCTTTGTTCTAAGCATTCCTTGAATCATATTATAATCGATAAAATTATGATATGCAATTTTCACATTCTCAAGGGCTGTTAGATCTTTAAAAAGACGAATATTTTGAAACGTTCTACTCGCACCCAGTCTAACAATATCATGGGGCGTTTTTTTGAGAATGCTTTCATCATTCAAAATAATTTCGCCGCTTGTCGGCACATATACGCCAGTAAGCATATTAAAGATTGTTGTCTTTCCTGCCCCGTTTGGTCCTATTAAACCGACTAATTCATTAGATTGCAATTCCAGATTAAACTGATCAACGGCTGTTAATCCACCAAATTGCATTGTAATATTTTTTGCTGCCAGCACGGTCATCGTGTTTCACCTCCGTCAATCGAGTTTTTAATATCTTTTCGGAGAATGAGGGAGTCTATGAATTTTGTAAGCGAGAATTCTGATCGTCCTAACATTCCTTGAGGTCGGAAAATCATCATAACAATAAGTGCCAACGAATAGACAAGTAATCGATATTCAGCAAATCCTCGCAACATTTCCGGAAGCGCCGTTAATATAATTGCGGCGACAATTGAACCAGTCAAACTTCCTAATCCGCCAAGTACTACAATAACAAACATTTCTATAGAAAACATAAACCCAAACTTGCTTGGTTCAACGAATGCTTGATAATGGGCATATAAGGCACCCCCAATTCCAGCAAAAAAGGAAGAAACCGTAAATGCGAGAACCTTATAACGTGTCGTCGGAATTCCGGCAGCTTCTGAAGCAATCTCATCTTCCCTAATTGAGATAATTGCTCGTCCTTGTTTTGAACGTCCAAAGGTAAATATTAAAATAATAATGACGATTGTTATCCAATAAACATTATTAAAATTAACCAACTTTGTGATCCCTTTTAGTCCAGCAGCTCCACCGGTCGGCTCAAAATTTATGAAAAAGATGCGTATAATTTCAGAAAAGCCAATCGTTACAATCCCCAGATAATCTCCTCGGAGTCTGAGTGTCGGGGTTCCAATAAGAAATCCCATAATACCGGTTACGATTCCGCCAACAAACATTGCCAATATTAACACAATAATATTGGGCAAAGGGAACCCGGTATCCATCAGTGCGATTGAAAAATACGCTGATGAATAAGCTCCAATAGCCATAAAGCCTGCATGTCCAAGGGCCATTTCACCTAAAAATCCAGCAACAATATTTAAACTCATCGCCATAATAATCATGATACAAGTCATGATTGCGATTCCCATAAAGTATTTATTCATTACCTTTGTTTGTATCAGTATGAAAAAGACAAGATAAAGAAAAATAATTGCGATGGTGTTGATGATATAAGCTTTTCTTTTGTTTTTATCCATTTTTCACACCTTCTCTCTCGTGTTTTTTCCAAGTATTCCTGTCGGTTTGAAAAGCAGCACTAAAATCAGGATGATATATACAATCGCATCTGCCCAAGTTGTTGACAGGTATGCCTTTGTCATAGTTTCCACCATACCAATGATGAACCCCCCCAGCATTGCTCCCGGTATTATTCCAATCCCACCTAAAACAGCGGCAATGAAAGCTTTTAAACCTGGCATTACCCCCATCGTTGGAAAGACCTGAACATATGCAACACTATAAAGAATTCCACCTAGAGCTCCTAAAGCCGAACCCATCGCAAACGTTAAAGAAATGGTTCGGTCAACATTAATTCCCATAAGAATCGCAGCGTCCTTGTCTTCCGATACGGCACGCACGGCGCGACCCTGTTTTGTTTTTCTAATATAAAGATCCAGTAGAACCATAAAGAATAATGACAGACCTATGGTAACCAAGGTGGTTGAGCTGATTTCGACTCCGCCTAAATTGATAATTGTTTCGGGGAAAAGTTTCGGCATTACTTTTGGATCCGCTTTAAAAATAAGTAGGGCAAGATTTTGCAAAAACAAACTCACACCAATTGCCGTGATAAGCGCTGATAATCTGGGCGCATCCCTAAGTGGTCGATATGCAATAAATTCAACAGCAACGCCAGCCAAGGCCATAATAATCATTGGCACCAAAATCACAGCCCATATCGGCATTCCAAAACTGGTAGCAAAAATAAATGCAAAATATGCACCGAACATCATGATTTCACCATGGGCAAAGTTTATAAGTTTAATAATTCCATATACCATGGTATAACCGATTGCGATGAGCGCATAAATACTCCCTACATTAAGCCCGTTGATCAGCTGTTGCAGAAATAAATCCATGATGTTTCCTCCTTTTATCGAATATACAATAAAATGGATATAGAAGAGATTACACTCTTCTATATCCCCTTTTTAAAAGTTATTTTAATTTGTTGATTAACGACTATTTATTTACAACAGTTGTTTCAAACTTGAGTTGACCGCCATCAATTTTTATTATAGTAACTTCTTTGTCCTTTGGATTGCCTTCCGCATCAAATTTCAGTGTTCCGGTAACCCCAGCGTAATTGGTATTGTTTAGTGCCGTTATAATAGCACTCGAATCAGTTGAGCCAGCCGTTTTAATGGCTTCAGCCATGGTATAAACAGCATCATAACCTAAAGCTGCAAAAGAGTTCGGATCTTTATTACTGTTTGCAGCTTTGTATGCCTTGATAAAGTTTTGAACCTTTTCAGATGGTGAATCTGCAGCATAATGATTTGTAAAATAATTTCCCTGAGCTGCATCAGCGTATTCTGTTTGAACGCCATCCCAACCATCAGCGCCGACAAATTTTGCTGTAATTCCCATTTCTTTAGCTTTTTGAAGTATTGGTCCAACAATTTGCACATAATCAGGTACAAAGACTACATCTGGATTCAATTCTTTAATCTTCGTTAATTGAGCACTGTAATCTTTATCTGAAGCACTGTATGATTCTTCATCGGCAATTGTTCCGCCATTTGCAGTAAACGCTCCTTCAAATGCAGCACTAACTCCTTCTGAATAAGGATTTCCCTTGCAAATCATGACCGCTGCTGTTTTTGCACTTAAATTACTTGTCGAGAAATTAGCAGCTGCCACTCCTTGATAATCATCTAGAAAACAAGCTCTGAAAATATTGGGAGCATTGGTTGTTACATCTACCGCTGTTGCAGTTGGTGATAATACCGGCATGTTATCCTGAACCATAATATCTTTCATTGCCAAAGTTTCACCGCTTAGTACTCCACCAATAACAGCAACAACCTGATCTTGATCTCTTAATCGGTTATAGGCATTGATCGCTTCGGTTTGATCTCCTTTAGAATCATATGCTATTAATTCTATGTTCTTACCGTTAATACCTCCGGCAGCATTAATCTCTTTTACCGCTAAATCTGCACCTGCCTTAGCAGAAGTTCCATAAATAGCAGCATCCCCACTCAATGGCCCGATGAAGCCAATCTTGATGGTGTCTTTACTGCTTCCTGATGATGAACATCCGGCAAATGTAAAAATCGAAGCACAGAACATCACAGCAAGCAAAACACTTACAACTTTCTTTTTCATTTTTTCCTCCTTTTTCTTCTCATAATTATTCATAATGATTATCATAAACCATTCTTAAGGAAAACACAAGAAATAATTGTTTCGACATTATGCTTCTGCCAAATATTGCTTACCGTAATCACATCGTATCTGCAGCTTACATTCAATGCATTTTGGATTGCGTGCCGTGCAGCATCTTCTTCCATGCCATATTAACCAGTGATGTGCTTGCGACCACTGTTCTCTGGGAATATTTTTCATCAATTCTTTTTCAACTTCTAAAACCGTTTTTCCTTTTGCTAAACCAATACGTTTTGAAACACGAAACACATGTGTATCAACGGCAATTGCCGGAATATCAAAAGCATTGCTCATAACCACATTAGCTGTTTTACGTCCAACTCCAGGCAACGATATTAATTCATCCATACTTTTGGGAACAATACCATCGTATTCACTTAAAAGACGGTCACATGTTAATATGATATTCTTTGCTTTTGTATTTGACAAACCACATGATTTTATTTTTTTAAGTAATCCTTTTTCACCGAGAGTTAAAATCATTTTCGGGGTATTGTAACAATGAAACAGATCTTTTGTCACAATATTAACGCGAACATCTGTACATTGAGCCGAAAGGATGGTTGCAATCAACAACTCAAAGGGTGTATCAAAATCCAAGCCACATTTTTCCAGCCCATAAAGGCTTTCTAATGTGGCTAAGATTTGTTCTCTAGTCTTCTTTGTCATTTAATCACGCAGAATCAAGGCCATAAAAACCAAATTCTCTGTTCCGTTATTTATTACACTATGAAAGCTTTTGTCTGGAGTTACCATCACATCCCCAGGCCCTACCTCAATTTGTTCCTCATTATCTGCCACAATCCCATTTCCACTTAGAAAATAAAATATTTCCTTTTCATCAATATGTTGATGATTTCCGATGGAATCTCCTGGTTTGATTATTATTTCAGCATATAGGCGAGCATTTTTACCTAAATTTTCATTTTTCAAGACATGGGTGATTTCAATTTCGCCCTTACCATCGCGCATATTTTTTTTTACTTCAATTTCTCTCGAATTTTTATTAACGATCATTGGGATTCTTCCTTGTTTCGTTATTGGAGTTCGTTGTTGGCGTCGTTGGCGTCGTTGGCGTTGTTGGCGTTGTTGGCGTTGTTGGTGTCGTTGGTGTCGTTGGTGTCGTTGGATCTGTCGTTGGTGTCGTTGGTGTCGTTGGATCTGTCGTCGGCGTCGTTGGATCCGTCGGCGTCGTTGTTGGATCCGTCGTTGGCGTT
>JGI24143J45723_1000168_pt1 | contig 34849 bp, 26 predicted proteins | sample BarGraIncu00432A_FD_45723 | JGI IMG/M metagenome (IMG submission 45723) | reverse complement strand
TTTTCCTCATCGGTCTCTAAGGCTTGATATATGGTCATTAGCCTCTTATACATCTTAGGTAAATATTTTTCCATTTCGCGCAAGTACACATCTGCTCCTTGTACCAAAGTGCCATATCCTATTCTTACGAATTTTTTTTTGAGAAATCATATCTAAAGCATGTATTCACCTCAATTTATGTTCCTAAAATGATTAAAAATAAGATAGAACAGGAAAGGATTAATGACACTATTAAATTGGTTTGTGAAAGCTGCACTCTAGAATCTTTGGACGATAATTTTTTAAAACCTGAAATATTAGAGTCTATATGTATTAGCTCCAGCCTCTCCCCTTCAATATTTTATGACAACTATTATTCTTTTATCTTTTCTGATTACTCTTCAAGAATACTTCATTGGAGACAACTCAATAAAATAACACAAAAGAGAGCAGCTAAGATACTAAAAATGAGTCCAGTTGATATATGCGATTGGGAAAGGAAGATTTCATATCCATCACGATATCAATTTATAAGATTAGAGGAGGTAATTAAATGAGCAAATATGTACTTAAACTTCCTAGCAGCAATAACAAATACTATTTCTTATATATACATCCAAAGAAGGTTTTATCACCCCAGATAACGATTTTAAGCACAAGGAGGAATTAGAATACTATGCAAAACAAAGAAAACCATTCTTTATATTGTCATTACTTACTGCTAGATAAAATTACTAGAAACCCATTTAGGTTAAAAATGTATGATAGGACTTATATGTTCATTGTTAATAGTCAATACTTTTCAACCCCAAACAAAGACTTTTTTAGTCTTAAGGAAAAACTCTATATATTGAATCTACCTTGCGATATAATCTGGAGACCAATATCACTACCTATGATGTTTTACAAAATTATTTTCAATTCAGCCATATCACCTTCACTTTTAAATCTAAATATAGTTAAGGGAAAAGCTATACCATATATATTGAAGAAAGGAGCCTTATAAATGAATAAAATAACAAATGAGCATACTAAGTCAATTGATGAAATATATAGTCTTCTTGACCTTATTGACGGCTATCTTAGAGATTTAGAAAAAAGATTGTGCTCAGTAGAAGAAAATGCTACATATGATGATTGCACCAGAGACTAAAAGAGAGATTGACCTCTCTTTTAGTCTCTGGCTTAGACAGATATTCATTCAGCCACTATTCCCATACTATCTTTGGTACAAAATTTTTATAATGTAGTGAAATTATATTTCTTATTGTCTTCCACTTATAATCATTAAATCAATATTTTTATGTGCATATAGTCCAATACATAAGTCATTCACCAAAAATAGCATATAGCTTAGTAGCGTTTCGATTATCTATAAACCAAACAATCCTTATAATAAATCCAGTCAATAGTAAAATCATTAATAATGTAGATAATTCTTTATATAAATATATAATAATTTCGGATACCAATAAATATACTTACTATAAGTTACATAAGGAGCTAAGCTTAATACAATTTATTTAACAAATTAGCTACCAAATACTATGTAAATTAAAAGGAAGATTTTAATGGGCTACGTAAATGAAAAAATAAATAGTCATGAAGATACACTACAAAAGTATTTAAAGAAATATGGCACAATGAGTATACTTGAAAATGGTCAAATCACTTATTCTATAGGAGTACATAGTTTAATAGCTGCTAGAGAGTTGTATTATAGCTTTAAAAAAAATCCTGCATTTGCTTTAGAATTCGAGCGAAACAAATTGGAGGATAAAGGGGTAACCGTAGACAGTTTACAAAACCTTATATTTATAGCTTTTACTAGAGGAACTACAGATACATTTATTTATTTAAAAGAATTTTTTCTTGTTATAAAAGAATATACTATAAATACGCTTAATAGTGTGTCTAATCAAAGATATATGTATCCATTAGAGCTATTAGCAGACATCTTATGTATAGAAACAGAGTATATTAAAACCAATCTTATGCAATATTTAGATTATATAGTGCTACCTAATTATTATATTTGTTATATAATTGAAAAATATATTGAAACAGAGGGAGAAAGAGAACATAACTTGCAAAACGATTATACCAATTATTCGGGAAGACATTATTTTATCTCTAGAACATCTTTAGTAAATTTTCTAATAGAGCATTTAAAATATATAGAAATTAGAATTAATATAGCAATAACCTTTAAAGAACATGAATTTAAACAACTATTATTAAAGTATAAGACCAAAGCTAAGTTAAAATCCCAAATAAAGAATATATTGAAAATAAAAGATAACGATATTAATAAAGAATTAAAATCTATAAAAGAAGAAGAAGCTTTAGATATTATAAATAAAAGATTAATACTATCAAGTCCCGATACTATTAAACAAAATTTAAAACATTATAAAGAGGAAAAATTAAGTATTTTAAATAAAGACTATAGTCATGTAAGAATTAGGTGCGCACAGCTAAATACTTTTTTAAAAAATAAATCACTCAAAAGATATCAATTAGATATAAATGGAATAGAAAATAAACCGATTGTAAGATATCATTTATATAATAACCTAGAAAAAGAAGCTGTAAATTATATGTCATTTAATATAAATCAAGAAATGTATACCGAAATATTAGTGCATGGAACTCTAGAAGACTTTTTAATTAGTAAACTATAAAATTTTATTATTTAAAGAAATTAATAATGTAACACATACCATCACAGTCTGCTTATCCTCCAAAAATTTGCAACTATTCTACATAATTAACTTAACCCAATAATATAACTACAATCCAAGTTACCCTTAGTATTAGTACGACGCACTTTTAGAAAATTGCCACAAAAATATCTATATTAATTATAATTTAATCAACCTAAATCGCACAAAATATAATGTATAATTTCCCATATTTCCATACATAAATTAATAATAAAAATAGCATATATACTAATAAAATCTTTTTGTAACAATTAGTGGATATGATGAATACACTAATAGTGGAAAGAGTCAAGATTCCAATCAATTTTAAGGAGTTAATATTATGCCTTTTAGTCAATTAGTTCTACTGCTTGAAACTATGTTACAACAAATGTATAAAGGAGGATTTTACGTCGATACTGCAAGATTGGCTGATTATTTAAAAAATCAACTAGGACAAAATTTAAATATTATAACTTTGTCAGTTCCCGCAATATTAAACATTGTGACAAATCCTATAAGTTTAGGTGATTTCGCCGCCATATACACTCTAAGTTATTCATCTATAGTAAAGAACAAAACCCTCTATGTTTCGCTAATTGAAAAAAAAGTTAAACAGAGAAGTCACTTCACTGTGGCTGAATTTGAAGCAGCACATTTCCAAAGATTAAAGAATCGAAACTTTGGTAGAGAAGTAGAACATAGGATTAAATTAAATGAGGAACTTACTACAGCATTAAATAAAGACTCTATATCTAAAAAGAAATCCGTCGAAGATATTCTTATTCAGATAGCAAAAGATTATTATAACATACCATAAACATTGGCGAAAAATAAAAGAACTTATAGGGATAAAAAAATGGATAGTTCTATAAAGAACTATCCATTTTTTTATAATTCCTGCCAAAACATGTTTCTTATTTTAGAAGTTCTTTCGTCTATTGCCTCAATATCTAAGCCAATCTCAAAATTATCTTTATAGTATAATATATATTTATACCTTATATCATTGGTTTCATTACGCCACAACTCAATTTCCTCACTTAAAATTTTCATTATCTCTTTTCCATATATTTCAGTAATGTCAATGTCGTTATCCTCTTCATAAAAACTTCTGATAAATTTGCCATTTAGTTTTTCTGTCAAACTGTTTATGATTTCTTTCTCAGTTTTATCAAAGTTCACTTTAATTTCTATTACTCCTTTCTTTTATTGTCTTTATGCAACATAGTCATTATATATTGATACTATTCCATCTTAGGATATTTAAAATTAACTTTTCATAGTAATTGGACATATATTACAAGTGTATTTTTTATTTATTTTATTACACAAGAAACTCCTTAATTTATAGCTTCTTCACTTATTAGATTTTTATTTATATTATATTTATAAGACCTATCTACTTAAAATGAATTAAGAAATAATACATATACTTATGTTACGTTTAATATTTCTAAAACATAAAATTTAATTCTTTTAAAAATAGTGGGCAAGTCGTTCCATATTGTATACAATATGGAACGACTTGCCCACCTTTAATAAATGCGTTTTGTAAAATTAGTTCTATTCTAAAGTATTTCTTTATAAATTTATAATGATTAGAAATTTGTAAAGGAGTTATTTATGACTATTAACGAGACAAAACGTATTAATTTTTTACAAGACTCATTGGAAACTATACTTAAGGGAAATTTAAATTTCGTTACTATAATTAACCTTGCCAAAGAAAGTAAAATTAAAGGGTTTACTAACACTAACATAAGAAATATTTTTAAATCAAAAGGATATGAATATAATAAAGTAAGTAATAAATGGGTAAAAATCTCAGTTTATAAATCTGTTGGAGTACCAACTGAAGTTATCCCAGTAACTGAGGATATAGTACAAAACCTTGTTGGACTACAACCTGATGTTATCCCCGTAACCGAGGATATAGTGCAAAACCTTGTTGGACTAACACCTGATGTTATCCCCATAACCGAGGATATAGTACAAAACCTTGTTGGACTAACACCTGACGTTATCCCCATAACCGAGGATATAGTACAAACCCTTGTTGGACTAACACCTGATGTTATCCCCGTAACCGAGGACATAGTACAAAATCCTCTTGGACTACAACCTGAAGTTATCCCCGTAACCGAGGATATAGTACAAAACCTTGTTGGACTAACACCTGACGTTATACCCATAACCGAGGATATAGTACAAAACCTTGTTGGACTAACACCTGTCGTTATACCCATAACCGAGGATATAGTACAAAACCTTGCTGGACTAACACCTGATGTTATCCCCATAACCGAGGATATAGTACAAAACCTTGTTGGACTAACACCTGTCGTTATCCCCATAACCGAGGATATAGTGCAAAACCCTGTTGGACGTGTCCCCCCAGTAACTGAAGGGACTTTGAGAACATACGCCTCCAACACTTCAACTATTGTTCAGGAAGTTCGAAAACTTGGTTGCTCTAAAACTAAACGCTATGACTTAACATTGAGTGAAGCCTTAGTTAATACAGCGATAGAAAAGTTAAGAGCCAAACATAACCTAGAGAGCAATGACCTAATTAAGCCCTCAAAATTATTTGAGGATATCCTCTTTGATTACTTATATTCTTCTATTTGAAGGCAATATGTTAGTGTTAAATAGCCTGCGACATTGGGTTTATATCACACTGGTTTATCATTGTAAAATTCAATTATAGATGTATTCTCACGATTGAAATAATTTATGCATATAAAATAATGTGTAAAAAGAAATCTTTTTCCACTGAGAGGTTGCTCTTTTTAGTTTATACCACAGACCCATTAAACTTCTAAGTAAAATTAAAATGTACCAAATATTACAAGTAGAGGTTATAGATTAACTCAATATAGCATATTAGTATATTGAAATAACCTAAAATATGAGGAGGAGACTGAAATGGATAACTTAAAGTCCTATAATATAAATTTAACAAATGTAAACTGTTATACCAAGGATGTTCTGGAAAGTGTTAGAAGAGCATTTGTAGGTAATAACTTTTATTGGAGCCCCGTTAATGGGTTTAATATTGGAGCACAAAAAATTGACGATGATTATTGTGATAAAGGTTTTAATGGAATGGAGTTTATTGCATATTTTGGTTTCGGTTTATTCTCTGGTTACTTAGTAGACCAAGAATATGTACTAAGACGATTATTTAAACATGGCGTTGGAGAATTTCCTTACAATTTGCTATTTATAGAGGGTGAGAATAGAACAGAAAAAATCTATACTAAAAAACAAAGTGAGAGTCTTGAATTAGGGAACGCTAGAGATGGTGAAATTCAATTAGATACTTTTTATATATGTAGGTGTGTTCAATTCAATATGAATGAATCTGATGTCAGGAACTACACATCAAATAAATATTTTAATGCATTGTTAGACATTATTTTCAGAAAAAATGATGTTGGTACAGATGTTACGATTGATAAAAATCAGATAGGAGCTATTGAATTTAAAGTAGAGGACCCTACTGATGCAAGTAGAGTGAAATCTTTACTTAACACCTTTATCAAAAGCCCAGAATTGGGGGAAATAATAAAAGATGAATTTATATTAGAAAAGATAAGGAAAATTTATATTTAAATATTAGAATTATAAGAGAAAGAATATACACTAACAAACATAAGAAGAGGTTTACTATTAATCTTATATTAAATTTGGTTTGACTTTGTTTATGGACTTATACAAAAATACCAGGAGCATTTCTTCTCTTGGTATTTTACAATAATTACAATTGATATAGAAAAGTTAGCAGGAAATATGCTAGTATCATGCCAAAGTGTAAATCTACAACCCGTTCCATTATTAGGAACATTGGCATTTTATATTTTTATATTTGAAAAACTAACAAAATTTACTTCCATCAAAGTTTATAACCCAACATTATCATCTTTAGGCTCATCTGATATATATATATTATATCCAAACAACTTACATATGGATTTTTGTATAGATTTGACGCTAATACTTAGTGAATTTAACCTCATAACATATATCAAAATTTCTAGAACTGCAAAATCAGATATGTGTATTGGTTGTATTTCCAAATCCAAGTTTCCATGAGCAATATTGTTACGCATACTATTCATTCTCTGAGCTATATTATCAATTATTTTCTTATCATTAACTTGATAATTCTTGATTAAAAACGTGCTCACAATTTCTTTATTATTGTTAATAGCATTTTTTATACGCTCACTAAGGCTATTGTCACTATTATCAATTATCCGCTTAAATCCAGCAACATACTTTCTGGACTTTCCATTAGGGCATGTTTTTGTTAAATTATCAAGATAGGTTAATACCTCAGCTTTTAAATCCAAATATTCTTTAGACCTAACCGCTTGTGAAGTAAAGACATTGTTATACTCTCGCTCAAAAGCAGCAAAAATTAGAATAATTCTTGCAACATTATATGAATTTTTATCCTCTATGCATGTGCAAATATGGTTTAAATATACCTTGCCATCTGCAATTGCTTGAAATATAGGTGCGACTTTTTCTTCAATCAACTCAAAAGTTAATATTTGTTTTGTCTTCTCTTTATTTGTTTCAATAATCTCATTAGAAATTATATAAATTTTGCCCTTATTACTACGCAATTCTTTTTCATTTAGTCTGAAAGTATCAACGTTTCTAATGTTAATATTCTTTCTATAACTTATGTATCTTAAAAATAATTCTTGGTGATTAATTATATCTAGTGCATCGTCTAAATTAATAGCTTTATCAAATTCAAAACATATTTGACTTTGTGCAGCTAATGGATTTTCTGAATTAGACGAGTATGTAGCATATGCTGAAACTTCAACACTAACAGATATTTCTCCACTAAAATAATTTCCACAGTCTATCGTGCAGCTCGAGTCTCTGCCTGATTTTACGGTTATACCTTGTAACCCTTGGGTTTCATTAAGAATAATTTCACTATTAAAAACTCTAGATGGATTAAAAAAGTAATCTATTTCATCTGCTGTAATAATTAAGCCGCTTATTAATTCTCCATTTAGTGAATTAGATTGATATTCATATATAGCCTGTATTTGGTATTGTATAAAGCCATTATTATTGCCACTACCACCTTTTGAAATAAATAATATATTTTTACCAGCGCTTGTTGTTCCCCTAATATATGCATTAGATATCCACTCATGCATAATTCTAAACTTAGAAAATTTTGTAAAATCATTTAATAAATTCTTTTTTTGCTTTTTCAATTCCATTTCAGTGCCAGGTAGTAAATTTAAGATACCCTGTTCATATACAAAAGGATATTTGCCACTATCATATTCAGCATACCCTAATATCATTTCAGGTTGGTTCATTTATTACGCCCCATTTCATTTTTTATATAAATATTAGCATTAGGTTTTATCTTATATAGAATTTGTTATGCGAAGGAGTTCTCATTTACTAGATATTATTACAATTTAAACTTTGAACAAACTCTTTTATTTCATTGCTAAGCGCTGTAATAGCATTGTTGTTTATCCATAATTTATTTTCATTAGTTTTATTATTGAAAATAATTCCACTTAGTTTTCTTGATTGATTTAAAAAATCTTCTTTTCCATTAAAATCTTTACCACAGAAATATTCGTCATCATCGTCAACAATTAATTCATTAATTGAATGTATAGAATCTAAGAGGTCCTCAAACTCGTGACAATCATTATCTGCAAGAATAAAGAATATATTCATGTTTCCATGTACAAGTTGATGTATTTTATCAAAAATAATATCTCCAAACTTCCTGAATTCTCCTCCTGTATATGGTATATCATATAATCCACCATAAAAATGAACTTTACCATCTTGCTTTTCTATTGGTACCTTAGCAACATTAATAGAAAAATTATCAGCGAATTCCTCTAGTGATATATCTACGTTATGCCATTCTTCATGTGTTTCTGATAAACCATTAAGCTTTTCGTCTATATACTGTTTAATATTATCTATATTTAAAATCAATGCAGAATATTTTTCATTTTCATTTATGCCTTGAATCTGTAGATTATTACATTCGATAGATATCCCATAGTTTTTTCTTATTTCTTTAACCTTTGAGGCAAATATATTTAAAAATTCGTCTCGTTGATATTCAATAACACTTTTTCTTATCCTTCTAACTTCTATATATAATATTTGAGAAGATATAATTGCTTTAAAATCAGGCGCTCGTCGTTCTGTTCCAAAAGGTTCATAAATAGCATCCTCCATAAAATCAGATTTTAAAATTTCAGCTATGCAAAATAATTCTGCTGTAACATCATTTTTATCTTCAATAGTTACTGCACCATTATATTTAGCTCTTATCTTTAAACTATTCCACTCAAACCAATCTTTAAATCTTATAGAGTATTTGCTAATGTATATTAAACTTTTTTTAATGACACTTGGTAAGTCATTAAGTCCCTCTTTCACCAATAACTCTTCCATGATTATCCTCCCTAATTATTCTACATACTATCTTTTCTTTCGCCCAACGTTTCGTCTTCCGCGGTTCTGAACAGGACAATCATAACTCTTCTTAGTAGCAGTACTCTCCACGGTTAACAGATGCCCATAGCGTACTAAAATATATTGCTAGGCAACAAATTAATGTAAACTGCCATTATCCGAAAGTAAATATTATATTATTGATAACTTGCTATATTGATATTTAATAGTTATCCGTTGTGTATACAAATTTATTTAAAATCCCAATTTTTATCGTATGGTATTGAAGTCAGCAAGCCTATTGATTCTTCAGAATGACCTACTAGAAGATAATTTATCCCATCCCTAACTATTATAGTTCCACAACCTTGTTTCTTTTCTTCATCTGAAAGGTCTATTTCAGGACAATAAGTCATCTTAATATCTTTGAACCGATACAGCTCTTTCCATTCACCAAAATTCATATGACCTGTATTCACAATTGACTCAAGAATCTGTTCAGCATCTTGCAAAACAATTTCATAATTATAATCATATAAAAGCTTTATTGTCTCGAGTGCTTTTCCAGACCTCTCATTAACAAAGGATTGGTTAAAAGCAATTGTGATTTGAAATGTTTTATTTTGTATAATATGATAAATTTTCAATGCGATAATATGTACTGATTCTTTTGATTCTTTATCGAAATTCCATCCCTTATATGTATTTTTTACTTTCTTCAAAAGGAATAGATTGGAGATATCACAATTAAAGCCATTGTTATCTAAGTGTTCAATAATATATCCTAATTCATAACCCTTCTTTCTATTTTCTTCTCCAATATAATAATCAAAGACAACTTGGTGAAGGTACTTCCTTTGTTCGTTTGAATAAATATACTTACATTCTTCAATCTTTTCTGGAGTATCAGGAATACGAAATCTAGCATTTTTAATTATATTAAACAATTCCTCTGTATAATTAACAAATGCTAATTTATTCAATCCTTTAATATTTATTGCAATCTTTTCATTATAAACACTTAAAGATACATTCTTGTCTATTTCTATTCCATCAATACAGACTTCTGACATTAGACCACCACCTAAATTAATTTAGCACGCACAATAAAACTTTTTTCAACTCTTAACGCTTAACGCTTACACAAATTTTACAATATACCAATATGTAAGTCTAATTTATTATTTTACTAATGTGGTTAGTGTTAGCGAAGGAATGTGCCTTGTCATTTTTTTATTTTCTTATTTTGAAGTGTACAATTGCTATATAGCATGTCCATCAACAAAGAACTCCTGCCAAAGCAAACGGCAATATTTTACTATGTGACGCCCATTTATCATGAAACTTATTTGCATTTTCTTTACAATTGTATATCAAAGTATTTTTTATTAATATGGTAATTATAACATAAATTCAAATATTATGAACTACGCTACAGTTCATATAATCCCATTTACAATATCACTGTTTATATAAACCCCTCCATAGTTGTTCTCATCTTTTTTAACAATAAATAACCAATATTAGAACATGTTTTTCTAGAATTTCGTCTTATTTAAATTGTGATTTTATATAAAGACCCACCTATAATCTATTAATACCAATAAAAAGATATCATATGATTTTTATATAAAATAACATGATATTTAACGTGTATTAACTAGTTTTGCACTCCATAATGTAATAAAACAATAAACTCTGTATTAAAAATCAATTTTATTCCTATTATAATAGTAAACAATCTAAAAGAAGAACCTCCATAATATGGAGATTCTCTATCATTTAACTTAACTTACTCCCAATCCCTTAAACACCGCATCAATTGGGTCTGCGTAAAATATTGGTTGAACTTTAATAAGCAGCTCTGGTGGTACAGTTTGAAAATCAACAACTGATGAAGCTGGTATTAAAATTTTCTTAGCACCTGCATCCACACAAACCTGTAGACAGTTAGCAAACTCTTCTATTTTGCTTATAGTCCCTCCAACCGTCATATTACCTAATACAACAAGGCTTTCTTGGACAGGCTTCCCTAATGCACCTGAGCATAGTCCTATGAGTTCTGCAATACCCAGCTCTGGTGTTAATCCTATTCCCTGCATATCACTTATGTGCATCAAAAAATCCTTTGTTTTTGTGCTTATTGAAGTACTTATGCTTTTACAATTTGATGTAAAATACCTAAATGCAGTATCTAAAGCTTCTCTTACGTCCCTGCTTGACCCCGCTCCAGACTTTTCAAACTTTCCAGTTCCACTTACTATTTGATTCTCAATTTTATATACACCAATCATTCCTGAATCACCATGTCCTACAACATACACATGACCTGGTTTTCCGAGACCTTCTGGTATAAGTTTTCCTCCACCTTGTTCTGGAACTGAAACAAATTCCTCAACTAAACTTTCCTTGTCTATATATGAAAAGTGTACATCATAAAACTCCATGCCACCTATCTTCTTTAGCTGCTCTTTTACTCTTCTTCTTCCTACAAGCGCATACTTTAATACCTCTTCTATATTTTCCTTAGTATATTCACCGTTAGGATATATAAGCTTTAGAAGTCCTGAAACAGTCTTTCTAACAGCTATTACATCTCTTTGATTTAGATTATTACCAAGCTTAAAGTATTTATCTATAGCGTCTGAGAAGGAACGTTTTCTCATTTCTCGAAAAAACTCTGCCATATAATCAACTATAAATCCATAATTATCTGTTAAAAACTCAGGTCTCATTTTAGGAATTTCCCAACCTGGTATATAAAAGTGCATCCTGTCAAAGAAAGCAGCATCATTAGCCATTTCTTCTGGGAATGGAGCAAATAAATGAGAAGTTTTTATCAGGGATTCTAAACTTTGATTAATATTTCCTACAAAAACCATGGATGCAGATGCAGCTTTTTCCTCTTTTCCTCTTGAAAAAGAGCCTGAAGCCATGTAATCCTTCATAATCTGTATTCCGTCTTTATCTTTAAAGCTAATTCCAGCAACTTCATCAAACGCAACAGCATCCCACATACCAACTAATCCAACTTTTCTTGAAGACATGTTGTAGAAAAGATTAGCAACGGTACTCTGACCACCTGAAACTAAAATACTATTAGGTGAAATCTCTTTATAAACATGTGATTTACCTGTTCCCCTTGGTCCAAGTTCACATACATTATAATTATTCTCAACTAATGGTACAAGTCTCTCAAGTATATGCCACTTAACCTTTTCTTCAAGCTGCGTACACTCCATTCCAGTTGAGCGTACAATAATGTCAATCCATTCATCCTTTATAAAGTTTTTTCTTCCTTCAAATATTTCTGTAATGTCCATATTAGGCATTTGAATTGGCTTTAAACTTGATATACTAAACGGATTTGAGTTTTTTACATCTTCATCAAAGAAATATTCCAGTTTTAAAATACACCATATACCGCCTTGTAGTAACTTATCAAATTCTTTAACATAGCTAGGCGATATAGGAACACATTTTAGCCCAAGATTAGAAAACTCTGCCTCATATCTATCTACTTTTTCATTTAATTTTACCGTAAGTTTATCTATTATAGTGAATTGTCCAAGCTCCCTAACTTTAGATTTTATTTTTTCTGCTTCATCTGGGCGTACAAAGTTCTGAGAAAGAATATCTTTTACCCTCTCTACACCTTCATTTATACTATCCTCATCGTCAGTAGCACAATACATTCCCAATAGATACTCAAGCACATAAACTGGAACGTTTGCTCCTTCTTTAATTGATTTTGTAAGGTCTTTTCTCACTACCCTACCTGGAAAATATTTATTGAGTTTCTTATCTAAATCCAACTCTAAACTAATCTCATCGTTCTCCATTTATATCCTCCCCAAAACCTTCTAAAAATCAAAGTCATTTGCTATGCCTAAATTAATGACGAACGGTATTTCGTCTAATGCTATACCTGTTTCTTTATCTTTAACAATAAGATAATATTTCTTATTCCTATCATAATCCATAGCCTTTAATGTTAACTTAATTTTCAAAACTCGCTCTTCTGGTCTATCATTATTTAAATCCGCTAACAATGTTTCAATATTAGATATAATATTTTTATCAGTATCCATCATATAAACTTCTAATGTTGAGGAAGTTATCTTTTTATTAATTTTTTCAGTTTGAAAGAAATTTAGCTTAAATATACTATTGGTAATCTTCCTAACCTCATTTGTTAATTTAACTTTAACCTTTTCAGCCTTAATACTATTCTTATATGAACTTCTTATGTTCTTAAATGAAACCACTGGAACAACTAATTCTTGAAGTGTAGCTCCACCATGTACGAACTTACTACCTTCGCCCTGAACTTTAAACCTTATATTTGATTTTGGCATATATGCGTATACATCATCATCATCATTATCTAACAGGTACTTCATATCTACTTTTAAAAGATTATCAATTTCTCTATTTTCTTTTGTAATGAAACTTCTTCTATTTTTATCTATAACTTCTACAGCTTCTTTACCTATCTTGTCACTCTCTTCTAAATCGCTTCTCTGGTATATAAATCCATGGTCAGCTGTAATAAGAACATTTATTCCACCAAGCCAATCAGTTATTTTATGCACTAAATCTAATATTTCATCCACAGCTTTTTGAATCACTTCAACCGTATATATTTCTGTTGCTCCTTTATCTGAAGTCGCATCTATAGTGTCATGGTAAATATATACGAGCTTATAGCCCTTTAGAGCATCACCAAATTCTATTTTATTCTTAGGTAACTTCTGATAATCAACAGCTATGCTATTTTTAAATATTTTATTCAATATCTTATTTCGATTTTGCAATCCACTACTATCATTTCCATCAACAAATACTCTTCCATCATCCTTAATACTTATACTATCATGTGGAAGTAATGAAGCCATTCCTAATTTAGTTATAGATGGTACAGTAGATAGCATTGAATATATATTCGTAGAATTAATTACTTCTTCGTTAAGCTTTTCAGCTATTTCTGCTCCAACCTCATATCTAAGGGCATCTGAGATAATTACAAATACTCTGTCTCCCTTAGAAACCAAAGGATTAACATAAGTTCTATAAAAATCCCTTTGATTATCTATTCCTGGTATTCTCCAATCTTTTTTCATATCTTCACTTAAGGCTGAAGTCCAATTAGTTCCAATTTCAGGTAAATACCAATTTACATACAAATTTTCAGCTAACGATTTAAGTCTATTAATAACATTGCTTTCTGGTTGTAAATCATAAAAATAATAAACTTTTCGATAAAAAGTATCCATCTTGTAATACTCAGAAACGTAATCTTTAAATAACTTTTCATTGTTCTTTTGGGGAATTCCCATATTATGTTTTTTGTAAAACTTGTGCATTTCAACAACGTTTAATAGTGCTTCGTAAACACCCTCATATTGTTCATAGAAATGTTTAGTCCTTCTTCCTCTTATAATCTCTATAAATCTATCATAATCCTCGCTTTTGTTTTCCAAACTATCCACTATATTTTTAATTATTGCCCTATCAAAAACTTTTAATATGTCTATATCTTTATAATCATCAATATCTAATACCTCTATAAGTTGTGAAGCATTAACTTCTTTTTCATACTCCTCCGCTAACAAATCGTACTTCATATAATCTATTTTATGATTTATCCAGTGGTCTATAAAAACAACACAATTAGGTTTGTTTTTCCCAATAAACTCACTAATCCTGCTTAACTTATCCTCATTAATGTAGCTACCCAATACAGTTGATATTATGTATACAAATAACTTTGTTAAAGTCTTATTTTCCTTAACAAACCCATACTTTATTTTTGCATAATTCCAAAACACTTTTTCTATGTTGTATTTTTTAAAGGCAGTATAGTATTTATTCTCCTGTTCATTTAGAGATTCCATCAATACAAGCTTTAGCACTTCTTCAAATTCTATAGTCTTTGAGTTACATACTGCCCCTAAAATGCCCCATTCTAATTTTTCTTTCGTATCAATACTTTCTTCAAATCTATCAAATTTATTTCTTCTTTCCATGGAATTAAAGAACTCTTTATGTTTACTAAATATATCCCTTAGAGAAATATCTATTTCAAGTTCCTTCATTGTTAAAGAAGTTTTATCAGCATAGAATTGCTCTGAGTATACAATTATATCTAATAGCCAATTCTCTTTGTTATCTTGAATTTTTACTGTATTATATAATAAAAAGTTCGATTTAATATCCTCTTCCTCAATAAGATATTTGGTAAAAAAACTATTTGTAGGAGTTAATCTATGTATCCTAACTCCCTCTATATTAACCTCATTAATTACATCCTCAAATTCTCTCTCATAATCATTCCAAAAAATAATTTTTCGTTTTTCCCCATTTTTCAAAGGATGATTAAATTCATTTTTAAGGGATTCTATTACATCAATGTTCGCCATTCCTTCATCTCCCTAAAGTAAAATTGGTTCATTCATACCGTTATCTTCTACTATGAATAATATAAATTAATTCAATTAGAAATAAGTCCCTATTATAATTATAACGTTTATAATAGGGACTATACAATTATATATTAAATTTTAGCTAATAAGCCCTTAAATTTTTCGTAATTTGCAACTACTCCATCATCTAAATCAATTTCAATCTGCATATCAGCCATATGATGAAGAACTTCATCATATTTCTTTAATTCATCTATCTGCTTATCAAGTTGAGTAAGTTTCTTCTTAGATTCACTCTTTTCTTTTGTAGAATAATCTCCTTCTATAACATCTACCAATGCCTTTCTTTCTGTATCTAATCTATCTTGAAGCTCATGTAGATAGTCCGTTCTTATTCTTGATAATGTGGTCTTATCGTATCTGTGCATATAAATTAAACAATTGAATGCCTTTTGCTTGCCTGATGTTAATAACCAATATATAGGTCTTTTTTTATATGTTTGAGCATGGTCTTTATAAAAATTCATTAAGAAATATCTTCTTATTGTCTCTTTTGATGTCTCATTGTTTTTCTTTCCAAGTGTTTCTGCAATATATTCAAGATTCCCAGATAAAGTATTTTCTCCAAATGTAATTTTAACGAAATCTACAAATTTTGAAACTATGTCGTCTTCAAAATAACTTTCATATAAAATCGGTATTATATTATCTGAACATACTTTAAAAATGTTGTATTGTGATTCATCAAAATTTCCACCAGCATATACAAGGGCTTCTTGGTCTAAAGAGTATCTTCCAAACATACAGCCTACTGCATAAGAAATAAAAGATTTAATATCTACTATTATGTCAGCTTTTTTTATCACAATATATTTTTCGTCAATTTCTTCGGATATTTCCTTTTCTAATCCATAAATATCAATGAATATCCTATTTAGTTTTTCTTCATTTAGTTTCAAACTACCAAATTGATTATTACTATTTACCTTCCAGCAATTAAAAGCTTTTTCGATTGTTTTATCTTGATTATCGTATACTAATAATGGATGTTTTTTAAAATTCCATGAACACTCATAACAATCCCAATCATTTTTTGAAATTTTAATATTTGTCTTAACTAATTCATTTACTTCATTTATTTTGTTTACATCATTTAATTTATAGAAAGGTATCCTTGAAATTACACCAGAACTAAAAGCTAAAGTTGAATTTAGTATTTCCAAAAATTTTTCTACAACATTTGAATTAAGTAGTCCCATAAAATAAAAATAGTCTTTCTCTTCACAAAATAATGAATTAGCTGTAATATCAAATATTGTTCCTTTTGATAACTCTCTTACACCAAATTTAATTGAACTTAATAAAGACCATGTAATTCCTTGTCTCAAATAATATTTTTCATTCCAACACTTACTATTCTTCTTTTCGATAAGACCTTTAGCAAGTTTATCTTCTTTATCTTTTCTTATATCAAATCCATCTTTTTGCCAATTAATAACATATTCATTGTTGCCATACCATCGTCTGAATCCGCCCCCCTTACTATAAGGAAACCACTTAAAGTTACTAATTTTTGCTTCCTCTCTATTTCCAAAATCAAATCCTAATCTTGTAAAATCAACCTCACTCCAAGTTCTTAAAAATTTATTTAATTCCCCAGTTTGTAAACCAACTCTTGGTTCAGTTATATCGCTTAAGGGAGTTCCATTTTCAAAAATATCTCTAACTTTTTTCGTTGACCAATATGCTATAGGTGAAGAAGGTATCCTTGAAAAATCACTTTGTTTATATACAAAATTGACATCAATTTCACCAATGATTAATTTTTCGTTTTCTTGGACTAAATTTTTATCAGAGCATACCTGTTCGATACCTTCACTCGTTAAGTATCTTGAAAAATCATATCTATATTCTGGATTTTCTTTTGCACTAAGAAATATTTTTTCTATATCACAACTATTTATATATTGAAATACTCTCTGATGTAATCTAAAATATTTGCCAGAATAACTTGGTAAATTAGCGTTCCTAATAGTAATAGCAGTAGAACCAAAGTCTATTCCGAAGATACCTCTACCCATATGAAGTAAACTTAAAATAACGTTATTGTTAATAATTTTAATTCTTAATTTTTCAAAAGTACTTAAATATAGCCATGATGGTTGCGTTATCATTCCATATATACCATTTTGAACACAATAATCTTTACATTTTTCCATAAAAATTGAAAAGAAGTCTGCTTTAGAATCTTTATAATTCTTTTTAACAAATTGCGATAATTTATTACTCATGCCTTTACTACCCATATAAGGAGGATTAGTACAAACCACCTCATATTTTCGGCTCATTACCCTACCCTGCTTAACTAATCCAGGTATCTTCTCTAAAATAATATTTTTATACTGCAATTCAAATATATCGGTTGTATTACCATTTCTAATTTCTTCCATTCTTCCCTCGATTGCATCAAAATCAATTGCTTTAACTTTCAAAATAGACCCATATTCTTTTGCATCGTTAAATACATTTATTAAATATTCTACATCTTCTCTATGAATTCTCTTTTCAATTTCAGTTTCCTTTGAATTAACTAAAAACTCTATTGCTTCTTCTGGAAACCCATTGCTCTCTTGAATAGAGCATATATTTAAATCTATTCGCTCCCTAAATATACGACTATTATAACTTCTTGCCTTCATCATTACAGCAAAATAAGCAAGTTGTGACGCTCTATCATCTATATCCAAACCATAGATGTTTTTTGTAAGGATGAGTTTTGGAATTTCTCTTTCCGCATACCCTGCCGATTTATATATGTCATATAGCACTTCAAAGAAATACACTAAAATATGCCCTGAACCCATGCAACAATCAAATACTTTTATTTCTTCTGGATTTATATTTTTGTTTCTTATCTCTTCTAATTGCTTTTGAACCTCTATCTCCTGTTCTGCCTCTTCTAAATAATACTTCCATTTAGTCTTTAGCTCCTCGTCAGGATGACTCTCAAGCCACAATCTACCTAAGGAGTTTTCCACCATATACTTAACTATCCAATCTGGTGTAAATAATTGTGTTGCCGCTGGTATATTTTCTTTAGTAATCTTTATATTTTTCTTTAATTTTGCAAAAACTTCATCTTTCTTTTCAGATATATAATATTGATAAAGCCATCCAATAACTTCTACATCTTCCCAATCCCCTTCTGGTATACTCTCAGTATCTGTAAGTCTTTTAACAAAAGCCCCTTCATTCAAAAGACCATTTGGAAGTAATAATTCTGTATAGTGACCTATTTCTTGAAACATGTATGGAAGAATTTTATTTAAAGAATTACATTGTGCTATTATCATATACTTAAATAGCCCTTCCATATCATTATTTAATTTCATTTCATAAATCTTTTGCTTATCTACAGGTAGGTCTACGTTACTGGCTTCTTTTATTAATTCTGGTTCAACATTCCCTTCAGTAGCAGAAGATAAAGCTCTTACTTTTGTTGGGAGATAGTTATTTACTTCCATAAATCTTAGAGCTGTAAACCTATTAAACCAAGTATAAGCAACCTCTTCGATAATTTGCTTATAACCATCTCTGCCTTTTTCATTTATAGACTTAATTTTCTCTATAAGTTTTTCTCTTTGTTGTTTTTCTTCTTTACTAAGTGGTTTTCCATTAATAACAATAGAATCGCTACTCACCGTTTGAGCATTTTTGATTTTATCCTTTGCTATACCATACTCCATAGCTTTTATTTGTATTTTTTCTATTAACTCTTTTCTGGATTCAATTGCAAAAATTTTCAGTCCATTCTTGTCCATCTTAAACCTCCGTTTATTACATAAATTATCAGGAAATTAATATAATCTCCCGATAACAATAATTATTCAATCTCTATTTCTTTATTATCATTTATAATGCTTCTGAGTTTATTTTTTAGCTCCCTAATATACACCTCTATGTCATCTACAGTCTTTAATGATTTAATCTCCACTAACCTTGCAACATTAACCTTTTCAACCTTCTTCGGTATTAATTGTGGCTCTACTATTGGTGGGTCTGAAATTGTTATACCTATAGCCTCTTCTGCTTTCTTCTTCCTTAGATATTCTGCAATCTCTTTATTAATTGATTGGTCAAAATATTCCCTTTTGTTATTGCTTTGAGTTATAGAAGCATCAATCTTGAATATGTCAGTATATTCACCTATCTTTGAAATTAAGCTATCAAAAAATGTTCTAATTAATTCTGTGGTATTGCTATTTACCCCGTACTGATTTGATTTTAACAAACAATAATCGAAATCTTCTTTTATTTTCAACTTAGATTTTTCCCTTTTTTCTTCGACTATAACATTAAACCTTTTTTCTATATTTTGAACAATGTCAATAATATTTCTAATACGTTTATATGGGATTGGGTCATGCAAAATATCTTCCAAGCTTTTTATATCTTGAATAAGTGCTTCATTCAAATAGTCTTTATTCTCTTGACATTTCTTAAAAATGTTTAATCCTTTATCAAATATATCAATTTGATTATCAAAGAAAGCAACAGCATATGCACTATCATCTACCCAATCAAGTAATTCATCCTCTTTCTCTTTTAATGCTGTAAAGAAAGTTAAATTATCTTTATTTTCAATTACTTCCTTAAATATATTTACTCCTTTTTCAAACAAGCTCTTACCTGGATATTTCTTACTTCCATATCTGTTTATATATTCTTTTAACTCATCAATTTTTGTAATAATTTTATCTCTTACAGCCCTCGCTAATCCATCCTCATCATCTGGTAGATTAATTTTTCCAAATACCTCTAAGCTTATATTTTTAACTGCCCTGATAAGTGGTTCATCTACTTTTACTTTCTTATTAATTATAACTTTATCTACTTCTGTAGATTTTGTTAAAGCGTCGACTACTTTATTTGCCCTATCTATTTCTAAAAATTCTCCATTTAATCTTAATTTTATTTTCTGTTGTTTAAATAGCTTTGCTACTACTCCAGAAATATCTATTTCATTCCAACCATATGGTGCATCTTTAAATCGATTTAATACTATCTTCATTCTAATTTGTTGAAGATTGTCTTCTTGAAGGCATATAAAATTAAATACTTCATTTTCAGCTAATTCATTATTGTATTGCTCTACAGCATCAAATCCTAACTGCTCAATATTATTTTTTAGAAGTGATAATATTTCACTTTCAGTTGATAAATTGCATTTAATGTATCCAAGCTTATTAAATATACTATTAACAAGTATACTAAATCCATAGTTAATTTTTTCTTTAGCACTTGCCCCTCTTATATCTATCTTTTCACCATTTACAAAATAAGTACCTTGCAATATTGAACTTTCTAATAACTCTTTAGCCCTTATCTTTCTTAATCTCATCTCTCCCTGTTTGGTTGTAATGATAATTTGTATGTTTTCTGGTAGAGAATTTACATTCTTCTTTTTAATATATGAATCAATTTTCATTGCTTCAGTTAATTCCTCAATATATCCATCACTACCACCCAACTTAATAATCATTTCTTTATTTAGAAACGACTTTGATATAAGTTCATTATCACTCTTATAATAATCATCTGATAATGGAGTAAGAATATTTATTCCTATATTACTTGTTTGATTGCCATAAGGTTTCTCATCCATCACTTTATTAAACTGAAATAAGTATGGTTTTGTGTGTCTAAATTTTGTGTCCTCATATATACTTGAAAAAACATAATTTGATAATTCCTTCTTTATAACATCTTCCTCTATCTTTTCAAACTTAATCTCTCTATTAACATCTTGCTCCTCATCAGTTAAAAACGTATAAGTATCACCATTTTTCTGTATAAGAGTATTAGACTGAAGTTTTCTTAATGAATCTTTAATTTTTTCTTTTAGTTCTAATTTATCTTCGTCTATACTATTAACCATAAGTGTTGCAATATTTTCTAAGTTTCCTGGTAATTCATCACTTAAATATTTAATCATAAACAGCACTTTTAAAAGTTTCAAATTCATAGGATTCTCTTTAAGTTCTGGATTTTCAGAAGCTCTTTCAATAACTCTCGAAATGGTAGGATTTAAAAATTCTTCTATAGTATCATAAAAAGCATGAAAAGGAATTAAAACTCCATCTCTATCATCTGCATATTTAAGTACAGATTCTTTATAAGCAGAAATCATTGACCTTTCACCTTCCGATAAATGCTTTCCTGAACTCCCATGTTTCCTTACTTGTTCAAATACGTTTTGTAATATTTTAAACTGGTATGGTACAAATGGATATACTTCCGCAAATTCTTTATCATCAAAGTAGCCTAGTAAATCCTTCCTTGCACTATCAAAGCTTATAAGATTTTTTAATATAGCACTTTTTTCCCTGTACAAATCTTTAAGCAGCAATACAGCCTGTTCATCTTTATCGAGAATACGCTTTTTTATTACTTCATCAACAGATATTGATGATAGACTTAATCTTGTATCAAATCTTCCTTGAATTTTCGAAAAATCATTACCCTTAACTTTAAATAAAGAATCTATGCTCTCCTGTGAAGTTACCATTATCCATACCTTACCTTTGCAGTATGTCCCTAAATCCTCAGCCACCGTTTGAAGATTTAGCATTAATGTTGGATTATCGCCCATGTATTGACCTATTTCATCTACAAGAAAAATCAAATGAAAGTTTTTACCCTTAGTATCTATGTACGCTTTAACTTCCTTTGCAAACTTTTCAATACTTACCTCATAATTGGTAACACCATCTCTTACAAACTCATTTGCACTTTCAAGCGATATATCTAGAACTTTGGATATAGCTTTTGCAACATAGTCTTTATCCAAAAAGAACCCATTTCTCCTATGAATCCATTCCTTACCACTAATTTGATAAAATTCTTGTTTGAATTGCTCATAAACACCATCTTTTATTAGTTGTTGCTCCATATAAGCTACACCTGGTATTTCATCACATAAACCACGATGTTCATTAAATACTTTGACAAATATTCTAAGAATGGCATCTTCTTTACTCTTATTGTTAATTGGGTTTTTAGAATCAATATTAAAAATTATAGTTTCTGTATCAGTATTTGCGCCTTTTTTCATCTCTGCAAAAAGTAATGGGTCATGTACCTTCCCTTTAAAGTAATCAATCGCAGCTTCACCCTTGATATTTTCATTGTCTAATAAATAAGACAATATTTTAAGAAAATGTGATTTACCACTCCCGAAAAATCCAGAAATCCAAACTCCCATTTTATCTGTATTTCCATTAATACCTTTACTATAATTCTCATAAAACTTTGATAGATGCTTAGATATTTCTTTTGTCACAACATATTCATCTAATTCTTGGTGAATCTGTTTTTCATCAGTTTGTGATACTTTTACAACCCCACTAATTTCACGCGCTATATCCCTAATAAACATGTCTCTTATAATCATGTTAGCCCCTCCTCAAATTTCCTCATTCTATAATTTAAAATTTTTTATCCCCTGATATTATATTGCTATTTTGTAGACTACTTATCAGTAACTAATGGAAATGCCCTGTAATAATTTTCATCTTTGAACAAATTAAACAATGTTAAGTCTTGTCCACTATAATGACCTGGATAAAATACTACCACTGGCTTCTTTTTTAGAAATTGTTGTAAACTATTAAGAATGTTATGAGAACGCATAAAAGGATATACTTTTCCTATCCCTGTTAAAAATATTAAGTCATATCCTTCCGCTTCCTTAGTTATTTTTTCGGCAAACATCCCTGACGTAATAAATGGAGTTACTGCGTTAAGCACATACTCTTTGCCTGATTCTTTCTCTAAAGAAATAATCTTTTCAAAAACATCTTCTTCTTTTAAGAGCTCTATAAAAACTTTATACAAATCGAACTCCATAACTTTTCTATTAGAATCCACATTATTTAGCTCTTTCTTTATATATTGGACATATTGCCTAACAACCAATTCTTCTCTTGGGTCATAGTCAAATATGTAGTAACTTATTTCATTTCCAAGACCTCTTCCCTCAATAAACTTTTCTGTTTTAACTTTATCAATAATTTTTTGAAGTCTTTCATATACAGCATTCACCACTTTTCACTTCCTTATCTTATATGTTCTCCCATAGCTTGAATGTAACCTTTATCTCCTATACTTATGAGATAATCCTTAATCTCTGGTGATATTATTAATCTACTTAGTTTACCTGCCTTTTTATCTGCTAGCATGCCCACTTCTGATAGTATTTTAAAAATAACTTGTTTTATCTTAGCTATAGTTTCATCAGTCCATTTATCAACTGCTTCACTCTGTTCCTTCTTTTCAACAATAAACACATTTATATCTTTTTTATCTAAATATAAATCATTAGTTGATATTCTTTCTCTAACTACTTCATTCATAAATTCAAAAAATAACCTATCATTTTTCATTATTGAATATAAATTTATTATTAAGCCATCCCCTAATGGGTCAACTAGTAACATATCTATTAAATTGTCATCTATTAAATTAATCCTTTGTACTAATGGAGTTAACCTTCTACTAATACTTGATTTAAACTTATATTGAAATAAATTTTCTTCCAATACCATTTTTCTTATATCCTTATCCGAAAAAGCTTCTTTTCTTAACTTTGCTATAATTTTAAATTCATACATTAAGAGAGATTCTCCAGTTAGCTTTGCACTATATTTAAGTTCCCTAACCAATATATTCACATCCTTGACTAAAATCTGTTGAAAGTTTTTATATTTCAGCTCTTTTATTTTATCATATTTCATACTTATTTAACTATAAACTACAACATTAGTATTAATACAATTCAAGTAAATACACCTATTATTTTATCACATTATTGAATATTTTGTAATAACAGGTAATATGTTTTATAATGCCCATTTTACCTCTCACTAATGCTGGTAAACTTAGGGATTAAGTATGCATTTTTATTGGAAATAAAAAACTGTGCTATTTCTAGCACAGAAGTAAAACCTTATTTAAGTAATTGCATAAACCTGCTTATTTTTTCATTCAAATCAGTTAAATTTGTTACTACTATTGTTGCATTTGCTATACCCATAGGGATATTGATTACAAACTTCTTTAACCCTTGATACGCTTTTTTCAATTTAATCAACTTAGGTTCTTTAGATTTTACTTGCTCTTCGATTGTTTCTAAATCATCCAAAACATCATCTTTAATACACTTGTCTATTTCTTCTGTTTCAATCATTTTTTTAACTTCCAAAATTAAATTAATTATCTCTGTAACATCATTTATATTCATATTATTTACTGAATTTATCTCTCTCTGTGCTATATTGGCAGTTCCATAATTATTTCCTATATTTTGGTAAATATGTGTTTCTGTTTTTTCTGGTTCCAAAATCATCATCTCCATTGATAAAGAATCTACAATAAAATCTACTAATGGTTTAAAAACTCTATCTAAATAATTTCTAACAATGTCATTCCAATCATCACTACTACAATAAAACCCTCTAGCACTTCCTCTTATATCATTTTGTTCTTTAGTTATGTCAATTAGATAACAATACATGGCTTTAATGTGTTCAGAGTCTTTTATGGGTATATTAAGTGAACACCATCCACCATCTTTTATTATAAAGTTATTCATATAAACATATTCAACATCTTTGATTTTATTTTGTACTATATCACTTACTAATTCATTTTCAGATATATAATTTCTTAGACGAATTAGATGCAAGTTCCCATCAGTATATTTCGTAGTTAACATATTAGCTGATATTCTTCTAAACTCTAAGCTTGTCCTCCTGTAGTCCAAAATATTTCTCATATATCAACCCCACAATATGAACAGTATATTTTTGACACACCTGAACAATAAAGTACTTTTTCATGATTTCCACAAACTGGGCACTTGAATATTTCTTCTACTGTATCTTTATTCTTTAATTCCTTTGTATTAACTTTACTTAATGGTTTCCAGTCCACCTTAATAAATTTACTTCTATTTAAGTTTCGTGACATATTTCCAAATGTTTTATTTAGCTCATCCATCATATAGTTATACGCTATAGCTTTCGCCTGTTCTACAACATCCTTCGTATAAAAAGCACTTATCTTATTAACTAATCCACAATAAGGACAATACAATTCTGTAGATACATTATCTTCATCTTGAAATTCACCTGCTTGTAATTTAAACTCTGACTCACAAAACGGGCATTCAAAGGCAACAAACCCTTCACTATCCCCTTCTATTCTAATTTCAGATGTTACATCACTCATTATTACACCTTCTTTTACAACAATATTTATTCTATAGCTTACCATAAATTTCAGTTATGTATAATACCAGTCCCATAAAATAATAAACTAGATAATTATGTTGGAAGTTAATATATCATTTTTATTATTATAGGTGTTTTTAGATATTATCGTTTTCTCATTTCCATACCTTGTAAATTTAAAATCACAAAACTTTTCTTCATTGTAACTAAATTTTCTTTTAAAAAGTTTAGCTACCCCTTCATTTGCTGTTGTGAGAAATATTTGTGTATTGTTAGATATGCTAACCTCTCTCAGAAAATCTAATAATGCAAGAATATTTAAATCATCTATATTTGCTACTGGCTCATCGAGCATTATAAAGTTCGGTGAAGATTTCATATTCATATGCAACTTTATAAAAATTGATAATACCACTGAACTTCTTTGTCCTGTAGACATCATAAATACTGGAACTGGCTGTTCGTTAAGTTCATTATCTCTATATCCTACTATCCTTCCATTATCATCCACACCTAATCTCTGAAATTCTCTTGGCATATGCAATGATGTAAATAAGTCACTAATTCCTTTAATATTGGATTCAATAAAATCTTCACAATATTTTTCTAATAACTTTAATTCACCTAAATCATTTATTGCTTTCTCACATTTTTGTTTTTCGTCAACATTTACTTTGAGTTTCTTATCTAAGATTAATATTTGTTCAGCTTTTACTTTCTGGCTTATTTTCTTTTCAATAATTTCATTTATATTTTCTATTTCTAGTATTATATCATCTATATAACCAATTAACTTTTTATAAGAGATGTTATATTCTTTTAAAACTCCAGATTCCTCAAGCAAAGTAACATCTTTAATTATATAATTAATATCTATTTTTTCCTTGTTTAATTTGAGTAATATCGATTCCAAGTTTTCCTTTATTTTAATTGATTCAGTTAGTTTAACCTTTTTTACGTTTAATGCTTCTATAGCACTATTTATTTGCTCACTAAATTTTTCAATTTCTTTATTTGCGATTCCCAATTCAGATTCGTGTGATTTCTTGACCTTTTCTACCGATTCATCATTTAATAAACCGTAAGATGTGTTATCTTTGACATTTATAAACCGCAGCGCCTCTATCACGTTTTCATATGCAAGTCCTTCTACTCGTAAACTTGCTAGTTTGCTACTAATATTATTCAGTTCAGATTCTTGAGGAAGAAATAAGTCTAAGCATGTTAATAAATTATTTCTCATCTCCTCTTGACTAATAGATTCTAAGTCAAATTCACCGTCCAAAATTTTATTACTGCCTATATAGTTATTTGCTTTATATAAACTAATTAAATAGTTTTCTTTTAATATAAGACCTTCAATATTTTTATCAATTTCATCAATATCTTTTAATACGTGATTTTTATTCTGAAGTAATTCTTTATATACCGAATCATCAATTAACATACTATTATTAATTGAATTTAGGAATTCTTCATGTGAATTATGCATTTCACCACATAATGGACAAGTTTTTGATTGAGGACTTTCAACAATGTACTGTTTACCTAAAACTTTTATTTGAGAGATAACCTTTTCTATTGCAGATTTTTTTTCTCCTTCTATTAAGATTTCATCTGTAATCATCTGTAATTTTAATTTCAGTTCTGAATTTTCATTCCTTAATCCCTCTGCACTACCTTCAATAGCTTTTATATTTAAACCACATATTTCTATTTCTAAAAGGTTACCCCACTCATTTTTTATATATTCTAACTTCTTCACATAAATAAATTTATTATTTTCTTGACTTTTAAGGTTTAATACATTATTAGAATTAGAAATATTATCAAATATAAATGAATAACTATTATACTTTTCCATCTGCATTTGTTGGTCTCTACTACTCTTAGTTATTTGTGATTTTTCACTCTTTAACTTCTCTAAATCTCCTCCAATTTTATTTATATTATTATATATGGTTTCTATTCCTTCACTAACAGACTTCAATTTACTCGAAATACCTTCACTGTCTATAATTTTATTAGCGTAAATCTTTTGAATTTCCTCTTTTGTATTAATATCTGCTCTCTTTAAAATATTACTTATTTCCATTTTAAAAGGTTTTAAAACCGCTTTTTCTTTGCCTAACCATTCCTTAATTTTTTCAGGTTCTGAACTTTTAGGTATCTCTAAATAATTAATATTAGCTCTGTCCATAAATTTTATCAACGGTACTAATGTAAAATCTACATCAATCACAGTTGTTATATCATTAATTACATCTTTCTGATTAATTAATGATATGTTCTCTTTATATATATCTTTTAATTTATTATCAAATTCTAACTTATACTTGAGCCAATTTTTTTCTATTGTCTTTGCACTTTCACCAAAAATTATCTTACTAAATTCATCACTATAATTTGGTTGGTCATCCAAGAAACAAAATGAGAATGTATCTTCGTATGAATAGTAATTATATTGATGAAATGCTCTATTCAATTTAGAAAACATCTTTTCTTTATTTTGATAATAAATAGTCTCTCTACTTTTAGTTTCCCTAGGTTTGCGTGGGACACCTATTACTTCACCATTATCAAATTTTAACATGCAATTACTATTTAAATCCTTTTGATAAATCTCTGATATATTCTTGCTATTACTTTTTTTTATTTCTCCCGTCATTGTAAGCTCTATTGCTTCAAGTACTGATGTTTTACCACAGCCATTAGCACCTGAGAAAAGATTAATCTTACCGAAATTAAGTTGAGTATTTGCATTAAAGCAATAGTCTCTAAATCCATTTCCTAACTGTAAATACTCTATGTTTAGAGATTTATCATTTTCTTCACTATTATCACTTGCCATGTCTTCTTTTGTTTGATGCACCTCTAGATTGCCTTTTATATAATTTTCAATGTTTTTTTTGCTATATGTCCTCAATGTAAAATTCAAGTCATCTTTACCTAATTGAGTACTCCATTCAGATATAGGGTCCGTAATTAATTTACCCTCATTATTATTAATAATTTGTCCAACAGGTATATATTTTAGAAAATCATTCTGTTTAATAACTATTTTTCTTGCATAATTTTCATTACTCTCAATTAGAAATTTATCTTTTAATATTAAGTTTTCGTACTCATCATCATCTAAAACAAAAACTAAGTATATGTTCCATCCCAAATCTCCTTCAATATGAAAAAAAACAGATTCTAAGTCTTCTTTCTCAAACTGTTTTAGGAATTCATTATTCTCAGCAATTTTTTTTATAAACGCTGCATCAACATGTTTAATTAAATATTTGCTTATTATCTTTTTTTCGACTACATAATTCGCCCAAATAGATTGAGATTCAATATGCACTTCTTTAGAATTTTCAATTTCCAGTCTACTTTTTCTTACTAAATCAATCAAATTCATCATTTCACCCTCTTAATTGAACTAATATTTTCTACTCTGCTCTTTGCCATTATTTTATTGTCAAATTGTGGATAAGTGATAATATTAGCGGTTTTATTTTGTATCGTAAATATGCAATAATTAATCATATTACTACCGTGAACTAAATCGTCCAATTCTTCTAATAATCCATGCTTTGCAGCATAACCCACCCTATCTCCAATTAACTCTTTAAACCTACCCTCTATTTGTCTAGCTTCCCGTTCATTATTTGCATATGCAACGATTATTTTTCGGGCATCTGTATTTATATTATTAGAAATAAGATTAAATATATTGTCCTTTAAAGTAAATTCGTGATTATCTATAAGTACTCCAAACTCTTTTGGAAGTTTAGAATTATTTAAACATTCTATAAGTTTAGGATAATTATTTAATCTATCTATTCTTTTTTCTTCGCATTCTTCATCAACATGCATACTCACTAATTCGCATATTTCATCTTTATCAATTGCTAATTCTCCTAATTCTGTGTCTCCAAAACATAGCCCAAAAAACTTGTCTCTCTCTTCTTTGCCTGCATTCAATGGATAGCTATACTCCACTTTATCAGCCGCAATTAATTCACTAATGTCATTTTGATATAAATATTTATCAATTTTATTCCAACTTAATCCATCTTCTGATGGTTTATATAGTTTATCAACCAATACGCTAACCGATACACTATTCACCGATGGTACAACTGCCTTCGGCTTAATTATTTTAACAATTTGAATGCTCTCTTCTTTAATACTATACCAAACATCTAATTTAAATTTTCCTAAATATCCATAGTTCATCCCTTTATTTAAATTATCTTTTCTAGTTTTTCTTTGGACCTCTAACCAATTATGGTTACTATTTTTTAAATATATACAAGACCATGGATTTTTTATTGTTTCAGATGAAGATAAATCACTACTTTTTATCAAAGTGCCTGTTGCACAATTAGCAGTTATATATACTAAATTGTCACCATCTTTACTACTATATAAGGTGTGTCTTAAATTTGAAAAAGCATCATATCTCGGTTTAGGGTTCATTTGAGGGTGTAAGATAATCAGTTCTTCATTTCCTCTTTCAAAAATTTTATTTAAACAAATTTCACGCATATCCAAAGCATCAGCACATATTATGGTAGACAATTGATTAACCTTGTCTTTACCAACTCTAAATACAACTCTCCCCTGGCTCATTCCTCGTTCCTCACACTCTAGCATTCTATCAGACATTGGATTTGTTTTTAACTGAGGTATTAAACATAGAGTATCATCTTCCAACTTAAATATATATAATAATGCATCTACGAAATTATTGGGTACCATAGATTCTAAAGCATCCCTTATCACTATTACACCTAATTTTTCCCAGCTATCTAGTTTGCTTTTAAATTTAGTTAATTCACACCCTTCACAACATAGAATCCAAATTTTTCTTTTACTAGGTTTCATCTCATCCGTAGTATCTTCTACTATTTCATCAATTGTTGAAATAGGAATAGAGTACTCTGGAGTAATAAAAACATCAACATTTTGAATTTTTGCTAATTTGATAGCCTGTCTACACAATTGTCTATGAACATCATCATCAACAATCGGACCTTTTACCTCATCATAGACTAAGTTAAATTTGCATTGTAACCTCATTAAGGTAAACATTTGGGGTGTCCCCTCGCAAACATCAAAACTAGGCATAAGTCGAGCATCTTCGCCTTTGAACAAATCCTCAATATACTTAAATGTAACCATATCCTATTTCACATCCTCCTTCTTTAATAGGGATTATTGCTATATCTTTTATATTTCCATCATCTACAATAGCTCCTATCATAATCACCTAACCTAATCTCTGCTATTTATTCACACTATAATTTAACATAATAAGGTTATTTTAATTAATTATATCATTTTATGTCATCTTTCACCATTTTTTCGATTAAATAACCTCTACAGCAACACAATAACCTTTGAAATTTTTAATTAAATTTCTAATTCATTCTTATAACTTATTCCTGTTTTTCCCAAAACAAAATTACTACTTCTACCTATCATTTTTATTCTACTTAATCTTCAATTTACTTTTTTATTGAAATGCTCCAATACCTGCAACATTTTATCTTAAGATTTCACTAGTTTCAATGTATTCTCTTTTGGAAGCACTTTAGTTTTTTTGATATAACAATAAGAAGCCCCAATAATGATGATTTTTATTATAACAATTAGAGGAATTTAGAAACAAATGTTGAATAACAACTAATGTAAATATTTACATTAATGGGGGTAACTTATGGGGAGCAATAAAATAAATCTAGGTAATTTAATTAAAGAAAAAAGAATACAAAAAGGGTTAAACATACAACAGCTTGCTACCATTTTAAAAGTATCGGTAGGATTTATGAGTAACTTAGAAAATGCAAAAACTGATGCTTTTAATATAGATTTAATATCTAACTTATGTAAATCACTAGGGATGTCACCTTTAAATTTTCTACCAGAACCTAATAATGATATTAACTTAGACTTACACTTAGACAATATATACCAATCTAATAGTTTAGTTGACCTTTCAGAATCAAACAAAAAATTAATTGCAAAAAATGTTACCGCTATTGCAAATGCATATATTGAAAGTATTAGGCATCATAGTTACGATGTAGAATTTATAAAAAAGTTTACCGCAAAAATTTTATCAGAAATTAATTATATTAATGATTTTAAAATAAAATAATTTATTATTAAATACTACCCATATATATTCCTACTGAGGACTGGTATTTAAAAAGTCTTATATAATAAGGTATAGTAATTATTTAAACGCTAAAATATATCTAAATATGGACTTTATCGCGTTGCGAAAAATAATAAATTAAACATAAGAAAGTAATATTGATATAAACATTAATGATATTTTAGAATAATTTAATAATTTATTTGATACGACATAAAGACACCGTAAATTGATAAATACCACGGTGTTTTATGGATTATTTGGTTTTAGTAGTTGTGACGCTCTATTAGAATGATGCGTAATAATTTACTATATAAATTACTGTTCACCAAGTGCTTTCCTTAGCTCATCATCTGTGTAGCCAAATCGATAATCCTCATCAAAACCTTTTGATAAATAGATATCTGCTGCGTCCCATACGCTAATCGATTCTTCGTCATCAACATCATCAACATCATGATAACCGCCCACGAATACCTTACCGTCTTCTCCTTTTTGTAATTCTGCACCACAAGCTAAACAGTCCCACGAACGTGGGTCAGTTTGTTCTAATTCTCCTCCACACTCAATACAAAACATACCTACAATACCTCCTATAAAATATAAATAATTCGCAGTTCAATACAGCACACTAAATTTCTATTTACTAATTTGCAAATAAAAACTTACTACTACACAACATTTTACTGTTTCGACACAAAACATTTGTTTAATTATACTATTATTACTGTTACTTAATCAGTAAATTATTACATTTATGGGGTTTTAATTTCATTAACGTACAAAATATCATTTTTGCGTATGCTGCTACCCCTATAAGCCCTTATATATAAACGCTTTATGTTATTTTTAAGAATGTAAGGTTTTAGTCAAAATCGTACATTCAATAGGTACGTAATTTAAGAAGATGCCGAAATAGTCCAACTCTACAAATTGGAATTTACATATGCTTGGATAATATCAATCGACATTCTCCACCTTTCTGCAACTGGAACCATCCATTATATAAAATCGAAGGATGCTTAAATTACTATAGCTCCCGCGCCGATATCAATATCTTCAAGGTCTGATTTTAACCGCCAATAAACATCATCTTTATAAAATTCCATTTCAGAACCATTCCCCTGAGATGCGTCAATTTTATACATTTCAGGAATGTTGAATGAAATAACATATCCTAATTCTGCATCACTCCAATTAACACTTACCTCCATGTTAGTTGTCTCTATATCGTAGTTGTCATTTCCATAATTTTTAGCAATGTACTCAAAAGAATAGGAAAAATGGTAGCTGTCATCTTTTTTTAGTGTTCTTAAGTAATCATCCTCGTTTGCAAAACCTTGATTATCGTACTCTGTCCACATAAGTTTTTCTCCTTTCGTTTATGGTTTTGTTCCTTCCATTGAATATTCCTGTTTATCTACCTACTATTTCATGCTTAGCAATATTTTATAATCGACATAAATCTATTGAAATTATAGCATATTTTGTATATTTTTACACATACTTTTTTTGTATCTTATATGAAAAAGTTTTTTACAATATCAATTGCTGCTATATGATGTATTTAAGTTTTAAAACATTGCTTTTAATAGCCTCAAAATCCTCATTAGCTATTTTATAATACCTATCTGAAACAATTAATTCATATACAATGTTTTCAACATAGGTTATTTTTAATATGGAACCTACAGGACTATATAAAGGCTACCCAGCTCGAGTAGCCTTTATTTCATTTAAATGAATTTCATATATATGAATAATACAACAAATACTGGTCATACTACTAAAAGAAGGAGGTGAAAAACATGAAATTGTACCTTGGACATAAAAGTATAACTCAATACTCTAGGGATAAACAAGAATTCATTAAAAACTATACAGGTAATAAATCTTACAGCAAGAGTAAATATAACAAGTATCTGGCTTTTGGAGATAGCCTACATGTAACCCTTGCTAAATTTAACATTATTAAAAATGATAGAGATAAAACGCTAGAAATTCTCAACCAATTTTTTAAAGAAAGTTGGATATCTCTTGGTTATGAAACTAAAGAAGAAGAAAGCAGGTACTTTATAAAAGGTTTGGATATCTTGAAGTTGTATTATAAGAACCCTAAGGATAAATCCAGAAAAATATTATTAGTGGAGGAGATGATTACTAAAGAAATAAGTAATCACACAGTTCTGTTTGGAAAGGTAGATAAGGCTTTTATCAATAATTTTGGTCAACTAGAAGTTTTAGACTACAAGAGTTCTTCCTACGTGAATTATGTTTTGAATCCTATGGATGACTCTCAACTTTCTCTCTACTTAATATTAGTTAAGCATAAGCTTGGATATTACCCCAAGGTTATTAGTTACTATTATATATCCAAAAATATAAAAGTGTCCTACATTGTTAAGCAAGAGGACATTGGACGTTTAGAAAAACATTTTACTGATACCGTTAACGAAATACAGAATGATTTTCTTTTAATAAAGCAAACTTGCTAGAATTTTGTTCCAGCAATTATGGTATTTAAATCTTAAACATCACAAATTCTAAATAACACCTACTTTTTATTTCCTACATATACGCTTATACACATCAGTTTTAATCATTTCAAAAATTTAATTTAGCTCCTAACAATTATTTTACTTAAAACATTTCTATTTAAAAATATAGAAGTTATATAATTTCTATATAGTTTCTATATAGTTTCTATATAACTTCTATATAGTTTTTATATAGTTTCTATATAAGAATTATATAGTTTTATATTACAAATTATATAATATTTATGTATTTTTCGATTACCATATAAGCGTATATCTA
>JGI24143J45723_1000165_pt1 | contig 35227 bp, 34 predicted proteins | sample BarGraIncu00432A_FD_45723 | JGI IMG/M metagenome (IMG submission 45723) | reverse complement strand
AGTGATGCTGATATTGTGATATGGGATCCAAGGGCTCAATCGATTATATCCGCAAACACTCAAAAGCAAAGGGTGGATTATAATCTTTATGAGGGCACTGAGCAAATTGGAAAACCACGTCATGTATTTCTGCGGGGGCGGCATATTGTAGCAGATGGTATTCTAAATGACGAAACGCCTACTGGATGTTATCTCAGACGGAAGGCCTATTCTGCAGGGGGGAGTGGCAGTGTTTCAATTTAAGTTAAATGGTGAATGTGTGACAATTGCAGAAGATCTCAATTTATTAGAATTTCTGAGGGAAGACGTCCGCCTAACATCGGTTAAAAATGGTTGTGGTGAAGGTGCCTGTGGGGCTTGTATGGTTCTAGTTGATGGCAAAGCTGTCCGGGCTTGTATCCTCACGACTGGAAAAGTCCAAGGGAAAACTCTAATGACTGTAGAGGGTTTAACTGCGAGGGAAAAAGGAATTTATACCTGGGCCTTTACTGAAGCTGGCGCGGTGCAGTGCGGCTTTTGCATACCCGGGATGGTCATAAGTGCTCATGCATTATTACAACGTAATGGGAATCCGGTTTTGAAGGACATAAAGGCCGCTATCAACGGAAATATCTGTCGTTGTACTGGTTATGTCAAGATTGAACAAGGAATATTATTAGCCGCAAAAGCATTTGGAGGAGAAATAATTCCGATTAAAGATAATGAAGCAAGCAAAATTGGCATACGTCGAGGGCGGGTCGATGCCCCAGAAAAGATAGTAGGGACCGGGCAGTATGTAGATGATCTCAAAGTAGAAGGAATGCTCTATGCTGCTGTTTTGAGGGCTCACTATCCTAGAGCATTAGTGAAAAAGATTGATATTTCAGCGGCCCTGGCATACCCCGGGGTTGAGACGGTACTGACTGCTAAGGATGTTCCTGGCGAACGATTCTTAGGGCATATTGTTCATGACTGGCCTGTAATGGTTGCAGTAGGCGAAGAAACAAAATATGTAGGGGATTCCTTAGCGTTAATCGCTGGAGTTTCAAAAAAGATTGTCAGAGAAGCTCTGGATCTGATTCAAGTAGAATATGAGCAACTTCTACCCCTGCTCTCAACGGAGCAGGCCTTAAAGAAAGGTGCACCACTTCTTCATTCTAAAGGGAATATATTGGCAAAAACCATTATGAAACGCGGCAATGCAGATCAGGCTATTTCTGAGTCTAAGCACGTTGTCAGTCATACCTATCATACACCACCGACTGAGCATGCTTTTATGGAACCAGAGAGTGCTTTGGCAGTGCCCCAAGAAGACGGTGTCCTTAGAATATACACTGGTGGGCAGAGTGTCTATGATGAGCAGCACGGTATTGTTATGATGCTTGGTGTGCCTGAAGAAAAAGTCCGGGTTATTAGTAAACTAGTGGGCGGGGGGTTTGGTGGAAAAGAGGATTTATCAGTACAACATCATGCGGCACTACTGGCATGGCATACTCAAAAGCCAGTAAAATTGACCTTGAGCCGCCAGGAAAGTATTTTAGTCCATCCCAAACGTCATGCCATGGAAATGAAATTTACAACTGCTTGTGATGGGTTTGGAAATATTACGGCTGTGAAAGCGTATATTATAGCTGATACTGGGGCTTATGCATCATTAGGAGGGCCTGTACTGCAGCGGGCTTGCACACATGCTGCCGGGCCGTATCAAATTGACAACGTTGATATTACTGGTCTTGGCGTTTATACTAATAATCCCCCGGCCGGAGCTTTTCGTGGCTTTGGCGTGACACAATCTTGTTTTGCTATGGAAAGTAATTTAAATTTGTTAGCTGAGCTGGTAGGAATTTCCCCATGGGAAATTCGTTTCCGCAATGCCATAGAACCCGGCTTAATATTACCCAATGGACAAATTGCTGACGATGGCACAGCTTTTAAAGAAACCTTGCTAGCGGTGAAGGACATATTTGATGTGTATCCTGATGCAGGTATTGCCTGTGCCATTAAAAATAGTGGAATCGGGGTTGGTATACCTGATATTGGTCGTGTGAAAATTAAAATAATAAATGGTCATGCCCTGATTTGCACAAGTGCTGCCTGCATGGGACAAGGGCTAGCCACAGTTCTATTACAGATTGTGGCAGAGACCACAGGCCTTGAGGGCGAATTCATTCGAATTCATGAACCAGATACTGCGATAACTCCTAACGGTGGTACATCGACGGCTTCCAGACAAACAGTATTTAACGGTGAAGCGGCAAGATTGGCAGCCCTTGACTTACTGGAGGATTTACACAAATACTCTCTAGTTGAACTGGAAGGTAAGGAGTACTATCGAGAGTATCAAGGCATTACAGATTCTATGAGCTCTGACAAGCTAAACCCAGTAAGCCATATAGCTTACGGATATGCCACTCAGGTGGTTATCTTGGATGAAGAGGGTAGAATTCAAAAAGTTGTGGCGGTCCACGATGTAGGCAGAGCTATTAATCCCACGCTCATCGAAGGGCAAATCGAAGGTGGTGTAGTCATGGGGCTAGGCTATGGGTTAACAGAGGATTTTCCACTGAAAGAAGGTAAACCAACGGCTAAATTTGGTACTCTGGGAGTATTGCGTGCCAATTCTGTGCCCGCAATAGAGTGTATTTTAGTAGAAAAAAACCATAATTTTTTGGCATATGGTGCGAAAGGGGTAGGAGAAATTGTCTCGGTTCCTACAGCGCCGGCTGTTGCAGGTGCTTACTATCAACGGGATAGGAAAATCCGTACCAGCCTGCCACTCCTAGAAACCCCTTATAGTAGAAAGAAATAAAAACTCAACCGTCATTGCGGGTGTAACGAAGCAATCCCCTCCTTCTACTAAGATTGCTTCACTACACTCGCAATGACAATAAAACATATAATGCTTATATTAAAAATCTCATAGAAGGAGTTGGTATAATAGTGAAAAAAATCCTATGGACGCAAAATAAAATGAAAAAATCACTGGGGGTATCGACAGATTTCCTGAGTGCTACTGAAATTGCGAAGGCGAAGGCTTTTCATGCTAGTTTCCCAGAATATAGTGAAACACCCTTGCGTAGCTTAGATCACTTGGCCAAACGACTGGGTGTTGGCGGAATTTATATTAAAGATGAGTCTTATCGTTTTGGACTTAATGCTTTCAAGGTTCTAGGTGCATCTTTTGCCATTGCCAAATATCTAGCAAAATGTTTACAAGTCGATGTAGAACAACTTGATTTTTCAACTTTACGTTCGCCAGAAATACATAAAAAATTAGGCGAAATCACTTTTGTAACGGCCACCGATGGTAATCATGGTCGTGGAGTCGCTTGGGCAGCACGTCAGTTGAATCAAAAAGCAGTGGTGTATATGCCCAAAGGGTCTTCTCTGACTCGCCTGGAAAATATCCGCGCAGAAGGTGCAATAGCATCCATCACAGATTTAAATTATGATGAAGCTGTACGCTTAGCAGCTGATCAGGCCGAGAAATTCGGCTGGGTAGTGGTGCAAGATACTGCGTGGGAAGGGTATGAAGAAATTCCAACCTGGATCATGCAAGGTTATGGAACGATTGCTGCGGAGTCTTTGAAACAATTAAATCAGCAAGGAATTAAGAAACCGACACATATTTTCTTGCAGGCTGGTGTGGGGTCATTTGCAGGTGCCATCGAAGGCTTTTTTGCCTCAGTATTTGGCCCTGAAAAACCGAAAACTGTCATTGTCGAATCTGATTTAGCGGATTGTCTTTATAAATCGGCTATTGCTAATGATGAGCAATCAAGAATTGTAACTGGGGATATGGCAACCATTATGGCAGGTCTGGCCTGTGGCGAACCCAATTCTATCGCATGGGAAATTCTACGAGACTATAGTGATCTATTCTTTTCCTGCCCAGATGAGGTTACGGCTAAAGGAATGCGCTTACTAGGTAATCCTCTAGGAACTGATAATCCTGTAATATCGGGGGAGTCAGGGGCTGTGACAACGGGCTTATTGGCATTCTTATTGGAAAATGAAAATCTGCTGGATGCTAAAGAGAGTTTAGGGTTAGACAAAGACTCTCATATCCTATTAATTAGTACAGAAGGCGATACTGATCCTGAAAAATATCGCAGTATCGTATGGGATGGAGCCTATCCCACTGATAAATAATAAGTCATTACCATAGAGAAGGGGGTTTATTGATGTTTTCAAAGGAACGAGAAGAGAAGGTAATTGTTTTATGCCAGGAGTTAATACGGCAGAAAAGCTATTCTGGAGAAGAAAATCTGGTGGCAGCAAGGCTACGGCAAACATTTGGTGAACTTGGCTATGATGATGTTTTTGTTGACGACTATGGTAGCATTGTTGGTCATATTAAAGGCAAGCAACCAGGGAAAGCTATTTTGTTTGATGGTCATATTGATACAGTTCCTGTTCCCGATGAATCCAAGTGGCAGCATGCCCCTTATGGTGGAGAAATAGAGGATGGTAAAATATATGGCCGCGGGGCAACAGATATGAAAGGCGCAGTAAGTGCCATGATTCTGAGCGCGAGTTATTTTGCCGAGGATTGTCAGAAAGATTTTCCGGGGGATATCTATGTAGCTGGAGTTGTACACGAAGAGTGTTTCGAAGGAATCGCTGCTCGCCAAATCAGTCAGCGAATTAAGCCAGATTATGTTGTGATTGGCGAAGCTTCTGAATTGAATCTAAAACGCGGGCAACGCGGTCGTGCAGAGATCATTGTTGAGACTGAAGGCAAGCCAGCTCATTCAGCAAATCCACAAGCAGGTATTAATGCAGTTTACAAAATGGCTGAACTGATCAGTAAAATTCGAACTTTGCCAATGCCAAAGCATGAAGTGTTAGGGCAAGGGATTTTGGAATTGACGGATATTAAGTCTTCGCCATATCCGGGGGCATCGGTAGTTCCTGATTATTGCCGTGTCACTTATGACAGACGTTTGCTGGTTGGAGAAACAAAGGAAGTGGTTCTAAAACCCATCGTTGACTTAATTCAAGAGTTACATCAACATGATTCGGAATTTGTAGCCCATGCTTATTTTTCCACTGGTACGGAAAAATGTTATACAGGTACAGATATTGTAGGAGAACGATTCTTCCCCGGCTGGTTATATGAAAAGGATGATGAATATGTTAAGGCCGCTTTTAATGGATTGTGTGCTGTAGGATTGCTTCCGGAGCTTACCCAGTATTCTTTCTGCACAAATGGAAGTCACTATGCAGGAGAAGCTGGTATCAAAACCATTGGTTTTGGACCTTCTAGGGAAAACCTCGCCCATACCATTGATGAATATATAGAAGTCGATCAATTGTTAAAAGCAACAGCAGGTTATTATGGGATATTGAAGTCGATTTTTCAAAGAGGGTCAGATCAGTGAGACTTTTAATTAAGAATGGCACGATTATTGATGGTACAGGAACGAAAGGTTATTTAGGCGAAATTCTTGTTGAAAATGACATCATTACTGCCATGGGAGACCTTCAGCCATTAAAAGTAGATCAAGTGATTGATGCTCAAGGAATGATCGTTGCTCCAGGTTTTATAGATACGCATAGTCATTCGGACCTGCAGATATTGATAAACCCTCATATTGAACCAAAAATTCGCCAGGGAATCACTACAGAATTATTGGGACAAGATGGGATTTCCATGGCACCACTGCCGAAAAAGTACATATCACCATGGCGTAAGAATCTTGCTGGTCTTGCGGGTGATAGTGATGATATTAATTGGAACTATGAGAATACGGCTGGTTATTTGTCATTGATGGAAAAGACGGGTACAAGTCTCAATGAAAGTTATTTAGTACCCCATGGTAATATTCGCATGGAGGCCATGGGACTGGATAACCGTCTGCCAACGCAAGCAGAGTTAGAGACGATGTGTGACATTACTAGACGGGAGATGGAGGCAGGCGCCTTTGGTCTATCCACAGGGCTCATTTATATGCCTTGTGCCTATGCTGATTTTGCCGAAATTCTTGCCTTGTGCAAAGTTGTAGCGGAATATGACGGCGTTTTCGTCGTTCATCAGCGTAGTGAAGCTGATACGATTGTTACTTCCATGGAAGAAATTATCGATATTGGACGTAAATCGGGTGTGAAAGTTCATTTTTCTCATTTCAAAGTATGCGGACGTAACAACTGGCGTTTTATTGAGCCAATGATGGAGCTATTAGATAAAGCGAAACAGGAAGGCATTCGTATATCTTTTGACCAATACCCCTATGTCGCTGGTAGTACGATGCTGGGCGTCATTTTACCACCCTGGGTACATGATGGTGGGACAGATCAATTATTGAGGCGCCTTGAAGATACTGAGCTACGGAGTAAGATGATTCATGATATAAAGCATGGGCTACCCGGTTGGGATAATTTCATTGATTTTGCCGGCCTTGATCAGATTTTTGTTACAAGTGTAAAAACAACAAAAAATACAGATTTAATTGGCAAAAATCTTATACAAATTGGTGAGATTCGCGGTAAAAATCCATATGATGCTACTTTTGATTTGTTATATCAAGAAGAGAATGCAGTGGGAATGGTGGATCTTTATGGTACGGAAGAGCATGTAATCCGCTTTATGACAAGAGAGGAACAGAATGTTTGTACCGATGGCCTACTCGGGGGCAAACCTCATCCCCGTGTGTTTGGCTCATTTCCTAGAATTTTAGGGAAGTATGTACGTGAAGAAAAAGTCTTAACTTTGGAACAAGCTATACGAAAAATGACATCCAAGCCAGCAAACGTATTTGGTTTTGTAAAAAGAGGGATACTTAAACAAGGTAATTTTGCTGATATTGTAATATTTAATCCCGATACGGTGATGGACCAGGGTACTTTTGTTGATCCTGCTCAACATCCCCTTGGTTTGGAATATGTTTTGATTAATGGGAGTGTCGTGCTCCATTCTGGGGTTTACGAAGAAAAATTGACTGGAAAAGTACTTCGAAAAATTAAAGGGGTGTAATATGATGGAATTAACCAATCAAGCTCGTCTTTATTTTGCTTATGGTTTAAATCTTAATTTTAGAAAAATGAATGAGAAGTGCACCAAACCTCGTGTGCTAGGTATTGCACGCCTCCCTGGTCATAGAGTGGGATTTTATGAACATTCTGTGATTTGGGATGGAGCCGTAGAAACCCTTGTAACAGATGCTCAATCAGAAGTTTGGGGCGTATTGTATCAATTGGAAGTGTATGCTTGGGATCAATTAGATAACTGCGAGGATGTTAGATTAGATGGTACAGGAGAATATTTTCATTATCCTGTCAAAGTATTTGATGAACTAAACAAGGCTTATGACGCAGATGTTTATAAAAAAGCTAGATTGGGAGTAGCGCTACAGCCTAGTACTGAATATTTGGATCTAATTATTCAAGGCGCAAAAGAGCAGGGACTGCCTGAACGCTATATAGAGGTATTGCAAAAAAATGATTCCAAGCCATCCTCCTATCCAGTGCCACGGCAACGTAAACAAAGTAAGATTGCCGTCGATGAAGGTGATGGCTGCCAAGGGTGCTCATAAAAAACTTGCTATCGTAGACGGATTCTGTTATACTTTCTCAATAGTAACATATAGATACTTATGGCAATGGAGCCTCAGGTTTATCAACCTGGGGCTTTTTCTGTTTTAGGTTATGGGCAAAGAGGCCTATGCGTTTTTTACGCATAGGCCTCTTTTGTTTACTAGTGGCGTAATATGGCTGTGGCCTTATTATAGATTAAGTTAAAGAAAGAGGGATTAAGATGAAAAAAGTTTTAAAAATCACTGGGGTTCTGGCTATTTTATTACTAACAATTTTTCTTATGGCTGGCTGCGGGCAGTCTTCGTCTACGACAAAAGCAGCTACTCCAAGTCGGATTGATGAAATCAAAAAAAATGGTAAGCTAATTCTGGCTACAGGAAACTACCGTCCCTTTGAATATCACGATGAAAAAACTAATAAAATGGTAGGTTATGATATCGATTTGACAGAAGCTATCGCTAAAAAAATTGGTGTACCAGTAGAAATTAAGGATATGCAGTTTACTAGCTTAATACCTTCTTTGCAAAATAGTCAGGCTGATTTAGTAATTGCTGCGATGTATATTACTGATCAACGCAAAGAAGTGGTTGATTTCGCAGATCCATATGTGGATACGGGCATGGTATTAGTTGTAAAATCCGGGGATACAACAATTAACAGTACTAAGGATCTTGATGGTAAAGTAGTAGGGGTGAAAACCGGTGCCACCAGTGAAATGGTCGCTCAAGATCTTAAAGCTAAAGGCGCAAATATTACGATCAAAAGCTATAAAGAAACCGTTGACTATTTGCTTGATATGGAAAATGGGCGTTTAGACGTTTGCATCAACGATTTGTTAAATCAACTGGAATATGATAAAACACATCCCAACGTAAAAATTGTCGGCGAACCTTTTACCAAAGCATCCTTAGGTATTGCTGTCAAAAAAGGTGATAAAGAACTGGTAGATCTTATTAATACAGTTCTGAAAGAAATGAAGCAAAACGGAGAAGCTGATAAACTTTATCAAAAATGGTTAGTAGGCGGCAAAGAGTCTTAATCTTATAAAGGAAGTGTAGGCATGAACTTAGATTACTCCATAATATTAAACAAACTTCCTTTTTTAATTGAAGGTTGCTTAGTTACATTAGAAATATCATTTTATGCCTTGTTATTAGGCATGGTATTCGGCATCGGCGGGGCACTTTGCCGGATTTCTACCAATCGGTTTCTATCTGGTATGGCTTTCTTATATGTATGGATTGTTCGCGGCACGCCAGTAATGGTTCAATTGTTTATTTTGTATTTTGGCTTACCACAATTGGGAATTAAAATGTCCAGCATGACGGCTGGCGTACTTGGTCTAGCTGTCAATACTGGTGCATATATTACCGAAATCATTCGCGGGGGTATCCAAGCAGTTGATAAAGGCCAGTTGGAAGCCGCCATGTCACTAGGCATGAATCATAGGCAAGCAATGATCAGAATTATTGGACCCCAAGCCATCAAAATATGTATTCCACCTTTGGTAAATCAGTTTATTATGACCCTAAAAAATTCATCCATTGCATCTTTAGTGACAATTACAGAACTCTTTCGTACAGGCGAACAGTTGATTTACACCACATTCCGTAGTTTTGAAGTATATACGGTTATTGCCGTTCTTTACTTAATAATGAATTCGGTATTTATGGTGATTGCCGATAAACTGGAAAAAAGGATGGAACGACAATGAGCTATATAGTCGAAATGCGTGATGTTTGTAAATCCTTTGGTGCACTTCCAGTATTGACTGATTTTAATCTTAAATTCAGACAAGGTGAAAAAGTCGTTATTATTGGGCCTAGTGGTTCCGGGAAAAGTACGGTACTGCGTTGCATAAACTGTTTGGAGCCGATACAATCAGGGAATATTTGGTTTGAAGATGAGCAAATTACAGATAAAACTGATTTAAGTGTATTGCGGATGAAAATTGGCATGGTATTTCAGCGCTTTAATCTTTTTCCACATAAAACGGTATTACAAAATGTGATTGAAGCTCCCATCATTGTGAAAGGAACATCAAGGGATAAGGCCAAACAGCTAGGGATGGACTTATTAGATAGGGTTGGCCTAGTGGACAAGTGTGATAGTTACCCAAAAGAATTATCTGGTGGACAGCAACAACGGGTGGCGATTGCTAGAGCATTAGCGATGAATCCTAAAATTATGCTGTTTGATGAACCTACTTCAGCCTTAGATCCTGAACTAGTCGGAGAAGTATTGCAAGTGATGAAAGTATTGGCTGAAGAAGGCATGACAATGGTAGTGGTAACTCATGAGATGGGATTTGCCCGTGAGGTAGCTGATAGAGTGATTTTTATGGATCAAGGGATTATTGTCGAAGAGGGAACACCAAAAGATATTTTCGAAAATCCAATGCAAGATCGCACAAAATTGTTCCTTAAACGAATCAGGTATTAAAGTGAAGGACTTTTAATGTACTTATATAGAATTAAAAAGAAGCAAATACTGGCCATCGGCCGGTATTTGCTTCTTTTAAGGAAGTACAGCTTATCTGTAGAATGGAAAAATGCTATAACTAGCTTAGCGAGGGCAGTAATGGCAATTATCTGACACTCTATTTCCCTGGTTAGCACGCAACAGTTCAGCATAGCCCATAATTTCTTTGACTCTGATATTTATCATTTTTACTAATTTACCGCAATTTAGATCATCGTAAATCGACTTTTCATCCATCAGGTCTTGATGTAATAATGCTTGTGCATTTGCCATAACTGTGGCATATTTTCTTTGTATTAAGCTGGTTCCCAATATATATTCTTTCATGTTTTTTTCGTCCCCTTATTAATTAAACGTACTACGTTCAGTTACATTCTTTGATATCATTATAATACCTGTGATTATAAACTTCCAATATCGAATATATATGATATGATTAATAAAAATAATGATACGGGGGCAACACATGGAATTAAGACAATTACGATATTTTCAGTTAGTTAGTCGACTGGGTAGTGTAACGCGGGCGGCGGAGCAGAGCCACGTAGCACAACCGGCTATATCCATTGCAATTCAAAAATTAGAAGAAGAGTTTGGTATATAACTATTTGATCGCAGTCAAAAACGATTTTCATTAACCACAGAAGGGAAGGTGTATTTGCAACGAGTCGATAAAATCCTGACTTTAGTGGAAGATTCCGTGATCGAAATGAACGACTATAGGACGTTACAGAAAGGAGGAATACGGATTGGTATTCCTCCTATGCTGGGAGCCTTTCTTTTCCCATATATATTTAGCAAGTTTCAACAGGTTTATCCTAATTGGACTCTAGATACAGTAGAAGGTGGCACCTTAGCTATTCAGACTCAACTGGAGGGCGGAGAGTTAGATGTTGGAGTTATTATACTATCGGATCAATCTGTTCATTTAGAAACACTACCGATTACTACAGGTGAGATAGCGGTATGCTTGCCCCAAGGGCATCCCCTTGGTACCTTTCCGCGGGTCTCTATGGAACAATTGAAAGATTTGCCCTTTATTTTACTGCAAGAAGATGCATACTCACGGCAGTTAGTAATCAAAGAATGTGCAAAATATCAGTTTTCCCCTCGCATCGTCTTTTCGTCAAGCCAAATAGAAACGATATTAGGCTTAGTGGAACAAGGAGCTGGGATTTCATTTTTGATTGAGATTATAGTCCAAAAACATGCTAATATTATCAGCCGCCCATTGGCCGAACCACTGTGCGTTAAAATAGGGTTAGCGTGGAATAAAAGCAGATATTTNTCTAAAGCGTCACTTGCATTTATTAACTTTATTAAAGAATATNCCTTTTCCCTTTAAATGTCACATTGTATGCTTTTATGAGTGCCTGTGGTCGTGGAGTTGCTTATGGGGTACTTTTAAAACATAATTAAAATTATTTGTATATTAATGNAATTTTATTGANACGTAATTTCGACACAATTCGCATAGAGTTATGTATATAATTGGTAATATGTAAGGAAGTGGAATAATAAAAAACGAAAGGATTTTATAATGGAAAAATTATTGTGTAAGATAGAGTGCTTACGGCTCGAAATGCATGTAATTGCACTCCAGAAAGGAATATCACATCCATATGTTTTGTTGGTTAGTCAAAGACTAGATAAAGTGATAAATGAATTCTATGAATTTGAGCGGGCTTTAAAGGTTGGATAGAGTGATATGGGAGGGTGAAAGCTAGGATGAGTCGATCAAGCACCCCCTACGTCCATAATGTTTACTTAAAACTCCTGTAATGGAGGTTTTTTTTATTTGTCCCTTTCTATGTCATTTTCTTCACCTCAACCTTCGCCTTTGTGGTAAGATTATACTGTTCTTTAATTTTTACACTAAAATTATTTGTATAATTCTAAGGAAATAACTTTTTTCACAATGGCTGAGAATCATTGTCTTTCTATAGATTGGAGGAATAATGAAATTAATTAGAGGGCTATATGTGCCCCTATTGTTACTGGTACTGTGGTGGTTGGGCTCAATGACTAATACTATTAATCATTATATTCTTCCACCACCAACAGAGATAGCTGATACGGCCATACAATTGGGCCGATCTGGAGTTTTACTCAAGCATCTAAGTATTAGCTTTTATCGGGTGATTGTGGGATTTTTATTAACACTCGTTGTAGCACTTCCCCTAGCTGTAATTTTAGGAATGAAGCGGGATATGAATGATTATTTTGATCCTTTCTTAGCGTTCATTCGTCATATACCGCCAATCGCTTGTATTCCGATTTTAATATTGTGGTTTGGGATCGGTGAACCCCCAAAAATAGCAATTATTATCCTGGCAACGTTTTTCCCGATTTTTCTCAATACCCTCAATGGGGTATTAGGATGTGATAAAAAACTTTTGGAAGTTGGACGAGTTTTTGGCTTTAATGCTAGGGAACGGTTTTACCGAATTATCCTGCCCTCCGCCTTGCCCTCAATCATTATAGGCATGAGATTAGGCTTTGGTTATAGCTGGCGTGCCCTCATCGGAGCAGAATTAATCGCAGCCTCCTCAGGTATCGGCTATATGATTATCGACGCTGAGCAGATATCTAGGCCGGATATTATCATCGTTGGTATTATAACCATTGGTATTAGTGGTTACATCATTGATTACACCTTTTTAAAATTAACGAGCTGGTTTATGCCCTGGGAAGATAGGAGCGTTGATTATGGCGGGAGTTGAAGTTTGTGGTTTAGGGAAAACCTACTCCATTAAGGGCACTCCGATTTCTGCCCTAGCTGATGTGAACTTAGATATCACGGATGGTAGTTTTGTCACCGTTGTAGGCAAGAGCGGTTGCGGGAAAAGTACCTTATTACGATTGATCTGCGGCTTAGAATCCATGACGACTGGGGAAATCTTATTTAAGTCCGTGAATGGAAACAAAAGTAGTGTAGGGGCACGGGTGAACATGGTTTTCCAGGAACCACGTTTAATGCCCTGGTTGACCGTCGAGGAGAACATGGCGGTTGGGCTAATTCGGGAACCTGATATCCGAAAAGCAAAGGAGACTGTGAGCCAGTTTTTAGCGATAATGGGGTTGAATAAATTTAAAGAAGCCTACCCATCACAGATTTCCGGAGGAATGGCACAACGCGTAGCATTGGGACGAATGTTATGCTACAATCCAGATTTAATATTGATGGATGAACCATTTGGTGCTCTCGATGCTTTCACGCGGCGTAACCTACAGAAACTATTAATTGAGATTTTCCAAGAACAGAAAAAGACCATTCTCTTTGTGACTCATGATGTAGATGAAGCTGTTTTCTTGGGGCAGAAAGTTGTGATTATAGAAGATGGTCGAATTAGTAGACAGGTGCCTGTGAATCTTTCTTACCCTCGAGAAATGGCCTCCCATGCTTTTTTTCAGTTGCGGGAAGATATAATGGCGAACATTATGGGGAAAGAAATATAAAATAAGAAGGAAGTTTTATTAATGATAAAAATGTGTAAGGCTTTTGCCTTTGTTTTACTATTGACACTGTTTACAGTAGGGTGCGGTGGTGCTAAAAGTACGGAAAAACAGGCTACGCCTACGAAGGTTGATACTATTAATATTTCTTATGTTAAATTACCTCTTAATGTACCATCCATTGTAGAAAAAAAAGTTGGCTTATTTGAAAAAGAATTTGGTAAAGATAATATAAAGGTTACTTTTCCGGAGATCACTCAGGGGCCGAAGATGACGGAAGCTATGGCCTCTGGCGATTTAGATTTTTCTAATGCTCTTGGTGGGACTTCAGCGATCTTGGCAGCAGCCAATGGTGTACCTTTGAAAGTAATTGGCATTTATAGCCGGGCACCAAAAGCTTTTACCATCATGGCGAAAGATCCAGCAATTAAAACAGTGGCCGATTTAAAAGGCAAAAAAGTTGCTGGGCCCAAAGGGACCATTTTACATCAGCTTTTGTTAGCATCACAGGAGAAAAGTGGCCTCAAAGGGGACGACGTGAGTTTCGTTAATATGGATATTCCACCAGCCATGACGGCAATGCTAAATGGCGATGTGGAAGCAGCGCTCGTTGCAGGACCGGCAGTTTCAAAGGCGCTAGAAGCTGGGGCACATATTATTGCGACTGGTGAAGACTTGTTATCTGCAACGATTGTCATCGCAGTGCGGACAGATTTTCTGGATAAACATCCGGATTTAGTAAAACGTTATCTGCAGGTTCATAGGGAAAGCCTACAGTACATGAAGGAACATCCAGAGGATGTTTATCAAATGGCTGCGGTCGAAACTGGATTGTCCATGGCACAGGTGAAAAATATGTATGAGCAATATGATTTTAATCCAACGATAACGGATAGTGATATTAAGGATTTGGAGAAAACCCAAGACTTCTTGAAACAGAATGGGATGCTAACGAAAACCGTTGATATTCGTGGTATGATTGCGACAATTAATTAGACCATCACCTTACAAACCAACAGTTATCCCAGTCATCTTGACTGATAGCCGCATAAATGATGTTATTGAGGAAGAACAGGACATTGTATTTTTCTATGATTGGAATGATGAATAGAAATGAACTGATTTGTGCATATTGTACTGTAAAGTGGTACTAAATAGATCAATATAAATGCAGTAAGTTTTTATCAATGATCTCTCGTTTCAATCGACTCAAGACTATAGAATTCATAAATGGGTTGGCATATTTCGTGCATTAATAATGTATGAGTCATCTATTCAGTCGAGGCAACAGCTGAAAGTTCGATTCCTTTCGATGAAGTGTTTATTTCGATCCCAGTTTAGGTGATGTTGAGAAAAGTAATAAAGAGGAGTGAAGAATATGAATGAAGATATATTAAAAGGAAAATGGAAGGAAATCAAGGGGAGTGTAAAAGAACAGTGGGGCAATCTTACTGACGATGACCTCGTTGAGGTTGAAGGAAAACAAGAGAAACTGATAGGAATTTTGCAGAAAAAATATGGATATTCCAAAGATAAAGCTCAGCAAGAATACAATAAATTTATCAGTCGGTTTTAAGGCTTAAGGGGCTTGTATTACGGAATAAAGTGAAATGAAAACCAATAATCCTCATCTTGAAATATAGATGGGGATATATTACTTAAAAACAGTATTTATTTTGTCTAAAAAAGAGGGGTATGTATGCTTTGGTTTTTAGTGATTGGTATTATTGCGGGCTGGCTAGCTGGTAATATTATGAAAGGCGGGGGATTTGGCCTTTTCGGCGATTTAGTCGTAGGTGTAATAGGATCATTCATCGGAGGGTTCTTGTTTCGCATTTTAGGATTAAGTAGTTATGGAACAATTGGCTCAATTATCATGGCAACACTTGGAGCAATGGTGCTACTATGGGTTATACGCCATTTTAGATAATAATAGTTCCAATCAAAAAGAACAAATAGAGAGTAATGGGACATTCATTGTAAGGCTAAACCTGAGCAAAAAAATAAAGAGGTAAAAGTATGCAACGAAATCATACAATGATGCAATTTTTCGAATGGCATGTAAAGGCAGATGGCAACCATTGGAATTCTTTAAAAAGGCTTGCGCCAGAGCTTAAAGCAAGAGGGATTGATTCCCTATGGATTCCCCCTGTTACCAAGGGACAATCAGCAGAGGATACAGGATATGGTATATATGACTTATATGATTTAGGTGAATTTGATCAAAAAGGTACTGTGCGTACTAAATATGGGACAAAGCAACAATTGCTAGATGCCATTGCCGCATGCAAAGAACAGGAAATTGCTGTGTATGTGGATTTAGTGATGAATCATAAAGCAGGGGCTGACGAGACAGAAGTTTTTAAGGTCATTGAGGTGAATCCGGAAAATCGTAGTGATGACATATCAGAGCCCTTTGATATTGAAGGGTGGACAAAATTTACCTTTCCTGGTCGAGGCAATCAATATTCTTCTTTTAAATGGAATTTTGAGCATTTCAATGGCACAGACTATGATGCAAGAAAAAAACGTTCTGGTTGTTATCGCATACTTGGAGATAATAAAAATTGGAATAATGAGGTTGATGATGAATTTGGGAATTATGACTACTTAATGTTTGCTAATCTTCATTATAATCATCCAGTGGTAAAAGATGAGATGATTAAATGGGGTAAATGGCTTGCTGAGACGTTGCAGTGCGATGGATTTCGTCTAGACGCTATTAAGCATATCAGTCATGATTTTATTAGAGAGTTTGCTACCCAGATCATGAAAGAGCGTGGCAATGAATTTTATATTGTAGGAGAATTTTGGAGCCCAGACTTAGCCACCTGTCAAAACTTCTTAGATACGGTTGATTTTAAAATTGATTTATTTGATGTATCTCTGCACTATAAATTAGAAAATGCGTCACAATCGGGGCGCAACTTTGATCTCAGAACAATTTTTGATGATACCCTTGTTAAAAGTCATCCTCTTAACGCGGTAACATTTGTTGATAATCATGACTCTCAACCCCGTGAATCTCTTGAATCTTGGGTGGATGAGGCGTTTAAGCAAAGTGCATATGCTCTTATACTGCTACGGCAAGAGGGGTATCCTTGTGTCTTTTATGGTGATTATTTTGGGATCGGTGGAGAAAAACCCATCGAAGGCAAGAGAAAAGCAATTGATCCCCTATTGTCTGCTCGGTATCACAAAGCTTATGGAGAACAAAATGATTATTTTGATGATCCCAATAGGATTGGATGGGTGCGTCGTGGTATAACAGAGATAGAACATTCAGGTTGTGCCGTTGTCATTACCAACGGCGATCAAGGGGAAAAACGCATGTTTGTTGGCGAAGAACGTGCAGAGGAAATATGGGTAGATTTAACCCACAATAGAAAGGAACGTATTTTCATCGAAAAGGATGGTTTTGCAAATTTTCCTGTAAACCAACGCAGTGTATCTGTATGGGCGCTTGCTGATATATAAGTGGGTAGTGGAAAGCAAGTTGGTAAGACAAATAATATGGCAACAAAACCGCATCCTTTGGATTGCGGTTTTGTTATTGGGCATTAATGGCTGCTAGAATGATGGCAGTCTATTTTTATGTCAGTCAATATTGTTATTTTTTAGATATCCTAAGTTGCTAAGTATATTTATTGCAATTTATGGTAAAAATAACAAGAAAGTATAGTAGAGAAATTGCCCATATTGTAGTATTTGTTTTATATAAAGGAGGAAAATTTATGACAGAACAAGATAATAAAAATTGTGGACTTGGTGCTTCTGCGGCCTATCAACTTGCAGATGTTACAAAAACAGCACCACAATTTCAAGCCCTTACTCCAAGATGGTTGACAAAATTGTTTGATTGGAAGGCTTTGGAGACTGGCGTGTTCAGGTTGAACCAAGTAAAAGAAGGAAAAACATTTCTGGATGTTCTTAGTAGTCAGAAGGGTAATGCTAACATACCTGAAGGTTTTGTGGAATATGATTCAAAACCTCGGGAATATATATTAAATTCAATATCTTCTGTACTCAACTATCACACTCGCATATCTGATGTGTATAGTAGCCCTTATGACCAAATATCGGAGCAACTTCGTCTGAGTATTGAATGTGTAAAGGAAAGACAAGAAAGCGAGATTATTAACAATGACGATTATGGACTTTTAAAAAATATTGCTGCTTCTCAAAGAATTCAAACTCGCAAGGGATATCCAACGCCAGATGATATGGATGAACTAATTTTAAAAGTATGGAAAGAACCCTCTTTTTTTCTCGCCCATCCAAGCGCAATAGCAGCCTTCGGCCGTGAATGTACAAAACGTGGAGTACCACCGGCAACCGTAACCTTATTTGGTGCACAGTTTTTAACATGGAGAGGTATTCCAATTGTTCCTACGGATAAACTATTTGTCGATGGTCAGAAGAATCCCGCGAGTCATGCTGGCAAAACAAATATCATTCTTGTTCGCTCTGGTGAAAAGAAACAGGGGGTTATTGGACTTTATCAGGCAAATCTTCCTGGGGAACAATCTAAGGGGTTATCTGTCAGATTCATGGGTATCGATAAAAATGGAATAGGGTCATATCTTTTATCCTTGTATTGCTCAGCTGCTATTCTTGTAGATGACGCCATTGCTGTGCTTGAAAATGTCGATATTGGTAATTATTATGAATACAAATAGTAGTCATAATTCTGTTCCGTTTAGTCATCAACAACCCCTAGATATTTCTGTACTAGAGGCAATGGCGAGTGAATATTTTCCTGAGTTTAATAATACAGAAGCTTTGTTTTTACCACAGATATTGCAATCTCCTACTTCCCACCCCTTTGCTTTTTTGGCAGAGGCAAGATCCATCTTCCCAGAAATTGAAAATATGGGCTACGAAGCTATGAATACTCCTAAGCCTGATGGGTATTCCAATCAATTGGATGTGTTGGTGATTCGTAAGGATTTTCCCATATTAGCGGAGAAAGTAAACGGAAAAGATCTGATTTGGTTTGATAACGCAGCAACAACACATAAACCCAAAAAGGTAATTGAGCGTTTGTCCTATTTTTATGAACATGAGAATTCCAATATACATAGAGGGGCGCATGCCTTGGCGGCACGGGCGACTGATGCCTATGAGGAAGCAAGAGATAAAATAAAAATGTTTATTAACGCCTCTTCCTCTAAAGAAATTGTATTTGTCCGTGGCGCAACAGAAGCAATTAATGTCGTTGCTCACAGTTGGGGAAAATCCAATTTGCAAAAAGATGACGAAGTCATTGTCAGTGTACTGGAACACCATGCCAATATTGTTCCGTGGCAGAAGATTTGTTCTGAAACAGGGGCCAAGCTTTATGTTATTCCTGTGGATGAAACGGGTCAGATCCTTTTGCAAGAATACGAAAAACTTCTTAGTCTTAAAACTAAAATAGTAGCTGTTACTCATGTATCTAATGCTTTAGGCACGGTTACACCAGTAGCGGAAATTGTTAAGATGGCTCATAGGTATGGAGCAAAAGTTCTAATTGATGGCGCTCAGGCCGTTTCTCACATGAAGGTTGATGTCCAGGCTCTTGACTGTGATTTTTATGCCTTCTCTGGGCACAAGGTTTTCGGCCCGACAGGGATAGGAGTCTTATATGGAAAATCAGAGATTCTAGGAGGCATGCATCCTTACCAAAGTGGTGGAAATATGATCGTAGATGTTACCTTTGAAAAAACGGTATATCAAGCTCCTCCTACCAGATTTGAGGCTGGAACAGGAAATATTGCAGATGCTGTTGGCCTTAGTGCTGCAATTGATTATGTAAATAGCATAGGTATAGATAATATTAATCGATATGAGAGAAGTTTGCTACACTATGGTATGAAGGTTCTGGAACGTGTACCGGGTTTGCGACTTGTAGGGACAGCAACAGAAAAAGCCAGCGTTATGTCTTTTGTCATAGACGGTTTCACGGCAGAAGAAGTTGGTAAGCTGCTGAGCGAAGAAGGGATTGCTGTTCGTGCAGGACATCATTGCGCTCAGCCTATTTTAAGGAGATTTGGGCTAGAGGCTACAGTGAGACCTTCACTTGCCTTGTATAATACGTATGAAGAAATCGATGTGCTGAGTTCAGTACTTTGCAAGTTAGTTAAAGATCGTCATGTAGGTTAATATGGAGTGATTTTAATGCCTTGCTAGAAAAATATAATCATGTTATAATTTGGTAATGACATAATCATATTTATGGCAACGTGGCCTGTGCGTTTTTACGCAGGGGCCTTTTGTTGTTCGAGCAATCATGAGGTTCTAATGGCCGTCAGGTTGAACTCATAAATTGTGACGATGCGTTAGATAGTATGCAAGCAGTGACAATCGTCCAGAAATTGACCACTAAGGATGGCCAAGAGTGGCTATGGGCTGGACTCTATAACAGAACTAGGTCAGCTAGCCCATATGGCAGAACTTAATTTCGAGCATGCTGTTGATGTAGTCTCCTCCTTTGCAGGGGCTACTAGATACCGCTACTTTTTACCTGCGTCTGGAAGGCTTAACCGTAATCAGATTATGGAAGAGAACATTCGCTAAAACTTATTTAATAACTAAGTGTAGGAGGATTTTAAGAATGCTGTTAATTGATAAAAAAATATCGGAGTTTTTGAATGAACTGAAATCGGATTCACCAGCGCCGGGGGGCGGTAGCGCCGCTGCATTGGCGGGGGCCATAGGAGCGGCACTTGGGGTCATGGTAGGTAATTTAACGTTAAATAGTGCTAACGATGCAACTATTCATGTTGAAATAAGCCAATTAATGGAGCGACTCGAGGAAAAACTCGCAAAACTAAAAGACTATATTGACGAAGATGCCCAATCATTTATTGAAGTGGTGGCAGCGTATAAGCTTCCTAAAAGTACAGAGAGCGAAAAACTTTTGCGTAGTCAAGCCATTCAGCAAGGATTGCAAGAGGCCTCTAGATTGCCGATAAATGTAGCCCATATTTGTGTGGAAGTGTTGGAATTATCCTGCAAAATGTTGGATATTGGCAGCGCAAATGCGGCTAGTGATGCTGCAGTGGCGGGGCGTTTGGCTCACGCGGCGATGTGGTCAGCGGTATACAACGTAAAAATTAATTTAGCCTCGATTACAGATCAGAGTTTTGTTGTTCAAATGTCAAAGCAAGTAGCTTTAGTAGTGTTACGTTCTGAAGAATTGTTCACACAGCTTGTAAGTAAAGCTGATGAGAAAATATAAGGCTGATGAACACTTTTTCTGAATAAATATTACATCGACAGTAGCTAAGAAGATGTAATTTTTAATTGCCATTGCCGTTGTCTATTATTTGTTGCAAAATATAACCATGGTACCAGAAACATTAAAAAGTGCGAGGTGCGCCGATGCACTAACACTAGGGATGAGTCTACTAAAAGAGGTAGGATTGAAAGAAAAGGCTCATGTACTTCCCTATAATTAAACATAGCAAATAAGTATAGCAAGGAAGAAATGAGGTTCTTATGATGACTCAAATTGAGGAGCTGGATTAAAATGAAGCTTATCTATAAACCTTCATTTTAATTACAGAAGGAAGTGTCCTATGATGACGCTGGCCGAACAACCTGTTATTTCGCCGCACGAATTATTTTGGATTTTATAGGACTTATCACAAGGGAACGGCGGAAAAATGGTAAATGAAAAGACTTTCTAACTTGACCAACAGACATTCTATGATAAAATAAAATGAATGATATAAATATAAACATATTTAAAGAAAAGAGGCCTCACATATGGATTCAGCAATGGATATTACTTCTAAAACACGTTCAGTTAGAGATGTTGTGTATGAAAAACTAAAAGAAGCAATTATAACGGGACTTTATAAGCCCGGATTTCATCTGAATGAAAGGGAACTGGCACGACAGTTTATGATTAGTACCACTCCTTTAAAAGAAGCACTGCGGCATTTAGAGCAAGAGGGATTGGTTGTAACTCGGCCTAGAGTTGGGTCATTTGTTTCTAATGATGTTATGATGTCCATTGAAGAAATTAACATGGTTCGATCTGCAGTAGAAGGGGTAGCTGCCCGGTTAGCAGCAACAAAAATAGATAAGGAAGAGATGGTTCAGTTAGGTGTGGTAATTAAGGAAATCGAATTATACACTGCGGAGAGAAATACTGAGAAAGTAATCCAATTGAATACCTACTTCCATAAGTTGATTGGGATATTTGCAAAAAACAACTATGTGTCTAAACAAATTGAAGCCATTCGATCTTTCGATTTAGGGCCTAGAAGTAAATTGTTATCTAATTTCGATGAGCTCGACCAAGCTTTTAAGGAACATGAGCTGATTTATGAAAAAATCATCATGAAAGATCCTGATGGAGCGGAGAAAGCAGTTCGCACGCATATTGATCGTAGTACGCGGGTTGTACTAGCTGGAAATACGTAATAGTTGTTGGCAAAAAGTAATTATTTAAATGACGAAATATTGAGATAACTATTGACATGTTTGAATAGTGTGATAAAATGAATTTAAATAATATTACTGATATATCAGATATCAGATATCAAAAAACTATTTTAAGTAATGTTGTTTAAAGGCAACGGTAGCGGTCTTTCCTGTCAAAGTCAGTTCATGGGGGAAAGCATCGTTACTATCCTATATGCTCAGTGTAGATGAAAACTGAGGAGGCGAGCAAGTAACTAAAAAGTTGATAAACAAGCTTCTGTATATAATAAAATAATTGATTATTCAGTAAAAATGTTATTGAGAAATATCGGACTGCTTCAATGGCATCTACATAGCTGACTAAACATTTTACTAATGAAGGGAATACTGCCAACTAATAAAGATAAGCTCTATTATTAATAATTAGGAGGAAGAGTATGGCTAAATCAGTAGAGGTTCTTGATAAAACTAAAACAAAATTAGAGAAAAAAACCAATTATCGGTGGGTGGTTATGGCGTTGATTTTTGCCATCTGGGCCATTGCCTGCGCCGATCGTGCCAATCTAGGTATCGCATTACCCTACATGAAAAAAGAGTATGGCATTAGTAATACCGAAGCTGGAGCGATCATTAGTCTATTTTCCTTTGCCTATGGCGTAGTCCAGATTCCCATGGGACTTATTTATAAAAAATTAAGTAACAAGGTGACAGCGATCTTATTCCCCATGTTTATGATACTTACGTCTCTGTTCACTGGTCTGATGGGCACGACTTCATCGGTCTTCTTGTTAAAGTTTTTTCGTGTAGGCTTGGGACTTTCTGAAGGCCCACTAGGTATTGGTTGTACGAATATTATTAACCGCTGGTTCCCTGCCAAAGAAAAAGGGACGGCTACAGGATTGTGGATTGCAGCATCTAAACTTGGTCCATTAATAGTCCCACCTCTTTGCGTTGTTGTTATTGAAATGTGGGGATGGCGTGAAATTTTCTATGTTTTTGCCATTCCAGGCATACTTTTTTCTATCCTTTGGATTTTAATGGTAACGAATTCGCCGGAAGATAATAAATTTTGCTCGGGTGCTGAATGTCAGTATATCCGCAGTGAAGAAGGACCAATTCTTCAAGAAAAGAAGTCGTCAGTAGTTCGCAAGGAATATGACTTGGGTTGGTTAGACAAATTAAATCGGACCAAAAAGGTTGTACAACTGAAAACTCTTCGCCAAGTATTTTCCTCATGGAATATCCTGGGGACGGCNATTGGTTATGGTTGCATGATTGGAGTGAGTAACATCTTCATGTCATGGATACCTACCTATTTAATGAATGTAAAAGGTTTCGCCTCAATTAAAATGGGCTTTCTAGCATCAGCACCATTTTTGGGTTCTGTGTTGGGGAATTTATTGGGCGGCTACATCTCAGACAATGTGTTGGGGAAACGGCGAAAACCAATGATGATGCTCGGTGCTTTTGGAACAATTATTATGATGGTTGCTTTGATATATGCGCCAAATAACGCACTGTATTTGGGATTCACCCTCCTTATGGCCGGTTTAATGGTTGGTATTGGATTTGCTGGATATTCAGTCTATCCCATGGGTTTGGCGAGTAAGGAAACATATCCAGTCGCTTTTGGAATTGTTAATAGTGTTGGTCAAATAGGCGGCGCCTGCGCACCCCTGATTGTTGGTATGTTATTAGATGCTTATAGTTGGAATAGCGTGTTTTTCTACTTGGCTGGCAGTGGAATATTATGCCTGACCGTTCTTGCTACCATCGATGAGCCAATCGTAGAAGTAGAGAAAGTTGCTTAACAGGAAGAAGCAAAGAGACTTTAGAATCGTGTTTGCTATAGAGAGAAGGTGGGTAAGCCTCCTCTCCATGGTGAAGTAACTTCTCTATAACTACAATATAAATTACCTGTGAAATGCAGGTTTATTATTTTTTATAAGTCCGGTGTACGATGATACAGATTTGACTATGATTTTGATAAAAAATCTTTGATTGGCCCTGCAACTCTCGCTAAAGGGTTTGCAGAAATCATCACAGGAGAGTATGATAATTTTGGCTTGTTGGTTGATTTGAGTCATATCATGCAATTACATGAAACCATTGAACAAGCTATATTGCCAATTAAATGAAGCCTGGGCCAAATTATAAGAAAATATCGATGGAGTTGTTATTATGAAAATAGTTATATTAGACGGTTATACCTTAAATCCCGGTGACTTAAGTTGGGATGCCCTTAAAGCGTTGGGCGATGTAGTGGTTTATGACAGAACATCTCCTGACCAAACCATTGAAAGAATTGGTGATGCTGAGATTGTTTTCACTAATAAAGTTGTCATTAACAAAGAAGTATTTGATGCTTGTTCAGCAATAGAATTTATTGGTGTATTGGCAACTGGTTATAATGTTGTTGATATACATACCGCTCAACAAAATGGCGTAACCGTTACCAATATCCCAACTTATGGAACTACTGCTGTATCCCAAATTGCTATCGCACTACTACTGGAGATATGCCATCATATCGGCGAACATAGCAACAGTGTCATGAAAGGTGACTGGACAAATTGCCCTGATTGGTGCTATTGGAACTATCCACTCATCGAACTTAGCGGTAAGACGCTGGGTATTATTGGGTTTGGTAGAATCGGCCAGCTGACAGGACAAATAGCTCAAGCCTTAGGTATGAAAGGATTAGCTTTTGATTCCTATGAGGTTGAAACTTTAAAAAGTGATACGTTGCAGTATGTAAGCCTTGATCATCTATTGGCCAATTCCGATGTGATATCCTTGCACTGCCCTTTATTTAACAGCACACAAGGAATAATCGACAAGAGCAATATTGCTAAAATGAAAGATGGCGTGATCATTATCAATACATCCCGCGGTCCTCTCATTGTGGAAGAAGATTTAGCCCAAGCACTCAATAGTGGTAAAGTCTACGCTGCCGGAGTTGATGTTGTTTCAACTGAGCCCATTAAAGCCGATAACCCATTATTGACAGCTAAAAATTGCATTATCACTCCACACATTGCTTGGGCGCCTATTGAATCCAGAGCAAGGCTGATGAATATTGCTGTGGATAACCTAGAAAAATACTTGGAAAATGCACCAGTTAATGTTGTGAATAAATAATAAATTATCTTAGGACTCTGATTTATGGAGCACTTTGTTACTGAGCTACCCATATATGGGGAACCAGCAGGTNCAAGAGTCATGGTGAAAGAGAGCAAGTAACCAAGATAGTGATGGGCATGGATTTGATGAAATAATTCGTATATATNTAAAATAGTAATGGAGGGAATAATATGTCAAAACCAAGTGTATTTGTAACCCGTGCGTTGCCAGAGGAAGCGTTTGCTTTGCTCAGAGAACGTTGTGAAGTAGAAATCAGTACTGGAGTTTTATCTAAAGAAGAACTAATGGAAAAACTAAAAGGGCGAGATGCTGTAATGGTCGTTTCGGGGACGTCCATTGATGAAGAAATATGTCAGGCAATTAAATCTCATTGTAAAATTATTGCTGTCCATGGTGTCGGCTACAACAATGTTGATGTCAGCGCCGCCACTAAGCATGGCATTTTAGTAAGCTTCACTCCGGATGTTGTGACAGATGCTACCGCTGACCTGGCCTTTACTTTGCTGGCGGCTACTGCCAGAAGAATTGTGGAGTGCGATGAGTTCGTGAGGTCTGGAAGAAAAGGCTGGGGGCCAACCAATTTGATTGGAACTCAAATCAGTGGTAAAACAATGGGGATTATCGGTGGCGGTCGTATTGGCGGAGCAGTGGCTCAACGTGCTAAGGGGTTCAACATGAATATTATCTATACAGATATCCAGGTAAATCCTGAGTTTGAAAAACATTGTGGAGGACAATTTGTTGATCGGGAGACTCTATTAAAAGAAGCTGATTTTATTTCCCTCCATGTTCCCTTATTACCCAGTACACGCCATTATATTAGTACGAATGAATTCAAACTCATGAAAAAGACGGCTATTTTGGTCAATGCTTCCCGCGGTCCAGTTATTGACGAGAAAGCTTTGATTGAAGCATTGCGCACAGGTCAAATAGCTGGGGCAGGTCTCGATGTATTTGAACATGAACCACAAGTAGAACCAGGTCTTGTAGATCTACCCAATGTAGTACTTACTCCACATATTGGCACTTCTACTCTAGATACTAGAATTGATATGGGAAATGCCTGTGCCCGCAGTATATTTGCTGCATTTGACGGTGAAATTCCACCTAATTGTCTCAACCCCAAGACTAAAAAAATATAGACTAAATTATATCTTTTTATAGTTGAAGTAGAACGTTCATTTACTCTAATAGAACTCCTTATCTTGCGATGAGGGGTTCTATTAGAATTTAAAGAGTATGCTTGTTGGACAAGAGAAAATTGTGTGATGATTGTTTTGCCGTAAATATTGGTAAAAAAGAAAGAGGAACTATGTTAAAATTGTAGAAAAGATAAGTAGCCATATTGCTGTTGATAACCAAGGAAAATTCTTAGATAATGATTCAGTTAATGTTGTAAATAAGTCGAAGTTATAAGTGGGGAATTTGGCTGATAAAAAAAGGAGATTCTTAAAATGATAAAACGCACTAAAATAGTATGCACTGTTGGTCCGAGTACAGATAAACCAGGTGTTATAGAGGATATGATCGCTGCAGGAATGAATGTTGCTCGCTTTAATTTTTCACATGGGAATCATGAAGATCATGGTAAACGTATCGCGATGGTGCGTGCAGCTGCAGAAAAAGCGCAGAAGCCAATTGCTATTATGTTAGATACAAAAGGGCCAGAAATGCGTATTGGTAAGTTTGTTGACAATACCGTATACTTATCAGCTGGTCAAATTTTNACNTTAACATCCCAAGACATTCTGGGTACTGTGGAGAGNGTTTCTGTTAGCTATAAAAACCTGCCTCACGAAGTTATGCCCGGTGCCCATATCTTACTGGCAGATGGCTTAGTCAGCTTAATAGTTGATAAAATTGACGGCGACGACATTATTACAAAAGTTCAAAATAATGGTGAGATGAGCAATAATAAACGGGTAGCTGTCCCTGGTGTACCCATTAACCTGCCTCCGATATCTGCCCAAGATGTTGCCGATATATTATTTGGTGTAAAACAGGAGATTGACTTTATTGCGGCATCTTTTGTTCAAAAGGCCTCGGATATTTTGGCAATTCGTAAAGTATTAGAAGATGTTGGTAGCCAAGTATCTATAGTGGCTAAAATTGAAAGCCCGATAGGTGTTGACAATATTGATGATATTTTGAAAGTCGCTGATGGTATTATGGTTGCACGAGGGGATCTTGGGGTTGAAATACCAACAGAGGATGTACCAATTGTTCAAAAGATGCTGATTCATAAATGCAACATAGCAGGAAAACCTGTCATAACAGCGACACAAATGCTTGAATCTATGATGGTAAATCCTCGTCCCACACGTGCTGAGGCCAGTGATATCGCGAATGCTATTATCGATGGAACTGATGCGATTATGCTCAGTGGCGAAACTGCTTCAGGGCAATATCCCGTAGAGGCAGTACAAATGATGGCTAAAATTGCCATGCGAACTGAACGAGAAGTGGTATATGCCAGTATGTCGACGCAGAAAAGCATTCATACAAAAGGCACGACCACTGATGCTGTTAGTCATGCTACGGTACAAATCGCACACGAATTAGAGGCTGCATGTATTATAACCGCTACAGATTCTGGATACACAGCTAGAATGATTTCTAAATATAGACCTCAAGCACAGATTATAGCTGTAACTCCTTATGAAACGACAGCAAGACTAGCCCAGTTGCTATGGGGAGTATACCCTTTAATTATCAAAAGATATAATGATACTGATGAAATGGTCGAGAATGGCATACGTGCTGCACTAATAGCCAAGGTTATTAAGGATGGTGATCTAGTTGTGATCACTGCTGGTGTGCCCGTTGGAGTATCAGGAACAACGAATATGATTCGAGTCCAGCTTGTCGCTAATATCCTCCTTAGTGGTCAAGGCATTGGTCAAAGAAGCGTTACAGGCAAGGTGTGTGTCGTTAAATCTGAAAAGGATTTGCAAGAAAAATACCAAGCAGGGGATATTATGGTCATTGCAGGTATTGATGATCAAACTGCCTCTCATGGGACAAAAGCTAGTGCTATTATTACTGAAGAAGGCGGGTTTACTTCCAATGCAGCCATTATTGGTATTAACTATAATATACCAGTAATTGTAAACGCCATTGGGGCTATGACTGCTCTCCAAGATGGAATGATTATTACAGTAGATCCAGTTCGAGGAGTGATTTTCCAAGGAGATATTAACGTTAGGTAAGAAGAATNGGGTGATTTGAATTTCAAGTGAATAAGTANTAGCATAATTCCTGCAAAGTAAAAAGACTTTGCAGNAATTTGTATTTNAATGGTAAATATAATAAGTATTAAGAAATTTATTTAAAAGACAAATTGAAAATGAGCTAGTGACAATGAATTTTAACTAAAAAATAATAGAATATCCTAAAATAGTTCTTGACGCTTTTGCTCAGGACTGATAGAAAAGGATGAATTGTGACTTGCTATGTTAGTTAATAGGAACACAACGGCTGCTCATATATAGGATGAACTCAGAGGGGGTTTAACATTTTGGAATTGGACACGATCCGTCAGATATTTAAAGATACAGAGACTCTAGTAATGTACCACAAATACAACCAACTTATCGTACCCCATTTATACCACAATCCAGATGGAATTCATGGCATGAGTCATGTTCGGCGGACATTGATTCTCTCGTTAGCAATGGCTTACATAGATAAACTGTCAGCTACGCATACGCGAGTTCTCGCCTATGCTAGTGTATATCATGATATTGGGCGGGTAAATGATGGGGCGGATCAATATCATGGCTATGACAGTTATCAAAAAGTGGTTGAGCACGGCCTGTTGAAAGGCCTTCAGGATAAAGAGGTACGTTTGATTAAGGAGCTTATTGAACGCCATGCTGTTCACGATATTCATGGTTTTTCCTTAGCGACAATTGAAGAAGATCTTCGGGATGAAGTTCGGTTTTTACTCAGATATTTTAAGGATGCCGATGGACTCGATAGGGTTAGGATACACGATCTTAATGTTACCTATCTCCGCACGGAAATCGCAAGTAAAATGCCATTGGCAGCTCAGCAGCTATTGGACTGTGGAACTATGACAACGTGGCCTAAGAAATAAAGGGCAAGAGTAGAGTGTATCAAGAAGACGGAAGGTGGGCGAAAATTATACGTGCTGTTGATAGGATTCTAGCAATTTCAGATGTACACGGTCAAAATAAAAAACTCCTCGACTTACTAAAAGAAACTGAGTATAATCATGAAACAGATTTATTGATTCTTGTCGGAGATATGATTGATCGGGGCGAAGAAAACCTAGATACCATTGCCACCTGTGAAGAATTACGCAGAAAAGGCGCTATATTACTAAAAGGAAATCATGAACAATTTTTACAAGAAAGCTTAGTGGAAATGATACATAGTGAATCATGGCGTAGTCATCCTTCAAAGAACCTTTATTACTGGTACACGTATAATGGTGGTGCAAGCATGTATCATGAAATAAGAGACCTATCTAAAGAAAGACTTGAAAAAATACTGAAATTTACTCAAGCATTACCTCTATATTTTTCATCAGGCAATTATATTTTTACTCACGCTGGCGCAAATACTACAAAACCCATTGAATTAAATACAGAAGATGAAGTAGTGTGGATGGAAGATGGTTTTCCTTATTGCCCAGCATATAGCGGCAAGGTGCTAATTTTTGGGCATATACCTATATGGAAACTGGATCCCCATGATCAAAAGTTAAAAAGACAAAATGCTGAAATTTGGTATGATAAAATTAATAAAGACAAAATAGGAATTGATTGTGGTGGTGTATTCGGGGGAAGATTGGCGGCAATAGAGCTGCCGACTTATCGAGAATTTTATGTGAGATAAAGGAATTACCACCAGTCAAAAATGGGGGAATTATTAAGAAGCAGAAATGAAGAAAGTTTCGGAGGAAAAAGAATATGAGAGATAACGGGATTAAAATAGCAGCCATTGGCGACTCCATAACTTACGGTTATCCATATGAGCCAGCTTTGTCCTGGTTCAATCCTACTGTTGAGGGACTTCATATTGAATATAGTAATCGAGGCATAAATGGTGATACCACTGCTGGTATGCTTAGTCGATTTGACCATGATGTGATACAGTATAAACCTTCTCACGTTATCATTATGGGCGGCACTAATGATGCCCGGGCCGGAATAACAGTTGACCAAGTTAGCAATAATATTCGTGATATGGTGAAGCTGGCAGTGAAGAAGGGAATCACTCCTATCCTTGGACTACCATTACCTTGTAATGATAGAGAGCAAGAGAGGTTGCTGGGGCAGTATCGTGAAGAAATGCGCCAATATGCGGCAGACCATAATATTGAAGTCATTGATTTTCATAAAGCCATGGTCGATGATAGGGGAATTAATATAAAAGCAGGGCTTCACGGTGACGGCTCTCACCCGAGCACAGCGGGCTATGAAGTTATGGCTGGCGTTGCTACTGAATTCCTTATTAAGTTATTAATTAATACTAGAGTTCATACCTACTATTGGGAGGATGACCTTAGTTGTGCAATTGCCACTTTGAGAATTTTATCGGAAATTTTTCGGATTGTGCTTGAACAGCAAGTACTCGATGCCGCATTTGGACTTAATGCCGGTAGATTGGCTTCTCAGTGTGGAGTGGTGGAAGGGACATTGATGTTTATTGGAATTTATGGACAACAAAAAGGTCTTGGTCTCCATGAAATTACTGAGGTATGTCATAAGTTCTCCAGTACCTTTCAGACTGAATTTGGAAGCGTTTTATGCAAAGAACTAAGGCCCCAGGGGTTCAGCCCTGATAATCCACCTCATCTATGCGAAAATATAACGAAGCGTGCTGTCGCCTTTGCGGCGGAATTTATATCATACCAGCAATTGTTAAGTCAATAAGTCTAAAAACAGAATAAAAAACGGAGGATAGATATATGAAATTTGTAACATTTGAATCAAAGGGGAAAATTGATGTGGGGATCCTGTCTAAGGATGAAAACTCTGCGATTCCGTTACAAGCAGCAGAGGCCTTTTACCTTACTTCTGCTACATTGCCCAATACGATGCTTGAACTAATTGACCAAGGCGACACTGCTTTAGAAACTGTGCGCAAAATTATTGCCAAACTGGATGATGCGTGTCCCATAATTTCTCTTAACAATGTGCGCCTCCTTGCTCCCATTCCTCGTCCCCGGAAAAATATATTTTGCATCGGGAAGAACTACGTTGCTCACGCACTTGAATTCGAAAAAACGACTGATGTTAATGCGGCAGTGCCTAAAGTTCCAGTAATCTTCTCGAAGCCACCTACTTGTGTCGTTGGCACTGGCGATATAGTCAAAAATCATAAACATATGACATCGCAACTTGACTACGAGGTAGAATTAGCGGTGGTTATCGGCAAGATGGCCTCACAGGTAGCTAAAGAAGACGCCTATAACTATGTATTTGGTTACACGATCATGAATGACGTCTCGGCTCGGGATTTGCAAAAAGAACATTCCCAATGGATCATGGGAAAAGGCCCTGATACATTTGCTCCTTTAGGACCCTGCATCGCTCATAAAAGCGAAATTCCAGATCCCCATAATCTGTACATAAAATGCGCCATTAATGGTGAAGTACGCCAAAATGCCAACACTCAAGATATGGTATTTGATATTCCAACGCTTATCGCCGCGATTTCCTCAGTGATTACCCTTGAACCAGGGGACATAATCGCTACGGGTACGCCAGCTGGCGTAGGAGTCGGTTTTAATCCGCCAAAGTTCTTGAATGCTGGGGATGAGATGCGACTAGAGATTGAAAAGATCGGAGTCTTAATAAATACAATCGAAAAATAATAGAAACGGCGGTTTAACCCGCCGTTTCTATTATTTCTACGAGGTTTGATCTCACAGATGAAATTCTCTGTATTTAGACTTTCACGTTTGTGGTAAGATGATATCATAGTTTTTAAATTGTAGAATCCATAAGAAAAATTGTTGAAAAAGGGATGAGATTTAATGCTGTCACAAATTTATCCTCAAATTTATTGTAATCAAATTCCATTGCCTAATAATCCTCTAAAATACCTTAACAGTTATATCCTTGTATCGCCTGACCGGAACCTCATCATCGATACAGGCTTTAATCAGCCCGAATGTGAAGCGGCCTTAGTGGCTGGCATAACAGAATTAGGGCTGGATTTAACAAAGACGGATGTCTTACTGACCCATCGTCATTCGGATCATGCCGGCTTGGCTGGATTGCTGGAGCAAAGGGGTGCCCATATTTATGTGGGAGCAAAGGAAAGGGAATCAATTCAAGAAATGTTTAATCCTGATTTTTGGACTGGCATGGATAATTTGATGATCCAATATGGGTTAGGTGAATATGATATTACTGTTAATAACCATCCCGGTTTTCGATACCGCTCCCAGGCTATATCCCACTGCGATTCTTTGTCTGAAGGAGCTACTTTGAGATATGGAGACTATACTTTCTCCGTGATTGACATCCCCGGTCATACACCAGGCCAGATTGGACTGTATGAAGCCAAGCATCACTTGTTCTTTTGCGGCGACCATATATTGGATTCAATTACACCTAATATTACCTTTTGGGGATTCGAACAGGATTCCCTCGCCCAATATTTGGACAGCCTACGCAAGGTAGCCACCTTGTCTATTGACTGGCTNTTTACAGGCCATCGTGAAATAATTCGCGACCCCGGGACCCGTATTAATCAATTGATCAGCCATCACGCGATCAGATTAGCCGAAACACTTCACATCCTCGAAAAAGGTAGCCAAAGTGCCGCCCAAGTTGCAGCACGTATGAAATGGGAAATACGGGCCAAAAGCTGGGAGGATTTTCCCAAAGCACAGAAATGGTTTGCAACGGGAGAGGCAGCAGCGCATCTTGAATATCTGTTTAATACAGGAAGAATTTCTCGGGAAAATGTGGATGGTACGTTGCATTATTATAAAGAAAGTGAAGAGGGCAAGCCATAAATAGATCGACTCTACAGGCCTATTATGTTCACGAGAGGGGGATCTTAGGTGATGGTTAAGTCAGTTGATTTATTTAATAAAGACATATGGGCGGTAGTCAGTGCTGACAGTGACGGTCATATTAAGGCCATTAATGAAAAAGCGACAAGATATTTTGGCTCAGATATAGTGGGGGATATGATTTGTAAAGCGTTTCCCTGGTTTAGGGAAGAATGGCTGAGGGATGAAGTCAATGCGAGGGTCATAAAAACATCCCAATACGATAAAATGTTGATGGAAATTATTAACGAACACGAAGAGGGGCAAATCACTCTCTTTTTCAAAAATGTTGATGAATATCGTAACCTGACTCATCTTTGGTGTGAAGTAGGAGATTCCTTAATTAAATTACAACATTTTATTAATAATTCTCATGACGGTATAGTGATTACGAATGGACAAGGAATAGTGAGAGCAACAAATCAAGCATTTTGCAAAATATCTGGATTGACGGCAGATGATATTCTTGAAAAATCGGTTTACAGCCTACATAAAGATGGACTTATTCCCTATTGTTCCATGATGGAAGCACTCGAAAGTAAGAAAATTTCTAGTTCGGTCGCTAAGTTTCCTCAAGGAAAAGAAACGGTTGTATCAAGTAGTCCAATTTGCGATCAGCAAGGTAATGTTATTCGTGTACTATCAAACGTACGAGACAGTACAGAAATGCAAGAACTTTACGAAAAAGTTAGAGCTGCAGAGGCTCGTGCTAAGCATTTTCAACTGGAATTAAATGCGAAAGTTGCTATGGAGGGGCTTAGCTCAGGACTCCATCGTAGTCGCATTATGGATGAACTATATGAGTTGGTGAAAAAGGTGGCTGATACCAATTTGCCACTGTTACTCTTGGGCGAATCAGGTGTGGGAAAAACGGCTTTAGCCAAGTATATTCATGATTTAAGTGAACGTAAGGACATAGGGACTTTTGTCCATATTAATTGCAGTGCAATCCCAGATTCTTTACTGGAATCTGAATTATTTGGCTATGAAGCAGGTGCCTTTTCCGGTGCAAATAAGACGAAGCTTGGTCTTTTTGAAATTGCCCAAAAAGGCACTATTTTCTTAGACGAAATTGGAGATATGCCTTTATTGCTGCAAGCGAAACTTCTTAACGTTTTGCAAGAAAAAAGCTTTTATCATATTGGTGGTACGAAGACGATCGGAACGGATGCCCGTGTCATTGCTGCTACTAATCAGAATATTGAGCACTTGATTTCTGAGGGACGATTTCGACGTGATCTATTTTTTCGCCTAAATGTTATCCCCATAACGATTCCTGCCTTACGCGAGCGGAGAGAAGATATCGCGCCTTTGATTGCCTATGTATTAAAAGAAGTGAATAAACGCTATAGCTGCACCAAAGTCTTGGCGCCTGAAACAATCTTTGCTCTAGAGTCTTACGAATGGGCAGGAAATATCAGGGAATTAAAAAATGTAATTGAACGGCTAGTCGTATTGGTTGCTGATAATACCATTGAGCCCAAGCATCTTCCCCCGGAACTTATATTACAACAACAAAACGCAAGACAACCTCTTGATGGGACGTTTACGAGCAACAGTGAAAAGTCAGATCAATTGTGGAATCCTGGTGATTCATTGAAAGCAACTGTAAGTCATATCGAAGGGCAAATTATAGAACATGCCATTGCTTTGTATGGCTCAGCGAAATTAGCGGCGAAGAAATTAGGTGTTGACGAGTCGACCGTTACGAGAAAGAGAAGTAAAAATAAAAAAATAACTACCAGTGATAGGCAAAAATAAAACTAACATGCAAAAATGCGGGGGACATCCTGGCAATTTTGCATGTTCTGCTTTATTTTGATTCATCTCTACTCAAGGAGAGTTTTTGTAATACATGTTCAATGTTTCACAAAGCCTTAATTAGTCTGAATTTTTTAATTAATATAAAAATGATACAAGCATTGATATAGCTTTGGCATACTACTTGCATCTACATTGTAAAAGAATCTATAAATGGAGGGATCAATATGGAAGATATCAATAAAAAATCAGTGATTCCACAATTTGGACCGCTAGCGGGGGTTCGCGTGATAGGAGCAGGGTCAATTGTAGCCATGCCCCATGCAGCTAATATGTTGGCTGATTTCGGTGCGGAAGTGATACACATTGAGAGGCCAGGGGTAGGGGATACATTTCGTTGTTTAGGCCCGTTTGCTG
>JGI24143J45723_1000164_pt1 | contig 35246 bp, 32 predicted proteins | sample BarGraIncu00432A_FD_45723 | JGI IMG/M metagenome (IMG submission 45723) | reverse complement strand
GAGCAGTATTGAAATTACCGAAATTGATGTTGGAAAAATACCAGATGGCTCCTATATCGGGGACTGTGATGTTGAGTACATCTATGCAAAGGTTAATGTCACCGTCAAGGATGGAAAGATAACAAACATTGATCTGATGGAGCATCGGAATGAAAAAGGATCAGCGGCAGAAAAAATTGTTGATGATGTGATCAAAAATCAGAAAATCGATGTCGATACGATCAGTGGTGCTACCAATTCCAGTAAGGTTATTAAAAAAGCCATCGAAAATGCTTTTGCTGGATTCGTGGCCATGCCGTCCCAAAGTCCTTCACTGTAAGCCTTAATCGTAGAGATGGGTGTTTTTAAATCGTGGGAAATACAGGGCATCAATTCCTTTTGACCCCTCTTGAGTTTTTTTCCCTTCTTTGATTCTCCTTCAATTCATCTCGTATCAATTCAAAATGATCGGCAAGCTTGTCAATATCATTATTCATCAGCCGGTCACTTCCAGTCTTGACCTCGGACCGATTATAATCACCGTCAATATGCGAATCAGATATCTTTCATTTCTTTTTGGACAAAATACCGATAGTCGAACGCCCCGGCAATACGAAAGCGTTTTCTCCCAATGATACTCCGATTTTTTCGGTATCATCCCCAAACATATGAAACAATCGTGTCTGTTCCTCGGTGGACCATTCTTCTCCATTTCCGGGAACATAGTCCTGGATTTTTTCCCATCCGGCTTCTTTTTGAACCTCATTAGCCACAAATATTTTTCCGATATTAACCAGAAGATTCATAATTTCATCAATCATGAACTGGTCCATGGAATCCGTTAATGTTTTGGCATAATCATCAAGCTCTGTGCCGACTGTTACAATGTACGGGAACACCGTGTCGCCTTTTTCAGCGGTTTCCCCAAACAATCGACTCTCAAAGGTTTCATTATCAACAGTCACACTTTTTTCATTCTTGTCTGTTGTCTCAGCATTAAAATAAATGGCCTTCGGTTTGGCAATTTTCCCCGTCATCTCAAATAGAGGTTCAACTATTTCCAGCATACTTTCTCGCCCTCTGAGATTGAGTTTTTCATTTAATATATCCATACTCAACTCATAGGGGAAGTTTGTAAATATTTTACAGTTCATTTCAGAATTTCTCCTCCTTTATAACAATAACATGTTTTTTGATTTCTCTGCTAAATTCATATTCGGATAAACTTATTTAGCACAGAAAACATAGTCGAAAATAATTAACATTTATCCCGATTACTTTTTCAACTGCGTAATCGGAATGACTTTATTGGGGGGAACTGGATGCTTACCAATCAGTTTCTCCATCCAAACCATATCATACCAGGTTTCAAATTTATACCCACATTTTGTAAAATGTCCCACCGTTTTGTACCCCATATCCTGGTGAAAGCCGATACTCACCGGATTCGGGTAGGCAATGCAGGCGTTCAGATTGATGATATTCTGCTTTTCCAGCATTTCTTCCAAAGCGATGTAAAGATTTTTTCCTATCCCCTTTGCTTTGCAGTCCTGTCTGACATAAACCGTCATTTCAACAGCCCAGTCGTAAGCCGCCCGATCCTTGAAGATTGATGCATAAGCATAGCCCACAATTTTTTTATCTAGTATTGCAACCAGATAAGGGTATTTCATCAGTGTGCGTTTTATCCTCTCTGCAAAGTCCTCAATTGTAGGAATATCATATTCAAAAGTAATGGCCGTATCCGTGACATACGGCGCATAGATAGCCAATATTCCTTCCGCATCATCCTCTGCTGCCATGCGAATTGTTATTAATTCATTATTCATTTTTACTGCCTCCTGTCTGGCTACACGATTCAATCCGTCAATCATCGAATCATCAGCCTATTTCAGACTTTTCACCGTAACCCGGTTGCGACCTTCAATTTTAGCCTGATAAAGTGCTCTGTCAGCAGCTGAAATCAGATCATCCGGTACCAGAATTTCTTTTTGAAATACTGTTACAACACCAATACTCACTGTGACATAATCCGAACAAAGAGAATTAACATGATCAATACCCAAATTTTCAACACCAGTCCGCAATCTTTCTGCTACAATGGCGGAACCTGCTTCGTTCGTATTGGGAAGAATCAAAATAAATTCATCCCCTCCATAACGTGCCAGAAAATCCCCTGGGTGGTTTAAATTCATTTTTGTTGTAGCCGCAATCTTTCTAAGACATTCATCTCCTTTAAGATGTCCATAGGTATCATTGTACTCTTTATAATAATCAACATCGATTAAAATTAAAGATAGTGGATTTTTCTCTCGCTTAGACCGACTAATTTCTTCTATCAATATCTGGTCAAAATATCGACGGTTTGCTGTACCGGTCAGTCCATCAAACAAAGAAATTTTCTTCAATTTCTCGTTCCCGATAATACTAATACAATAAATAATGACTGTAACCAACACTCCCGTTGCTAATAGAATGAGTATGAAAGCATCGAATTCAAGCACTTTGTTTGCCGTCTCTTCACTATCTAAATTATCATTATTGGCAATTGAAACCACCTCATCAATATAGTACCGATGCTCTAAATATAATGGTTCTAACTTATTAGACACTATCTCATTTGCTTTTTCCTGATTTCCGCTTTTAACTGCCGGAATGAATTCTTTTTCAAATATTTCATAAAATGCCATTGCCGGCTGATAAGCATTTTCTACCATATTCGCTTTCAAATCTCCCTCTGGTAAACGACTCTCCCAGAGATCATGACACGCAATATAATCTTTTTCCAGCTGCGCCTCCTCATTAATAAGCTCCTCAATTTTAGCTGTATCCGTTTCTTTTGATAACTGGAGTGTTACAAGATAAGACTCAATAATGTATCCTGGTGGTGGTAACACGTCAGCCACAAGCTCTTTCCCAGACATTATTTCATTATACATTTTTCCATTGATCTTGATATTTGTTATGGTTTTATAACCAACAATTACAAACAAAATAAAACCAATCATAAAAATCGCAATTAAAATTATCAATTTTTTATTGCTTTTTAAATTATCAGACAAATCTACGTCTTCTCCAATTCTGATTCAACTTGGAATTATCATGTTCAAAAGCAATTGAGATATCCGAAAATTCATACATTATAATTCTCATTAATACAGCCTCTTCTCTTCATTGATTTTTTTATTTATTATCTGTTTCAACTTATGATTGGGATTAATTTTTATATTTAGCATGGGAGTTCATCTCATTCTAAATTACCCTACTCCTCTTTTCAATAAAATTATAGTAAAACAAAAGAAAAATTTTGAAAATGATTTGAAACTTGCAATAAAAAAAAAGAATTTAGAGCTTTAAATTTGATCTGGAAATAAACCGTTACGATGGAATGGAAGCATTGGGAAGGTGGCATCATCCTGTACGAGGATTTAAACCGCCCTTTAAATTTATTAGGATAGCCGAAGAATCCACTCTTATCATCGAATTAGAAAACTAGATCCTTGAAAAGTCCTGTCGCTTTATTATGGCATATAACCAAATGCACCATTCAGATATAATGCGCAAAACCTCCAGCTTTTCTTTCATGTCTTTCTCCAGCAGTTTCATAATGCCCTCGCGACTGAGTCCCACAAACTTGGCGTAATCTGCATTCCCTTTTTACCTATGGTTGAATCCGTTTACCATTTGGCAATGCTCAGGTTTCGGCCTTTTGGGCGCTGGATGCTTTTGAAGTAACAGCGATTGACTCTGTTGCGCTTTTCCTAATTGTTCATTGATAATATAACGAGTCTCTGCTCCTGAAAGATTGAGTTGTTCCGTTGCAATTTTCACCCGCAGAGCTCTTTCTGTTCCGGTTGCGGTCATAACGGGGAAATGCCTGGCGGTATTTTTTTGAAGCTCAACAATGATATCTTCTTTTTCTTTTAACATGGCTTCATAATTACTGACCTGTTTTTTATTTTCAGGAAGAACAAACTCCATAGGTTCATAGGTCCAGTTACCATAGATTTGCATAAACCAGATTCCCAGATGGTGCGCCATTTTAAGGAGAATCATCGCATCTGCAGTAGAATTGCAGCCTTCATGTTCCACCTTGTTTCTGGCTTTTCGCAAAACACAAAACACATCATCAATTTCACATGAAATCAAACCTTTCTTTTTTAAAAGATTAAGCTTATTGACCTGGGTATTCTCAACTTCCGGTAGTTCAATATTGTCAAATTCTATCATTAAACTGACAATGGTTTCCCCAAATAAACTCAGTTTCATCAAACAGGAATTCCCATCAGTTTTGAGGTAGTCTTCTGCCAGATTGCCCAGTATCGCTAATTTTGGAAAGTGATCGCTTAAAAATTCAAAATTCGATTTCATTGATATCTCCTAGTTTTTGTATAATTCTTCAAGCTTTGGCATGTTTTCATTATCGTTTACAGAGAAGACCGAGGCATATTTCTCCCTGTCTCCTCCGTCAGCAAATACAAATCCAACATCCCCATTTTTTCCTCATCTATCTAACATTAATTTTAAACCTTTTCATGTAAGCTGGCAATAGATATGCTAAAATATTTTATCTTAATTGAGCACAGTATGGGACAATCATTCTTATCGATAGCCTTCTATTTTCCAACGGCGGACAAAACACCATCACCGATGAAACCTATTCCATTTCTGTTACTGTTATTGTAAATGTATCCATCTGAGAAGTCCCCTTAATTACACTGACATCATATTTTGATGTTGCACTCCAAGTCACTGTCGCTGTGGAGCCGTATTTTATGCCTGAGTTTACTGCAGCCTGCACCCACGCTGTCTCGGCCTCCTGATCTGTTTGATCTGCGATCGGAATGACATAGGTCACCTCAGCAATAGACTCTGCATCTAACCACGCTTTGTCAGCATCGCTGTAATCGGTTGTTGTAACCGTCAGCATCGCCGTGGGTGTCAAGCTGTTACCAGCATAAAACAGTGCCGGATTTCCCGCCGAATCTTCGGCATATAAGTAAACAACATATTTTGTCAGCGGTGTTAAACCAGTTATCCCTTTATAAAATAAAGTTTCTTTACCCAATAAGCCGGTTGTTGTTGGTGCACTCTTAATCTCCGCTGGTGTCATTGCCGCTGGCAAGTCTCCGGTATATTTTTTAAGTACATAGTAGTATGTCACCGTTTCTGTGAATCGAAACCGCAGCTGAAAAGAAGTGGGTTGATTGATAAAATAGGCGATAAATTTTTCGCCCGAAAGTTTCGGCGCCAGGCTGATATTTTCAACTGCTCTCCCGGTGTTTACGACGGCATATGCATCGGGATCTGGACTTAAAATATACACTTTAACAAAATAATCTGTAGAATTCCCAGGATCTACCCCGGCAACTTGCGAGATAGTCAGTGTGCGTGTTAACCCAGTTCCGGTAAGTTCGCCTTTCTGAGCGCCGTTCAGATAAATGTTAGTAATACTGAGACCTATCGGTTCCGCGTCGAAGATCAGGGTTAATTCGGTGGTCATTATGGACGCAACATCTGCCGTACCGACCGTTCCATTTGGCGTTACCGTATAGTTCACCGCTTTGGTGAAATTAAAGGTTGTCGGCGGGCCAGCCGTTTGTGTTGCTGTTTCTGCCATTCTGACCTGCAAGGCTATTTTTCCGGTTAAATCCGGAAGGTTTGGGGTTGTTTCGTCATAGGTTGTCCAATGTGTACCGTCTACTGAAAACTCCATGGCTGATGTCAATCCGGACATGGTATTGGCGCTGTCATCACTTGACAAACCTAACGGCCAAGATCCCTCGGCCTTCACCGAGATATCAAAGTTTGCTTGCTTGCCCCCAACCGTCACGGTTAAAGTCTGCACTGCGGCCGCTGCGGTGCTGTCAAAACCTGAAATATTATCCGCTGTAATTGTCAATGGAACTGTCGCATCATTTTCATAGGAGGTCCCCGTAACCACCAGACCAGAAAAATCAAGACTGCTTCCGATGGTATAGACCTTCTTCGTCGGTGGTGTTGTTACCGCAATGCTTTTAATCTGGGTAACGGCTATTGTACTGGTCCAGGCCGATGCAAAGCAGCTTAATCCGGCCGGATATCTCAAGCGCAACGCCGTCTTTCCCGGGCCAGATGTGACCCCGGCAGCATATGAGCAATCAATTATGCCATCCTCATCCGATTTTATTTTCACCATATCCGAGCTGCCAACGACATTGACATCGTAGTCTGTACTGGCAACTGCTCCGACAATCTGATTAATCCCATCTAAAAATGGTCCCGGGGCTTGAGGTCTAGCTGGTATATCCAACCATTGAGCATCCCCGACCGGCGTAATCCCGGCCGCTTTGACTCGGAAGTAAAGTGTTTTTACAGTATCTTCCGGGTTTAACGGGACTTTAACGCCCGTTCCCGTTTTAGCAGCCGTAAATTCACTATTGTCCGCATATTCCACCGACTCAGGGACGATCTCAGCCGTTGTTTCACTGCTGAAGTCAATAGCATACGAGGGTGCTGAAGGTGCAGCCGGACTCTCTACCGTCACTGCTGTAACCGCCTTTATCGCCCCATTACCCGCTGCTGTGGCGGTAATATCGGCCGTTCCCAGGGCAACCGCTGTGACCAGCCCATTGTTGACTTTTGCCACGGTTTCATCACTTGACGACCAGTTAATACTGGGATTGGTGGCATTTGTGGGTTTGATGGCTGCTGTAATGGTGTCGGTTGTATTCACCCCAATTAAGGTCAGACTTGTTTGATCAACCACAATACCGGTTACCGATACGGTGGCGCTCCCACCACCGCCTGGTGATGGCGGTTCTTCTTTTTTTCTCAATTCCAATGCATCATCGGCGGCCTGGATGCGTGCTGTTGCCGAATCAATCGCTGTCTGGTCATAGTATCCATTAACTGCATTGTCAACCATGACGGTTTGAAGATTCTCCCAGGATGCCACCGTGTAGTCTGCTTCCGTGAGTTTTGCGATGGTAGATAAAATAGCATTGTAACCTGTTAAATTGACAATTCTGATTTCAATCCCTTCCAGTCTCAGGCTTCGACCTTCGGTTCCGGCGGTTTCGCCATCCGTGAACCATTTCGTTTCCCATCCGGCATTCTCCACATGCGTCCGGTACTGGACGGAATAATCCGGCATATTGACCAGTTGGATTTTAATTCCTTCCAGGCGCAGGCTCCGGCCTTCAGTTCCGGCAGTATCCCCATCAACTGTCCACTCGGTTTCCCAGCCAACATTCTGCACATGGGTTCGATACTGAATATTCGCACCTTCCGGGACATCCCCGGACAGCTTGATCTGAATCCCTTCCAGCCTCAAGCTCCGGCCTTCGGTACCCGACGCCTCTCCATCCGCGGTCCAGCCGGTTTCCCATCCATCATTCTGAATATGGGTGCGATAATTTACACCGAGGTCTTCGACATTATCGGTCTTCACTGATCCAACCGATGTTTCAGCCCCGGTTGCCTGGGTTTTCGCCGCTGTGGCAAAAATACTGGATGAACAAACCAGGGCCAACAACAGGATCATTGATAAAATTCTAACTGCCTTTTTCTTCACGCTTATCCACCTCCATTAATTGTGTGTTCTATGTGATGGGCCAAAACATTCTTTTCGATAAAACATCGCATCATGTTAAGTCTCCGAATTGAACAGACGCTAACCGATTGTCAGGTCTTTTTTCTGTCGTTTCATCATCACTGTTGTCTTCATCTTATTCCGATGTAAAAAAAAAGCAATATCCATTGCCCCAATTACAGGTCTCTACGCCCCAATTGCACTGATGTAAAGCTTTTGCGATTTCAATACCGCTTCCTTTTCCCTTTATAATCATTGCACAATGGCGTGCTTTTCATTTATAATGGGTTAGAGAAATAGACACTACACGAGTGGAGGTTCACAAATGATTCAATGTCTGATCTGTGATGATGAACCATCGGTAACGGATGCGCTTAGCACCCTCATTGGAGAATATATTCACCTGAATCAAACGCAAATTTGCTGTCAGGTTTACAATAATCCCGTCCTCGCTGCTGATGCAGTCAAACATGAAAAGTTTCATCTTTATCTGTTGGATATCGTGATGCCGGAAATGAGCGGTATCGCCCTGGCCGAAGCCATCCGTAAAGCGGACAGCAACGGCCTTATCGTTTTCCTGACAAGCTCACCGGAATACCACGCTGAAGCTTTTACCCTGGAAGCCCTTCAGTATCTTGAAAAGCCCGTAAACAAGTCCGCTTTTATTCGTGTACTGGACCGTTCTCTCGCTTATATCAATCAGCAGCGCTGTTCCGCTCCTGTGACCGTTCAGACCCGAACCGGCATTCACCCCCTGGCACCGGAAAAGATCATTTTTGTAGAATCCAATCGCCATGTGCTGACCTTCTATATTGAAGATGATTCACCGATGGAATCCCTCAGCGGTTCCCTTTCTTTGGAGAAGCTAAGTGGGATTCTCAATTCTTCGCATTTTTACGCACCTTATAAAGGTTACATCATCAATTTTGATCATGTGAATTCCTTGGGCAGAAATGGCTTTGCCATGTCAAATCAAACGACGATTCCCATATCAACGCGTCAATATAGCAAAATCCGAAAAGCGTATTCTGACTATCTCCTCAGAACCAGTGAAACTGGAGGAAATGAATGATTTATCATTACATCGAATCACTGCTGACCTTGCCCTTGTTATTTGCCATTCTAGCAACCGTCGTCGAATTCAGATTTCCGAGAAAAAAATGTATTCTTTTAATATCCGCCGCTATTGCCATCATCTGTTTCATAACGGTTGCCTTGAATCTCCTCGGTTTTAGTCAGACGAAGATCTATACTTATGTATGGTTTATTACCGGGATACCCAGCTTTTTATGCATTTTATATCTGGCGAAATACCGAGATGGCAGTTTTCTGTTTGTTTTTCTCAGCGAGTTTGTCCTGGCCGGATTCTGCACCATTTTTTCTTTTATTACCGCCTATTATTTGCCTTATCCAGATGAAATTGAAATTATATTTTTACATTTCATCTTTCTTTTAACACTGTATTTAGTTTTTCGTTTTCTCTTTAGGGATAAATACTTTCCCGCAGCAAGAACCAGGGGAAACCTGTGGTATCTGTACTGCCTGTTACCCTTGTTTAGTCTGCTGCTGTTCAAAATGTATTCCACTTCTCCCGGGCAAAATTTGGATATTGACAATAAGGTGGCTCTTCCTTATCTCGGGTATATCTATCCTTATTCAATCCCCTTTCTGATTGTTCTACTGGCTATGTTTTGTTATATGCTGATTCTCATCATGCTGATGATTACCTACAACCACCGCATTGCAATGGAACGGGAAGAAAAAATGCATCTTGATTTCTTTGCCGACACGCTGAATCAAAAACTGATGGATACCGAAGAAAAGAATGACAGCCTCCGAATTCTCCGCCATGACATTCACTTCCACATCAACGCGATATATGCCATGATCCAGAATAATAAAATAGACGATGCCAAAACCTATCTGCACGATCTGGGCGTCATCTTTGATCAGACAAAAACGGAGAAATACTGTGTTAATCCGGTCATTAACGCCATTCTTGATTTCTATGCCGGAAAAGCTTCTGAACTGAATATTGATTTTCTTCATACCATCACCGTTCCCAGCGAACTGTCGCTATCGGATATCGATCTGGGTGTTGTAGTTTCCAACGCTCTGGAAAATTCCATCCATGCCTGTGGTAAAATGCCTTCTGAATTCAACCGCTGGGTGGAGATTAAATTTATCCGGCATCGACAACAGTATATTCTGGCTATCAGCAATCCCTATGTGGGATCCATTACTTTTGACGCAGACAGCCTCCCTGTTTCCGATATGGGAAATCACGGATACGGTACCAAAAGCATCGTTGCAATCTGTAAAAAGTATGATGCAACAGTGGATTATCTGGCCGAAAATGGAATCTTTACCCTGCGGATTATGTTTACGGAATAAAGAATTAATCCGGTTTTCACACCCCAGTCGAAAGTTAAATTGAAGGATACCTGATTCAGAAGATCAATAATTGCCGCGAAAAGAAGACTGTCAATCCTCCCTATATTTTTAATATTAACGCCCCCCGAAGCCCTGTAACAGCACTGTATTATTGCGTATATAAAATTATTACAAACGTTTACAAAATATCTATTTACTTCTGTGAAATAGGTGTTATAATAAAATTGAATCAAAGATCAACCTAAATCCTTTTCTAAGTTGAATGATTTCGATCATTGAAAAGTAAACAGACGCTTAACTGACTGATAAGATTAAAAAAAGAAGCGGAAAAGAATGAGTATCAAATACCCACTTCGTAAAATTGGTTTTATCTATCATTGATTTCTGATGTGCAAAACCCTTGCAAAACAAGTATAAAAAGCAATCGGGAACGGAGAGTATTAGTTTAAGATTGGTATTAGTATTATGGAAAACACATCTCATTTAATTATTTATAAAGGGAAGGTATCCATAAGAAAGAATAACAAATCAAGAATGAAACATAGTCTCAAAAACAAATGATGATTATAGTCAGTCAGGAAAATATTTGAACGAAAGAACAAGTTCCTCTGAAATTAATGACATTGGGAAAAGAATTCCAATCGAAAAAGTAAGATAATTCCTGATCCTTAAGTGATGAGTTTACGTTAGAAAAGAAAAAAAGAAGATTTTTGATGAAAATCGAAAGGGGTGAGTCCAACAGGATGACATCTGAGATTGTAAGCTGAAGCCGGTTCTGCAGGTAAAATGTAGAATCGGCTTTAGCGTTTTTTGTATCCGGTTTTCTTATTTTTTCCACTGCTTTATTGAGTATACGGTTCATCCTGCCTGGTTAGAGCATCGGGATTCACCATATAGAAACACCCATCATTACCTCTTTAGCATTCATACTCTTTTTTCTTTGTTTTAAACATCTTCAGTTTATTATATTATTTAATCGCATCTCTTTTATAAATTTTTTAGATATATTTAGTTTTGTCTTGACAGCAAAGAGACAATGCCTTACAATAGCGTTATGGTTAGTTGGTCAACTAACTAACAAATAAACATAAAGGGAGTGTTTCTTTGCAAATAAATTTTGAAGATGAACGCCCGATATTCATGCAAATTGCCGAAGGTATTGAAGATGCTATATTAACCGGTGCATTTGCTGAAGAAGAACAGATTCCATCCATAACTGAATTGTCGGTAAATTATAAGATCAACCCGGCGACTGCTCTTAAAGGGATCTCGATCCTGGTGGATGAGGGAATCATTTTTAAAAAACGGGGGATTGGTATGTTCGTTGCCCAGGGGGCTGTTTTGAAACTAAGAGATAAACGAAAAGAATTATTTTATGAACATTTTATTAAAAGGCTCATTGAAGAAGCAAAAAAATTAGGAATTACCATTGAAGAAATACTGTGCATGGTAGAAAGAGGTTATGAGGAATGAATGGAATTGAAGTAAATAATGTCACAAAAAGATTTGGCGACACCTTGGCACTAAATCAGGTCTCTTTTAAATTTGAGCCAAATAAAATTTACGGATTATTGGGACGAAATGGTGCCGGAAAATCGACGCTGTTAAACATTATCACAAATCGTCTCTTTCCGGATGAAGGTGACGTAACAATTGAAGGATTGACCAGTGCCGAGAATGATGAGGCCCAAAACAAGGTCTACTTGATGTCCGAGAAAAGCTTGTATCCAGACAGCATGAGTTGCCGGGAGGTGATTAAATGGAGTGGCATGTTTTACCCAAACTTTGATTTGGAATATGCAATGGAAATAGCTAATCAGTTCGGTTTGGACATCAACAAAAAGGTCAAAACCCTTTCTACCGGATTTTCTTCTATTTTTAAAATTGTGATCGCTTTATCCGTCAATACACCCTACGTTTTGTTTGATGAACCTGTTTTAGGGCTAGACGCAAACCACCGAGAAATGTTTTATAAATTATTAATTAAAAAGTACAGTCATTCTCCATTTACGGCGATCATATCAACACATTTAATTGAAGAAGTTTCGATGATTCTTGAGAATGTCATGATTATTAAAAATGGTGAATTATTGATAAACGAATCCTGTGAAACGCTGCTCAAAAGTGGCTATTCAGTGTCAGGAACGGCGCAACAGATTGATGATTTTATTTTGAACAAAGAAGTTATCAGTATTGACGCCCTGGGTGGATTGAAAACAGCGACGATCATCGGCGCTGTTGACAAAAGCACCATCCCTCACGGTATTGAAATAACCGGTCTTGATCTGCAAAAGTTCTTTATTAAACTTACAAACGAGGAGTAGAAAAATGAAATTAAGTACAATTTATAAATTTCAGTTAGCTGAACACAAGAAATCCATTATTGTCTTTTATCTTGTCATTATTGCAATTCTTGCCATCGTATTTGCAATCAATGCTGTTTCCGGGCTGATCTCAAGCCAAAACGACTTTTCAATTCAGGTTACCGGTATCGATCTGGCCCCTGCCATTTTTCTTTTTGTTTGCGGCCTGAATGCCTTTAAAGAAAACTTCCAAATGTCTCTGCAAAATGGGATATCCAGAAAATCTCTATTCGTTAATCGGATAGTCGTCGACTTAACCCTCGCTGTGGGAATGTCCCTGCTTAATCAAATTATTTTGTTCATCGGAAAATCAATGGCCTCTTTTTCCGGGACGATTCAGTACTCCAGCTTGTTGGAAAAAATTTACGGATTGCGCTATGCGGGACATCCAAATGGATTAATGCTATATATGGAAAACTTTTTATTTTATATCTTTTTATTTGCCGCTTTCATATCAATCGGCTATTTTATCACCGTAGCATTTTATCGCATGAATAAGAAACAAAAAATCGCTTATGTCGTTGGTTTTTATATCCTGGCATTTGTTGCTTTCCCCCTCGTTGATGAGCTGTTATATAAATTGGGGATTTTCAGTGTTCAGATTTCTGAAGTGCTTCTCAGGTTTTTATATGCCATCATGGGCGTTTCGGCCCAGAACCCTTACATCGCCATGATTTCACTTTTAATGATCAGCATCATCATGCGTGGCTTAACCTGGCTTCTCGTTAGAAAAGTGGGTATAAAAAATTAACCGGTCATCAATTCAAAGCAACTGACTTTTGTCATGGCTGCTGCCTAAAGCCTGCGGGCTTTTTTTAATGTTTCGAAAAACACAACTCGAATAAAACCGATTGTTTACTATTGGTGCAAAATCATATATAATTAGGCAAATGAAGAAAGAAGGTAGCAACTGTGTGTACAAGTATAACATTAAAGACCAACGATCGATTAAACCTGCTCGCCAGAACGATGGATTTCGCTTTTATTCTTGAACCGGAACTTATTTTCATACCCAGGAAATATCCCCTTTTCTTTGAAATGGATGGGCCTGAACGGCCAGCAAAATACGCCTTAATGGGCATCGGCCAGCAACAGGAAACTTGCACTTTTACTGATGGGGTGAATGAAGCAGGGCTCGCCTGTGCCACGTTGTATTTTCCAGGCTTTGCCGAGTATAGTGAAGGGATTATGTCTGATAAAATCAACCTTGCCGCCTATGAAGTAGTGGGATGGCTTTTATCTAATTTTTCAACCATAAATGACGTTAAAGAAGCCATTTCGCAATTAAATATTGTCAATACGCCAGCTAAACTTTTTGGAATTGTAACACCACTCCACTGGATTGTAACTGATAAGAACGGCAATACCATTGTCATCGAGCCCATGAAGAGTGGCCTCGTCATTCACGATAATCCTCTTGGGGTAATGTCCAACAGTCCTGATTTTAATTGGCATTTGACCAATATTCGCAATTACATTGGCATTAATCCCTTTAAAATAGAACCATTAAAACTAAATGGTCTCACATTTTCGCCGTTTGGCAATGGTGCACGGGCAATTGGTTTACCTGGTGATTATACGCCGCCATCACGATTTATACGCGCACTTTTTGGAAAGGAAGCCATCAATAAATTAGATAATGAGGATGAAGGCGTTAAAGCGGCCTTTCATATTTTAGCATCTGTTGATATTCCAAAAGGAAGCGTCATCACCGATGAGGGCGTTGATTATACCCAATACACCGCATGTATGGTTTGCAATACCGGTACTTATTACGTAAAAACCTACGATAATAACCAAATAACCCGAGCATGTCTTTTTGATGAAAACTTGGATGCTTCCGAACTTAAGGTTTGGCAAATCCCACAAACCCAGCAATACGGTCGTTTAAACATAAAACAGGCATAAAAGACAAACTCATTTTAGCTGTTCCAGTTTTTTCTTTAATTTCGCATCCCCCTGCTCTAAAAAGCAAGTGGTTATGAATCTCCTCGAACCAGGACTTAACTCATAACCACTTAATCTCATTTATTTTCGATAGAGCACTACATTCGGGCAACCTTCAAACGCATTATCACTGATTTCTTTTATTGTTGACGGCAAATATACATCCATTAAATTAGCGCAGTCTTTAAATGCCCAGGGAAGAATTTTCCGGGTTCCCTCATTAAACCTGACCGTCTTTAGTTGATCGCACTGATTAAAGGTGAATGAAGCGATTCGTTCCACACTTCCCGGAATTTCAATTTCTTCGATACCGCATCTAGTCATTGAATATTGCCAAAAATCTTTAAGGTTCGAAGGCAGTTTCACTTCCTTCAGGTTTTCACACCCATCAAATAAAAATCCGCCGATTTCAATGATTGAATCAGGAAATTCCACCCGCACCAATTCTTTGTGTCCTTTAAATAAATCATCACCAACAATCAGAATGTCTCTATCTCCTGGAATAATGGCTTCTTCGCCATCTCCTTCACACTCAGTTAAACACATGCCAAAGTCTTCTTTTTTATAATAATATTCATACATCTCTTGTTATCCTTCTCTAATGCGATTTTTTTGCTTCTTTTAACACAATGGCATCTGCCACTCGGTCTTTCTTGTTAAATAATCTGTAGGCCGTTAAAATGGCACCAATCATACAAATAGCAGCGGCAACGATATAAACAATACTCATGCCGTAAACAAATGCATCATTTCTTCCGACAACATAATCCGTTACCGGATAACCAATCTTATCACTCATTCGGTTGTACAACAATGTGGTAGACAGGGCGATTCCGCAGATCATTCCCAGATTTCGAATCAGGGCATTCGTACTCCCGGCAATACCCAATTTGTTTTTCGATACCGTTGACATGATTAAAGAATTATTGGGTGATTGAAACAATCCATTTCCAACCGATAAAATAGCGATATAAATCACAATGATTGTCAGGGAAGAATGCTCGTTTAATGTTGACATGAACAATAAAGCCAGACTTGTTACCAATAATCCAGCAAACGTCAAAATTTCTGACCCGATTTTATCCGATAAATGGCCGCTGAATGGTGCCACCACCGCCAAAACAATTGGCGATATCATCAAGACTAAACCAGTAAAAGAAGGTGAATATGCCAACACATCCTGTAAATAGAAAGGCTGAATAATATTGGTGCAAAACATCGCAACAAAAGATAAGAATCCACAAAACAGACTCAATGAAAACAATTTATTTTTAAATATTTCCAGATCCAGCAAGGGTTCATCCTTCTTCTTTTCAACAATAATAAAAGAAATAAAAGAAAATATCGAAATTAAAAAACCAAATATAATTATCGGTTGAGTAAATCCGATTTCCTGACCTTTACCAATGGCTGCAAACAAAGGAACAATGGCAAGCATAAACAATAGCGCTCCAGCGATGTCCAATTTTTCTGCAGCCATTCGATTGCTTTTGGGAAGTAACTTAAGCGCTAAAAAGAACATGACGATACCGACTGGGACATTGATTAAAAAGATGTATTCCCAACTAAAAGCATCAACGATGAATCCTCCCAACGGCGGGCCAATCAAAGCACCTAACGCCACAAACGTACCGGTTGTTCCAAGGGCTTTTCCTCTTTCATTTGCAGGGAACACGGCTGTGATAATTCCCTGATTATTCGCCATGCAGCCTGAGGCGCCGATTGCTTGTATGGTTCTGGCTAAAACCAGAATTGGAAGTGATCTTGTGATACCACAAAATAAAGACCCCAATGTGAATAGGACGAGTCCAAACTTGAAGACTCGCACCTTGCCCAAAATATCCCCCAACCTTCCAAATACCAAAATTGTCGCTGCAATGGCAATTAAATAACTGGTTACGACCAATTGAATACCCGATGATGTGACATCTAAAACTTTTGACATGACTGGTAATGCGACATTTACGATGCTGCTATCTAGTGTAGCCATAAATGTAACCATCACGACGACAAATAAAATAAGCCATCTGTTTTTGTAATTATTAATTTCCTGATCCATTTTTTCTCCTTGTTTTTAATTGACAACGTCTTATATGTTGAGTTCTCTGGCATTCATTAGAATTTTTTGTAAAGATTTGACGGTGTTAATTTTCTCTTCATCATCCATATCCTTTGTCATCAACTGAACCAATTTATGAATTTCATCCAGAATATTTTCAATGACAACATTGGCTTTTTCAGTTAAATATATAGTATTGGCCCGATGATCGGTTTCATCTTTATTCCTTTCCAAATAGCCAAGCTTTATCAATTTTATGACGGTTCGAGTTGTCATCGCCTTATCATAACCCAATTTTTCACTGATTTCATTTTGATTGATGCCGTCCTTGTGCTTTAACATGAGTAAATACGGGTACGAACCACTGCTTAATTCATATTTTTTCAAGACCTTATCTAAATACACTTGTGTCGTTCTGAAAATTTTATTATTCAGCTTAAGCAAATGCATAATTTCTTCTTGTGGCAAGATGAATCCTCCCTAAATTTCTAATATTTTTTTACATACACTGAAATTGAATGTGTTCTCAATTGACTTGTCAACTAAATTATAGTCTGTTTTGATTGACAAGTCAACTAAATTATTGATTTTTTTTCGTTTGTTTACCATTTTTTTCATAATATTTTCCGCGAAAAATAAAAACAAGTGGTTACGATTGCCCAAAAATGAGACTGATATCATAAACACTTACTAATTTCTACTTACTACAAGATGTCCTTTAGACTTTCATTTATCTGCTACCCCTATTAATCGGTCGATTGATTCTGCCTGAATTTTTGATATAAACATAGCCCTCAACTTGACATTTGTCAAAGAAAGGGCTATATCAGTTAAATACAAAATTACTTCTTGGTAAAATCTATTTTTGCGGCAACGGTATATTTCCGACAGAACCGATCTCTACCAAGAAGCATTTCTGTGGCTTTTAGCGATTCTATCAGCGGTACATTCTCAGGATTAACAACAGCCGAATCCATGCCAGCCTCAACAGCCAGGGTTAAAAACGTTCGATTGACTAATGCTCTGTTTGGCAAACCAAACGAAATATTGCTTAATCCACCGGTAATATGGGCTTCCGGATAAGTTTTACGAATGGTCCGGATCGATTCAAAAGCGATCAGTCCGGCTGTTTGATCCGTGGCAACCGCCATGATTAATGGATCAATAAAAACTTTACTGTCTGTGATACCAGCATTTCTTGTCGCTTTAAAAATCCGTTTCAATACAGTCATTCGCTCATCCACTGTTTTCGGCATTCCGGATTGTGACTCATCCATTGCCAATGCAATCACATTGCAGTCTCTTTCCTTTATGAATGGAATAAAGCTTTTCAGCCGTTTTGGATCTCCGTTAATCGAATTGATCATGGGTATTGCCTTTACGGCATGTATCGCTTCTTTTATAACCTCAGGAGTTGAACTGTCAATGCAAATAGGCGTATCCGTTACCGACTGTACCACATCGATAAGCCACAGCATATCCTCTTTCTCCCGTGATGGATCGGTGCCGGCGTTCACATCCAGATAGTCCGCCCCGGCATTGGCCTGATCTAGAGCCGTTTTTTTGATGAAGTCAACATCCCGGTTGATGATGGCCTCCTGGATGGCTTTTCTGGTGCCATTTATTTTTTCTCCGATAAATATCATCGTATCTCCTTAAACTTATTTCCAGTCGTTGGCTGCCTGGAACATTGCAACCATATTTTCAAATTTTGTATTGGCTGGGGCATCGCAACCTGCGGTAATAAACAATCCTTTGGGTCCGATATCATCAATCAGTTGGGTTACATAATCTTTTACTTCCTGTGTTGTTCCGGTTGCCAGCAAGGGGGCAGGTACGTCACCCATAATGGCCACATGTTCCCCCAAAATTTTTCGGGCTTTTCGAAGATCGGTCATGCCGTCTGTATTGATGATGGATTTTTTTTCAGGAATTTCTAAAAAACGTTCAATATCCCGATCCCAGCATTGATCCAGATGGAAAGTAGCGATATCATTGTTTTCGATCAGTGCCAGTCCTATGGCTTTCATTCCCGGCCAAACAAGACGATTCCATATTTTAGGTGAAACCAGCGCACTGGCGCCTCGCCATCCGCCAACCCATGCACCGCTGCCATAGTATGGGTTTACGTTTGCCAGCACGCTGTTAATCGAACCTGGCAACATCACTTCGATGGCTTTTTCAATTTTATCCGGGATTTTATAACAGTCCATAAAAAACTGAGACATGGAACGTCCGCCGCACAATACTTCAAATGGTGGACTGGCTGCTACACTGTTAACTGAAGGAAAATCATTATTAATAAATAATTCAACATTTTTCTGCCCATTTTCCTCTTGATATGCGATACTTTCCTGAAATTCTTTCATATCCACAAGCTGAGGCAAAATTCGATTAAATACCGCATCAAATCCCTGCTCAATGATTACCTCATAATCTTCCGGCTTGAGGACGTTCGTTTCAACTACTTGCCACAATGAATCGTCGGGTAATTCTCTTCCCGGCATCTTAACCTTCGACAGCCAGGCCATTGGCAAGCTATGATCGGAGCGCATGCCATTCACTCCGATGTTCAGGCAATCCACTGACGTTATGGCATTAATTTCATTGATATAGTCCAGTGTCATTTTTATCATGATGTCGGGATTCATGGCAAAATCCTTCATTTTCACACCCATATGTGCTGCCGGTGCTGCTTGTCCCATAAAGCAGGTGGTAACACTTTCATTTTTAAAATTAACCGTATCTTTTATCTTCTGGGCTCTTTCTTCATATAATTTTCTTGTCATCTTATAACATCTCCTTACATAATCTTACAGCCGATTGGGCATCGTCTCCAAATGCATCAGCTCCGGTGTATCTGACTACCGATTCGTCTGTCGGTCCGCCACCGATGATAATTTTGACCTGATCTCTCAGCCCAGCAGCCTCAACAGCTTTGACGGTGTTTGAAATAGAATCATAGGCGGTCGTTAATAAACAGGATAATGCCAGAATCGGAGCGCCGGATTCTTTGAGTGCATTCACAAACACTTCCGGTTTGGCATCAACGCCCACATCGATCACCTCAAACCCACCAGATTTCAGCATAACATAGACCAGATCTTTTCCAATATCGTGGATATCACCTTCAACCGTTCCCAATACCACTTTAGCAAGAACATCTCCTGTTTTCCCATCTAAATAGGGAACCAGCATTTCACCAACTTCCTTGAACATTTCGCCAGACATCATTAAATCAGATACAAAATAATCTCCGCTTGAGAATCTCTCACCAACCATTACCATCCCAGCTTCACACTCTTTGAGAATACCAACGGGATCTGTTCCTGCTTCTAATTCTTTTTGAACAACTTCCATTAACTCATCCATTTCAAGATTCGCTAATAATTCACTAATTTTAGCCATTTCTTTATCCTCCATGTTTTTCTTTTGATTACATTTTTTATTTTGTCTGCTGTGCCGAACATCTTTACCAAGAAGAAACATCATCAAAATCGAGGAATATTATATTTTTTTAAAATAAATGAAAATGGTCTTATCATTTATTCAAATTTGTGTTAAAATTTTGATGAGATTTCCTTCAACTTTTCCTTTGTACTTATCTGTGGCCCGTAACGCCTGTACTACTGGAATTTTTAGGAGTCTCTTTTTATGTATTATGCATCTTTATCACCTCCAGATTTATTTTATAACACCAATGTATTCATTGATTACTATCGCTTAATGATTGTGTCCACATATTTTATCATGGTGATGATGCTCATGACAGACCGCGCATGTTTCGTTTTCATCTTCTTCTGTTTTCGGCTCACTGGGCAAGGTCTCTTTATAATCCGTCATTAACCAATACACACTGCAGGTTCTCTCTAATGCCATATGAAAGTATTGAATATTCTCATCTTTTAAAATCTCACTAATAATAGAATTAAAAGTCAAACCCGCTTCTAGACTGTTTCCTTCTGAGTTAACAATTTCGCAATTAGTTGGCCGATCCCGGCTAACACAACTTAGCTTAATAAAGCTGTTATCTTCCAATTCAATTAGAACTTTAATATGACCAATGACCGCTTTTTCAGCTTTTCCTAATTGTTCAACATAGTTCTGAATAAAAAAGCAACTTATTTCTCGCCATTTTTCATTCGAAATCTTTTTTCGCGAAATTAATTTTGTGTTAATCGCCAACGCTTCAAATGTATTTTGATACATACTCTCATCTCCATTCAAGCTTTTAAATAAGCTCTCCAATCTGTTTTTCTTTAAGTTCATTTACATTTATTTTTAATATCATAACTTTTTCATTATATTTTCTAATGACCTTTTCCGACTCAGCCATTTCTTCAGCAGTGGCTATATCAATTTTATTGATTACCGTAACATCAGCCAAAGGAATGGCAGATTGAAGATAAGGTTCCAGCACTTCTTCAAACATGCAAATCCTGGTTGGATCCATAATAAACACATTTTTTACCTTTTCATCAGGAAAGCCGCTATGTTTTATTGGCTGATACAATGCTGATGGATCAGCGACACCCGAAGGCTCCATAAGAATATAATCGATTTCATAATTATCCAAAAGTTGCTGCATCGTATCTTCCAAACTGATGGCCAGTGTGCAGCAAATACACCCCCCGAATATTTCCCAGACATCATACCCCATTTTTTTCATCTGTAAATTATCGATACCGATTTCTCCAACCTCATTAACGATAATCGCACAGTTTTTTTTATCTTGTGATAACTTCTGGGCTATTTTTAAAAGCAATGCTGTCTTTCCGGACCCAAGAAATCCTGTAAAAAGCAATAATTTTGGATCATTCATTTTTTATCTCCCTTAATTTTCTTTATCATATACGTACAAGTCTGTATGGATATAATATACGCTTATGTAAACGTTTTGTCAATAGGTTAAAAAAAAAGACCAAGCTTTAATTTTTACTTGATCTTAAAATATTCTCTTATCTACAGAATCTTTCGGCGTAGCCGCTTTTATTGTTAAGTACTTCGGACTCACATAAAACCAGCTAACCTGTAAGATTTCATGTATTGCGCCATTTTTTATCGTTTCAATGATTTCAAAAATCGGTTCATTTTGATTTATATTAAGACGTTCACTCATTTCTTTTGTTGGCATTGCTACCGAAATATTAATTGTTTTATCTAAAACAAACGCCAGTTTTTCTTCAATCGGCTTGAGATAATTTGCAAATTTCAACATATCTTCGATAACAGGCTGATTTTGTACATAAGGCAAATAAATTACTTCCATCGCTATTTCCTTATCATCCGAACACAAAATTCGAATGACTTCCACCGCTTTTTGATTTTCATCCATACTTAAGATGCGATCAATCTGCTTTGTCGGAATTTTCACTTTTACCGACAGTAATTTCACCCGATCGATGTGCGTATTTAAGCCATCATATTTATTAAATTTAAATTGAAAAATATCAACTTCCGGTTTGCAAACAAAGTTTCCTTTCCCTGGGACTGAATAAATATAACCTTCATTGGATAAGAGGGATAAGCTTTTTCGAATGGTCATTCGGCCAACTGAATATTCTTTCATAAGTGAACTTTCTGAATTAAGCATATCGCCCGGTTTAAGTCGACCCTTGATGATTTTTTCTTTTAAACTGGCTACAATAGCGAGATATAAAACATCACTCATTTACTTCATTTCTCCTTATATTTTTCCCGAAGAAACGATTCACAGTAATTTACGCCTTCGTAAAAATTATTTGACATAAAATCAATTTGAGGAATTTTGATATAATCATTATCCACACTTGCGCCACCTAAAATAAATCGGCGATTTTCAAGAAGGTTTTCCCTTTGCAATGCAAAGCCTAATTCTTCCACATATGAAATCGAATTAACCATAACACAGCTTACTGCAATAATATCCGGGTTATTTTGTTTGACCGCATCGATAAATTTTTCTACTCTAACATCGACTCCCAAATCAATAACTTTTATCCCCTTATTTTCAAGAGCATCTATCATTAAATCTTTTCCAATATCATGAATATCATCATAGATTGTCCCCATAACAACCGTTCCCAAGGTGTTTGGAGGCTCCTGGTTTCCTTGATATAAATTGGCCTCAGCAAAAATATTCTTAGCCATCATCCCAGAAACGATAAGATCCGCTATGAAACACTGTTCATTTTCATACTTCTTTCCTATTTCCGCTAAACCTGCCATAACTCTTTCAAAAAGAACTTTATAGTCTATTCCGCTATGAATTAATTCACTGGCAAAAGCTTCCGCTTCATCCACCTTTAGGTCAGCAATGAGTTCTATCAATTTATCCTTCATTTTCTACCTCAACCTTTACGTACATATCTGTATATCTTCAGTATAGCACATTCAATTACCTAATTATAGAATATTCTTCAGATATTATTCTCGAAAAACGAAAACAAACGATCAAAAAAGCTGAGAATTCTCAGCTTTTTAATCGATGTTTCACAACCTCAAATCAGCGTCTGTAAACTATTTCACTTTGTGCCATTTTTTTCGAAATACTTATTGGTGCGATTCTCTGCATTTTCCCGAAGATTAAAGTAATAGAATGGATAGTCAAAGGTATGATATACACCTTTTCCAAACGTTGCGTTACCAGGCGATAATAAATCAACATTCGCCGTACTGCAAATCAGCACACCTTTTGCTAAATTAATCTGAGCATCTGCAAAATTCATCACTGGCTCAATTTTTCCTTCAGTATTTAAAACAGCAGAGCCATCAAGATTGAGTGCAATGGAACCTAAGTTTTCAGCTGCCGTTGCCAAAGTTTCATCACGCTTCCAATTGATTGGATTAATAACAAGAGCGCCTTCAGTAACGACTGGATTACCTGGAGCGAGAACTGTTTCTGCTTCTGTATTGTAAGAAACAATTACGCCGGTATCATCCGGACCTTCTGCAAATTTCAAATGCGGATTAGCCGTAAGATAATCATTTGTAACTGTAAAACCAATGACATAGGCTACAACCATTCGCTTATAAACATCCGGATGATCTTTTAAATACCCAGATAATAGATTGCTCATTACATCAGAGCCTTGTGAATGACCAACTAAAATAAAAGGGCGGCCATTATTATAATGTTTAATGTAGTAATCAAACGCTGCTGTAGCATCCGTAGTGGGTATCCCGGCAATGGTTGCTTCACGATCAACCGATGATAAATTGTCCTGTCTATAATAGGGGGCATAAATATTTCCGACGGTTTCAAAAGCGGTGGCCTGTCTGCCATAGGCTGTTTTTGCACCTTGCACCATCCCGGCATCATCGATTGTGCTAATACTTGGATCTGTCTCATCAGCAGGTAAATACGACGTGGGATAAAGGTAAAACACATCCACCTCTTTATCTGTGGTGGTAGGTATGTTCAACCAGTTCTCGGTTTTCGAATAATCGGTTACATCCTTCTTATTGCCACAAGCCGTTAATAATATGCTTAGGCTAAGAATTGCAACTGCCAAAGCAATCTTTTTCCTTTTCATTTCCTATTCTTCCTCCTCATTATTTATGATTATTCCATTTCTACCCATACACGATCATTTATAACATAAGATAGCTCTTTGTCAAGTAAGGAGAAAAAGCTTGTGATTTTATTACGATCTTCGTGGCTACCGTATAAATTACATGTAAAGGTTATTTTATCAGCAAAACTACTTAGAGCCAATTGAAAATAGGGGCGGTATTTTACTGAGCCAAACATAAAGGCATTATTAATTGATGCGCCCTTAAATTTCAATAACGTTGAATCCAATACCCCTATATTAGTCATACAAATCAATGGGTTTTTAAAACCGCGTTTGGTCATTTTATAGCCTGTTTTATCACTAAATACTTTCGCCAGTAAATCAAGTTTCACAAGCCCATTTAAACCAATATTTTTTGCTTTTTTAATATTCATCATCTTATTGATCTTTGTTACCGTATCATAAAAATTTTCTCCCTGAACAAGATTTAAATTTGTAATCACAGTGGAAGATAGATTTGAAAGTGCCATAAAATCTTTGTTTTTTAAGTTTCTACGCATATCGACCATGATTGGGATATTGAGTGGTTCAGTATTAATAATTAACATTCTATAAAGAACTCGATAATATGCCGCAAGGATAATATCATTCACGGTAACATTTTTGATTTTACAGTATTTTCTAATTTCAACAAACTGATTCTGTGATATTTCATGGGTAAGAAAAAACGGAGTAACATTTTTTTCTTCACTCATTGGAAATTTATAACTGCTATTTTGATTACTATCTTTACGTTGAAATAAAAGCGCTTTTAATCGATCCATTAAACTAAATTCAGCAATAATTTTTTTGAAGCCACGATCCCCATTAATCACAAATTTAGGAGAATAATCAGAATTTTCAAGCAGCTCAGAATAAAAATTGCCCAGCAGATATAAGCTTTGCTTAAAACCGGCAGCATCACAAATCATATGATTCATAACAATTGCAAGAGAATCTTCATTTGATGTAAATATGCACGCTTTTATCTGCGGACCGGTCATTTCGTTTATCTTTTCTGTAATAAAGCCATTAAAATCACCTTCATTATCAACAATAATAAAATTGTCTTTGACTTGAAAATAGTCAACACTTTCCCAGTAAAAGCTTCCGTTTTCCTCTCTATATACACTGGACAAAATAGGAACAACTTTTAACAATAACCGCATTGCCTGCTCCATAGCGCGTGTATTAAGTTTATCTTCAAATCTTATTACACCATGGAGGGTATGGTCATTAAATTTATTCACCTCCGATAAATATTGAAATTTATCAAAAACTTCAGCCTTAAAATTCATGAATTTCTTCTCGATTCTTTTTTTTCAGCTTATTAGCATACATCTTTTTATCCGCTGCATTAATCACATCGTTGACACTTAATTTATTATTTTCTGTTAATTCTATTATTCCGTAGCTAAAAGCATGTTGATAAGTTTTTTCGCTTTTCTTATCATATTCTTTCAATTCAACGTTGATTCGCATGATTGCTTTTTCAACATCCAATTGAAAACAGCCAGGAAAAATGATAAGAAATTCATCACCGCCTATTCGGCTAATTGTATCAATCTCTCGTAAGGTTGATTTAATGATTGTTGTAATACAATTAATTAAATTGTCTCCCTCTTCATGCCCAAAGGTATCGTTTACAATCTTGAGACCATCAATATCAAGAAAACAGATAGATAAAGGTGATCCTGACCTATGTTCAAAAGCCAGTTCTTTTTCCAATATCATCAGTCCTGTTCTACGGTTTGAAACTCCTGTCATTGGATCAGTAAATGCATAATATTCCAGCTTTTCATTCTGCCTTTTTAATATTTTGTCCATTTTTTGTCTTTCCGTTATGTCATTGAATAAAATTACTGTTCCTCTATATTTTTCGCTAACATCCAACATTTTTTTGAATTTTATCAAATATGTTTTTTGACCCTCTTTTGTTTCAATTGTTTTTTCAAGTAGAACTTCTTTTTCATTTAAATCAGTAAATTTATTGAGTTCGTCAATTAACCAGTCCGACTCTTTTTCATTATTGATATTTCGGTAATATTTCATTCCCGAAACAACAACATCAAAGAAGACTTCCGCTGCTTTATAATTAATGTTTTCGATATTGTTATCCTCATCAACAAGAATGATTGGATCATAAATACTTTCGAAAATTGTGAGGTATTTATTTTTTTCATTTGTCATGGCTCTGTTCAATTCCTGAAGCTCTTCTAACTCATGTTTTTCTGATAATCCAGACCATTCTATTGCAAAACCCATTTCTACTTGATCAAAATACCGTTTGATATACAGAGAGCAATATCTTTTTTCTTCTGGTAAAAAGTCGCTCTCAAAAATCAAATCTTCATATGCCTGTTGATAATATTTCATAAAACCCAGAAACATGCCTAATGTAACACCACGTGATCGATGTTTTTGTGCTTCAATTATGCCAAATTCAGCAACTTCACTTTTTGTAAAATCATCATCCGGTCCCATCTCAGGTATATCATTTCTTTCAATGACTTTTACTAATGCTTTCGATAGACCTGCTATTGACATTCGCCATGCTTCTTTTAATGTTGACGTATATTTTGTATAATTTCTTTCTTTTCCATATTTCAAAGCTTTTTCCATAAGAATATCTTCATTATCTAGAATAATTCTTTTGAATTTTTCCATATCCATTTTTTTATCCCTCCCTCTTTGAAGAATCACTCAAATCATTTTCTCACAATAGGAGAAATCAACAGTACTTATAAAATCGAGTGTTATTCGAATTCAGTAAATGCTCGGTTAAATATTGTTTTTCAACGAAGAATCTGGTTGAATCAAAATTATTGCTTCTATAATCATATTCTAATAGTATTTAATCATTTTAATCAGATTTTGGCAAATTGTTTTTATTTATGGGCGTCCTCCTTAACCGCTTCTTTTTCTTTGATCAATTTTTTGCCATTTTGCTTTCCAACTTTTTTTCATATTATCTCCCCAAGAATAAAAAGAAGCAGTTATGATTGTCCTTAAACGAGACTTACATCATAACCACTTACTAATTTTTATTACAATAAAATATTAATACTTCTTGAAGTGAAGTTTATCAATATCCATCAGAGAACCAAAACTGTAAATGCTGGCTCTTCGAATATTTGCACGTACTCTGGCAGACAATTCAATAAGCGAAAATGGTTTCGTTACATAATCATCTTCGCCAAGATTCAACCCTATGGATTTATCCATGTCATTATCCTTTGCTGTTACAATGATAATCGGTATTGTGCTTGTCTTTCGAATTTCCTTGATAATCTCCATTCCGCTCTTATCGGGCAACATCAAATCAAGGAGCATTAAGTCATATGAATTCTCAAAAAAATCCTCCATAGCACTCTTAGCCGTAAATGCTGCATCTATTCTATAATTCTCGCCACTCAGATAATCGAAAACCATTTCACTTATTTCATGAGCATCTTCAATTAACAAAATCTGATTCATTATTATCACCTCTAAAACATATTTGCTAAATATATTTTAATCCCTCTTTCATTGCTTCTCAGGACTTTCAGCTCTTCTCCATAAAATACCTCCAAACTGATTTTACGCTACATCAGTTTGGAGGTTTACACGAATTTTGAAACGGTCTCGGTCTATTGTAATTTTTCCTTCTCTCAAATAAATAAGTGACTAATATGATTGGTCTAAGAAACAGGTTTTTAAATCTCTTCGTTTTCTTTGTCTTCGATTGTTCTCAAAGATTTCCGAAGGACATCCTTCACCTGGTCCTCTTTATTTGTGGGAATCGTTATGATTTCCTCTAAGTCTTCAATTATTATTCTGATTTTATCTTCTTTACTGATTTTCATTTTATCACTTCCTTTCAATCAGTAAATAATATCATATCCCTTAACAGTTTTGTGTAATATTTGCCATCACTGTTTTCAATGGTTCGATATTTCAAGTCGATTTTTCTAATACGTCATAAGGGATTATCCTAGAAAAGCATCAATAAATGTTTGTACCTGTACTCCATTCGCAAAAAAATAAACACTTTTCCAACCATTACAATCTGGTTAGAAAAGTGTTTTGTTGTATTCCCTCTTACTCCCACTCAATCGTAGAAGGGGGCTTGCTGGTGATGTCATAAACAATACGGCTCACGTGTTTAACTTCGTTAACAATACGGGTTGAGATGCTTTCCAGAACGTCAAAAGGGATTCTGGCCCAGTCGGAGGTCATACCGTCAACTGAGGTAACCGCTCTTAAACCAATGGTATAATCGTAGGTTCGTTCATCTCCCATAACACCAACACTTCGGTTCCCCGGGAGCACGGCAAAATATTGCCATATTTCTTCATTCAAACCGGCTTTGGCAATTTCATCACGGAATACATAATCGGCTTCTCTTAAAATATTCAGTTTTTCTTTGGTCACATCTCCGATGACCCGAATGGCCAGTCCCGGTCCCGGGAAAGGCTGACGCCAGACCAAATCATGATCCAGGCCCAGTTCTTCACCAACGGCTCGGACTTCGTCTTTAAATAGATTTCTCAGGGGTTCGATGAGTTCAAAATCCACATCATCTGGAAGTCCGCCGACGTTGTGATGACTCTTGATCACGGCGGCATTTTTGGTGCCGCTTTCAATGACATCCGGATAAATGGTTCCCTGAAGAAGAAAATCAATATCATTGAGCTTACTTGATTCTTCCTCGAACACCCGGATAAATTCTTCACCGATAATTTTTCTTTTTTTCTCCGGATCGCTGACGCCTGCTAATTTCTCTAGAAATCGATCTTCGCAATTCACACGGATAAAGTTCATATTAAAACGATTTTTAAAAATCGCTTCGACCTGATCCCCTTCATCTTTTCTTAATAAACCATGATCAACAAAAATACAGGTGAGCTTATCACCAATGGCTTTGTATACCAGGGTTGCAGCAACCGATGAATCAACTCCGCCACTGAGTGCACAGAGAACCCGTCGATCTCCAACCTGTTCTTTTATGGCTTCGATCTGTTCCTGAGCAAAGTTTTCCATGGTCCAGAGTCCCTGACATCCGCAAATATCATAAACAAAATTGTTCAATACTTCTTTTCCGTATTGGGTATGTTCAACTTCCGGATGAAACTGAACGGCATAAAGCTTTCGTTTCTGACATTCCAAAGCTCCGGTGGGACAAGTTTCTGTGGTGGCTGTAATGGTAAATCCTGCTGGGATTTCTTTTATATAATTGGTATGACTCATCCAACAGGTGGACTGATTGGGAATATCTTTAAAAAGAAAGCTGTTTTCATTGATGGTTAATGCTTTCTTTCCATATTCTCTAATATCCGCGCCTTCGGTATGTCCTTTTAATTGTTCAACCATTAACTGAGCTCCGTAGCAAATCCCTAGTATCGGAATACCTAATTCGTAAATTCTGGGATCACATTCGGGTGCACCCGGTTCGTGGACACTCGATGGTCCGCCTGTGAAAATAATGCCCTTTGGATTTTTTGCCAAAACTTCTTCCGGGGTTATATCGTAAGGAACAACTTCAGAGTAAACTCTGGCTTCTCGAACGCGTCTGGCAATAAGCTGATTGTACTGTGCTCCAAAATCTACTATGAGAATAACTTCACTGTGCACTTGCTTTTTTTTCATAAATACTCCTTAAACTTGAGCGCTATTGTAATTTGGTGATTCTTTAGTAATCGATATATCATGTGGATGACTTTCAATCAGTCCGGCACTGGTAATCTTTACAAATTGTGATTTTTCCCGCAAATCTTTGATGGTTGCAGCACCGCAATATCCCATACCGGAACGCAATCCGCCAACGAGTTGAAAAACCGTATCGGCAAGGCTGCCTTTATAAGGCACCTTACCTTCAACCCCTTCAGGCACCAATTTCTTTGCACCTTCCTGGAAATACCGATCAGAACTGCCGTCTTTCATCGCACCGAGAGACCCCATACCACGGTAGGTTTTAAAGGATCTGCCTTGATAAATGATGGTTTCTCCAGGACTTTCATCCGTACCGGCAAACAGACTGCCAATCATAACCACGTCCGCACCTGCCCCAATAGCTTTTACAACATCACCTGAATATTTTATCCCACCATCGGCAATAACCGGAATACCGTACTCTTTAGCAACCTCAACAACATCTAAAATAGCCGTAATTTGAGGAACCCCAATCCCGGCAACCACACGGGTTGTACAGATGGAACCAGGTCCAATTCCCACTTTAAGAGCATCCACTCCTGCTTCAATAAGATCTTTAGCCGCTGCTCCGGTAGCAATATTTCCAACAATCAGTTGCAGATCCGGGAATTTATTTTTAATTTGTTTAACGGTTCTGACAACCCCGGCAGAATGTCCATGAGCCGTATCGACAACAATGACATCAACTTGAGCATTGACCAGCGCTTCCACTCGTTCAAAGGTGTTACCGGTTACGCCAACCGCTCCGCCAACCAGCAATCGTCCGCGAGTATCTTTTGCGGCGTCTGGATATTTAATGCTCTTTTCGATATCCTTAATGGTGATCAGGCCTTTAAGATTGTTGTCTTCATCGACGATTGGAAGTTTTTCGATTTTGTATTGTTTTAAAATAGCTTCAGCTTTTTCGAGAGTCGTACCTTCTTCAGCTGTTATCAGTTTATCTTTCGTCATGGCATCTTTGATCTTCTTTTTGGGGTCATTTTCAAAGCGCAAATCCCGGTTTGTAATAATTCCTACCAGTTTTCCTTCTACCGTGATGGGAACTCCGGAAATCCGATAGCGGGCCATGAGCTCCAATGCATCACCAATGCAATGCTCTGGGGATAGGTAAAACGGATCAACGATGACACCATTTTCTGAGCGTTTAACTTGGTCGATCTCAAATGCCTGCTCTTTAATCGTCATGTTCTTATGAATAATTCCAATTCCGCCTTCTCTTGCCATGGCTATCGCCAATCGCGCTTCTGTAACGGTGTCCATTCCGGCACTCATAATGGGAATATTTAATAAAATCTTCTTTGTAAGTCGTGTGCCGGTGTTTACATCACTTGGTAACACTTCTGATTTTGCAGGGATCAACAGGACATCATCAAATGTAATCCCTTCTTTTAATATTTTCTCCAAACTTTGTAACTCCTTTCAAATTCGAACTTTTGTTTAGATACAAAAAAAGCAGACAATTGGCCATGCTTTTCATCTGCTTCGAGTATTTTCAGTAATCTTATATTATGTTTTTAGTCTAACACAACTGGCTTAAAGGTGACAATGATTATTTTTCTGGTAACGTTATCTATTCTGAATTTTCATTTTAAAACAATAACAGTGATGGATTTTCCATATCCGCTTTAACATCCTGCAAAAATTTTGCACCAGCCATCCCATCAGCGACGCGACGATCAAGATTCAGGCTGATTTTCATTACCGATCGGATTACGGCCTCTCCCTGATGCACACGCACCCGTTGAACCACCTCGCCGACACTGAGAATTGCGCAGTTGGGTTGATTGATAATGGCACTGAACTCAAGGATGCCATACATACCAAGATTGGTAATTGTGAACGTGCTTCCTTCCAGATCTTCCTGGGTGTAATACTTATTTTTTACTGATTTTAACGTTTCGCCACGATGCTTCACCATTTCAACAAAAGTCATATCCTGGGCATTTTTAATCACCGGAATAATCATTTCAGCATCCGTATCAACAGCAAATCCCAAATTCACATAAGCATGAGGAATGATCTCATCATTTTCAAACCTGCTGTTAATAATTGGCTGTTTCATTAATGCCCTGGCCGTTGCCATTAACAGGAAATCGGTATAGGTACAACGAAAGTGAGCCTGTGATTCAATTTTCTTTGATATTTTCTTTCTGAGATCTTTGACTTCAGTCATATCTATTTCTGTGGTAAGTGTAATAACGGCTGTTTCTAAATTGCTTCTAACCATCCGCTCAGCGATATCCTTCCGTTTTTCAGTAAGGATCGTTTTATTTTCCGGTTGCTTTTCATTTTTCTCAGGAGCATTTTTTTCAAAAGTCGTTTTTTCAAGAGAACTCAGGGGAACCGATTTTACAATGATCTCTTCTCGCAAAGGTTCAACCTCACCTTCCACGAATGGCACAAAATCCAGTTCCGGATTTGGAACCATTTCGGATTTGTTATTCCTGGCTTCTGGTTTCATAGCCTCTTGTTTCTTGATTTTAGTTTTCCTCTTTTCAGATTTTTCTTCTTTTATTTCTTCCTTTAAAGGCTCTAAAAATACATTTTCAGGATTCCCGATGATTTCTTCTAATGCGGTACCGATAACCGCCGGTTCCGGGGAACTGTAGCCGGAATGCCCGGGAAGGATAACCCCCATCCTCTTGACATCTTCGATTTGAATTCGCCCATTCGGTCCCGAACCCGGAATCGTTTGAATATCGATATGATGTTCTCTTGCCAATCGACGGGCTGCAGGCGTCGCCCTTACTTTTTTCAATCTTGGATCAATTTCCGGTTGTAGCTCTATTTCATCCTGGATTTCTACCTGGGTTTTCTCTTGACTAGAATTTGGCAGTAATTCTTTTGCTGATTTTTCTGCTGCCTCTGGTTCCACCGTAATGTTGACTGCCACATCTTCCGCTTCTACGGGTTTTTCTGCAATCATTTCAGAACTATTTGATTTTTCAATCGGTAATATTACTTCTTTTTCCATAATATTTTTACTCCCTATTCCCGATTAAGCAGGCGATATACCCCATGAACAAAATCATTCCTTTGTGGTACCACGGCTGCCTCTAATTCTTTGTTATAGGGAATCGGGACATCTAATCCGCCGAGTCGAAGAATCGGTGCATTCAGATAGTCGAAAGCTTCACTTTCAACAACTCTAGCCACAATTTCTCCGCCAACGCCACCTGTTTTTGATGCTTCATGGGCCACGATTAAACGCCCTGTTTTGATCACCGATTCTACAATCGGCTTCATATCCATGGGATAAAGGGTGACTGGATTTATGATTTCAACTTCAATCCCCTCTTCTGCCAGAAATTCAGCAGCCTCAATGGCTTTGGAAAGAAGGGTCCCGTAAGTGACAATCGTCACATCCTTGCCACACCGTTCAACAAGCGTTTTTCCGATCGCAATTGTGAACTCATCATCCACCGGAACCAAACCCTCCGTTTTATAAAGCATTTTATGCTCAATAAAACAGACGGGGTTATTATCCCGAATGGCCGCTTTGATCAAACCTTTTGCCTGGGCCGGTGTGGACGGTGTTACCACCTTTAAGCCCGGGACATGACACAACCATGCTTCCAGACTCTGCGAGTGCTGAGCACCAGCCCCGGTTCCTGAACCTGCGGGCAACCGTAAAACCATGGGAACCTCAGCTTGTCCCCCAAACATATAATGCATTTTAGCGCCCTGGTTAACCAAAGCATCCATGCCAAGGGTGACAAAGTCCATAACCATTATTTCACAAACCGGTCTTAATCCTGTTGCTGCTGCCCCAACGGCAGTACCGACAATTGCGGCTTCCGTTATTGGGGTATCGATAACCCGTTCTTCTCCAAACTCATCAAGCATACCTTCGGATAAACCAAAAGCACCGCCATAGAGACCAATATCCTCACCTAAAAAGATGACATCGTCATCCCGACGCATTTCTTCAGTAATACCCAACCGGATAGCGTCGCGATAAGTCATTTTCTTCATTTCATTTTTTTCCATTGCTAACCCCTCACGCATATATATCTTCTAAAACTGTTGTAATTTCAGGTTCTGGACTTTTCATTGCAAATTCTACCGCATGTTCAATGGAGGTTTTCGCTTCATCTTCGATGGTTTGTATTTGCTTATCCGTAAAGACTCGATTTTCGTGGAGATAATTTACGAATCTAAGAATCGGATCCTTTTTCTGCCATTTCTGAACCTCTTCTTTGTTTCGATACACCTGGGCATCACTGCTCGAATGACCATTGTAACGATACGTTTTTGCTTCAACCAGCACTGGTCCTCGGCCGGCTCTGGCATAGCGCAAAGATTTTGTCATGACATCATAAATCTCCAGAAAATCAGTTCCATCAATTGTCAGTCCGGGAATATTATAACTTGCACTTCGATCTGAAATATTCTCAATATTCATATGTTTTGAGACCGGCGTCGACATCCCATAAAGGTTGTTTTCAATCAAAAAGACAATCGGCAGTTTCCAAACCGATGCAAGATTCAGGGCTTCGTGAAAACTTCCTTCATTCGTAGCACCGTCACCAGCAAAACACAAAACAACTTTTCCTGTTTTTTTATATTTCTGGGTCAATGCCGCACCGCATGACAAGGTGAATCCGCCTCCAACAATGCCATTGGCACCAATGTTTCCATTCTCCACATCTGCAATATGCATGGAACCGCCCTTGCCCTTACAATAACCGGTGGATTTCCCCAGCAGCTCTGCCATCATCATGTTAACATCCAAGCCAAAGCCAATTGCCTGGGAATGTCCACGATGGGTCAATGAAGCTAAATCTCCTTTTTCAAGAGCTAAACAGGAAACAACACCCGTTGCTTCTTCTCCCTTTGAAAGGTAAGTTGTTTCATAAATAAGTCCTTTGTCAAAAAGGTCCTCAACTTTTTCTTCGAAAAACCGGGCCTGGTTCATTTTATAATACATTCTTAATAGAATCTCTTCTGATAATTCAATCATGGTTTCCTCCATATTTTCACAATCTGTTCAAAATGGTGAATCATTTTTATTTATTAATGATTGTAGACAGGGTAAAATACCTAACCTAATCTTAACGAGTAATGCCAGCCATAAAACTTAGATTTGTCGATACTCTGCGGTAACTAACCTATATTCATTATAGCTTTTTTTTTTCAATAAATAAAGAATGAAGCCAAAACTATGTCAAATAATGACTATTTTAGACTCATTCTTTTATTTGTTTAATAAACTCTTAATTTTTTCGGCCTTATCAGTTATCTTTTTGAAGTCGTTTGATGATGGATTCCACAATAACTAAGTCTTCCGGTGTGGTGATTTTAATATTTGTGTAATGACCGGCAACAATTTTCACCGGACAATTAAGGTGCTCAACTAGAAAAGCATCGTCTGTTCCTTCGATGCCTAATTCAATCGCTTTTTCATGAGCTTCTTTTAATAGCGCATATTCAAAAGTCTGAGGTGTTTGAATTTCTACCAGATAATCTCTGTTTGGTGTGTCTTCCACAAAGCCATCAGCATTAATCACTTTGATGGTATTCTTCGCTGGAACTCCTACCACTGTCGCCTTATATTTCATGGTTTCATAAATGCTCATAAGAATAACTGACTCTTCTATCAGCGGTCTGGCACCATCATGAGTCATCACAATATCGGTTTTAGGATTAACCGCCAACAGCCCATTATAAACCGATTTTTGTCTTGATTTTCCGCCTTCAACCAG
>JGI24143J45723_1000163_pt1 | contig 35323 bp, 27 predicted proteins | sample BarGraIncu00432A_FD_45723 | JGI IMG/M metagenome (IMG submission 45723) | reverse complement strand
GAACGCGCAGTCTCAACTGGCCCGGTTACGGAGTGCGATGTAACAAACGGATATAACTGGGAATAGCTGGCTAGGTGGCTCTAACCGACTACCCCCCTTAACAAATTAAAACAAATTGATAAAACTCTGGGGCTATGCTAGCATTAAAGAAACTCACAAGGAGGCAGCATATGACCAGGGATGAAATACTTAACCAATTAGAAAAACTGATCCAACTCGACGTGGATGCCACTCATGCCTACGATCAGGCCATCAAAAATGTTGATGAGCAGGTGATCAAGGACAAACTCTTACTGTTCCAGGGGGACCACCGCAGGCATATTGACCTCCTCTCTGCCAAGGTACTGGAACTCGGTGGGACACCGCCGGAACTTGCTTCCGACTTCAAAGGCTTCTTCATCTCCGGGTTCACAGCGCTGCGCAGCCTGACCGGTACCAAGGGCGCCCTGGAGGCGATGGAGACCAACGAGAAACTCACCACGTCGAAGTACCAAGACGCAGTCCAACTGGTTTGGCCGACCGACATCATCTCCATTATTCAGTCAAACCTGGCTGACGAGCAGCGTCACCTGGCCTTCGTTCGCGAAGCGATCGGGACCATCACCAGCAAAAAACGCCTCTGACAAGAGTCTGGCGCAGCCCTTCGGTTCCGTTTAAGGATTAGTGCTAAAAGTTAGGGTGCCAAGGTGAAAAGGGCCTAAACCGCATCAGGTTTAGGCCCTTACTTTTGCCAATTCGGGAGTAGATGCCTTAGCGACTTACTCATCCCGGGTGAGAAATGACGGCATCATCTGCCGCGCCGTACAGTCGTTGCACCAGAACGTTGCTCGAAGTAGTCGTCATGATAACCCCCTTGTTGTTTTTTTCTGTAAACTGTAAAATTTTAAGTGAGCACTAATGGTTGTTAGTCAGCCCGGGCCCTGGTTAGCTTTGCCGTTTCTTTCTTGACAAAGGAAAGCTGGTTGGTAAAAGAGGTTGGTGCAAAATTATTAAAGGGAGGAACTACTAATGGAATTCGATTACACCGAATATGAATATCTTCCGGAATGCAGTGATGGATGTGGAGCATTAACTGACTGGCTGCCTAGTAATGACGCAGCCCACGAGGTAGGGATAAGCCATCAAAAGCAAACAGCTCATCACTGGCAGGTGCAGCAAAGGATGAAGGAGTTGCCCGTGACGAGGGAAGCGCAGCGGGAGACACAAAAATCGCAGAAGTGACGTAAGTAATAACTGAAACCGTGGAATTGAAAACAGGGGTGCCGTTGAATAGAGTTCACCCGTGAAACGCAACCTTTTAATCTGGTGTCGCTGCAGTTCTCGCGTTTCCTGTCCGCAACGCGACCTGACTTTGCCGAATGTGAGGTCCTCAAATGCCCGAATTACCCGATCTGACCGTTTTTGCCGAATCACTTTCGGAACTGGTGTTGAACAAGGAAATCCATGACGCAGTGTATCACAAGAAAAAACGTCTGAATGTTGACCCTGAGGAGTTTGCTCGTTCGTTGAAAAAGAGAAAAATCGTTAAGCTAAAAAGAGAAGGAAAGGCGCTTCTTTTTGAATTAGATAACCGTGAGAGGTTTTTAGTTCACTTGATGCTCTCGGGTGGTTTCAGGGTGTGCCCAAAAAACGAAGAGGTCCCGTCGGCTATTTTGACGGTCACCTTCAGTAATGAGCAATCAATGGTGCTCTTTGATCCGAGGGGGCTTGCCACGATAACGGTGCATCCGAAGTTGGATGGGACCGCGGTAGACGCTCTTGACCTTACCCGGGATTACCTGGAGGGTTTGTTTAAGGAACAAAAGGAAAAGACCGTAAAAGAATTGTTGATCGACCAGAAGGTTATCGCAGGGATCGGCAACGCTTATTCGGATGAAATCCTTTATCACGCCAAGATTTCCCCCAAATCCATCGTAGGTAAAATACCTGAAAAAGCTTTAGCTCAATTGGTTTCGGCCATACCCCAGGTACTTACAACGGCAACAGACTACCTGAGAAAAAACCATCCCGGCATGATCTCGGGGGAGGTGCGCGACCATCTCGCGGTTCACAGGCCAAAGGTTAAACTGTCGCCTTCAGGTTCAGCCATACTATCTGAACAAGTGGCTAAGAAAAAAACCTATTATACTGAAGAACAGGTTTTATATAAGTAGATGGTTACTCTGCTCTGCCAGGCCGCCCCCACTATCATATTTTGCCTCCTCAAATCCCCTGTACCCCTCACCCCTGCACAACTGCCCGCTACCTCTTTGCTGGCACCGCCAGGTTCAATTTTCAAACTTCATTCTGCATCGGTATGCCCTCGGAATGAGTTATCCAAAACCTGACGGGTGTTGACTCTTGGGCTGCTGTAAATCGAGATAGCGTTAATGGTAATTTGTTTCGTCTTTAGACCAATCACCCACTTCTCAGCTCTGTTGTGAGCGTCCCGGGGTTGAGATGGACTCCTCATTGCTACATTTCGAAACGTTTCTTTTTCTCGTAGTGCTGTCGGCTCCTGTTATTATTCAGCCAGTTATTAGGGACTTCTTTTTGCCCTCCCAGTTATTTGCCTAGATTCCAGATCAAGGGGCGGATGTCGCTGCTGAATCTGCCAGGGTGTGACCGATCTTGCAGATGTAATTAACTTTAAATAGTTAAATAAAACAAAAATTATAATTGCTGATTTGCCAGATACTGTGTGCTATTTAGGACGACTCAATGTACTGTTCTGAAGGATGTCGTAATGGAATACAATGCTTTCAAAGAGGTTTTCGTATTTGTTGCTGGATCGACTCCACAGATCATCAGTGAAACCATTTACGCCCTTGCCAATCAATCGCCTCCCGTTTATCCCGACAGGATTTTCGTAATAACTACTGCCCCCGGAAAGCGCCGCGCCCTGCAAACTCTGGTCGATCACGGCATGCTCGCCAAGCTGTGCGCCGAATACGATATCCCCCCGGTCACCCTCTCGAACGAATCCTTTCTGGTTTTAAAGGACAGTAACGACACGGAACTCGACGATATTCGCACCGTCGAGGCCAATGAGACGGCCGGCGACCAGATTGCCAGGTTTTTACGCCGCTTGTCCGCCGAGCCCAATTGCCGCCTGCATTGCTCGCTTTCCGGCGGGCGCAAGAGCATGAGCTACTTCATGGGGGTCGCTTTCCAGCTTTTTGCCCGGCAATGGGACAAACTTTACCATGTGCTCGTTTCCCCGGATTTTGAGGGTAACGAGCATTTTTTTTACAAGCCGAAAACCAACCAGCAGATCGAGGCAGTGGCACGCGACGGCAGGACCAGGTACCTCAATACCGATGACGCTGAAATTTCCCTGGTGGCACTGCCGCTCATCTTCCTGCGGGACAAGGTCTCCCTGAGCGGCGGCGGCGTGCGGGACCTGGTCGCCGAAGGGCAGCGGCATATTGACTCGGCGACGGTGCAACTCCCCTTGAGGGTCGATTTCGCCGAACGCTGCGTTTACATCGGCACCACCTGCATTGAACTTTTGCCCACCCAGTTGATGATCTATGCCAGCTTTCTTCGCCTCAAAGAGCGGGCCTGCCAGCATACGTCGCGCTCCTATTGCGAGGAGTGCAGTTCCTGCTTTGTCCCCCTTGCCGGCCTCAGCGACCGCAAGGCACTGGAAACCATGGTGCTCGATTACGACAGGATGTACGCCGGCAATCCGTTCAAAAAGGACGAACTGCTGGAGAAGTGGGAAGAGGGACTGGACGCGGACTTGCTGCGCCAGCACATCAGCAAGATCAACCGGCACCTCAAGGACCAGATGAAGAATCCGACGCTGCTTCCGCTCTACCGTATCGACACCATCAGGCAGTACGCCAGGAGCCGTTACGGGGTGCGGCTGGAAAAAGGGCACATCTCCTTTGGCAATCCGGCGCCGCTCAGCGCAGGTGACCGATGAGCGCGGACAGTCATTGGAGCGGACGCTGCGCTTTTTACGCCGCGAGTCTTTTGCGCTTGGGGGATTTTATCGACGCGGGATTCGTGGCGGCGGTACTCTTCGAAAAGTACATCGAAGACGAGATGGGCTGGCACGGCCTGGCGCGCTCTGTCAACGGTGACTTTATCTGCAATGCCATCGATGGACTCGCCAGGATCAACCCGTCCCGCTACCCGTCAAGCAAGCTTCACGAGATCCGCAAGATCCGCAATCGCTATGTTATTCATGCCGACAATGCCTTCCAGAGTTTCAATGACCCCATAGAAAAGGAACATCTCAAAAGGGAGATCTCGAAGCTGGTGCATTTCGTCTGGCAAAATTTGGACCCTGTTTCCTACAACAGGTATCTGACCCAGGACCGGATCCCCTTGCTGCAGGCCGATTACGCGCTGATGGCAGTCCGGGAATACTTCCAAAACGACGAGATAGAGATAAGCCCTTTCGAGAGTCAGATCCACCAGGATGATTTCGAAGACCTCATGCACATGCGCAAGCATTTTCTGCAGCTTACCGGGTTCCTGAATCAGGGTCTGTTGCAGGACTACCCGAACCTGGAACTGGACATCATCTCCAGTGTCGACGAGACCTCCGGCTACGTCTGGATGGCGGTTAACCTGAAGCGGGAGACCGATGATCACCTGCGCGACCGCGTTCGGCAGGCCTCCGCTTCGGTGGTGGCTACTCCGCTTGACGTGCGGATCGGGATAGAATTCGGAGGCGAGGCTCACAGCTTCAGGGACGATTACTACAGCTTTATCAAGACCCAGGAGTTTCGCGATTTTATCGGACGAAACGAGGACCTGCACCTCTTTGACGTTGACTGGTACAGCTCCATCATCAAGAGCGTTCCGGCGGGCGACCACATCAGCAGCGATGACTTTCAGCTTGCGGTCAGGGATGCGCGCCTGCGGCTGAAAAACTATGCCGAATCACGCAGGATTATCTCCTGGGACAGGCTGCTCACCGGGTACATCATCAGCCGCCAGACCCTGAGCTATGCCAGCATCGTCGAAAAGCTGCAGGTCATCATCGAAATGTACTACCGCTTTGAGCGTTATCGCAGGGATCAACTCAGAAGGGAAGCTCCCTTGGCCTGGCTGCCGGCAAACATCTGACGACTGCGCTCCCCTGGCCTCACCTGGCTGTCGGTTCACATCTGAAGGCCCGGCTGCTAGCCTCACCTGGCTGCCGGCCGGCGTCCTGGAAGCCCGGCTCCCCTGGCTTCACGTCACTTACGAGGGAAAGATTCATGAAGGCAGTACCAACCTACATTCTCCTGCTGATCCTGCTCCTTGCCAGCAGTGCCCTGTCGCATGCGGCTGATCGAAGTGTCTCAGGGAGCGGCCGCATGGTCACCATGACCTTCGAATTCGTCGATGCCTGCGACGACGGGTATAGCCCTGAGATAGATTTCTACCTCAAGGAGAACCCCAGCCGTTACTGGGGGACCTTCTGGCTCAGATACTTCAACGAGCCGCTGACCTCGGAGATTTCCTGCGAAAGCGGCAAGGAAATCTGTTTCGGGGCCTGGCTCAATAACGTGAGCTGGGGATGCGGCAAGAAGTGCGTCGAGCCGGTCAAGGGAGCCTGTTTCGTCTGCCAGGAAGCTCTGGTGTCAATTGGTCTCGAGTGTAAGAAATAGGGCTAGGTTATGAACAAAAGACCACTACTGTACGCATTACTTCTGATAGCTGGCCTGGCAAACGCCGCTCCGGCTGCAGCGGCCGAGGTGAAAAACCTGCGCAGCGGGCAGCAGGGAAACCTTGCCTATGCGAGCTATGATCTGGTCGGCAAACCCGGCGAGCTGGAGGCAGAGCTGAAGCTCGTCATTGAGATAGCCGGCGAGAAATACAGTCCTGACCGGCTCTCTCTCAAGGGCGATTTCGGCAAAGGTGTCAAGATTGGCGTGGGCCGCAGGATAACCTGGGACCTGTTAAAGGACATGCCGGCCGGCTATGACGGCGAGCTGACCTGGGACCTGGAGACGGTCTCGCCGCAAAAAGCGACGCCGGCAGCAGCGCCGGCTGCTGGAACGGAGCTGACTGAGCAGGCTACCGGCATGGTGTTTCAGTCGGTACCCGGCGGATGCTTCAAGATGGGCGACAGTTTTGGCGACGGGGACGACGATGAGAAGCCGCTGCACCAGGTCTGTCTGGAGCCCTTCACGATCGGCAAATTCGAGGTGACCCAGAGCCAGTGGCAGGCTGTTATGGGGCATAATCCCTCCTACTTCAAACAGTGCGGCAAGAATTGTCCGGTGGAAAGCGTCTCCTGGTCCGACGTCAATGCCTTCATCACCAAGCTGAACTTCAAGGGGAGCAGGCAGTTCCGTCTGCCAAGCGAGGCCGAGTGGGAATACGCGGCGAGTGGCGGCGGGCGGCGCGAGAAGTACAGCGGCGCCGGCTCGACTGCGGCACCCCTGGCCTGGTGTGAGGGAAACGCAGGGGGGAAGACCCACCCCGTGGGCCAAAAAAAGCCTAATGCCTTTGGTCTCTACGACATGAGCGGCAATGTCGCTGAGTGGGTTGCCGATTTCAAGGACGAGTACCGGGCTGATTCCCAAAAGTCCCTCCAGGGCCCCGATACCGGGACCAATCGGGTGGTCAGGGGCGGGTCCTGGCTGAGTGTCATCAGGGAACTGCGCCCCAGCAACAGAAGCGAGTTGACACCCTCGGTCAAGACCAACTCAATCGGATTCAGGCTGGTCCTGCTGCCGGCAGAGAGCGAAAACTAGCAAGGAGCGGCTGAGATGTCCCGGTATTTCATTATTCTGATTGTTCTGCTGGCAACAGCCAGCAATGCATTGGCTGCACGGAGCACCTCAAAGGTCCTGATCGTTCCCCAAAATGCTTTGGCAGATGTCGCGCCGCCGTCGATCGCCATCATCAGTCCGGACCTTAAACGTGACCAGGCGCTGGTGACGAAGCAAGCGAGACTGGTAGTCGCCGGCAAAGCCACGAGCGCTAAGGGAATCGCTTCGGTCTCGGTGAACGGGGCGACGGCACAACTGGACGAGTGGGGAAACTTTTCCGCAGAAATACTGCTCAAACCGGGTAAAAACCTGATCACTGTCGTCGCCCTTGACACTGCAGGGTACCAGGGCCTGGAGAAATTTCACCTGAGCCGGCAAAGCGATACCGTGGCGTCACCGTTCACAGATGATCCGGAAAACGGCGGCAAGAACTACGCCCTGGTGATCGGCATCAACCAGTACCAGCAGTTGACAAAATTGAATACCGCGGCAAATGACGCTCAGGAAGTCGCCAAGGTGCTGCAGGAGCAGTACGGCTTCACGGCGACCCTGCTGCTCGATGCAAAAGCGACCCGGGGCGCCATCCTCAAGGAATTGAACTCGATAAAAAACCGCATGGCGGCAAACGACAGCCTGATCATTTTCTATGCCGGGCATGGCTCTGTCGACAAGGTGACGGAAACTTCTTTCTGGCTGCCGGTAGATGCCGGCAACAGCGATGAAATGAGCAATTGGCTGGAGGCCAAAACCATTACCGACCAGTTGAAGCGCTCCCAGGCGCGCCAGATTCTCATCGTGGCTGACTCCTGTTATTCAGGGACCATCAGCCGTTCCGTGGAACCGGGTCAGTCCCCCGAAGAGGGGACCCGCGAGATTTACCTGAAGCGGATGATGCTCAAGCCGTCCAGGGTTTTGATCGCTTCCGGCGGCAACGAACCGGTGAGCGATTCCGGCGGTGAGGGGCATTCGATTTTTACCGACATCTTCCTGAAGGCCCTGAAAAACCCCTTCGACAAGCGCTTCACCGCAGAGGAACTGATGACCAGGCACCTGAAGGAGTCGGTAGCCGGTCGCAGCGCCCAGACCCCCGAGTACAAGGCGATAGGGAACTCGGGTCATGACGGCGGGGATTTTGTCTTTAGTAAGATAAGGTGATCTCTGCTGCCCGGCTGCGATAAGAAGCTAGGAACGTTTAAGCTGGACTTGAGGACTAGTCATGAATTGATAGGTTTTGTCATTATCCCGGAGGGAAGTAAGTATGTTCTGCAAAACAAGTAAAATAGTAATATCAATGGTCCTTATTAGTACTATCGCTGGATGTACCACGACCAAAATATCATCAGAGAAAGTCCATGGCAAAGAGCTTCCACGAACTGTCATCGAAAAGAGAACCACGGATAGCAATTACCTACTCGAAGAAATCGACATGTACAATGTGTCAGCTTTGGTAAACCGCTGCACCGCTGATTTTGTTAAAACCGAAAACAAGGAAATGGTGCAGAGTCGTTATACGACCAAAAACTGTGTCGGAGATGCTGTGCTGTGGGTAATTCTTTACCCGGTTGCGACTCTCTATACTTTTGGCACCTATCCGATCTTCGACGCCATCTCGGGTTTCAAAATGACTGGTGACAAAATCCATTGCACCTTTTCCGACGAATACAAACTTGAAGCTGGTGAAGGAACCGTCAGCCGCGAATTTCTCGACCCAAAGACCAAGACCTGCAGCACCGTGCCGGTTACCAGCGGCACGGTCGAGGTTGCCTACGGCGAACAGACCCTGAACCTGAAGCCTTCGGATAAAGGGACCGTCCGCCTCCCTATGCGCCATATCGGTCATCTGGAAAACCTCGACAAGAAGACGACGATTGTCTGGCAGTACGAGGGGACCCGGATGACGACAGTCTCCAACTTTACCCCGGCGCAGAAGCAGGAAACCGTGAAGAATTATCTGAACAAGCTTGCCGATGACAAGCTTTTCACCATGCAGCTCAATGACCGCAGTGGTTTTTACCGGCCAGACAACAAACTGATGGACGAAATCAAAAAAGAGCTGCCCAAATACTACCGCCTGGAAAAGACCGCCAACCAGGCCCCGGAAGCTAAGACTGCCAATCGCCTTGCCAAGAGCGAGAACAAGGTTGCACAGTCCCCGGCCGACGAGCGCTCCGCCAACCGCCTCGCCAAAAGCGATAACGCGCCCCTGCGCTCCTCCGCAGATGACCGCTCGATGAACCGCCTTGCCAGAAGCGAAAACCAGATTGCCTCCGCAGATGAGCAGTCGGCCTATCGCCTGGTCCCCACCCAGTCGAGTGTCTATTTCAAGTCGGGAGATTACACCGGCAACATCGAACTGCCGGTCATCGACTACAACGAAACTCCCAAAGCGGTCGAGGTCAGGACCAATATCATGTCCCGCAAGGTCAACAACCTGCTGCCGGCCTACCAGAACGAAGATCGCAACATGAAGGTGGTCATCAAGGACACCAACATGTCATTGACCAACAAAACCGGCAAAGCCATGCAACTAAACAAAATGTCGCTTTATTACAACGGTAAATTCGTGGATAACATTCTCGAGCATCCGATGGAACTGGCGCCGGGAGTTACGGCAAACGATATTCCGCTGGCAGCGATTATCGATCGTGAACTGGGGCTCTTGGCCAAGTACGGCAGCCTGAACGCCCATCAGGCCCAGCGCATGAAGATTAACTTCGGCTTGGGCGCTTCCTATCTCGATCCGCAGACCAACACCCCGAGCATGATGAACAAAGTCAACAGCTACAATGTGTATGACATGGTCAAGAATATCTCCGAGACGGAGCGGCTTGACGACCACATGTTGTCACTGGTTGACGAGAAAAGCATTCCCTCCTCGGAACTGCGCGAGATGATTACCGGCTCCGCGAAGGCTTCCGATGCCTATGACCCCACTGAAGTGCAGCTGGACCTCAACGTCGAGTTCGACACGGGCAAGTTTGCCATCAAGAAGGAGTATCTGGACAACCTCAAGAAAATCGGTAGCGCCATGAAAAAGTACCCAAAATTGCAGGGAGTTATCGAGGGGCATTCAGACAATGTGGGGACGGAAGAGGTTAACCAGAAACTGTCGGAGCGCCGCGCCGCAGCCGTCAAGCAGTACCTGGTGCAGACCTTCGGAATAGATCCCCGCAGAATCCAGGCGGAGGGCTTTGGTATGGCGCGTCCGGTGGCCGACAACGATACTGCCGCCGGCAGAGCCCAGAACCGCAGAATCGAAGGGCGGGTCATGGAGTTCGGGGCGTAACTGCGAGGACGACGAATGGATGGCTCTTACCGGTAGCTGCTCTTAGCTTAATTAAAGTGACGAGCATTGCGTCAATTGCAAGCTTTGCGTCAATTGCAACCTGCGAGGAATGGTTCCCGCAGTAACCTGGTCTTTTAGGAGGAAGAGAGTGATTAAATTTAAATGGGTGCTGCTTTTTTCAACATTAACTCTGATGACTGGCTGTGCCGGTCTCATGCCGGCAAGGCAGCTAACCGGAGACCAGCTTGCTCGCCAGCAAGAGATGATCCGGGAATATAAGGCAAAGATGAAGGGACGCAAGGCAGCGGCGCCGGTAACAGCCAGTGCTCAGCCGGCGGCTACCATAACAACCGAATCGGATCTACTGCAGGCAATCAATGCTTTCCCCCCCCTTGATAAGAAGGTCAACTTCACTAAAAAGCAGGATGGCTTCGAGGTAGACGGAGTGCGATTCCTGGACCCGGAAGGGTCGATCAAACTCTACAGCTTTGATGTCCAGACCGGCGACGTTACCTATCTGGCCAGAACAGGCGGGGACAGCTATGTCTGCAAGTACGTTCGTGTTACCACAGGTATGGAACCGGTCAAAATCGGGGATGCTTTTTTCAATAATGGAGACTGGAAAATAACAACCGTTACCGGCAAAAGTTTTTCCGGTAGCAAGATCATTCCTTTGGGCAAGGGCTTCATCATCAGCAGGGAAGACGGCAGCGGATTTGCCTGGACGCCGGGTCGCGCCTTACAGAGTTTCAGCGCTCCGCAGGGCTTTCAGATTGCCGATTACCAAAATGGCGATATCGGCGGGACCCGCTACATCCTTTGCGAACGGATGATTGAAGGGCAGGAGGCTGCCGAAGGCTCCTTCGGTGCCCTGGTCAACTCGGTGCAGGCTCTCGGAAGTACGCTTGGTATCGGTCAGAAAGAAGATTACCTGCTCTTGAACATCGACACTGCGGTGACGGTTCCGATCAATATCTCCTACGATCTCAAAAACGAAGCGGCACACAGTAACTGCAGGCCTGCGGGCAAGTTTGTCAACAAGTGCGCCAATGTCCAGTTCTACGAATCACTGTACGACAAATACGGCAATCCCAATGGTGGCCACTATTTCTGGGCGATCAACTGGTACAACACGGCATCCGGCCCGCTTTTGATCTTTAAAGACAATAACGCGAGGGACCTCTATGCTCAGAATCTGGTAACCAATCAGAAGGCTGTCATACTGTCGCGCATGCTGGGAATCAATTGGTTCACCTCGACCCAAAATAGCGACGGGACGGTAAGTGTAACCGCCAAAATGGGCTTCAGCAAAGAGCACGTGGCTGACGTGGAAAGCGAGTTTGTTGCTAAGCTTGCGGAGCTTGTCACCAAAGAGAAATAACCAAAGCGGCCTTTGCCGCAGCTAAAAGTATTGATCAATGATAAATACCCGGCTTCTCTTCAGGAGAGTCCGGGTATTTTCGTCTGCGCCGCCCGAAACGTTTCTGTTCCCTGAATCGAAGTCACTATCAGGTATCTTCCCCTTAGACATTATAAAAAAACGGGAGGAAGTACACATGAGAGAAATGAGAGTGCAGGGTAGGAAACTGGCTGTAGCGATAATGGCAACCTGTCTGGTCGCCGGCTGTGGCAGTGGCATTGGCAGCGGAACAGGGAGTAGCGGAAATGGTTCGGGTGCCAGTATGTCAGTGACCAAGGCAGAGGTCACTCCGAGCGCCAGTCATCTCGGTCAACAGGTGGCGGTGCACTGGACAGTGGATTATGCCACGCCAGCTGCCGGATACACCGCGGAGTTCCATCTCAATAACCAACCCTCTCTGATAGAAGGGATGTCGGGCCTCACACGTGTCTTTTACGCTAATGGGGACCTTGGCCCCTCGACCGTGGGTAAGGATGCCACCATCAACTGTACCTTGCAGCTCTCCGGTGGCATTCCTGCCATCTCTTGCGGGAGTTATGGAACCCGCTACCTGAATAGCTTCAATCTGACCCAACCGCTCTATGGCATCGTTAAAGCGTGCACCTATGATGCGAGTATGCAGCAGGTCTGCGACACCAAGGTGACCGGCCCGCTTAACTTCCAGTTTTCCGCGGCAAAGCTCGAGGCCAATCAGGCGGACGGACCGGCCCCCGCGCAGGATGCCCCTGAAGTCGCCCCGCAAAGCGCGCAGGAAAAGTGATTTTCAATATTTTTAACCAAAACCGAAATGTTTCTGTATTATTAGGCGGGTAACTAATCAGGAGGGACCATGACTGAAATTCTGGCGACACACCCGTTACTCCTCATAACCTTGGGGCTCAGCACCGCCGCGCTCTTGATTCTGGCCTACTACTCGGTCGTTATTGTCTCCGGTAACGCCATAGCAGTTCTCGAGCGGCGCTGGATCGGCAGGAAGATGCCCCAGGGGCGCGTGGTCGCCATGGGGGGCGAGGTTGGTATCCAGGCGCGCACCTTCGGGCCGGGGATGCATTTCCTGATCCCTTTCCTGTATGTCGCTTCCAAGTATGACTTCATGGAGATCAGTAACGGAGAGATCGGGACGGTCGAGTCCATCGACGGCAAGCCGATCCCGCCGGGGCGCATCTTCGCCAGCGTCGTGGAGGGGCACAACGCCTTCCAGGACGGCGAGGCTTTCCTGGTGAACGGCGGCCAGAAAGGTCCCCAGATCCAGATCCTCCCCCCGGGAAAGTACCGGATTAACCCGTACCTGTTCCACGTCGCCAAGAGTGACGCGGTCAGCATCGATAAGGGGAAAGTCGGGGTGGTGACCTCCGCCGACGGGACCCAGATCCCGGCCGGGAGGCTATTGGCGCAGAGCGTCCCGGGGCACTCCAACTTCGAGGACGGCCAGGCCTTCCTGGAGAAGGGGGGGCAGAAGGGTCCCCAGATCGACATCCTGCGGCCCGGCACCTACCGTATCAACCTGAACCTTTTCAAGGTGGAGATCCACGAGGCCACGGTGGTTCCCGCCGGCAAGATCGGCCTGGTGACCGCGCTGGACGGAAGCCCGCTTCCCGAGAACGAGTTTATCGCCAAGTCGGTCGACGTGCATGACGACTACCAGGACGGCCCGAAGTTCCTGGCTGGTGACGGTCAGCGCGGGCCGCAGCTCGACGTGCTGCGCCCGGGTACCTACTACATCAACCAGCTTATGTTTAAGGTGGAGCTGGACGACGTCGCGATCGTCGAGCGCGGCCAGGTCGCGGTCGTCATCTCCAACGTCGGGGATGAGCCGACCGACGAAATGAAGAAGCGACTGACCTCGTCCCAGACCGAAGGCGGCCAGGTGGTCGAGGAGGAGGCCCGCGAGCGCTACGTCGTCCCCAAGGGATTTCGCGGCATCCAGGAAGAGGTCGCCGGCCCCGGGCGCTACTACCTGAATAAGCGCGCCTTCATTCCCTACATCATCTAATGTCTACCCTACCGAGTGTACCGAAAATGAGGTTATGACTCCCATAAAACACAATTGACCTTGACATAGGTCTTTTTTTTTGAGACAATTTATGGGTTATGTATACCTATACTATATACTCAAAGTAGGGGCCAAGATGCAATTGACTGCAGGTGGTAAGTGGTACCGACGGCTTCAAATTTACATACAGGGGCCAAAGGGGTTAGTGAAGGTTCCATTCGTCTTGCTGGCTGACGGTCACCCAGGCTACGTAATCAATCAATGGATTTTCTCGTTGATTGAGGAGCAAATGGGTGCCGTCAAGCTTGACCAGTATGTTCGTGCGTTGGAGCATTTATACTCATTCACGATGGCCCGTTACGTAGGTGGCCCGATTAGTCGCGATAGGCAGGAGTGTTTGGTAGCAGACTTCATTATGGCAAAGCGCCATGGCACCGACTCGTTTTGTACGGTAGGAATGCCTAACCTTCAATATCTAAAAAACCTTGGCCTTAATTGGGAGCAGACGACGGACGACACTATTGAAGTATACATAGCAGCGATCAACTATTTCGATGACTGGCAGTCAACCTTCCATGGAGCTGAGAGGCTGAATCCGTCAGAGATAAGGTTCATGAATGCTTGGGAAATTTACCAAGAATACAAAATACGCGCAAATTTTGATCCACTCTTTCACTTACACCCATCCCGCGCGCACGAAAAAGAAAAGCGTAAAACACAGGTAACACCGCAATCCCGCCGTCGACTATTTCCCATAAAGCGTAAGACTGCGAAGGGGTTCCCGATGGGGCATTTGCTGAAGCTTTTTAGTTGTGCCCGCAACCCGCGGGATGAGTTGCTTATTTTACTTATGTCTGGTGCTTCACTTCGGATGAGCGAACCGTTGCACATCTTCAGGTCTGACATCGAATCTATGAGTGAATGGGGGGAATTAAAGGTTCGACTCGATAACCCGGTAACAGGACAGGTAGAGTGGACCGTTGGTAAAAAAAGGTTCCATGGCGAGCGCCAAGCCTATTTTAAGCAGGTATGGAGCAACGAGGACTTGCCCTTTACTCATCCTCTTCGTGGGCTGAGACCGCGAGTTGATTATCTAAATGATTCTCTGCAAGCCGGATGGAAAGGGATGACTTTCGGTGAAAGTGATGGCGCAAATGCTTTCGGTACCGACCCACTTGACCGTCCCTACGACGTACATTATGCCCGATGGCTTGATCCAAGGATTGGTTCACGTGCGCAGCTATCTTACGAAGCCTACCGCGATCGTTGCCTGCTGTGTAACTACAACACAGGGAAGTTGATGCCTCAAGGCTGGTTGCGTCACCCCTGGCTGTTCATAAACTTAACACCTGAATACTACGGAATGCCGTTGTCCTACAAAGCCCTAAAGAATATTTGGGACCGATTACTGGATCGCCTTGCCTCGGAATACGGCATAGACCTTCGCGAGAAGGGGTTGGGGTGGCATTCGTTACGTCATTTCTACGGTTGGTATTGTGCATCGGTCCTTGGGTATACCCTTGATCTAACATCAATCTTTATGCACCATGCGTCAACTGAATCTACCCGAGTATATTACACTTTATCTAAAATTAAAGCTCGCAATGAAATAACTAAGAAACTTTTAGAGAGTCTCGGTTATAAGATAGAAGATATAGATCTTCTCATAACACCTGACACTCTGAGACTGGAATTTCCTGAAGATTGGATGAATCAGCAATTCCATCGGCAACTGTTAGAAACTAAATATAAAATGAAGCTTCAAGTGAGGGCAACATGACTTTCACCCCAGTCACCATAAAAAGAGGCTCTGAGGGACTTGCCCATACTACCGGATTCTGGTCTGGAGAACCGACCTTGATTAATGGTGCAGACGAGCCAACCATTTATTTGTTGAATAAAGACGCCACAACCAGCGAGCTATTATATTGTATAGACTCGTTCATTGACGGTAACCTACATGACTGGGTGATGACGTATTACAAAAAATGGGTGCCTACAGTTCTTGGCGGAAAATTTAACTACCCCTTTTTCACTCTTCAAGGCTTACCAGCACTGTCTCGCCCCGAATGCAAAATGTCTGGATATATAGCGGCCCCCAAAGTCATTGAAGCTCTCATGTCAGAAGGTAAAAATGTGGACGAAATCTGCGAGTTTCTGGCGGATGAGTGGACTCAGCAGTGGCGGAGTCAACCCACTTTAGGGCTTTCTTATAGCTTAAGTGCTCCTATTGATCTTCCTCAAATTAAAATGGTCCTCTTGCCCTGGGCGAAGCTCGATGCCTCGGTAACACCAGAGGAGTTTTTGCAAGATCTCAGCAATCTTTCAGAGATGGACCTTTCCACAGCTCGGTTTTTGGACCCAGAAAAACCAACTAAAATGTTGCAGATCAAAAGCGACGTTTTGAAGGCTGGATTTACTGAAAGTGAAAAGGCCCTCTTGGTGCGTGTTCATGCAGGGTGGCTCCTATCCAATGAATTAACCATAAGTAACACTAAAATCCTCCTCGCTTTGCCACAATGTGCCTCGTTCGCCCTAGCCTTGCTTGCGCGAGAGGGGCACATCCTCGTTTCGGACTATTTACCCGGCAGTCTGAATCTGGCAACTATCGGGTTGGGCATGCTTGATAACTTTGGAGATATTAAGGAGGAAAAAAGTGGCCGGATGGGTCTTTCCGGACTGCTCATGACTTCCAGTATCCGATCTCCTAAAGACATCCCTGCCGACCTGCGTGACCTTATTCCAAAAGACTTGGGAAGGAAGTCAGCGGGACCAGGAACGATATGGAGGCCACTGCGACGCTTATTATTGGCCTATGCTGCAGAGAACAGTTTAAAGGCGTTCGATATATCTCCTTTCGAGCGCGGCGCAAACAGGCGGAAGGAAAACGCTAAATGGTCGCCAGAGTGGTTTCGCGACGAAAAGCATTCAAAGGAGTGGTGCGACTTCGTTGCTTGTATGTTTGAGTCTAATAACGCTAACGAACATTCTAAAACCGCGAAGATTGGGGTGTTAGCTGGTTGGGGATTACGCCATTTTTCCTCCCCATGGGATATCAAACCTATTAATTTACGAGACCCGTCCAAGCCTAAAAACACGGAAACTTTTTTTGCATATTGCAAGGAAATTGGCCGGGAATCCTCGCTTGCATGGAGTCAAAGCGCCAATATCTTTGACACCGTCGTGAAGGCATCATCTGTCCCTGGCTACCCTTGGTACCGTGAAAAAGCCATCAGCCCTTTCAAAAATATAGCAAATCCCTTCCCATCCAGTAATCGTGGCAATGGCAAAACCCATCGATCGCGGATTTCAACGATTATCCATGAAAAAATGATCGAGGTTCTTCTGGACCTTGATGAAAACGGAAAGCCCACCTTTGAATGGGCTAAAAACAACTATGGTAGGGCAGACGTGAGAAATGGTGTCTGGTGCCCATCGCGCTGGACGCTGCTCGCAAACTTGTTGCTGTTGCCGTTGCGGAAAAAACAGGGCCGCTGGCTCGATCAAGGGCTAATGGATCCGATGGTATTTGATCCTGAGACGTTTAAAATGGCAGAAAATACCCATCTACTGAGAGATTATACCTATGAGGACGGGGAAACCCATCTTGAGCGCTACGGTCGCCCGAGCGGTGCGATTCAACCTATAACCGACTCGTTCATGGGAGTAACCAATCATCTAGGGATTTTTGTTAACACCAACAAGACTCAACTGTGGAATCCAACCAAACATAATGGATACGAGCTACCTTGGCCGGATGGCAATGAGTTGCTGGCTTCCGATGATGAAGAACTGCAACAGCATGGTATGTGGCTCAGGCGTATATATGAGGTGTTGGCATATCAATATCGGTATGTTTTAGAGCACGATTCTGATCCGGTCCCAATTACCTATTATGATGTGCCAGACGATAAAGATTCTGTTTCCCAGCACGAGCATATCAAACAACGCATGCCCTCCATTGTCCCGTTGTTCCGTGATGTTGCACATCCAAAGCAGGTGAGGCGGGCTGAAAACCTTGTGTTGGCCTGTTTGCCGGTCAGTCCAGTAAAACTCCTTTCTGCCTATACGGCACTCTGTATAGAGGTAGAAAATCGCCTGAGATCCGAGGGGTTCGAGGGTGTAACCCTAACTACTCCTAAGACCTCTTCGGGTGACGAGGATTCTTACAGTACCTCCTACCGAAGCCCAAAATTTGATATCCACTGCTTACGTGTAGCAGGAATATCGAGGCTGATCGAGATGGATATCGACCCGGTAATTGTTCAGGAATTTATGGCCGGTCATCTGACAATGGCCACGACCCACCATTACATTAAATTGCAACCCTGGCATGTTCGGGAAAAGATCATTGAGGCTATTGTTAATGGAGATTTTAAGACCGCAATGGAAAACTACGCCGAAAAGGTAGCTAAGGGAGAGAATCACCCTGAAACCACATTGGTGTACGCACATCGGTTCCGTGAACACATCAAAGATCTCCCTGAGGATTTCGTCAGTTTTGCAGTGGTCGAAGGCGGTATCTGCACGATGGGCGGCAAAGGTGACCCCTGTGATGAGGGAGGTGTCTATGAACGTGACCTCGTAAAGAAGGATGGAACTGAAATCTATTTTGGCCCAGTCCGGGGAGGCTGCGGAAATTGTAGGTACTTCCGGTCTGCCCCCTTTCTAATCCAGGAACAGGCTCTTTATCTTGATGTCCTGATGTCGGAGTTACGGGCACTTGCGAAACAGCGCAAGGAGATTAGGACACAGGTCACAAACATCAAATGCAAAATTGATGATTGCGAAGACGCTCAAAAACAAGTTCGACTCATCAACGATCTTAATCTCTACAAGGGTAGACTAGAGGCCCTGAACCATAACATGGTTCCTGCTATTACCGAATGGGTCAACCGCTATCAGATACTCGACGAATGCCAGATTCAAATGGAGGCGCCCATGGACGCCGAACAATCCGCAGTACTCGTAGCCCCTTTTCAAATCGAAGGCCTTACAGCCAGTGATCTGAAAGTGGAACTTGAGGAGACGACTGATATAGGTCTCATGGGGCGCATCATTGAGAAAGCACGAGTGATGGGGTGTTGCGGTATACCAATTCCAGAAAATCAAGCCCGAATGTTAGAACAAGCTGTTGATAGACTCCTTCGTATGAACGGCTCAGCGAGCCTTCTTCTCGATGTAACTTCGCGGGATCGTATACGAGGTGCATCGATGCTTTATAACGCTCTGGAAGATATGGTTGGACCACAGAACATCCAATATGCTCTAGACAACTCGACGCCCTTAGCCTTGCCGGAAGGCGAAAAGGACGCGATTAACCGCTTCGCCAGTGCGATTGTTGAGACGGCGAACAAGGGGTCTTTGACACTTGATGGAGTTATCGGAGTCGCGAAAAGCGGCAATCTCCTCTCTGAGGGGCCAAAAAGGGGTGAGAAATGGGCTATGTGACAACGCTCGAAAACGCTGACGACTATTACAAAAGGTGGCACCCTCGCCTATCTACGTCGCAGGGTGAAAGCCTTGCTAATATAAAAAAAGCGTGTGACGCAATCGAATCCTTTGGCCCTAGCAACAAGATGAATCCTCGTGCCGTTGGTGACTACTGCCAAAAAACCTTGGATGTTGCACCCGCGGAGATGACAATCCGAAATATGGTTATCAAAATCGATGGAGTGGAGGAACATGTCTACAGGGATTATCTCCAAAAAAGGAGTGCTGAGTATAATGGAAAGCGCGCCAAACCGATGAAGGGTTGCAAAGTCCCGCTCGCACCTTCCTATGGTGAACTCGCAAACCACATCCGGGATGATGACACGCGTTCATGGGTTTTGGACCTAATCCAACGCTGGCAACATGCCGAGAACAGTTACGATTATATGGCCAAGCAGATGGAGCAGATGTCACGGGCGGTCAACGGATTTGATATGGCGGCTGCCATCACAGAAGGGCCTTCAGCTGAAGATCTGAGCCTACCTTTGATGAACCCGGTTCAAAGGTCCATTGGCGGACTTTCAGATGGCCTTGTGTCAGCCATCAGGGCAATTTTGATGATACCCGGAAACAAAGAGTTACCTTTTTTGTTTCTTAATGACCGTGGAGCGCTTGTTTGGGATTCGGGCACTGGCCCGGAAACGCTTCTTAGTCGATCGCAATACGAGGCCCTGGAAAAGGCCATCCAAGGTGGTGACTGATGGCGCGGGGATCAGAAGGGAAACTGGAGAACTGGCAAGTCTACCTCGCATGGCGGCAGGCTAAAACTCTAGATGATCTTACGGCCTACATTCAAAGGCGTAAGGACGGTGATGCATATAAATTCTCGCTGAACCGTCGGAAGATTGACAATGAATTGAAGATCGGTGCAGCTATCAACCAGAACCCTAGCATTCGCAACGATCTGATGTCGATCGAGAGCAGGATGCGAGATACCGGTCTGATGCCTCCGGACGAACCCATTCTCGGCGAAACAGACGAGGGTAATGAGAATTATCCTGCTCAATCAACGGCGACTGCGCCCGCCCAGGGCGGCTTCAGTACCTCTGAAAAGAGGCGACTCAATGAGTTGGAAGAGGAGAACGCTTACCTCCGCGAGGAATTGAAAAAAAAGGACGAAGCTTTGAAGAGGTACAGTCTGATGAACCTGTTTCTCACTGACACCATGAGGATGCCACGATGACACCATGGACGGGGACTGTACTGGTTCGCACCATCCGCAGCGACAACCCGCTCGGGTTCGGCGGCGTGATCTTATTCGGCCACCATGTCGACGAACGCGGCGTGAAGCTCTCCTCGCTTGGGGTTCAGGTTAAGGTCCCTTGGAACCTGCTGTATGGCTGTAAGCCTGCCCCATTTGAATTCTGGGAGGTCTCGGGCGAGGCGTCCGTAGAAAACTCCAAAGGTGACGGATGGGAACGTACCGAGACCGTTGTAGAGACTACTTCGTTGATGATGACCCGGCATAGTGGTGGAATCCTCGTCGAAATCCTTGCACACGGTAACCGTTTTGCGGGAATCGGGACAAGAAAGGCCCAAGATCTTTGGAGTCGGTTCGGTGAGGGCCTGTACGATATCCTCGACAACGGCGACGTTGCCACGCTTAAGGAAGTGCTTACTCAAGACGCCGCTATTCAACTTGCGGAATCCTGGGATAACTACGCCGAGGGTCGCTTCATCTCGTACCTGCAAAAGCATGGCTTTCCCGCAATGATGGCAAGGAAGTTCCTTGACTTCCATGGCAAGAAGTCAAAGGAAATGCTGGAGGACGACCCCTATCGCCTGATCTCTTATTGCGGATCATGGGCTAAAGTCGACATGCTCGCGAAGAAAATCTTCGGTCTGGCCCTTGACGACCCAAGGCGGCTGTCGGGTTCTGTCCAAGAAGCGCTTTGCTCCATCATCGGCGACCAGGATACTGCCTCTAGTCTCGAAAAACTGAAACAGAAGCTGCGCCGCCTCCTGGTTGTAAATGGTGATAAGGCAGAAACCTCACGTCTTGTCGAAGCCGCAGTGTCTCTTGCTGAGATCAATGGCTCCTACTTGGTTACACCAGAGGGGCTGTACCAGACTGTTGGACCTTACATTATGGAGGCATTCGTTGCGTCAAGAATATCCGAGTATGTTGGTGAGTCTGATCCCCAAATGTCGCTTTTCATGTTCGGCGTCACTGCAGGCACGATTGATGCCCACATCGACGAATTTGAGGGCGAGAGCTGCGTCTTCCCCCTGACCAATGAGCAAAGAGCCGCAGTCCATACGAGCGTCAACGCACGGTTTAGCATCATTACCGGCGGGGCTGGTACCGGGAAAACCACCGTTCTGAAGTGTTTATACCATGTTCTCAAGAATCTCGGTTATGGCGTAGTCCAAATGGCTTTGGCTGGGAAGGCAGCAAAGCGAATGAGAGAAGCCACCGGCAAGGAAAGCCATACCATTGCTGGATTCCTGAAAAACTCGGAGAAGTTACAAGAGGCCCATGGCGCCCACACCTACTACGTGGTCGATGAGGCCTCTATGCTCGACCTCAAGACGGCTTACCGGATTTTTCAGTCTCTCCCGAACAGCGTCCGGATGGTCATGGTCGGCGATGCCTTCCAGTTGCCGCCTATCGGGGCAGGACTGATATTTCATAAACTGGTCGATACACCTGTGGTGCCGAAGACCTTCCTTAGTGAAGTTAAGCGTCAGGAAGGAAGTACCGGCATCCCGCACTTCGCCGCTGAAATACGTAAGGGTGTCTGGCCGATTATCAAAGCCCCTGGCATAAAGGTTGTGCCGTGTTCCAATCAGGAGATTATGCCTCAGGTGCTCGGACTCTTTTTGCAAGATCCTGACCGATCTCAAATACTCTGTGCTGTGCACAGAAACCCGACATCCGGAGTAGACGCCATAAATGACGCTTGCCAAAAGGTGTCCAACAGTAACGGACGACCGATCAGGGTCTTAGGAATAAACGGCCTGCCTTCGCCCACCAGATTCCGCAAAGGAGACCGCATCATCTTCACGAGAAACGATTGGAATCGCGGAGTCATGAACGGATCGATGGGCATCATCACCGAGGCGCTGGATGCTACGGAGAATTTTGGGGGTGAAGAAGATCCTGTCGTCGGTATGGCGCTGGTTGATGGTGTGGAGCAGCCGATTCTTTTGTCCGATGTCTACTATGGCGATCCTCGCCTTGATCTCGGATATGCCGTAACATGTCACAAAGCGCAAGGATCACAGTTCCATCGAGTCATCATTCCAGTGCATCGGCAGATCAATTCCGAAGGGAAACTGTCCTCGAGGATTATTGACCTAACGTGGGTTTACACTGCGCTGACAAGGGCAGAGTGTGAGGTTATCTTCGTTGGGTGTCAGGAAACCATCCAGAAGGCAGTTGAAGGTGGCCCGCGGTGGCATCAGAGGGTGGTTGGCTTTGGCGATAGATTATAAATGAGCTTGGAGCAAATGCATGGGAAATGAGATTTGACTTTATAAAAGGTTGGGATTGTGCTAGTGAATTAACTGCTCCACACTATCGCGACCAAAATATAAGGGGTTTTAATTCATGCCAAAGCATCCTGAATATGAGATAAAATGTGTTTCAGATTTGATTGCAATGCTAAGAGCTGAAACCTCAGCTTCAGAGACTACTTGGTTTCGAGGGCACTCTGACATATTATGGGAGCTAGAACCCTCTATTAATAGACAGGGATACACGGATGTATTTGGATCTGGGATCCGTCTGTATAAAAAGTTTGTCCAGAACTCAGTGAAATTAATTTCAAATCCACCAAGAGAAGAATATGAATGGTTGTTCTTTATGCAACATTACGGTATTCCAACACATCTTATGGATTGGTCAGAAAGCCCATTGATAGGGTTATTCTTTGCTGTAGATGATGTTTCTAAGCACAACGTAGATGGTGCATTATACATTATGGAGCCAACCGTATTTAATGACCAAGCAGGTCATACCATAATTGGTCAAAAGGATATTTTCGCATTTGGTATAGATGATGAAACTGATAGCTACCTTTTGACTAAAATTAATGCAACGAATAAACAGGCAAAACAGCCACCTATGGCCGTTATTGGGTCGAAAAACTCAGCACGTATCCAAGCTCAAGAAGGTGTGTTTATCGCGCATCACCGTGATTTAAAGTGGATGGAAAATAACTTTAATGCGAGTAACTGGGGCTGGAGGCATAGAATACCTGCTAATGCAAAAGCTAATATTTTTGAAGAGTTACAATATTTAATGATGGATTATTTTACCGTTTATCCACAGCTTGATAACTTGGCAAGGAAGATAAAGGAGTCAACAAAATGATATCGGTAGACCCATTAAAAGAAAACAACATCCTCTATTTAAAGGTTTTGTCAGATGAAATAGATTTTTCACCTGACTATCAGCGTGAAAGCGATATTTGGCCCTTATCAAAAAAACAATTATTCATAGATTCTCTTATTAATGGAATTGACATTCCTAAATTGTATTTTCATGAAGTTAAAAAAACCACTCAATATACGTTTCGCTATGCAGTTGTTGATGGCAAACAAAGGTTAGAAACAATATTCTCATTTCTGAATGATAAATTTGCTGTTTCTGATGAATTCACTGATTTTTCTGGAGAAAATATTGATGTAAAAGGAAAGAAATATTCTGAGTTCAGTAAAGTAAGCAGTAAATTCAAAGCATCATTTGATGCAAAGCAATTACCTATATACGTAATAAGGACAGATGACCCAGATTTGATAGATGAAATGTTTTATAGGTTAAATGAAGCTGCACCTTTAAATGCCGCAGAGAAACGAAACAGTTTTAAAGGCCCTTACCCAAAATTGGTGAGAGACTTTGTCAGCCACCCATTTTTCCAGAGTAAAGTATCGTTTTCCTCTAGGAGATATAAACATCATGATGCAATTGGTAAGCTCATGCTAATTATTTGTTTAGGACAAATAGTTGATACTAAAAAGATTCATCTCGATAACTTTGCACGACAAATGCTGAATTTCAGTGAGGATCTGGTCGCAAAAATTGAAAACAAAACTCGTAACTTTCTTGATGTATTGGATAAAATTTTTATCAATAATGACCCGTTACTTCGTTCTCCGGCAGTGTTGCCTGTTTTGCTGATTATAACCGAAAGTTTGGAAAAGAAGAAACTTATTGATTTATTTGAAAGAGATTTAATGGAAGGATTTGAACAAGAGCGGATCAGCAATAGGATCTTAGCGAGAGAAAATGAAGAAAATGAAAAAATAAACTATGATTTACTTGAATACGATAGATTGATTCAATCTCCGAATGACTCTTCATCAATTAAGTTCAGAGCCGCTGTACTTGAGGATTATTTGATGACAAAACTTCAGGCGTAGAATGTGGTTAAACACAGCACCATTTACCGTCTCCACGCACCTCATATATGCTCCAAAAGTTGCAGCTACGCCTCTCTGCTTGTAGACGTAAATTTGGGATTTCGAACTTTGTTTTGGTCGATCAGGCGCCACCATAGTCACAAAATATTATCTTCAATGGAGTCAAGATGCTTGAACTTAGCAACGAAACCGTGAGAATTACAGCTACGATTTTGATCGGGATACCTGCTACAGGTAAGAGCACTTTCTGCTCAAACAATTTCAATGATAATCACGTATATATCAGTATGGACATCCTCAAATCCAGAAGCTGCGAACAAAAAAGAGTTGAAGAATGTATTTATCAGCAACTATCCTTTGTTGTTGATAACACCAATGTGACAAAAAACGATCGAGCACGCTATATAACCGCCGCAAAAAAGGCCAGCTACCGGGTAACTGGCTATTATTTTGAGTCAAATGTGAAAGATGCCTTGGCTAGGAATCAGCAGCGTGATAAAAATATTCCCGATGTTGCAATTTTCAGTGTCGCAAAGCGGTTGGAGCAGCCAGCCAAAGAAGAAGGTTTTGACGATCTCTTTTATGTCAAATTCGACGGTAATGGAGGTTTTGTCATCCACCAAATGGACATGTGTTCTGATATTTTAGCTGGTTAGCTTGAATATTTATTCGATAGGAGATATGTGGTGGCCTAGGAAGCCGGTCGGCCTGCCATGGTCACCTCCCATGCCTTAATGAGGTTACCCTGGCCTTCCAGGCTCTTATGCCTTTGTTTGTTGAAGTTTTCTTAGGTTTCGTGCTACTCTCTGACCCTTGAGAGTGACTGTGCACGTAATCAATCAGATTGGTGCTGGGAGGTGGGCATGTCTGGGGTAAAGCAGGTCGCTACAGTAAAGTCGCCCAACTTTTCCTTCCTCTCGGCGCATGATCCTTTTCTTGTCAAGTACGCGGCTCAAGCTGAAAAATACGTTTTCGAAGACCCGAATACCTCGCTTATCAAGCTTAGGCAATTTGTCGAAGTCCTCGCTCAACAATCTGCTGCCTATTCCGGACTCTACTCATCCCCCGAAGAAAGCCTCGTCGATTTGCTAGACCGGCTCAGAAGCAATGGGGTTCTCACCCAGGAAGTCCTGCAACTTTTCCATGGAATCCGTAAGACTGGAAATCAAGCGAATCATGCCCACGCCGGTTCCCAAAGTGATGCTCTCTATCATCTCCGCATGGCCCGCACCCTTGCCATCTGGTTTCACCGCTCCTTCAAGAGTCCCGAGTTCAAACCTGGCCCGTTTGTGCCTCCACCAAACCCCACTGAGGCTGAAAACGCTCTGAATGACGAGTTGGATAGGTTGCGCCTGGAACTGACCGAGCACCGTAACCAGTCCATCACCGAAAAAGCGGCATTTCAAAAGGATGCAGAAGGCCAGATTAAGGCGGCTTATGATGAACTGGCCGTGGCTCTGGAACTTGCCGAGGAGACTGAAGAGAGGCTGAAGTCGGAGCAGATGCGCTTTCAGCAGCATATCCAGTCGCTTCAAAGTAGTGCCGCAGTCCAAACGGACAAGCTCGAAGCTATGGTTCAGCAGGCCCAAGCTGCTGCTCAGCACCTTGACCTCAGCGAAGCAGATACCCGAAAGATCATTGATGAACAGCTAAGGGACGCGGGTTGGGAAGCGGATAGTCTAGAAGTAACCTTCAAAAAAGGGGTTCGCCCTCAGAAAGGGAAGAACCTCGCCATTGCAGAGTGGCCCACAGCCAAGGGTCCTGCTGATTACGTTCTTTTCTCCGGGCTAATGGCGCTTGCTGTCGTCGAGGCAAAGCGCAAGGCAAAGGACGTTCCAGGTTCGATTGAGCAATCAAAGCGTTACAGCCGCGGCTATCTCATGCAGCCTGGCGAAACCTCCCCTGGCGGGCCGTGGGGGCATTATAAAGTCCCTTTCCTCTACGCGACCAATGGCCGCCCCTACTTGAAGCAGGTCAAGACCAAGAGCGGTATCTGGTTCCTTGACGGCAGATCGACAACCAATCATTCACGCCCTCTTCAGGGGTGGCATTCACCATCGGGGCTTCTCGAACTTCTCGAAAAGGATGAGGCTCTAGCCACCAAGAAGCTGGCAACCGATCCCCCGGATTATCTGCCGTTGCGTCAATACCAAGTCGACGCCATCAAGGCCGTTGAAGGCGGTTTAGCACAGGGGCGCCGGCAACTGCTGCTTGCCATGGCGACGGGGACCGGCAAAACCCGAACCTGTATCGGTCTTATTTATCGTCTGGTCAAGGCAAAGCGCTTTCGTCGAGTGCTGTTCCTCGTTGATCGGTCGGCCCTCGGCGAGCAGACCGCAAACGCCTTCAAGGATGTCCGGCTAGAAAACCTGCAAAGCTTCACCGACATCTACGACGTGAAGGAGTTGGGAGACATCCGGCCGGATTCGGATACCCGGTTGCACATCGCCACCATACAGGGTATGATGCGGCGCTTGCTTTTCCCCTCCAACGAGGCAACGCCGCTGCCGGTAGATCAGTATGACTGCATCGTCGTAGACGAGTGCCACCGGGGCTACACCCTCGACAAGGAGATGAGCGATGCAGAGCTCACCTTCCGCAGCGAGAAGGACTATATCTCCAAATACTGCCGAGTCCTCGACTTCTTCGATGCGGTAAAGATCGGGATGACCGCCACACCCGCTCTGCACACGACGGAAATCTTCGGCAAGCCGATCTACGAGTACAGCTACCGCCAGGCTGTCATAGATGGCTACCTCATCGACCATGAACCGCCCATCCGCATCGTCACCCAGCTAGCCCAAAACGGCATGAAGTGGAAACGTGGCGAGTCCATGGAGCTTTACCGGGTGAAGACCGGCGCGATGGAGCTTTACCAGCTCCCTGACGAAGTCAACATAGAGGTTGACGAGTTCAACCGGAAGGTCATCACCGAGAATTTTAACATGGTGGTCTGCAAAGAACTGGTCAGGCATATAGACCCGAGTCTTCCCGGCAAGACCATGATTTTCTGCGCCACCGACAGCCACGCCGATATGGTGGTGGACATGCTGAAGACCGAGCTTGACCTCTATTATGGCGAGGTAGAAGATGACGCAGTAGTGAAGATTACCGGAGCGGCCGACAAGCCACTTGAGAAGATCCGTCGCTATAAGAACGAGCGGCTTCCTAGCATCGCAGTTACTGTGGATCTGCTGTCCACCGGCATTGATGTGCCGGAGATCGTCAATCTGGTCTTCATCAGGCGGGTGCGCAGCCGCATTCTCTACGAACAGATGCTCGGCCGGGCCACCCGCCTATGCCCCGATATCGACAAGGAGCGCTTCCGCGTCTTCGACGCTGTCGACCTTTACTCCGCCATAGAGGAGTTCACTACCATGAAGCCGGTCGTGTCGCCCTCGTTCAGCTTCACCCAACTGGTGCAGGAGTTGGGGGAAGTTGAGGACCAGACCGCGCTGGGTGAGGTTTTCGATCAATTGGTGGCGAAGCTCCAGCGTAGGAAGAGAAGTCTTAAGGGAAAAGACCTCAATGATTTCGTAACTGCCACGGGAATGCAGCCTGTCGAATTCATCAAAGAGATCCGTAAGGGTGGCATCGAGTCGGCCGTAGACTGGTTCGCGGCTCATCCCGGCGTGATGGGTATTCTCGACCGCTCCTCCGATGGGCCGGGAGCTTCGCTGATCGTTTCAAAGCATGCTGACGTGCTGTTGGAAGTTGGGCGCGGCTACGGGAGTGCCAAAAAACCGGAAGATTATCTGGACTCCTTCAAGCTTTTTCTGAAGGAGAACATGAACCTTATACCAGCACTGAAGATCGTCACCACTAGGCCGCGAGACTTGACACGGCAGCAGTTAAGGGAACTCAAACTCGCTCTCGACACTGCTGGATATAGTGAGACCAATATCAGGGTGGCATGGCAGGAGATGACCAATGAGGATATTGCAGCGTCGATCATCGGTTTCATCCGCCAGATGGCTTTAGGATCTCCGCTGGTTCCCTACGAGGAACGAGTGAAAGCTGCCATGAAGAAGATACTCGTGAAAACCCCCTGGACCATTCCTCAGCGCAAATGGCTGGAGCGGATCGGCAAGCAGCTTATGGAGGAGACCGTCGTAGACAAGGAAGCTCTGGACAGGGGGCAGTTCAAGGCGGAAGGTGGTTTTGCTCGGCTCAACAAGGTTTTCGAAGGGAAGCTGGAACTTGTACTGAATGACATCAGCGAAACACTATGGCAAGACATTGCCGTATAAAATATTATAAGGAGAAGTCGATGGCAGAATACTCGTATACAGAAATTGAAAGTATTGAATTACCTGGCCACGCGGTTAAAGGTGCCGTACAAAGTACCGTGCAGATAAAGATTACCCACAATGACGACTTGGTCTATGAAGGAAAGGTGAAGGTTATTCGTCATAGCCTTGGGGATTTTCCAGAGATTACATCTATAACGCCTGAAATTATCAGTCAATCTACTTTGAATCGAGTCGTTACAGATTTGAAGAAGCTAAGCTCTATTTTAGCAGGGAATTCATGACTTCAACCTATGACATCGTCCAAAAACTCTGGAATCTTTGTAACGTTCTTCGGGACGACGGCATCACCTATCACGAGTACGTTACCGAACTCACCTACCTGCTGTTTCTTAAGATGGCCAAGGAAACAGAAACAGAGCACCAAATCCCAGAAGGCTACCGCTGGACCGACCTGGAAGAAAAGGACGGCGTGGAACAGCTGAATTTTTACCGCGAGCTGCAGGTTTATCTCGGCACCAAGGCTACAGGCAGGGTGCAGACCATCTTTGCAAATGCTTCAACCTCGCTTAGGCAACCACGAAACCTGAATAAGCTGATAGATAGTATCGACGACCTCGATTGGTACAGCGCTCGGCAGGAAGGGCTGGGCGATCTCTATGAAGGATTGTTGGAGAAGAACGCCAGCGAGAAGAAGAGCGGAGCCGGTCAGTACTTCACGCCACGTCCGCTCATCGAGTGTATGGTGAATCTCGTTCAGCCTCAGCCCAAGGAGTTGGTGCAGGATCCGGCTGCCGGTACGGGCGGCTTTCTGATCATGGCTGACCGCTACATCAAGAAACGCAGCGACGATCTCTTCTCCCTGCCGGAGGAAGTACAAGATTTCCAGCGTAGAAGCGCCTTCTATGGCATGGAACTGGTGCCCGACACTCATCGGCTTGCATTGATGAATAACATGCTGCACGGCATTGAAGGCGATCTGCTTCTTGGCGATACGCTTTCACCCGAAGGTACCACTCTGCCCAAGGCTGATGTCATACTGACCAACCCTCCCTTTGGCACCAAGCAGGGGGGCGGCATGCCGACTCGGGATGATTTCACTTATCCGACCAGCAACAAGCAGTTGGCCTTCCTTCAGCATATCTACCGGGGGTTGAAACCGGGTGGTCGCGCCGCCGTGGTATTACCGGACAACGTGCTCTTCGAGGGGAATACTGGCAGACAAATCCGTGCCGACCTGATGGAGAAATGCAACCTGCATACGATTCTTCGGCTTCCTACCGGCATCTTCTACGCCCAAGGGGTAAAGACTAACGTGCTCTTCTTCAGCCGTGGCCTGCATGACAAGAAGAACACCAAAGAGGTTTGGGTCCATGATCTGCGCACCAACATGCCACAGTTCGGCAAACGTACAGCGCTGACACCAGAGCATTTTTCCGAGTTCGAGGCCGCGTTCGGCACAGACCCCCTTGGGAGTCCTAAGAGTCTGGCAATGCGGGTGGATATGGGCGAGCAGGGACGTTTCCGCAAGTTCAGCCGTGAATGGATTGCCGAACGCGGAGACAGCCTCGACATCTCATGGCTCAATGATGACAGCAATGACTCCAACGATGAACTCCCCGAACCGACCTTGCTTGCCCAGGAAGCGCTGGGGGAGTTGGAGGCTGCGATGAATGAGCTGCATGCTATTTTGGAAGAGTTAGGTGCGGAGGTTGAGGCGTGAGTGAGCTCCCTTCGAGTTGGATAGAAGCCGTTCTTGAGGATGTCTGTAATGTAATTCGAGGAATTACATTCCCTGCATCTGTTAAAGAACCAAACAACTCACCAACAAACGTTTGCTGTCTTCGAACTAGTAACGTACAACGCGAAGTTGACTGGCATGACATTTACTTTGTTCCACAAGATTACGTAAAGCGAAATGATCAGTATGTGCAACTAGGCGATATCCTTATGTCGATGGCAAACAGCTATGAACTGGTTGGGAAAGTTGCTGTTGTCAGAGATGTACCATACACATCTGCATTCGGAGCATTTCTTGCAGCTATTAGACCTAAGGTAGGTGTTCACGGTCAATACTTGTTTCATCTTTTACGCACGGTTCAAGTCCAAAGCGAACTGCGCAGAGGATCGAGCCAGACTGTTAATATTGCAAATATTTCTGTCAATTCTTTATCCTCTATACGAATACCACTTGCATCCTTCCACGAGCAGGAGCGCATCGCCAACAAACTCGACGTTCTGCTGAAAAAAGTGGATAACTGCCGTGAAAAACTGGAACGTGTACCGTTTATCCTCAAGCGCTTCCGCCGAGCGATTCTTGCTGCAGCAACATCTGGTGCGCTGACGGAGGATTGGAGAGAAAAGAATCGTGACTATGTAAGTGAAAACTTTGTACCCGCCCAATTAATAGACCAAGAGACCTCCCTCCAAATACAAAACAATAGGAGTGAGTTACCTAGAGTTCCTGATGGGTGGGAATGGTCTTATATCGGTAACATAGCTGAAGTTAAGGGCGGCAAAAGACTGCCAAAAGGTGAATCATTAGAAGCCGAAGATACTGGCCAGCCATACGTAAGAGCAACCAACCTAAAGCAAGGTACAGTTATGGGTAAAATGTATTTTGTTCCTCATCACTTAAAATCTAAAATAAAAAGATACATTGTTAAGTCGGGAGATGCTTATATTACAATTGTTGGCGCTTGCATAGGTGATGCTGGAACAATTCCTGCCGAATATGATGGTGCGAATCTTACTGAAAATGCAGCACGGATTCGTGGGACAGATATCTGCTCATCAAGCTTCATAGCTAATTGGCTGCGGGCTTCATTCTGTCAAAATGAGATTCAGTCGAGCATTCTTTCCGCTGCTCAAGGAAAACTTGCCCTCTTCCGAATTGAACAAATGCCAATAGCTATCCCCCCTATGGACGAACAGGCCGAAATAGTTCGTCAAATCGAGAAGTTCTTCGCCTTAGCCGATCGCCTGGACGCCCGCTACACCACCGCCCGCAAGCAGGTTGATCAACTGACACCATCTCTCCTTGCCAAGGCTTTCCGAGGCGAGTTGGTGGAGCAGTATCCGAACGACGAGCCTGCATCGGTACTGCTGGAGCGTATTCGGTCTGAACGCTCCACGAGAGTACCGACACTGCGTCGTCGCATAGTCTCGCCCCTTTCCACACATAAGACGCAGATCCTGAAACCCGAACCGTTCCCACCGACCACCGGACCGGTTGTATTGAACAGTGGCATCATCCCAGATCGAATACTTGCCGTAATGCAGACGGGCCGCGACTACTCCCGAGCAGAGATCACGGCTGCAAGTGGCATTTCAGACACCGAGTGGACCTGGGCGATTAAGCAGTTAAAGGAAAAAGGTAAGGTTAAGCAGAAGGGCGAGCGACGCGGAGCGAAGTACGCCCGAAGGTGAGATATGATTTGAGCAGGGCTGCGCAGAGAAATCCTATGTGTACCTTCTTTCAAGGGAGAAATTCCAGCAAGAATTTCTCCCTTTTTTTTGTCTTTATTCATCTTGCTTGGTTTACCTGTTTCCCAATTAAGACGGGCAGGCCGATATTTGGATGGGAATCAAGCTGCAACTTTTGGGCATCTCCATTTCCAGCCGACTTTTCAGTATACCTAGAAAGTTGTTTTCAGTAGTATACCGATGGTAATACAGCGTTTATTCATTCATTTAATTTATCGGTATACTTTTGGGGGGCCATAAAATCACGACACCACCAACATCACCATAGACTGGGACAGCTCTGACGACACCCGGTTCGATCAGCTTCAGGTCATCTCCAAGGACGGCTTCCCGATCGATGTCTCGGTAAAGGTCGTGGTCCGGGTGCGTCCCGACCAGGCGCCCTACCTGGTGGCGAAGATCGGTTCCATCGAGAACCTGATCCAGCACGTGATTCACCCCATGATCGATTCGTCGTTCCGCAACCAGGCTTCCTCCACCTCGGCCATGAACTTCATGCAGAACCGCCAGAACGAGCAGACCAACGCCGAGGAGCGCGCCAGGCACGGCCTGGAGAAGTACCACGTGGAGTGCGTCTCCGTCCTCATCTGCCAGATAAAGCTGCCGCAGGAACTGATGGAGACTCAGACCAGGCGGATCATCGCCGAGCAGCAAAAAGAGATGTTCTCCATGCAGCAGGAGGCGGAAGCGGCCCGCATCTCGACCGAGAAGACGCGCGCCACCGCCAACCAGCAGGGTGAGCTGGTGACCGCCGAGATCGGCGTGAAGGTCGCCGAGCAGCAAAAGCAGAAGACCATCGTGCTTGCCCAGGGGGATGCCGAAGGAGTCAGGTTGCGCGGGGAAGGGGAGGCGAAGCGGATCGAGGCGATCGGCCAGGCGACCGCGGCGGCCTACCGGAAGCAAAACGAGGCGCTTGGCCAGGAAGCGGTCACCGCAATCGAATTGATCAAGAAGATCGCGGAAGGGGGCGTACGCATCACGCCGGACATCCTGGTCTCCGGGGAGAAGGGCGGGTTGCTCGACATCCTTTTCGCGCAGCTGGTGAGGAAGGGGGCGGCGGAGTCGGGAAAGAGTGCCCTAGCGGCTGGCCTGGCCGAGCACGGTGCCACGGCTGCCGTGGCAGGGGCGGAAGAGAAGGGCGCCTAAAGAGAAAGATTGGCCGGGCTTGCTCACTTCCCTTTCAGGTCTCCTCCCCTTAAAGGGTAGGACAGGGTGGGGAAGGGGCAGGCCGGCAACGGTTCTTGAACGAAATGCTGCAGTTGGCGGGGGTGGGAACTTATCAGGAAAGCTAAGCGGCTCGCTGGGCATTAGTATTTAGGCGAGCCGCTTCAGGTACCATGGAGCTGGATTAACGACTAGGTTGAATCGCTTTCACTTTTATAGCGTCTGCGCGCTGAGGCTAGTTCAAGGGGGAAATTGACCAGGAAGATAGGGAATTTCCGCAACTGCCGCTGCAAAAAATGCGATCCCGCTTTTTTAGAGTCTGCGGACAGTTCGGAAATCAGTCTGAAGAACCACTGCAGGCACAATCTCTGAAATATTTCCGGCGGAATCTTTAAATCCCCCGTGAACCATTTGAAAGCCGCGCCCGCCCCAATCATTATTCCTTTTTCTAGATTGCCGATATTATTCAACATCCATTTTTCCTGCTTCCCGCCGCCAAAACTAACCCAGATGATGTCAGGGCTCGCCTGTTGTATTTTTTCGATCATGTCCCGGTTGTCTTGCGGGGTAAATTCCCGGAAGGGGGGGCTGTAGCCGGTTATGATAATGTCTTGGTCAATTTCTTTTGCTTTTTTTATGACTTTGTTAATGGTGTGATCGGTATCGCCGAGTAAATAGTGCGAAAAACCGTTTTTTTCGGCAAACAGGGACTCCATCAACCTCGCTCCTGAAATCCTTTCGGCTCCCTTGTACCCGGCCCACCGGGCGTACTTCGCTAAAGGCGCGCCGTCGGGTAAGGACAGCAAAGAGTTGTTGATAGCGGTTTGCAGTCGTTTGTCTTTAGCAGCGCTTACCACGTTCCCTACATCGGTGAGACAGACATATCCTTTTTGCTCATTAGCTACGAGCACCTCCATCACTTGGAAAACTTCACGGTAAGTGAGGGTGTTTATTTTTACCTTCATGAATTCTACAAAAGGATAGTCGCTGTTTTCTATTGCATCTGGCATATTGGCCCTCGCAGTTCGAAACTGTGCCTAGCCTCATTGCACATGAGAATTACTGGGCAATACATATAATTAGAATTTGGGCACTTGCTATACTCATATAAAACCTTTGTGATTGTTTTATAACATACTTACGACAATGTACAAGTAAACCGCCCAGATGGTAAAACTGCTGTTGGTGGTGAAACTTTTTAAAACCATCTATTATCTGAAGCGTATGTATTTCAAAAGAGAAAAGACGCTGATGTAGGATTTAAGTCGACAACAATCGCACCAAATGCGGTTTTATGTTGTGGCGATTAGCCCACAACCTGGCTTGGTACGGTATTTAAGTCGAGGAAATGGTTGATTTACCCCTTACTAACCCTCCCTCTTCGGGAGAGGGAACTTTCGGACTCAACCGATATTGCTCTGAAGCCAGTGGTGAACTGCAGCGAGAAGCAACTATTAGCCAGTTAGTGCGCTACCGCTCGCCAGCGCAGGGTGATTGTTCTAAAAGTAGTGGGAAACTGCGTCTTGGAGATTTTGGGGCGGGATCCGGGCCGGCCCCAGAGGCGGCCCAACGCTCTTGGGGCCCGACCGGACATTTCGTTGTTGGCTTTAGCTCAGATTGTCTTCATCACCGCAGACATGGGGAAAAACCTCATGATGCACTTCGTGATTAAGGCCGGCTATCTTTCCGCAGGTAGTGCACAGGTACTTCTCTCCCTCGTCGGTATATTCACTGCGCTCGCACGACCCGCTCCAGATCTTGACATCGCACCCTGCTCCGGAACTCCCTGTCAGCTCGCTTTTTTTGGTGTCTTTTATCATAACTAATCCTCCCGTTCTTTGCTTTTCTATATTATAGCATGCCCCACCGTGGTGTTGGAATGGGTTAATTTGCCTGCAAGGGTGCACCGCTTTGGTCTCACAATTCCAACAAAATCTGGCTTAACCTGACGATACCCTTGGCAAAGCCCGGCCGGCTACCTCCCCTGCAGGTACTCGATTAGCAGCCGCACGCCGACACCCGTGGCTCCTTTGGGGCAGTAGGGGCGGGCCTTGTCGCACCAGGCGGTGCCGGCGATGTCAAGGTGGGCCCAGCGGGTGGTGCCGACAAACTGCTTCAGGAACCAGGCAGCTTTGGTGGCGCCGGCGTCCCTGCTCCCGGAGT
>JGI24143J45723_1000160_pt1 | contig 35562 bp, 28 predicted proteins | sample BarGraIncu00432A_FD_45723 | JGI IMG/M metagenome (IMG submission 45723) | reverse complement strand
GCAATAACCACTTTTTTTCCCTGGCTTTTGTAACGGCTTGCCAGCTTGGCAATGGTGGTTGTTTTTCCCACACCGTTGACGCCTACCACCAACATAATCGTTGGACCCTGGGGCTTGACAGTCTCCACTTGAACCATATCGATAAGAATTTCTTTTAAGAAGCCCATCACCTCTTCTTTACTTTTAGAATGGGTTTCTTTGATTTTTCGCCGCAGGGCTTCCGTGATTTTTACCGATGTTTGAGCCCCTAAATCCGAAAGAATCAGTGTTTCTTCCAATTCATCAAAAAAATCATCATCAAAACTGCCCATATACATGACATTTTCTATTTTTTCTTTAAAATTATCCTTTGTTTTAACCAGGCGGTTACGCATTCGTTCGTATAAACTTAATTCCATTTTAGCCTCCTTTGGTTTTAGCTTGATTGACATTCAATTTTAGACATAATCCGTGAGTCGAACCGATACTAATTGCGACGCTCCATCTCTCGACATCGAAACGCCATAAAGATTATCACATACCTCCAAGGTTGTGCGCCGATGGGTAATGACAATAAACTGATTGTGCTCCGATATTTTCTCTAAATAATTTGTATAACGATAAATATTACGATCATCGAGAGCCGCATCCACCTCATCAATCACACAAAAAGGCGAGGGATTGATTTCCAAAAAAGAAAAGAGCAGGGATATCGCCACCATTGATTTTTCGCCACCTGAGAGCAGTGATATATGCCGCAGCCGTTTTCCCGGTGGTTGCGCCACCAATTCGATGCCGCCTTCCAAAATATTGGTTGGATCGGTGAACTCTAAGTATGCCCGTCCCCCTTCAAACAGAATGCTGAAAATCCGCGTGAAATTTTCCTGAAGTTTAATAAAGTTATTTTTAAACTGTTCAGTCATGGCATCATACAAGGTATTAATGATATCTAAGATTTCACTCTTTGCTTCAATCAAATCATCCAGCTGTTTTTTCATGAAATCATGCCGGGTCAATATTTCTTCATATTCTTCAATGGCATTTAAATTCACATTTCCCAGGGCAGCAATTTTTCCTTTGAGGAGGCGTTGCCGCTCTTCAGATAAATCCAATTCATCCAGCTGGTGATTTGCCGCCAACTGGTGATAGGCATCCTCGACCATTAAATAGTTCATTTCATAGCTTTTATAGATGTTCTCTTCCCAGTTGCTGATCTGGATTTGCAGACCATTAATCTGGGTTGTTAATGTATTTTTCCCATCATTATTGATAATCAGCTGATGATTGTCGTTTTTAATTTCTTCTTGGAGTGTCTCTAATTGCAGGGCATTCTTTTTTTGCTGCTCCAGAGCTGTTTTATTTTTGTCCCGACGCGATTCAATCGCTTTTCTCAGTCGGATGGACTCTTCCGCCAGATTTTTTTGTTTTTGTAAAAGTTCCTCAGTACCCTGCTCGCAACTTTTTATTTCTTCTTCTAATGAGTTTTTTCGATCAGTTTGCTGGATTAACTGCTCATGGATCAAGTGAAGCTGCTGATCAAAACCGGCCATTTCACCTTTTATCTGAGTAATTATCAATTGGCTTTCCGATATTTTTGAACGAAAGGTATCCAGCTGAGAACGGATTTCCTCCGAATTTTCATCGGATTCCGGCCTTTTTGTAAGTTCTTTGACGTCGTTATAAGCTTTTTCTGTATTTTCTAATTCAGCATCCAGTCGCTGAAGATTTTGTGCTAATAACTGTGTTTTTTCTTCCAGCTCACTAATGGATCGAATCGTTTCGATATTTTTCTTAGTTAAATCTTCCGCTATCTTGTTTTTTTCCCACAGGGTCTGTTTGCGAAGATTGAACTGATTTTCAAGTGTTTTTAATTCTTCTCCCTTTTTTATCAGGGATCGTTGTTTGTCTTCTGCTTGCTTCTTTATGGCATTCAAAGTTTTTTCCTGTTCTGCCATTTCTTTTTCCAGGTTTTCTATTTCTATTTTTTTTGAAAGTGGTGATTGACGATTGTCTTTGCTTTGTCCCCCTACAATGGCCCCCCCGGGATAGAAGATTTCCCCTTCCAGGGTGACAATGGTAAATTTGGATGCTAGTTTTCTTTGGATATCTTTTCCTGAAGAAAAGTCTTTAGCAACAATGATTCGTCCCAACAAACTATCAATGGCTTTTTGATAGACAACCGCTGTTTTAACCAGCTCACTGGCAATCCCTTCAACGCCTGGAAGGCTTTGAAGCGTCTGTCTTGTCCTTTCGTCAATTGAACTATACCGCAGATTATCCAAAGGTAAAAAAGTCGCCCGTCCCAGACGTTCTTTTTTCAAAAGGTCAATGCAGCTGCTGGCCACTTTCACGCTGGCTACGACAATGTTTTGACTTTTGGCACCTAAAGCGATATCAATTGCCTGGAGATAGCGGGAATCCATGGAAATCAGTTCCCCTACCGGACCATAAACGTCATGGATAACCGGTCCCAGCTTTTTTTCTGAGGTCATTAACTTTCGAATCGTTGGAAAGTAATCCTGATAATTTTTTTGGATGTTTTTTAAATACTCCACCTTTGAGGCGTTAACCTTCAAGTTGTTGGCAATAAGGTGTTCTTGATTCTGACGATTTTTTTGGCCATCCACCTCTTGATTGTAATCACTCTGAAGGTTTTTATAGGTTTCCTGTCGCTGTTTAATCTCTTCGATTAAAGTATTAATATTTTCTTTTACACTTTTTAGATTCTTTTGAAAAAGCTCTTTGCTTTCACTGGATTCCGCTAAACGATTTTTTACAAAAACAGTTTCTGTCTTTATTTCCTGAATGCCGGACCGTAGTTCCAGGCGTTTTTCCTCAAGACTGTCACACGTTGATTGATGATTTAAAACAGCCGTTTGCTGAGCTTTGACCCGATCCTTTTCTTGCTGTTCTGCTACAATCAGTTCATTAAAGGAAAGCTCCAGTTTTTCATGATGCGTTTCATGTGTTTTTAAATTATCTATCAGGGTTTCTTTTTCTGTTTCCACCCCTGTTATTCTTACCTGGGTGGCGTTAATTCGGGAAACAAGTGTCTTCCATTCAGCTTTCAAGCGTTCCTGGGTGATCTCATTCGCTTCCAACTGACTTTTACAGCGAATCTCTTCTCTCTGAACGCCATCAAAGTCGGCCTTTAAAATGGCAAGGCCCTTTTTCTCATTGTCCCCTAATAAATCCAATTCACGATTTTCGATGGTTAGCTTCTGATACCAGACATCTTTTTCCGCAATTGTTTTTTCATCTGATTGACACTGTTTTATTTGAAGCTCTAGTTTGTTTTTGAGATTTTCAAGTTCCTTGATAGCGACACTCATCTTGGCGTGGAAAACGACCAAGTCCACGGTTTTTAGCTCTTCATGAAGAATCAGCCAACTCTTCGCTTTACGAGACTGATTTTTTAAAGGGCCCAGTTGTTTTTCTATTTCCATCATAATATCCCGCAAACGATCTAAATGGCCCTGGGTTTGCTCGAGTTTCTTTTCTGCTTCGTTTTTTTTCGTTTTGTAAGAGACAATACCAACAGCCTCTTCGAAAATATTTCTAAGTTCCGCGGGTGAACTGGCGATAATGCTTTCAATTCCACCCTGACTGATAAGAGAATAACCATTTTTGCCTAAACCGGTATCCATAAAAAGGCTCTGAACCTCTTTGAGTTTACAGCTCTTCTTATTAATGGCATAATCACTTTCCCCGGTTCGAAACAATTTTCTTGAAATCGCCACTTCTTGTGGATAATTTTCCAGAGAACCGTCTTTATTGTCCAAAACCAAAACAACCTCGGCATAGCCGGAGGCTTGTTTTTTTTCTGTCCCTGAGAAGATAACATCTTCCATTTTTTTCCCCCGCAGGGATTTGATGCTTTGCTCACCCAACACCCATTTAATCGCATCGGTGATATTACTTTTCCCGCTGCCGTTAGGGCCCACAATCGCTGAGATACCCTTCGAAAACTCAAAGGTGACCGGATCTGCAAATGATTTAAACCCCGATAATCGCAATTTTTTTAAATACAAACCCTCACCTCAATTCCTTCCGATCTTTTCAAAAGTGTCCGATCTTGTCTGCGAAAATCAACTTAATTATTTATCTTTAATATTCTTTACTTCTAATAGATAATTTTTGGCAGCGTTCTGCTCACCTTCTTTTTTACTTTTTCCAATTCCCTGACTGACACATTCCCCATTAAAAATCAAATTGATATAAAAGGTTTTATTATGTTCAGGTCCATCTGATTGGTCCAAGGTATATTCAATCACATTATCGTTGTTTTTCTGAATATATTCCTGAAGTTCTGTTTTATAATCTTTTACCAGGGCCCCGGACAAAGCAAGATGAATGTTATTTTCCAGCAGCCGAAGGACTACCTCCTTCGTCGTTTCAAAATCACTATCCAAAAAAACCGCACCAATCAGGGCTTCAAAGGCATTGGCAAGATTTGATTTGCGATGTCTTCCCCCAGTTACGATTTCGCCTTTTCCCAAAAAAATATGTTCCCCTAATTCGAGTTCGCAAGCAGCTTTTGACAGAGACTCGGCACATACAATATTGGAACGGATTTTCGTCATTTTACCCTCAGATAATTTGTGAGATATAAATAAATACTCACTGATAATCAGTTCCAATACTGCATCCCCCAAGAATTCGAGACGTTCATTATTTGTTGTATTCCCTGAATGCGAACTATGTGTCAACGCGATTTTCAACAGTTCTCTTTTTTTAAAAACATAGCCAATTTTTTTTTCTATTGTCATCTGGTATCCCCCCTTAACAATAACTCGAAACACTCTCGCCAAAGTTTCTCCTTAACTCGCAGACAGTCGCCAAATGGGTGTCTTACACACACTTGGCGACCGCCCATCATGATTTACGCCTCCATTTTTTTAGCATTTTCAGTGATTTTTTTCAAAACATCATTTTCGACAAATTTAATGCTTTGGCGGATGGCATTTTTGATGGCATATGCATCACTGCTTCCATGGGCTTTAATGATGCCGCCTTTCACACCTAAAAAAGGTGCTCCGCCATACTCTGCATAATCAAACTGTTTTTTAAAGTTTTGCAAGTTGTCTTTAATCAACATTCCGCCAATTTTTCCTTTGGTGCTGCTCATAATTGATTTTTTGATTCCCTTAATGATAAAAGCAGCCGTTCCTTCAGTTAGCTTTAGGACAACATTACCAGTAAATCCATCGCACACTAAAACATCGGCCTTTGTTTCCATGATATCGCGCGCTTCGACATTGCCCAAAAAATTAAAGTCTCCAGCCTCCAGCAGCTCATAAGCCGCCTTTACGAGAGTGTTTCCTTTTTTTGCTTCCGCACCGATATTAATAAGGCCAATGCCGGGATTTATTTTTCCTAAAACATTTTCTGAATAAATTTTCCCCAATTGCGCAAACTGTTCCAAATACTCGGGTTTGCAGTCTGCATTTGCCCCAGTATCAATGAGTAAAAACACGCCGTCATTCTTTGGGATTGTCGCTGCCAGTGCCGGTCGTTTGATCCCTTTTATGCGTCCCAGTTTTAAAAGCCCTCCAGATAGGAGCGCTCCGGTGCTGCCAGCTGAAATAAGCACGGCATTTTCGCATGTTTTCATTTCTTCCAGAGCGACCACCAGGGACGAATCTGGTTTACGGCGAATTGCCATTGCCGGCTCTTCGGTGTTTTCGATAACCGTTTCGGCATGTAGAATTTCTATCTTGTCTTTCGGGTAGTCATATTTTGAAAGCTCGTCTTCGATGACTGACCTTCGCCCCACAAGGGTAAGCGTTACGCCATATTCTTTAACTGCATCAACGGCCCCCTTGACAATTTCATAGGGGGCATTGTCTCCGCCCATCGCATCTAAAAATATATTCACAATAACACTCTCCTTTTTTCGTCGATTGTCCCGAAAAAGCTCACTTCAGCGAATACTGACTGAAAAAATAATCCCAGATAGAGAAAAAACAGAGTCTAAACTCTGTTTATTCGTCAAAACTAAGAACGCTAACGTCTTTGTATGTTCCACAAGACTTGCAAACTCGATGTGGTAATTTAATTTCACCGCATTTTGGACAAGTACTCATCCCGGGAATATTTAATTTGTAATGTGTTCTTCTTTTGTCTCTTCTGGACTTAGAAGTTTTTCTCTTTGGTACAGCCATCACTTACACCTCCTAATAGTAAAGTCATTCACTTACAATAGCTTTTTTAATGCTTCAAATCGAAGATCTAAATCATCGGATTTCTCGCAATCGCATTGTTTGTGATTTAAATTATTGCCACATTTTGGACACAAACCCGCACAATCTTCACGGCATAACACACGGTAAGGCTCATTAATATAAATGCATTCTTCAACAATGGGCAAAAGATCGAGTGTGGTCATACCGTCTTCCACCGTTACCGTATCTGAATATTCATAACAACAATCGATTGGGGTTGGTTCCAGGCAACGCGCACAAGGATAGATCATGGTCATCTCGATGGTGAAAGACACAAGAAAAGTACCGCGTGATATTTTCTCAATGGTTCCACGAATCAACCCACCATTTTCATCCAGTTTTCCCTCTATTTCATTAAAATCCGTATTTTTTACAACAAATTCAAAAGGGATTATTTCTTCCTGTAATAGCTTATTGATTTCAAAATTCATATTATCACTCCAAACGGGCATTCATCATTATATAGACGATTGCCCGTTTTGTCAAGTAAAATACTTTACATTATTTAACTAAAGAAAGTGTGTCTCTGGCAATCATTAATTCTTCATTCGTTGGGATGACCATAACGGTTGTTTTGGAATCTTTATCCGAGATGATCGTTGCTTCGCCACGTTTGCTGTTAGCAACCGGATCAAGCGTAATTCCCAGGAATTTCAATCCATTGCAGATTGCCTGACGTGAGGTTGAAGAGTTTTCGCCAAGACCGGCCGTAAAGATAATTCCGTCGACACCGTTCATAGCGGCTACATATTGGCCAATAGTGGTTATAACACGATAGTGATAAATATCAAGAGCCAATTTTGCGCGTTTATTTCCCTTATTTGCTGCACTTTCTACATCGCGGAAGTCTGAGCTAACGCCTGAAACCCCAAGCACACCAGATTTTTTATTCATGATGTTGTCAATCTCGTCAATGGCATAGCCTTTGTTTGCCAGGAAAGGAATGATGGCTGGATCGATATCGCCACATCGTGTTCCCATTTCTAAACCGGCAAGTGGCGTTAATCCCATTGAAGTATCAACTGATTTTCCATTAAGAACAGCACAAAGGCTGGCACCATTTCCCAGATGACAGGAAATGAGTTTTAAGTCCTCAATTTTTTTGCCCATTAAATCGGCAGCTTCACGGCTTACAAATTTATGGGAAGTACCGTGGAAGCCATATTTTCTAATTTTATATTTCTCATATAATTCATATGGAAGGGGATACATATAGGCTTTTGCCGGCATCGTTTGATGAAAAGCAGTATCAAATACAGCAACCATCGGAACTGTTGGCAATAATTCCTGGCAAGCGCGAATACCAATCAGGTTTGCCGGATTGTGAAGAGGTGCCAATTCAGAAACATCTTCCATTTGTGTAATAACATCCGCATCAATAATTACAGAATCCGTGAAAGCCTCTCCGCCATGTACAGTTCGGTGTCCTACTGCAGAAATCTCATCTAAAGACTTAATGACCCCATGATTGGGATCGACTAAAGCAGCCATTAAAATATTTAAAGCATCCTTATGGCTTGGCATCGGTTGTTCAAATTTTACTTTGTCCTGACCTGGTGCTTCATGAGTCAAAACTGATCCATCAATACCGATTCTTTCGGCTAAACCCTTAGCTAAAACTTCTTCGTTGGACATATCAAGCAACTGATATTTAAGTGAAGAACTACCGCAGTTAATAACAAGTACATTCATTAATAATTACTCTCCTTTAGTTTTTGATTGATTACATATCGTACGTCCTATATAATATCAGTAATAAGTAAATAATTCCATTATTTTTTTGTCTTATTGCGATAAAATCTAAAAATATTGCTATTTTTTTAACATAAGGGAGGCTGTTATGAAAATTCTTGGTGTTATTGCTGAATATAATCCGTTTCATAAAGGCCATGCCTGGCAAATTAATGAATCCCAAAAAAAGAGTCAGTGTGATGCTGTGATGGCTCTGATGAGCGGAAGCATTACTCAACGCGGCGACTTTGCGATCCTTAATAAGTGGGAACGGACCCAACTGGCATTATCCGCCGGTGTGGATCTTGTCTGTGAATTGCCCGTTGCCTATGCCTGCCAGAGTGCCGAGGCCTTTGCCGGCGGCGGGATAAAAATTTTAAATGCCACCCGTGTCTGTGATGTGCTTTCCTTTGGTTCCGAGGGCGGTGTCTTAGATCCGTTGAACAACCTGGCAAAATTCTTAGTTGCAGAGCCACCAGAATTCAAATACATTCTTAAGGAAGCCCTGTCCACCGGTGTATCCTTTCCCAAAGCCCGAATGATCGCCATTGATCATCTGCTGGGAAACGATGCCAGCACTCAGCTGAGAACCCCAAATAATATTTTGGCGATTGAATACCTTAAAGCGCTTTGCAAAACACATAGTACAATCGTTCCCCTGACGGTCCCACGTCAGGGCAGCGGTTATCATAGTTTGGCAGCTTCTGAATATCTCAGCGCCAGCGGAATCCGTAAAATTCTCAAAGATACTCTGGCTATAACAGGATCTGAAAAAACGACATTAAATGCTTTATGCAACAGTCTTCCCTACCCGATTAAAGAACTATTCTTCCCTTTAAAACAAAATTATCATCTTGACGGTGATGAACGCTTTTTGAACGCCCTGCGCCTCCAGATTCTTTCTCAGGATGTTTATCATCTGAAAAGCACCCCCTATGTTTCGGAAGGTTTGGAGCACAAAATTAGGGATGCCGTTAAAACTGCTGAAACCCTGGATGAATTAGTGAATGCTATTATTTCTAAACGCATTCCCAAAACCCGGGTACACCGGATTTTATCCAACAGAGTTTTGGAATTGCATAAGCAAACCTTAGAGACCCTTCAAGCCGACGCTTTTTTTCCTTACCTTCGCGTTCTGGGCTTTAACAAAACCGGACAAGCCATTCTAAAAAAAATCAAAGACCGCAGTGACCTTCCGATTTTGACAAATCTTAAAAAAAGCGAATCTTGTCTGAACGCCGATCAAAGAAAAATGCTATACTACGATTGCCGGGCCACGGATTTGCATAATTTATTTTATGAAAATAATTATTGCTATCATCGTGACTATACCCAAAGCCCGATAAGGAGAAACGAATGTCATTTTTAAACAGCGATAAACCCGAGATGCCCAAGCGGCCGATACTCAATCCCCCCTGCGGTCCTGTGCTGGGACAATTTCACAAGGGAATCACCAGCTTTAAGGGCATTCCCTATGCCCTGCCGCCAATTGGCAAGCGCCGGTTTAAGGCCCCAGAGCCGCTGCCGCCCTGGGCGGAAATCCGAGAGTGCTTAAAACCCGGCAATGCGTCCCTTCAAATGGGCGGCATTACCATTGATTCACCCGGCACTTATCAAATGGAAGGGAAAAGCGAGGATTGTCTGTTTCTGAACATCTGGACCCCGGCAACCGCACCTGAAAAACGATATCCGGTTTATGTTTTTATCCATGGCGGCGCCTTTGCCACCGGTTCCGGTTCTGACATGGTTTATGACGGATTTCGAATGGCTCAGGAAGGGGTGGTGGTGGTAACCATCAATTACCGTTTGGGAGCGCTTGGATTTCTGGCCACCCATGGTCTTTTGGAAGAATCCGGGACAACCGGAAACTACGGCATCCTGGATCAAATTCAGGCCCTTCATTGGGTTCAAAAAAACATTGAAGCCTTCGGCGGCGATCCCAGCCAGGTGACCATCGGCGGACAATCCGCCGGAGCCTACAGCGTCACTGCGCTGATGCTCTCACCTCTTGCAAAAGGACTTTTCCATCAGGCGGTGGTTGAAAGCGGTTCTATTTTTTCCGTTCCCGCCTTTGCCATGCTCAATCGTGGTGATTTCACAAAGACCATGGCAAATGGCCATCTTCTTTGTGAATTGTATGGTATCAACGACACCAAAGAAGATCTGGACAAACTGAGGTCTCTTCCCGGCGAAATGTTGGCGGCCCTATCCATGGTAAAATCCGATCAGTCTACCGTGCCGAATGCATTTGGCTTTTGGCCGGTTTACGACGGAGTGGTGCTTCCCAAAGACCCGGTGGCCGCTCTTAAAGATGGCAAAGTCAATCAAGTAAAAGTCCTTATCGGATATAATACTGATGAATCGAGCTTATTTATCAAGGGGCATACCAATTTGGGCATTTATGAAATGTTATGCTATCATATTTTTGGTCCGGAGCATGCGCCTGCAGTAATGAATTATTTCAAAGTCGATGACGACCATTCTCCATTAGCGCGAATGCTGGAAATCTATACCCATTCTGCTTTTTTAATTGGCATGGTGATGATGGCTAAGAAATATGCCGATCTGGGCTTGGATGTGTATTTTTATAATTTCGACTATGATCCGGCGATCCTAAAAATTGTCGGTTTAAACACTGCCCATGGTATGGAGCTGCCATTCGTTTTTGGAAATGGAATCGGACAGCGCCGAGCTACCAAAATTAGCAATCTTTCATGGATCATGCAGCAATCCTGGACGAATTTTATAAAATTTGGAGATCCCAATTTTAAAGCAGCGTATAAAGGACTAATCGGCTGGCCAAAGTTTGATACTGAGAAAAAACATATCCTCGTATTTGACGCCAAATTGTCCAGTATTGTGCTGCCATGCCAAAATGATTTGGATTTTTTAGAAAACCTGATGTTTAACTGAAAAATAATGAAAATATCCCTCAACTGGCTAATAGAGCAGTCCTTTTATTTTCTCTAAATGCCTTGCAAACTGGTGAAGAAAATGCTACATTAATACTAAATAATATAGCAAAGATGCTTAAACTGGGATATTTTCACCCCTAAGCATCTTTTTATTAAACAGGAGAATATTAATGATAATTTACAAACAAAATGACTTTCTTAACAACATGCCGGATGTTCAGGAATGCAATAAGAGTATTTCTGACTTAAATGATCAATGGGATAATATTAAACTTTTGTCCGAAATCAATTGTCCCATTCAGTCAAAAAGTGTCCTTCCCAATATGACAAAAATACAGAATGGTTTTTGTGATTTGCAACATGAACTCATTGATACTCTTGTATTTGAAAAATTAAAAAAGATGGAGCAGAAGATCGTTTCAAAAACCCAGGTAGCCATCGATATCCTGATTCGAAATCTTTTTGAAAGAACTGCTGATATCGGTTTTTTAGCCACTGATGATGATATTCGCCGCTTTGTTGAAAACGATGAACGAACCGATAGCGACCGCAATCTAATTCTGAGCCGGATGCGTGAATACGTGGCAAAATATTCCGTTTACGAAGACATCATCGTGCTTGATAGAAACTATCAGGTGCTGGCGAATCTCGATGAAAAGAATAATATTCTGGGGAAAAAAATAACGGGTCCTAATTTTAACAAAGCTATGAGTGGGGAAGAAAGCTTTGTTGAATATTTTAAAAACTCTAAATTGCAGTACGGCAATAAGAATTCTCATATTTTTACAAGTCGCATCTGTAAAGAAGGCACCTCTGAGCCCATTGGTCTCATCTGTTTGTGTTTTCGATTTGAAAATGAAATGAAGCGGATTTTCAAGAAACTAACTAATGATTATGACGGGTCGGTCATAACGATTATCGATGATACCAATACCGTTATTGCCAGCAGTGATGAGAATCATGTTCCAGTAGGTATCATCGTTGAATCAGTTGAATCCGGCGAGAATGGCGTTGTCTACTACCGCGGTTCTGACTACATTTCTAAAACCATTTCTACTCAGGGGTATCAAAAATACTACGGGCTGGGTTGGAAAGGGCATGTCATGTTGCCCCTTCACCTTGCTTTCCGTGATAATCGTAACCTTACTCATATTGATTCAATTGTTTCTTCCGGGCTGATGCGTCAGGCTGATTCTTTTTCCACTGAACTTAACGAGATTATCGATAAAACCCAAACGATCAATGGTTCTCTCAAACGGATTGTCTATAATGGCCAAATCATTGCCCGAGATGACAGTATTGATGCCGAATATTCTCGTTTGAAGCCCATATTAAGAGCAATCGGACGAATCGGAACCAATACCAGTAATCTTTTTGAAAGTTCAGTTTCGAGCCTGTTTTCAACGGTTGTATCCACTAGTCTTGTTGATACCGGCTTTCTTGCCTCTCTTTGCGTGGACATTATGGATCGAAATCTGTACGAACGTGCCAACGACTGTCGCTGGTGGGCATTGGATTCAACCATTCGTCGGATCCTGGCAAAAAATGAAATAGACCCAACCAGCCAAAATAAATTGACTAATATTTTATCCTATATCAATGATCTTTATACTGTTTACAGCAATATATTTGTTTTTGATCTAACCGGAACCATTGTTGCCGTTTCCAACCCAAACCATTCAGAAGATATTGGCAAAACACTGACCATGCCTTTTATCAGTGAGATCCTAATTAACGCACAACCTGAAAAATATTTTGTATCCCTATTTGAAAAAACAGATTTATATGATAATCGCCATACCTATATTTACGGTGCCTCCATTACTGATTCCAATAACCGCAGCAGAACAGTTGGCGGTATCGGTATTGTCTTCGACAGTGAAGACCAATTTAAAACCATCTTGCAAGAATCTCTCAACACGGACAATGATACTTTTGCCGTATTTGCGAACCGAAATAAAAAAATAATCTCTTCCACAAATGATGCCTATGAAGTTGGCGGAATGCTTAATCTGCCGGATGAGCTCTTTACTGTTTCCAATGGCAATACTCGATCTGAAATTCTGGTTTATGAAAGCTGCTATTATTCAATCGGTTGTGCCTGCTCTGCCAGTTATCGGGAATATAAAAATTCAGATGGATACAAAAACGATGTGATCGCTTTTGTTTTTGAAAAGATGGCGAATTATTCAGAAATGCCACCGGAAAAAACGGTCTACAAAGAAATCGAACAATCCGATTTCTCATTTTCAATGACTGATGAATCTAAAAAACTGGCAACTTTTGTCATCAACGGACAGGTTTACGGTTTGGAACAGTCTTATGTCATCGAGGCACTGGAAGCAAGTAAAGCAATTTCGGTCCCCGGTACAAACAGTGTCATCCGCGGTGCCGTAGAATTCAATGAAAGCTATTACGCCGTTGTTGACGCTCTCGCTCTTTTTGACAAGAATGAACCCAGTCTCAATACAGCCCAGCTTCTAATGCTCAACCTTTCGGAAGAGGAAATGATTGCAATCCAAGTTGAAAAACTTGTCAGTGTATTAGAAATCAGTTTAAATGACATCCAACCCGTGAGTATTTCTTCAGCGATTACCGGTATTATTTGTTTAACTGACGGTTCAGATCGCACCATTCTGGAAATGGATCCTCAAATCATACTTGCAAAATTAGTTGAAAATCAGGTGGATGAAGACTTAGCGGCCGCTCTGCCACTGCTTGAAAGCATATAGCCAGTATTATGTGCGGACGTTATACCCTCTATTCGGAAAAAGAAGATCGTAAAATAAAAAGAGATAAAGCTTATCATGAAAATCAAATATAATAATCCGTTTGTTGCATTAAAACATAAAAATTTTAGATATTATTGGTTTGGAATGAGCATTTCACTCATTGGTACATGGATGCAAAATACAGCTCAGCCATGGCTTGCTTATACCTTAACAAATTCTCCTTTTTTACTCAGTCTCATCGGCATGCTGCAATTTACGCCAATGCTTCTTTTTTCTCTTTTTGCAGGGGTTATCATTGATAAATTCCCTAAAAAAAGAATTCTTATTTTTACCCAATCCGCTTCTTTAGTCATAACTTTTATACTGGCAATGCTGGTTTGGACTGGCAATATTCGTTACTGGCATATTTTAATCATGGCTACGGCTTTAGGCTTTGTAAATACTCTGGATATGCCAACAAGACAGTCCTTCGTTATTGAACTCGTCGGAAAAGAATATCTACTAAATGCAATTGCTTTGAATTCATCAGTTTTTAATATTGCAAGAATTATTGGCCCTGCAGTTGCAGGCATCATAATGGGATATGCCGGTATTGCGACCTGCTTTTTTATCAATTCCTTAAGTTATGCCGCAGTTCTTATCAGTTTGATTTTTATTAAACCTGAGTTTACTCAAAATTTAAAAAATAAAAGCGATAATATGGTAATGACAATAAAAGATGGTCTAAAATATATATATGACAGTGAAATCCTCTATCCTTCTATTTTAATGATCGCCATTGTTGGGACATTTGCAATGAATTTTAATGTTTTAGTGCCGGTTTTTGCAGAACAGGTTTTAAACCAGCAGGAAACAGGTTTTGGTTTACTAATGTCTCTGATGGGAATCGGTTCTTTTTTAGGGGCAATGTTCATTGCAACAACAAATAAATCCAATTCAAATAATTTTACTAAGTTTATTATGAATGCATTTCCTTTTATTATTGGAGTTTTATTAATCTTTACCGGTCTGACTAAAGAATATTTTTTAACCGGTTTATGTCTTGCCTTGACCGGTGCATTTTTTGTCGCTTTTAGTTCAACTGCTAATTCCATCATGCAGTTGAATTCAACCAACGAATACCGTGGCAGGGTAATGAGCGTATATTCTTTAGTTTTTGTAGGATCAACCCCCATAGGCAATCTTTTTACAGGGATCATTTCTGAACATTTTGGAGCAAATACCGGATTTATTGTATGTGGAACGACAGTCTTGTTACTTTTAATTCCCTTGTTCATTTACAAAAATAAAATGAAAAATCATATTTTTCCTCACTAAAAAGGTCAACCTCAATCAATTTAGGTTATAATATTAAAGATCACATTTATCAAGAAAGTGATGCACATAACATTTGCTTAATTTAGGGAGAAAAAATTTGAAAAAAGGATATCTTTATATTGTCTTATCAACGGTTCTATTCAGTACCATGGAAATTGTGCTGAAAATGTTTTCTAATGCATTCAATCCTGTCCAGTTAACATTTCTTCGCTTTCTGATCGGCTCGTTTATTCTAATGCCATTTGCCATCAGGGGCCTACGCAACAGAAATGTTCACCTAAAAGCAGAAGACTTTTCGTTTTTTGCCATAACGGGATTTCTTTGCGTTATGGTCAGCATGGTATTATATCAGATGGCAATCGTCTATTCCCCCGCATCCGTTGTGGCTGTTCTGTTTAGTTGCAACCCCGTCTTCGTCGTTCTGTTTGCCTATTTTATCTTACATGAAAAGATATACAAATACACGATTGTTTCTCTAATTGTCAGCGTAATCGGAATTATCGTCATCATTAACCCGTGGCATATGTCCGGTGCTAACAGCATGCTCGGCATGACCTTAACCATTCTCTCTGCCATCGTCTTTGCACTATACAACGTCGTCGGACGTAAGTACAGCGAACGATTCGGCGGTATCGCCCTAACTTGCTTCAGTTTTTTGTTTGGCAGTATGGAAATGATTTTATTGATTTTTATTACGCGAATAAATGCTGTTTCTGTTTTTTTTACCCAAATTGGCCTAAAATCATTTGCCAGTGTTCCAATTCTTCAGGGAATCAACGGATATACTCTTCCCGGTTTGATTTATGTCGGCATATTTGTTACCGGACTCGGCTATACATTTTATTTTCTTGCGATGGAAGAAACCTCTGCCGCAACCGCCTCGCTGGTATTCTTTATTAAACCCGTCCTTGCTCCCATATTGGCGCTAATCATTTTACATGATGTTATCACTGTCAACATGTCCATCGGAATTATTTTAATCATTACCGGATCGCTTATTTCTTTCATTCCCGGTTTTAAGTTAAAAAAGAAAGCTGTTTTGAAGGAAGATGTTGAATCTTTCCGACCTTAAATTTTTCCAACCAAAAAGAAACAAGTCTTTAATTTAACCGATTGACAAAAAAGCACACGATGCATATAATCAGATTAATTAAAAAATAACGCAATTTGAGTTGTCATATTTAAAATTTTTTAGAAGAGGTGATTTTTATGTCAGAAAAAAAAGTGTTTTCGGCCGAACAGGCAAAAGAAACTGGCAGAATGCTTGGCATCAATTGGAGCAAATTCGATATTGAACAATTTCGAATGGGCATGGATGTCGAACTGGAACATGGAACCTGTGATTCCCATACCAATGTAACCAGTGATGACCCTTTTGTTACAGGAAAAATTGCATTGGCTCATTTAAATGAGTTCCCCGACTATTATACGCGACTTGAAAAAATGGAAGTAGAAGCTGAAAAATTCTGGGAAGCAAAATAAAAGATAAAACGTTTAAAGGCTAATTCCTTATCTTGCTGTATACAAGATAAGGAATTAGCCTTTAAATTTAGATTTAATAACGCTCCGAGATTTAACTAAACCTCTGCATCGGCATTTTTTCTTTCCTTAAGAAAAACAATTACGGCTGGAAGTACGGATATGACAATAATTGCAATTAAAACAAAGGTAAAATTGTCTTTGATAATCGGTATATTTCCGAATAAATATCCACCGCTTAAAAATAAGGTTACCCATAAGAATCCACCTAATATATTGTAGCCGATAAACTTGACATAGTGCATTTCCCCCATACCGGCTACAAACGGAACGAAAGTCCTGATAATCGGAATAAATCTTCCGATGACGATTGTCAGCGAACCATATTTTTCATAAAACTTATGAGCCTTGACAATATATTCTTTTTTTACAAATTTATTTTTTCCGTTTTCTAAAATTTTGTTTCCGATTGCTTTACCAATTGAATAATTTACGGTATCACCAATTACCGCAGCCAACAAAAATGTCATGAAAAAAGCAGCAACATTAAGTGACCCCATTGCCGACAAAGCGCCTGAAGCAAATATTAAAGAGTCTCCCGGTAAAAATGGGGTAACAACCAGTCCTGTTTCACAGAATATAATAATGAATAGTATTAAATATGTCCAAAACCCATAGTTTTGTATTATTCCGTATAATGAGTCATCGAGGTTCAGTATAAAGTTAACGAAATATATTATTGTATCCATCTATTTCTCCTTTTTTTATTTTTCAAAATTAGCTTTCTTAATTATTGTGTCAAGGACATCAGCGCTGTAATTCAGCACTTTTGAACCAGTTAATTGTATCATATTAAACGCTTTAAATAACTTAAAGAATTATTGTCACCGTTTTCAAACATCATTTTTAAAATTTAAAAGCTGCCTCTCTCATCTAAAAAGTCTGATCTCGATAAAATATCGAAATCAGACTTTATTGTTTGAAATATCCTGACTTTGTCAAGAACTAACACGCCTCTATCCAGCCTTCTCTTAACGAGCCAATAAAACACTGATCGAAGAGTAATTTTCCGATTTTCCCCATAATCCTGGCCTTTTCCAAGTTATCCTGGTCGGCTTTGTTGATGAAAAGAATTTTGGGCAGCTTTCCATATTCTGGTTCCAACTTGTTTTTTATGAACGCTTCCAAAACTTTTTTTAAAACATGTTCATCAAAAACTACTTCTTCTTCATCTTTATCTTCAAACAATTCAGACCGGTGAAAATATTCATCATCTATTTTTTGGAATAAAACCTCAGCTCCAATCACATGAATGATCTTGGTTGTCAAATCGGGGATGATTGGTTCATATTCATTGTAAAACTTATACGGCTTTCTTTTAGAGCCATCGCCCTCGTTAAGAATAACAACCGGACTCAATGACTCCTGTAAGAAAAGCAGCTCGTCATTGGAAAATCCTGAAATTTTTTTCCCTGCCAGTAATTCTTTTCCAATAATCCACTCTTTGTTCGGTTCTTGCTGAATCTGATGAAAAACCGCTGTGATATCTTCGTTAATGATGCATTGATTCGCTGGCACATCTGAAACACAGATCTTTGCTGTTGTCGTTAACACATGTTTTATTCCCACCTGCGATAATTCTCTTCCGATGGCAAACATCAAGGAGGTTTTCCCTCCTCCTCCGGTAATTGTAATGACATCCTTATTGTGAATGTTTAATGATTTTATAAGATTCATTTTTAATCCCGCTTTCAACTTTTATAATACTTTTCTATTATCCATTATTTTTAGTTTCTCATTTTCCGGATGAAAGATTAGTGAAAAAATCACTGAAATTCTGGAAAAAACTTTGTATCTGATCAAAGAATCCCACAGATTTCTGGCTTGCCTCAAGCAGTGTCAAAAATGTATCCGGATCCATATTCAATTCATTAAATTGTTTGACTAAGCCTAATATCTCTTCAATCTGATCATCCGTCAGCGTCGTATCATACTTTGTTGCCGTTTCTTTAATAAGCTGACGAATTTCATCATCACTCATACCCTTTGTCTGCGCAATTTCAGTTTTTAAACTGTTAATGATATTAACCGCATCATCTCCGACTGCATCCTTCAGTTCGCCAGTTACAACGACTTCATCTACAGCAGTTGTTTTGGCGGCTTCATCCAAAGTGGTTCCCGTCGCAGCTTCATAAGCTTTATAAATCCCCGTTAAGGCTCCCGTACCGGAAACGGGAGTATAGGCCGCAACAATTACTTTGGCATTCGTGATTCCGGCTGTAGTCAATGCCGCTTTATACATATCTTCTGTTACCCAATCAATATTTTTGGTTTCTATATCAATACCGCCACTGGTTTTTTCCTGAACATAAACACTGGATAGCGCAAGGCTTCCAATTTTATCAAGCGAGACCTGTCCGCCTAAATATTCACGCTCATCGGCATTCGTCACGACGGTTTCCGCAACGTCTCCTCTGTTGATTCCAAAATATCCATAGACCGTTTTTAGCTGCGCTTCTGTGTTATCTGCCCCGATGGCAACACATGCACTTTTTGAATCAGCCCATACCGGTGACATCATCATCATCGATAGGGCGATGGCCATTATACCCATAAATAGTTTCATTTTCTTTTTCATTTTCACCTCAATATTCTATGTTTTGAATCTTTCTGTTTATTAAATTGGATTATCATACTCAAAACATTTGCTAAGAATACCAGTTAATTCCAGATTTTATCTTAATTTTTCTCATATTACTTTTTTATTGTATTATCAGATTTTAGGTTCATAGTACCAAGCAGTATCATCACTGCTTCTAAGGCAGCACCGCCGATTGTTCGAGCCTTATCCGAAATTGTGAAGCAATTTTTCTTTTGTTCATGCCGAGGATCAATATCGACAATTTTAAACCCTTGTGAAACCATATATCCGTCTCTTATCATACCCCGTATGATACCAGAAATACTAGCCGTTACTTGCACATCGCCGATTTTGCCAATGATCTCGCCTTTATCAACCATATCTGTAATTTTATGAATGCCATAAAAAGCGCCTGTTGCAGGGGAGTGAATAACCCTTTCTTTTCCATATCCAGCTATAATCCCAGGCGTTCCCGTATTTTGCATAGCGGGTCCCTCGAAAATCAGGCGCCCAAGATCATGTCCCCGCATGGTTTCAATAACGATTTTAACGTCTTTACCTGCAGAAAAGCCGGGTCCTAACGCAATCGTACCGAAAGCCATATCCATCTGAGTACCCAGATTTTTTTTAGCCAAAATAGCGTCGATCAATATATCCGGCTTTTCCTGTTTCAACAACTCCAGTTGAGAGTCGATAATTATTGGCATTTGATATGTTTTCTCTATTTTTTTTTCTTTATGATTCAAAGTAAGAATTCGTTTGCAGTCATCTAGATCCAATGCTTTAATACCGATGATATCTTCAACCTGCCATCGGCCTTCGTAAACCGCCTCACATAAAGCAACATATCGACGTATTGCTGAGGGATGGGCTGTTTCGCACGCAATAACATCCATACCCGAGTGAAGCAGTTTTTGGATCACTCCTGTAGCAATATCTCCAGCTCCACGTACTAGAACAAAGGGCTTATTTCTATTATCCATCATAACACGTCCTTTCCGATTTATGGTTGCACGATCTTTGAAATACCCTATTGGTCTTGTAGCAACTGTGACGGGCAACCGAAATACAATGTTTTAGGGTTCAAAGGTAAACATCAGGAAGTTGACACTATTGAATAAGTCATCTATTAATAAAAAGCTCCCGAAAAGAAGCAGCTTCTTGAAGGGAGTTTTTTACTTGGAAATTTCTATTTTTCGTAAGTACCGGTTGATTCAGTATCACTTGAGCAATAACCATTCCAAACAACTCTGCGGTAATTCTGTCTATCCGTATCACCTTCAGTGCTGAAACAGAGTACTTTTGAATTTTCATCTAATTTCAATTCATCTTTGAGCCATTTTAAATCAGCTCTTATCATTACTGCAGCAACAAAACCGGTTGTAACAGCACCACTTTCGCCTGAGATAACCTTTGGATCATCTCCAACTGCATTTCCTAATACACGCATACCTTCTGCAGCTACCCAGTCTGGACAGGAAACAGCGTATTCGTCGCACTCTGTAATAACGTCCCATCCAATCTGATTTGGTTCGCCACAGGCAAGACCGGCCATAATTGTGTCCATAGCTCCAGTAACAAAATGCAATTTGCCGTCTTTGGCTTCCGCTGTTTTATAAATGCAATCTGCTTTATTCGGTTCTACGATTGTAATGATTGGTTTTTTTTCTCCATAATAATTTGTCAGCAGACCTGAAACAGCTCCAGCTAAGCTTCCAACTCCAGCTTGAAGAAACACGTGTGTTGGAACTTTATCTTCAAGTTGTTCAGTTGCTTCAAAAGCCATTGTTGCATAACCCTGCATGATCCATTTGGGGATTTCTTCATAGCCTTCCCATGCCGTATCCTGAACCATGATCCAACCTTTTTCTTCCCCCATTTTGTTAGCAAGACGAACAGCTTCGTCATAGTTCATATCGGTAATAGATGCTTTAGCACCTTCTGCCAGAATATTATTCAGACGTTCTTCAGCACTTCCCTTTGGCATATAAACAACAGATTTCTGTCCCAATTCCCGGGCTGTCCAGGCAACACCTCTGCCGTGATTTCCGTCTGTTGCTGTAACAAATGTTAAATTCCCAAGTTTTTTCTTTGTTTCAGGATCAGTCAGTTTTTCATAAGTCAGTTCATCTTCTTTAATGCCCAACTTCTGAGCCATCCACTGACCGATGCTGTAGCTTCCGCCAAGCACTTTAAAGGCGTTTAATCCAAAACGATAGGATTCATCCTTAACATACATTCCTGCCAAGCCCAATTTCTTTGCAAGGTTTTTAAGATTTGCCAGTGGTGTTTCTTTATATGCAGGGAAACTGCGATGATAGTCGATGACATTCTTCCCATGAACAATACTTAAAAACGATTTAACTTCAGAGCCCACTTTTGCCTTTGGAATATTAGTAATATAAAATCCATCTTTCATAATTCATCATTTCCTTTATCTTTATTTTTCCACAATATTTTCCTGTTCTTCGTTTTCACTTTTTGCGCGAGCTACATAACGGTATACGCTCGGTTCACTAATCACAAATTTTTCAGCACAAAATGAAACAGCGCCTCTTAACTGGAAGAAGCCTTCTTTATACATATCAGAAACGATTTTCTGACGATCTTGAGGTCTGCTTAAATCCAATTCCGGCTTGCTATCGATAAAATGTTCATAAATTGACTCTAGTGAACCTGCATTGCCATCTGAGAAAACTTCACCTGCAAAAATGACCTTATTTATATCCAAATTTCGCAAGTTTGTTGTTTCTGCACCAATACTTTCGAAAAATTCCTGTGTAGCAATCATTGGTTCCATATTGAAATTAATACATAGTGCTCCTATTGGTTCACCAAAATCATTTCGAATCATGATGGTTGACGATTTAAAGCGTCTGCCATCCCGGCCAACTGCATCATGACGGATCAGGAAATCGTCATTGTCTTCTTTATTTTCTTTTTCTTTTTCCAACATTTTAATCATAACATCTTTCATGAGAAAACCAACTTTACGCCCGCTTAAATGGCCGTTGGCAATTGCTATGATCTGATGTTCAGGGCTTTTTAGATCGTAAAGGAAAACTTCGTAATTTTCTCCCAGTGTTTTTCCTAAAAAGTCAACAAAGGGAATATAACGTTTTAAATCTTTCGATACTTTTGTCATGATTTACCTCTACAATTCATTTATTTTTCGTATATTAATTTCAATATAAATATACCCTACCGCCTTCATAAAATCAACGGATAGCTAATATAAATCAATATTCAGATTTCATGAAATCCCCTGATTAGTCATTAATAATCCACGTACCTGTTTTGCCTTCAAGTCCTTCATTTAATTTATAAAGCGAGGTGATCAATGTTTTTCTACCCGGCGCGGAAGTTATGAATTCAATCGCTGCTTTTATTTTTGGGAGCATCGATCCCTCCGGGAATTCCCCTTCTTCTGCGTATTTTTCAGCTTCGCTCACCGTTAGTTGATCCAGCCATTTTTCATCAGGCTGATTGAAATGAACGGCGACTTTTTCAACTCCGGTTAATATAACCAAACTGTCACAGGCAGCATCAGCCGCTATCATAACCGATACCCAGTCCTTATCGATAACCGCATCAATTGCACGATACCATTTGTTTTCTTCATAGATTGGGATACCGCCGCCGCCGCCAGCAATAACAATCGATCCTGAATCAATCAGAGTGTTGATGGACTCTTTTTCCAGAATTGATTTTGGCCTTGGTGAAGGAACCACTTCACGATAACCTCGGCCTGAATCTTCAATCATTACTTTATCCAGTTTTTCCAATTTATCAGCTTCCTCCTTTGAAAAGAAAGCGCCCACCGGTTTTGTTGGATTCTGGAAACGTGGATCTTCCTTATCGACAAGAGCACGCGTGATGACGGTTACAACAGATTTATTAATACCTTTTTTACGCAACTGATTCTGGATCGCATTCTGCAGGTGATAACCAATGTAACTCTGACTCATTGCAACACATTCAGAAAGCGGCATCATCTCCTGTTTGGTTTCTTTATTTCCGTAATCGATAGAAGTTTTCAGCATACCAACTTGGGGACCGTTTCCATGACAGATAAGAATTTCATACCCCTTTTCAATCAAATCGGCAATTGGTTCCGCTACAATGCCCACTGTTTCGATAAGGCCCTCGAAACTAGTGCCAAGAGCGTTTCCACCGAGTGATATTAATATCCGTTTTCCCATTATTGAACTCCTTAACTTTATTTCCATCTTTATCGCTGTTAACAGTATTGGGGAGCTAATCGTATTCGCTCCCCGATATTTTGCAATTCAGTAATAGTTATTTATTTGTTGTCTGTATAAATGGTTGGCAGCACACTGTAAATAGCAGCACATTTTACAAGATCATCTTTCCATGTAATTTCATTCGGTGCATGAGCCTGAGCTTCTTTACCAGGTCCAAGGCCAACGACTGGAATATTATGACGTCCCATAATAGCAACCCCGTTTGTTGAGAATGTCCATTTGTCAATAACCGGTTCTTCATATAAGCTTCTGAATGCTTCTGCCAATGCCTGAGTTTCTTTCGCTTCTTCTGGAATCACCCATGTCGGGAAAAAACAATCCTGTTCATATACTTCCCCTGTCCATGATGGGCGATTATATTTGTACATTGTAACTTCTGCATCGTATTTCTTGCAGCATGGAAGATCAGCAATTTCATTGATACAGCTTTCATATGTTTCACCAACAGTCATACGACGATCGATTGAAATAGCACAACCATCTGCAACAGCACATCTTGAAGGCGATGTATAGAAAATTTCAGAAACAGCCAATGTTCCTTTTCCTAAGAATGCATCGTCTGCAAGTTTGACGTTAAGATCTCTGACTTCCTGAAGGATGTCAGCCATTTTATAAATTGCATTGTCTCCGCGTTCAGGTGCAGAACCGTGGCAGGAAACACCTTTTACTTCAACACGGATTTCCATACGACCACGTTGTCCTCTATGGATACGTCCGTCTGTCGGTTCGGTTGAAACGACAAATTTTGGTATGATGCCGTCTTTTTCTATGATATACAACCAGCACATACCATCGCAGTCTTCTTCCTGAACTGTCCCGGCAACCAGCACCTGATATTTGTCGCATAAAAGGCAAAGGTCTTTCATGATCTTTGCGCCGTATATGGCACTGACGATGCCACCAAGCTGATCAGATGTTCCACGTCCTCCAATGTTGATATCATCTTCAAATCCTTCACATGGATCAAAGTCCCAGTTTGAACGTTCGCCGATACCAACCGTATCGATATGCGCATCATAAGCAATCAGTTCTTTGCCCGTCCCCATATAGCCCAAGATATTTCCCAACGGATCGACTTCAGTTTTATCAAAACCAAGTTTTTCCATTTCTTCTTTAATGCGATAAACTTTATCCTTTTCACTGCAGCTTTCTCCATAAAGTTTTACAAGATCCCGAAGAAATTTTGTCATATCCGCCCGGTATCCTTCAGCTGCTTTTCTTACTGCATCAAAATCTATATTTTTTTTTCCCATTCTTTTATCCTCCATTTATATTATTATTCATTAACTCTGTTTTGATCATTGTCCCAAAGTTCTTGTAATTTTTCTTTTGGATTTTTAACTTTTTGCATAAAAATCATTGCCGCAATGATGTATGGTTTGTAACTCGCTTCTTTATAAAGAGGCACTCTATATCGATCAAACACACTGGCATCAACTTCACCTTCCGGGCAACTTATCCCGGTTATATCGGCTGGCAGACAGTGTAGGTAAAGAGCTTTTCCATTCTTTGTTGTTTCCATTAATTTTTCAGTACATGTCCAATCTTTATGCTGTGCGTTCTGAGCAAGCAATTCTTTTTCCAATTCATCAATTTCGTCAAATTTGCCTTCACCATAGAAGTTTGTTCTTTTTTTCATCGCTTCAAATGGTGCCCAGCTCTTTGGATAAACAACATCTGCATCTTTAAATGCCCCTGCCATGTCATTTGTCTTTTTAAAAGATCCACCGGATGCTACTGCGTTTTTCTTAGCAATTTCTTCAACTTCTTCCATTACTTCGTATCCTTCAGGATGAGCAAGAACAACTTCCGCTCCTAAACGAGTGAATAATCCGATAGCCCCCTGTGGAACAGAAAGTGGCTTACCATAAGATGGTGAATAGGCCCATGTCATAGCAATTTTTTTTCCTTTAAGATTTTCGATGCCACCCATTTCATTGATGATATGCAACGTATCTGACATGATTTGTGTTGGATGGTCGATATCACATTGAAGATTAACAATGGTTGGTCTTTGTTCAAGAACGCCTTCTTCATATCCTTCGTTTACAAAATCTGCAAAATCTTTCTGATATGTATGACCTTTACCGATATACATATCATCACGAATACCAATAACGTCGGCCATGAAAGAAATCATATTGGCTGTTTCCTTAACGGTTTCACCATGAGCTTGTTGAGATTTAGCCTCATCAAGATCCTGAACTTCAAGACCAAGAAGATTACAGGCTGATGCAAATGAGAAACGAGTACGTGTAGAATTATCACGGAATAATGAAATTCCTAAACCTGAATCAAAAATCTTTGTACTTTTATTGTTTTCTCTCAGTTTTCTAAGTGCTTCTGCGACATCAAAGATCGCTTTTATTTCATCATCTGTCTTATCCCATGTAAAAAAGAAATCGTTGTGAAATAAATCCTTGTATTCGAGCTTTTCAAGCTCCAGTAAATTATCTTTGAAATCCATTGTGTTCTCTCCCTTAATATAAATATATAATTTTTTTTGAAACCTTTCGGCATCAATAAAACAAAGCTTAAAATGTGATAACTAATTATTGTTATAAGATAATTAGTTATCACATAACAATAATATACTCTCATTACTCAACGAAGTCAAGTAAATTTCACAAACTTTTTTCATGATTAAAGTATCATAATTAATCGGTTGTTATTATGCTCTCTCCATTAATAATGGGATGTGCTTCACAAATAACTTTATACAATATCTTCCGGAACATCGATATCTCTGAGTTCACTTATATCCATATCAAAATACTCAACCTCATCTAGATGGTTTTTCACAACTGCCTTACCGCCAGAATCTCCTTTTAATGCAAACAGTTCAGGATAATAACGCTGATCAAAACTAACTGGACTGCCTAATACATCTTTAGCTGAAGCACATAAAAATCCATTTGATGTTGAACTTGCGGACAACAAAAAATCTGATAATGTTTCAGTCTTTAACCATGGCTGATCAGCTGTCAAAAAGACAGCTGCTTCATGCTTCATAAAATCATCTTTCAACGAAAAAGCCAATCCAATTTTTATTGAATTGGCTTGACCTTCTTCTGGATTTGCATTAAATATTGGTATCAAGCCCAATTGATCGGCCTGGTGAAGAATTTCTTCATAGGCCGAAACAACGATGCCGATTCCCGCCTCAGGATGATTTTTGAAGAAAGCACTGACATTATTCAAAACAGAACAATACATCGGCCGCCCATTCACTTGAGCAAAAAGCTTATTTGTACCAAAACGCTTGCTCAAACCTGATGCCATGATAATCACTCTTAAGAATCTCACGCCCTTATCTCCTTCATTTTCATTTTTTATATAACCCTTGAAGTATTAGTCCATACTACTGTGCATCTACCGGTTCTCCGCATGGTATATCTTCTTTATTAACTTCTGGCTTGTCTTTAGGCAAAACTATATTAAGGAATACTGCAACTACAGCTGCTACCGCAACTCCTGAACCTTCAAACAGCATCTTTATCATTGGATTGAAGTATTGTGCTGCCGTCGGAACAAGTGCGAATCCTACTCCTAAACCAAGAGCTGCTGCAAGAATTGTGGCATTTCTTCCCTTTAGCGGCTGTTCTGTAACCTGATTTACTCCGCTTACGATCAACATGGTGAACATTACAACCGCTGCACCTCCTAAAACACTGCTTGGCATTAACGCTATAACTGATCCGATCTTCGGGAACAGCCCGCAGATTATAAGGAATACGGCTCCGGTGGCAACAGTGAATCTGTTTACAACCTTAGTCATCGTTATTATTCCTACATTCTGTCCGTATGATGTGCTTGGCAGAACATTGAAGAATGCAGCAAAGATTGAAGCTACACCATCTGCTACCACAGATCCGGAAATTTCCTTTTCTGTGGCAGCTCTGCCGATGCCTCCGGCAGTTATACCGCAAACATTACCAACCGTTTCGATTGTAGAAACAATATAGATTACGCAGATCGCCAATATCGCATCCGGGTGGAATTCAAAGCCGAACTGTATAGGCATCGGGAATGCTACCCAGTTTGCTGCAGCGATAGAATCAAAGCTTATTTTTCCGAGCGGTATCGCAACTATATAACCAATAATAAGCCCTATGAGTATTGATGATTTGCCTGTAATTCCCTTAGTAAAATACTGTACCCCTATTATGGTTACCAGCACTATGGTCCCAAGCAAAATGTTCTGCCAAGATCCAAAGTCAGCCGCACCAGCACCGCCGGCAAAGTATTTCATTCCTGTTCCGACGAGTGATATACCGATAGTGATCAGAACAACTCCAGTGACGATCGGAGGGAAAAATTTTCTTATATATTTAAGAATGAATCCCAAAAATATCTGAAATACTCCCCCCACTAGTGCCGCCCCCAAAACGCCAGGTAATCCATATTTTTCTGCTATTGACAGACACACTGCAAGGAATCCAAAACTAGTACCCATAATGATCGGCAATCTCGCTCCGATAGGTCCTATTGGATAGGCCTGGATCAATGAAGCAATACCTGCAACAAACATGGCACACTGTATCAGAAATGCCGTCTGTTCCAATGGAAGATGCAAAGCACCTGATATAATGATGATCGGCGTTACATTGCCGACAAACATGGAAAGCACATGCTGCATCCCTAGAGGAATCGCTGTTCCCAGCGGCGGTTTCCCATCAAGCTCATAAATCAATTGTCTTTTATCTTTGTTTTCCTAGTCCATAATTTTTTCTCCTTAAAAAGTAGTTTTTTAGCTATTTATGAAATCCTGCAACCCACTGCTAATCGTGAGTTATTACGCGAATCTATATAAATTTTCTTCAGTATCACAATCCATATTACTCTGATGTCGGGGATCCTTAACCCGACTCAATTATGTCCATAACATTTCTCCCATCTGCTACTTTTTATAAGCAGTATGCCGAATCGGCAGTGAAAGTCTTTCTTCACCATCTATCCGTCGATAGGCATTTGCAATAGCTGGTGCGGCGGGAATACTGCTGATTTCTCCAACCCCCTTTGCACCATACGCCAAACCCTGATTGATCGCTTTTTCAACCAGCTTTACATGCATTTCCGGACGCTGTTTTGCCCGAAGAAGTCCCAATGTTCCATACTTGCTTTTAACATAACCGCTATCCATGATAAAGTCTTCTGTCACGGCATATCCCATTCCCATCAATATTCCGCCTTCCCCCTGACCTTCACAGGCCTGTGGATTGATGATCCGGCCGACATCATAAGCCGCTGTAAATTTGCTGATTTTAATATCATCGCCGATTTCCACAACGCCCGCCGCGTATCCATAGGCAACATGGCTGACCGGATGGGGTTTATCCGAACCCATGGGATCTGTCGGTCCAAAATATTCCGCATAGAATTCCTGGCCGTTGAGGTCCTCAAGGGTATGATCTTTCAGAGCCTCCATCAGTTTCAAACCGGCCTGACGGGTCGCCTCACCGGTAAACAATGTTTGACGGGATGCGGTGGTTGTTCCTGAATCTGGTGTCAGTAATGTATCCGGTGCTTCAACAAATACCTGATCGTATTTCAGACCGGTTGTTTCACAGAGGATCTGCAGCACAACCGTTCCAATTCCCTGACCGATGCATGCGGCTGATGTCCGTGTATGAACAATGCCATCGATTACAGCCAGCCGCATTCGTCCGATATCCGGCAAACCGACACCAATCCCGCTGTTCTTCATGCAAACAGCCAAGCCAGTCCGTGAATTGCTGTAGTAAGCATCCTTCACAGCCTCCAGACACTCGATCATTGCGGTTTCTTCGCCAGCAATCTGGCCGTTTGGCAGCGATTCTCCGGGACGAATCGCATTTTTATAACGGAATTCCCAGGGATCCATCCCCGCCATTTCGGCCAGCAGATCGATGTTCACTTCCTGGGCAAACGCACTCTGGGTTACCCCAAATCCGCGAAAAGCACCACCTGGAACATTATTGGTATAGACACAAGTCCCTTTAACTGAGAAATTGTCATAATGATAGGGTCCGCCAGAGTGAGTGCATGCCCGCTGCAAAACCGGTCCGCCCAATGATGCATAAGCTCCGCTGTCAGATTGGATCTCCACCTTGCTGGCCGTGATGTTTCCTTCCTCATCACAGGCGGTTGTGATATCAATTTCCATAGCATGTCGTTTTACATGGCAATTAAGACTTTCCTGCCGGGAGAACTTCACCTTCACCGGTCTGCCTGTTTTCCATGCCATTAAAGCTGCATGATGCTGAACACTCATGTCTTCTTTTCCACCAAATCCGCCACCAACGAGCTTGCTCTGACTGCGTATGTTTTCAGCGGGCAGTTTCAACATCCGGGAAATCTCATGCTGTTCATCATAGATTCCCTGGGAACCGGTTAAAAGCAAATAGTGGTCGTCCCCTTCGGGAATCGCGATGGCGCATTCCGGTTCCATAAAAGCATGATCCGTCTGAGGTGAGGTATAATGTCGCGTTACCACATGTTTTGAATTTGCAATCGCTTCCTCCACATTCCCGCGATTGACTTCCTCCACATCAAGAATATTGCCTTTCTCATGAATTTTTGGGGCATCCGGTTTCAAAGCGTCTTCTGGTGATAAAACCGGTTTCAACTCTGTGTATTCCACTTCGATCAGACTCAAAACTTCATCAAGTGTTTCCTGATGATTGGTCGCTGCCAGAGCAATTGAATCGCCAATGTAGCGGGTGATGTCACCTTGTTTGATCAGGACATCCCAGTCAGGAATAATGTGGCCGGTTTTATTATAAGGTACGTCCTCTGCCAGCACGATTTCAACACAATCCGGGTGAGCCTTTGCCTTTGCAATATCAATTCTATCGACTCTTGCCCGGGGATACTTCGTCCGAAGTGCCTTGGCATAGATCATGTCATCAACCACAACATCATCTACATACTGACCGGTTCCAAGAACCTTTTCTTTTGCATCGACACGATGAACGCGTTGACCGATTCCGGCATTTTTATTTTTTTCAGGGATCGGCAGATTTTCTCTGAATATTTTAGCTGCAAGCAAGATCGCTTCCTCAATTTTGACATAACCGGTGCATCGGCAGATGTTCCCGTTGATTGCCACCTTTACCTCGTCGGATGTGGGATTCAGGTTTTCATCCAGCAGCGATTTAGCACTGATGACCATACCCGGAATACAGAAACCACATTGTACGGCTCCAGCTTCACCAAAAACGTACACATAAACATCCTTTTCACGCTGCGATAATCCTTCAATTGTTATCACCGACTTTCCCTCATATTTTGACAGCCTGCCAACACAACTTTTAGTTTTCTTGCCATCAATAATAACGGTGCAGGCACCGCAGGCACCTTCTCCACAACCATCTTTTGTGCCGGTCAGGTGTAATTCATTTCTGAGAAAATCGAGAAGCCGCATATCTTTTTCAGATTCATATATCTTTCCATTAATCTTAATCGAAATCATCTTTTTTCTCCTCATTCAGCATAAATGCCACGGTTTTCCATAACCAGTTTACCGTTTATAACAACTTGTTCACCATTCAGGAAAACGTCCTTTACACCGCCTTTTACTTTAAAGCCCTCATAAGGTGTGTAGTCGACGTTGTCTGCCTGTTCCTCTGCTCTAATGACCGATTCACCATTCTTCTGATACAAGACGATATCGGCATCACTGCCGACAGCCAACACGCCTTTTTGAGGATAAAGTTGATAGAGACGCGCTGGATTTTGACTCAACAATCGTGCCAACTGAACCGGCCCCAATCCTTCTGTTTCATCAAACAGAGTGAACATCAATGGAACGCGCTGTTGGACGCCCGGAATTCCGTTCGGAACTTTTGAAAAGTCTTCTCTTCCTAATGACTTCTGTCCATCAAAATTATAACCGCAGTGATCGGTCGCAATCGTCTGAATTTCTCCATTCGAAACGGCTTCACGCAAAGCGCTTTGATTTTCCAGGCTCCGGGCTGGAGGCGAAAATATAAATTTTGCGGACTCAAATCCCGGCAGGTGATAGCATGAATTATTCAGCAACAGATACTGTGGACAGGTCTCGGCAGTGATCTGTATGCCGGACTGTCTTGCCCGTCTGATTACGTCAAGCCCTTGACAGGAACTCAAATGAACCACATGGACAGGATAATCGACCATCTTTCCGATCGTTGCCAACCGATTAATGGCTTCCGCTTCAATCTCGGCTGTATGGCATAAAGGATGAGTAGCAGGTGACAGTTCACCCAATTTCCTGTATTTTTCTGTGAGCACATCGATGAGATAACCATTCTCACAATGAGCACCCATTAAACCGCCAACATCCTTTACCGCTTCCAGTGAGCGGTAAATGTCATCATCCGTTAAACGGCACGCGTAGGCCAGATATATTTTAAAGGAAGTAACCCCAAACTGTTTCATCGCTTTTATTTCGGCTTCCACATTTTTATCAAAATGGGTGATTTCCGTGTGGAAACGGTAATGACAGCTGGAAACGCCCTCAGCCTTCCCTAGCGATTCGCTGAAGCCTTCAATCAGTGAACCGGTTTCAGAGGGTGGCGTAAAATTAATCACAGTGGTAGTTCCCCCAAGAACAGCCGCTTTTGTGCCTGATTGAAAATCATCCGCAGTTGTTGCAATCGCATTGGTTATTGCAAAATGGGTATGGGCATCAATAAATCCCGGAAAAACATAACAGCCTGATGCATCCACAACCCGATCGCCTTCAGACGGTTCAATATGTGAGGCGATACGAATGATCTTTTTTCCTTCTATTGCAATATCTCCCTGTATGATCTCATCTGAAACAAGGTCACCATTTTTTATGATGATCATTTCAGATAGTATGGATGCTGATTTTTAAACGCAACCACAACTCCTTTGATTGGTTCCGGGAGGCTGCCGAGTACGGCCTGACTTTCAGTGTTTTCCCATCGCACTAACCATCGACCTTCCAGCTGACAGAATCCCTGATTTCGGCTGTTATGAAAATCAGTTTCATTTTCGAAGAAGGTTAATCGGTCGGTATAGGGTTGACAGGGTTCAATACAGCCACAAGAACAGTTGCCACATTCATTGCAGCTTCCATCAATATGGACAATCAGTTTTGTATCTGAAAACGCCACTATTTCATTGGCTCTGTTTGGACAGGTGCGCACACAGTGTTTGCATAAGGTTTTACAGAAAATACCCTCTCCACGCTGATTGGTGAAACTAGGAGATTTGTCGTATTTTGTACGCGCCGCTTCACTCTTGATATAATTTTTATCCTTCGTCACCTTGCTGACGATTTCCTGTATGTTCTTTATGTCGATTCTGCGTTCCGCTACCGTGGAAAGTCCTGTCAGTCTATCTGAAATAACTGCCATCTGATCCAGACCCGCACCTTTTAATAGAACGGCACAGAAGGTAATCGGCCAGATACCGCAGTTGAAGATTTTTTCGACATTGTTTTTGTCAATACCACCGCTGTAAGAAATCGGCATTTTTCCATCAAATGCTTTTGACATTTTTTCTGCAACAGCAATTGTCAACGGATACAGCGATTTTCCGGACATATACATCTGATCCCCCGGTAATTCGTTCTGATTGATTTTCACAGGTAATGTGTTGGACAGCTTGACACCTAAATTAAAATCAAGTGCTTTTGCTTTTTCCTGAAGACGTGTCAGCATCGATACCGCCTGATCAAACTGAAGGTCAATCTTGAACTGTTCATCATCCACCTCGATGTAGTCATAACCCATTTCATCCAACGTTTTTCGTACGTCGTCATAACCTAACAACGTAGGATTGCATTTTATACAAGTGTCAAGTTTCTTTTCTTCTATTAAATAACCGGCAATCACTTCAATTTCATCGGCAGGGCATCCGTGCATCGTTGAAAGGGTTACCGAATGGGATACTTTGCTGGATATTTGACCTAAATAAGTGTCATCAATATGTTGGAATTTTGACAGATTGTTTAAAGACCACTCTTCGCATTCTTTCCATATGGGCGTGTTCTCTGCATTTTTTAAACCTTCTATAAAAGCATCTACCATTTTTGATTTAATTCCTTCAAGATTGTATCCCACACTCATATCGAAAACAAACGCATCCGGATCACCTAATTTAAATTCTTTGCTGATTAATTTTAAAACATACCAGGCTTTGATGTATTCTTCCATAGCCTTTTCGGGAGAAAATTCGGAAGACCATTCCACATTGTAGGTTTCGTCTCTGGAATTAATGCAGGGACGTGGTATTTTCAGATCTTGTCCGTATACTTGTTGAATCGTTTTCAATTCAATGAAACGCCCCCCAGCAGCATAGCAGGCAACGATGTTCTGAGCCAGCTGAGTATGCGGACCTGCCGCAGGTCCGATGGGGTTTTCAATCTGATCTCCCATCAATGGAAGGTGGTGGTTTGTTGTACAGTTAACTACTTTAGAAACATTGAAAATTGTATGATGTCGTTTATATTCTTCCAAAATGTGGTTCATCAATCTGCCAAAAGGCATTGCATTCATTACATCACCCATGATTTATTTCTCCTATTCTTATCCATTCAGTCTTCTCCAAAGTGAATCGGCCTCTGCTCTGACTTCAGCTAAAAGGTCTTTTTTGTTCACTCCCTGAAAATCTCTGTCCTTCATTCTGACAATACCATCTGAGATCGTTGTGATAACATCAGAGCCATTAACCCCAAATAAAAGATGTGCGTTAATATTTGATTCATTCATCGTCGTCGGTGCATCGTAATCAATGACGATCACATCTGCAACAGCTCCGGTCTTTAAAATACCCAATGTCTGGCTGAAAAGACGTTCAGCAATCATACGATTATTGTTAAACAGCATATCCGGAACTTCGATCCACCCGACACCGGGATTCTGGGTACGGTGCTTAACCAAACAATTTGCGGCTTTATACGATTCAAACATATCGCTTGTATAGCCATCTGTGCCAAGTCCTAATAAAACGCCTTCATTATAAAGTTTTAATATATTAGGTGCCCCTACGGCATTTCCCATATTGCTTTCCGGATTATGCACGACCATCGTATCCGTTTCTGCCAGACGTTTCACTTCTTCATCATTAACATAGATGCAATGGCCTGCAAGCGTTTGTTTACCTAATATGCCCTTTTGATACAATCTTTCCACCGGACGAACCCCATATTTTTTCAGGCTGTCTTCTAAATCAACGATGCCTTCAGCGACATGAATATGGTAGCCTAAATTTTCAATATTTTCATTTACAATATAATCAAGTGTTTCAGCGCTTAATGTAAAGGATGCATGAAGTCCCATCATTGCGGCCAGATGGTCCGGATCTTTTTTTGCTTCCTGTGCAAAACGCAGATTTTCAGCTACCGCTTTTTCCATTTCTTCCCGGCCGTTTCTGTCACTGACTTCATAACATAAACATGAGCGTACGCCAAACCGTTTGGCTTCCTGTGCAATAACTGAAAGACTTCCGTCTATTTCACCATAACTTGCATGGTGATCAAAAAGCGTTGTAACGCCATATTGAATACAGGACAGGTATGTTGCCATCGCCGAAGCTTTCGTATCCGGATTCATTAAGCTTTTATCAATTCGAAACCATTGGCCTTCGAGTACATCCAAAAAATCTTTTGGGGCAAAATCAGTTAGGCTTAGTCCTCTGGCCAGTGCTGAGTAAATATGATGATGCACATTGATCAGACCCGGATGAATTACCCCGCCATGAGCGTCAACATAGTCTGCTTCCGGATATTTTTTACGAAGCATCTCAAAATTACCGACTTCGACAATCTTTGAATCTTCCATGACAACCGCACCGTGTTCGATCATCGGACGTTGTGCATCTCGTGTAAAAACTGTTCCTTCTCCAAGCAGTATCATGTTTTTTTCCTTTCAACTAAAAATCAAAAACACATCGGCGTTATTATAAAAAATCATCTCCCGAAGTCTTTTCAGTAGGTGTTTAGAAGGAAGTTCGTGAATCCCGAACTTCCATGGTCCTAATTATTTATTTAGATCTGCGATACATTCGATTTCAACCTTACCGTCTTTTGGCAAGGCTTTTACAGCAACACATGAACGGGCAGGATTTTCGCCTTGGAAGAACTTCCCATAAACTTCATTAACCGTTCCAAAATCACCCATATCGGTTAGAAAAATAGTAGTTTTAATGACGCTTTTGTAATCAATTCCTACTTCTGCCAATATTTCAGACATGTTTTTTAATGAGCAACGCGCCTGGTCAGCAACGCCTTCCGGTATTTCTCCTGTTTCCATGTTAATTCCCAACTGACCGGATACATAAAGTGTT
>JGI24143J45723_1000156_pt1 | contig 36092 bp, 34 predicted proteins | sample BarGraIncu00432A_FD_45723 | JGI IMG/M metagenome (IMG submission 45723) | reverse complement strand
AGCGACTTCATCCCTATTGCACTCACCAGTCAGTACAACAATAAACTCATCACCGCCACTATGGGCCACAAAAACATTTGCACCGACTGCACTGATAATATGCTGACCAGCTGTAATAATGACACTGTCACCAAATGAATGACCGAAATTGTCATTTACTAATTTAAGATCGTCCATATCAATGAATAGTATGGCACCTATTCCTTCACCCTCTAGATCATCTTTCATTTGCTTTTCAAGATGCAATGTTAAGCTTGCCCGATTAGGCAGGCCTGTTAATGTATCGTAAAATGCCATGTGAGCAATCTTGTTCTGAGCATTTGTACGTTCCACGGCAACAGTCGCCAGATCACAAAACTGACGCAAAACTTCTACGTCTTCTGTGCTGATGGGGTGTACCACATCATTCCAACAGGCACAAAGCATTCCTTTCACTTGCCCCTCTTGTTTCAACGGAAGCATAATAATACTCGTGATGTTATCCAGCCTCTCATCATGTACACGCTGGGAATAGCATCGATAATCATCCACGGAAAAAATCTCGCCCGTCATATAAACATATCCTTGCATGCCACTCTCAGCGACACGGGGTTCCCTGCTCCAAGATTCGTGGACCCCCGCCCCAATCCAGTAATGAATGAAAAACGTCTTCCCGCTATCATCATACAAGCCGATATAGCCATTTGGCGCCTTAACTAATTGAAGGGCATCACGCAGAATGGACTCCATGAGTCCTTCAAATTCGTCCACAGGCCGCGTCAGAAGGCTTGTAGCGGCACGGTATTGTCTTTCTCGTAGTAGAAGATTCTCTTCGATTTGCTGTCTAACCTGGTTTTCATTTGTCAGGCGTTCATTTATATCCTCCAGTGTTTCATTCATTGCTACCATTTCTTCATTCATGGCTATCAGTTCTTGGTTAGCAGCACCCAGTTCCCCTGTACGTTCTTCAATCAGTTCTTCCAAGCCCTCGCGATGTTGTTGAAGTTCAGACACCATTTTGTTAAAATTTCTGGCCAATATGCCAATTTCATTGGCATCGTTAATGTCAAGGCGTACTGTCAAATCGCCGTATTTAATTTGATCGGTAGCATGTACAATATCTATTAATGGATTGGTGATTCGTCTACAGAACCAAAAAGTCAGAAAAGCTGACAACACGAGGACAAAAAATCCTACAATAATATTCTTGATGGTCACATCATACAGAAAAGCCAGTGCTGCACTTTTTTTCTGCACTACAATTAAACTCCAAGGATCTGATTTTCCTGGTAGCCAAATAGTCCTATACGCACAAATATTTTTATCTCCATTAAGATCTGTAAATTCCCCTACCCCTGTCTCACCTGACATGACCTTCGCAACAATGGCTTGCATGGAGGGTGCCACTGGAAACTCTTCTTCAACAATTATTTCGTTATTTTTTTCATCTCTTACACTTTTACCATTAGCATCTTTTACTAACACACTCTTTTTCATGGTTTTGTAATTATAAAGCTCAGTAACCTGTTCTCGAACGGGATGAGCAACCACCCCACCATCCCCATCTAAAAGATATGCGTAACTACCTGCCCCTGAGTTGTAACCATCTACCATGTCCTGTAATTTTTTCACTTCGATATCAACCATCAAAATACTCACTAACTTGTTATCGTTATATACACCTTCAATGATGGTCGTAATAGGCGAATCAGAATTGATGGAATAATAGGTTTTGGAAATAAAAGAATTGTGCTCCGCCATAAATTTCTTAAACCACCAACGTTCGGCGCGATTGGCTAACTGTCCGCTTGATCGCGCTATTTGATCGCCATTAAGTTTATGTACTGCCAATACTTGAAAAAAAGGATAGCGGATCGCAGCATCAACCAATAATTGCCCTTGTCTTGGAGCATCACCAGTTGCCATCTCAGACGACTGGGCCATAAGTCTAGTAATGTTATAAGAATTCTGCATAAACTGAGCGATATTAGACCCTAAACTTTCCGCCATGACTGAATTATTGTGTTGCATCTTTTCTTCATAATCTGTTGCAACTAGATAATAACTAATCATTAGAACGGTTGTAAGAGTGACCACGATCAGAGAGCAGATCATCATCGTCAATTGATGGCGTATTGAACCAAACATAAACTGTCCTCTTTTCGTTTTATGTTGTTTAGTGTCTAAACTCATAGGACACATTATATCTATCAATATAACATAATTGGATTATATTTCATATATCTATGACACTAATTATAAGTATTTATTAATTGTAACTATTCAGGTTTTTTTCCGTTTTTCATGTTATAATAACAGACAAAAATAAAGTTTCTTAGGGAATAAAAGTTCAATACTGTCCACCATATATCATAAAAAGGAATGAGGGTTATATAGGATGAAACTAATATCATGGAATGTCAACGGATTAAGGGCGTGCCTCACTAAGGGCTTTGAACCCTTCTTTAACCTTACGGATGCAGATATATTTTGTGTCCAAGAAACAAAAATGCAACCTGACCAAGCAGAGCTCAATCTTACTGGTTATGATAAATACTGGAACAGCGCCATTAAAAAAGGTTACTCCGGAACGGCTGTTTTCACCCGTATAAAACCAATAGCCGTCAACTATGGCATGAATATGGAAGAACATGACCAAGAAGGACGTATCATTACACTAGAGTTTGAGAAATTTTTTCTGGTCAATGTATACACACCGAACTCCAAACGCGAGCTTTTGCGCCTAGATTATCGTATGAAGTGGGAAGACGACTTCAGAGCCTATCTCATACAGCTTGATAATAACAAACCTGTGATACTTTGTGGTGACATTAACGTTGCACACGAAGAAATTGATATTAAAAATCCTAAAACCAACCACCGAAGTGCCGGTTTTACAGATGAAGAACGTGGTAAACTAACTGCCCTTATACAATCTGGTTTTACCGACACCTTCCGCTACTTATATCCTGATAAAAAGGATGCTTATACATGGTGGTCTTATATGATGAATGCTAGAGCACGCAATATTGGTTGGCGTATTGATTACTTTCTGCTATCAAATAGGCTAAAGGAATGTGTTATCGATGCCCTTATTTACTCTGAAACTTTAGGGAGTGATCATTGTCCAATTGGGCTAGAAATATCTCTATAGTCTCTTAATTCATCGAAATTGTAAGTATCTAAGAGGTAATCTTGTTTAATACCAATGTATTGTCAGTATATTATATATACTCCCTTTATTCAGATTTGTGAATGTTTTCGCGAAGGAGTATAATACCGTTATAAGCAGGAATACAGGCGCTGTATGAACTATTTGCGCCAAGTCTTAGTTGCCTTACTCGGAATCTCAATTTCACTTTCCGATTCCGAAATAAATAATAAAAGAGATGATAATATGGCATTTAAAATCGGCACAATGGCTTTTGTTTTTGTTGCAGCATCCCTGTGTACGTTAGAGTTAGTTCACCTAACTGGTCTTATCTAAAAACACTATCATAAAATAAATACTATACTTATATAGAGAAAAAAACACCACCCGTTATATTCGGATGGTGTTTTTTTCTTATATTTTTTTGTCATTGTTGCTCCTTTGATTTTCCACCTTTTTCAAAAATATTAATAAGCTTTTGTGAGCAAAATAATTAGGCCTTCATCAGAAAAAACGACCTAACGAATAGTCTGCTTTATGATTGTGAAATAAATTAAGGAGTGATACTATGGCTTTTAAAATTGGTGGAATGGCTTTTCTCTGCGTCGCTGCATGCCTACTTATATTGCAATTGATTCACTTAAGTGGCCTTATTTAGATTATGTTACAACCATTTTTATATTGGATATGAAGCTTTATTATTGTTTTTTGAGAAAATTNCATCATTTTATTGGATTAAATATGATCTCAATGTATGTTTTTCAAAAAGAAACACAATCTATCTATTANCATGATTTATTATTCATAATAACTGGAGGTCGATTGTTATGAAAAAAATGCGCCACGTAAACTGGATTTGTTCTTTTATTGGAATATTATTAACAATTGTTTTATTTCTCGGCGGATGCGCTAACATGAATCCTTTGAGTCCTCAAACCACCCCTACGACTCCCGCCAAACCAGTCACTGAGGTAACAGATGTTACAGTCTCTTATAATTATAATGATACTGATAAAGTACAACTATCGGACAACAACATCGTACTTAACGTAGGGCAAAAGCTCATTCTCCAACCAGCACCAGGTCTCACGAAAAATACTCGTTTTGTATCCTCAGGTGATAATTTCATTGGCAATGTCATGAAACAGGATACTATGACGAACGACAGCACTAAAGCAATATTTACTGCCATAAAACCAGGCAAAGGAATTCTGCAGGTGATTCCCAATACGAATGATACCTCTAGAGCTGTTGACCTCTCAATAACAATTCAGTAACAGGAGAAGCCCTCACTCAAATATATCCTGGAAGACAGCGAAATCCCTGTCAATTTCCTTAGAGAAACTTGACAGGGATTTTGCTGAGAAAAAATTGTAATGCACGAAAGCTATATTGTTTTATTCACAGGGAAATGTAAGGCCCCAATCTGCACGAGCTTTATCCATTAACCTCAATACATCAATCGTATTTTGATGTGTCATAATATCACTTTCGATCTTGTTAGCTTTCAAACATCTTTCCGTCTCTCTTATTTGATATTCAAAACCATTAATAAGAAAAGGTGAATTTACTGTATACTTAGTACCATCGTTTAATATAACCTCGAACTTTTGCATTGCACTAAAGTCTGGCAATACAATCTGCCCCTTAGTACCAAAAATAACAGCTTGCTGATCCATAATCGTACCAATCGTTGTAATTAAATGAGCGGTTATACCATTACCATACTCAAGCATAATACTGTTAAAATTGTCTGTGCTGTATTCACCAATAATTGCACTTGAATATATATTCTTAGGATTGTAGCCCAAAATCATAGCAGCAACACCTATAGCATAAACCCCAATATCTAACAGGGCTCCACCCGCAAGAGCTGGATCAAATTTTCTGATAAGCCTTGCACCAGTTGGAGCAAAGCCAAATTGGGCTCTAAAATGTGTGACCTCACCAATTACATTCTTATCCATTGTTTCTTTAAGTAGCTGATAAGCAGGCAAGAATTTTGTCCAAAAAGCTTCCATAATGAACAGCTTTTTCTTCCTAGCAAGCTGTATCAGTTGTGTAGCTTGTGCAACATTGGTCGTAAATGATTTCTCGCATAAAACATTCTTACCGTTTTCCAGACATAGTTTTGCATTTTCATAATGGAAAGCATGAGGAGTGGCAATATATATAACATCAACATTGGGATCATTTACAAGTTCAGAATAACTACAGTATGCTTTTGCGATATCATAATCATGAGCAAACTGATTTGCAGTTTCTGAATTACGTGAGGCAACCCCTACAACATCTCCGCAGTCAGATAGCTGTGAAATTGTTGATGCAAATTTCTTGGCGATTGTACCTGTTGAAAGAATACCCCAATTTATCTTTTTCACATGAAATCCACCTTTCATTACTCAGACATTCGGCGCTTTAAATGCCGTAATAATTTGCTTATCGGCAATGTTATGTAATTCTATCTGATGAAAACCTGCAATTTTCAGCCATTCAGTATATTGCTTTAGTGTCCAAGTTCCTCCGGTCTTGGTATTTGCCAGCATATTCACGGCAAATAGATCTGCTCTTGGACTTGTGCCTCGAACAAAATCTAAAATGCCAATTCTACCGCTGGGACCCAAAGAATCATGGACTCTTCTAAACAAAAGTAGGTTCTCTTCTTCCCCATAAATATGGCAGATATTGCCCAAAAAGGCCAGGTCAAACTGGCCGGGAGAAATAGCCTCCGTAAAATCCCCTGAAACAAATTTGATCTTTTCTTCAGGTAATATGTTAGTTTCCATCAATGCACAAATCTCTGGTATATCTTGAACTGTAACGTTAGCCCCAGCCATTGCAAAAAACCTAGCATAATTCAAAGGGCCCCCGCCTAAATCTAGGACACTAGACCCCGACGGCAAATTATCTAAGCATATCTTTGTTATTTGTTCGGCAACTCCCTGTGCGCTCTTCTTCATGGCAGCCATGAAGCCTGCCCGATCCTGACGACCGCGGACACACTGACCAGGTTGTCCAGTCTTTAATATCTCAGGAAGGTTCGTCCACGCCTTAATAACATTAAAAGTGTGAATCAATGAATATCCAATGTAATTTTCGCTGTTCTCATTGAAAAATAATTCAATGGCATCAGATGTCACCTGTAGAATATCCTTATCTTTGGAAATATACCCAAGAGAAATAAGTGCTTCCATTACCGTCCAAATTGCCCGCCGATCCATGGAAAAATCATTCACTAGATCATTTAACGTAGTAGGTCTTTCTCGTAGTATATCGAAAATTCCGGCCTTCAATGCTGCCCCTACCACCAATAATTCTTGAGGTGCCACATTGTCTTTCGATTTTAACATATCCTTTCCCCCTTTCCCTGATTCATCTAAGTTAGTATCTGTCATTGCTACCGTATTTATTTATACTTATAATATTTACCATTAATATGAATTTTCCTGCAGTGTGAGTTTATCTTTTACGAATTGCCACTTTGCTGGTATGACTATTGTAGACCGATTAAGCGTTAATAAGCCGCTGAATTGCGGCTTATTAACGCTTAATCTATTAGCTTTTATTATTCCTCAGTCCCTAGCCTTCAAACATGTCTTACTCTATCTAATAAAGTTCGTCATAACCTTCTCTTCTCTGTCAGGTTCCTTAACCTCTCCTTTGCCAAACTCAACTAATTTCATAAGCCATGCCATATTTTTACCAAGTACTCTCATAATCTGCTTACCCTCTTCGTCTTGCTGAGCCTCACCTGGTGTTAATCCGTATATTACATTCCAATAGTTTGAAGTCGGTATTAGCATTTCAGAATAATTAATATAATTGTTTAATTGATCAAAGGCATTAACGCCACCAGAACGTCTGACTGCAACAACTGTTGCTCCCACCTTATGACGCAAGATTGATTTATTAACGGATGTAACGAAAAAAGCTCGATCTAGAAAAGCCTTCATGGTTCCACCAATAGCAGCATAATGAACTGGAGATCCTAAGATGATACCGTCAGCCTCCTTCATCTTTTGAATCCACTCATTCACTTCAGTGCCGGGCAGTACACACTTCTCATTTTGATTCTTTACACATCCGCCACACGCAATGCACCCTCGTATAATCTTATTTCCAACATGGACAATCTCAACTTCAATACCTTCTGATTGTAGCACTTCAGCCACCATCTTTATGCCTTGGTATGTATTTCCTTCTATATTGGGACTCCCATTAAAAGCTACGACTTTCATATTATTTAACCCCTTTCCTCTTTTAAAAAATGTATCCATCTTCCTTTCAGTATATAGCAAAATAAAAAGCCCAACAAGTACCACTCTTCTGTAATATGCCCTGTACTGTATATTCCATTGTTCTTTGGCAAGACTATATTATGACCAATTAAAGGAGGTTGTATTATGTCAACAGTAGATCATTTAATAAAAGAAAAATTTGTGCCATTCCGACACAAGATCATTGAGACTTTACGAACAAAACACCCACATATATTACCTATATTGGAGAAGTTTATTGGCGATAAGAAGAATAGAATTGGCCTTCAAGTTACCGATAATGGAAAAACTATCGGTGAGTTTACTTTTCGCCTAAGTGGGATTGACATTGAAGAAACTGAATTGGGAAACTTATCTCCCGAATTTCATCATCCCTTCTTGGGGGTTATTAAGCCCTACGTTGTTATGGAAAAAAGCACATTAGAAAACATTATACAAGACGACGGCTTTTGTAGTGAGCCTTTAGCCACTTTCGGCAAGCACTTGCCTGATATCACTTTTAAATTTAAAAGGTAAATAAAATTAATTCACCTCAGAGGTGCAGAGAAAGCAAAGTCTAAACCCATGTTAAACACAAAGGCCGCAAAGAAGCACAAAGGGCACAAAGATTTCAACATCTTCTTTGTATCCTTTGTGTCCGCCTAGCGGCTTTGTATCTTTGTATTAAAACAGGATACCTCCTCTTTTTACAAGAAAGCGGTACTGCCCTTCACAATATCTATTTAGGCGGGAGGAATAAATTTGATTGATATATCCACAATCTCAGACTGAGTCCCTACGCGAATGGGTGGTCCCCATGTACCGTATCCCGAGGATACAATGACTTGATAGGCCCCTTTCCTCAAATATCCCCAATCAATCTCGAAAAATCTCTGGGTAAGCAAGTTAATTGGGAATATTTGCCCATGATGGGTATGACCTGATAATTGAAGATCTACCCCCTGTGACAAACCTTCTTCCAGTGCCACTGGTTGGTGGTCCATTAATATGATGGGGAACTCTAGATTACAGCCTTGCAAAACTTTCGAAAGCTCTTGCCGGGGGGTTCCGACTAGTTTTTCTCGGAACAAATCGTCCCTGCCGGCTATATATACATCATTATCCAGTTTAATGTACTGATCGCGAAGTATACGAATTCCCCCTTGTCTTAGGTATGTTAGGGACTTTTCCGAATGGCCATAGATATATTCATGACTGCCGAGTATCCCATAAACGCCGAAGCGCGACTCAATTCCACGTAAAATTTCAGGCATTCCGTTTTCTACAAATGCTCCTATATTCTCATCAAGAATATCCCCTGGCATTAAAACCAAATCGGGCTTTAATTCATTAATGAGTTCAACTGCCTGTATTAATCGCTTTCTACCCACTAAAAGTCCTAAATGAAGATCCGAGATAAAGACGACATGTAGATCAGTGCATCCACCAGCCTTTTTATTAATTACGATATCATAATGGTGGATTTTGGGAGTGCAAGCCTTACGAGCACCATAAACCACAATAATGATGGTGGCAGCCAGTATAGAAAAGCCAACACCTATTGAATTTGAATTGGTCCCATGGGGCAAAAAATCCCTAAGGGGACTGACCATTGCTAGTACATCATAAGTAAACCAAAATAGACCTAAGTAAAATGCTAATCCTAACCAATATGCACCACTCCAGATCATCTTATCACTTAAATCTCCAGGGAAGTAGACAGCGCCAAGCCTACCGAAAAAATAACATGATGCCAAAATTGAGAAGATAATCCAATAGTAGCTGATTAGCCCAGGAGCCAAAACGGATACAATTGATTGACATATTCGCAGGCCGATATAGTAATTACCCGCCCCATATAGAATGATAAATCCTGCCATAGTCAATATGAACTTTGTTCGCATTTTACTCTCCTTGTGTATAAAATCATTTATTGGTACCTAAGAAAAATTTGATACTAACCATGCCAGTGGCAGTGAACTATTATTTTCTTGATTATGTGAAACTCCTGCACATCGTCTTTATGACTTAGTGTAACAAAATNTGTACACCATTATCCATTAAACGTAAAAAAGACTCGGCTTGCGCCGAGTCTTAGTTTGCTTTACGCAAATATTCATAGATCTTTTGATCGCCTATGTACAGTTGCTCCACTGCTCCATAGCCATCCTTCACTCGTACTGTGACTAATGCCTGTGTGCCTNCATTTNTTCTATAGGCCCCCTCAGCCATAGGCGCTAGATCTTCTTCCATATAAAAGCGCTTAAAGGGTAACACAAAATGTACGACATCATTCTGGATGTATGATACTTTNATTCTTACATAGGAATGTCCCTCTGGAGGTGCATCANTAATTCCACTAATGAAGGCATAACCCTTTTGATCTTCAGCAATCATGGCATAAGCTGTTTGACCAGAATTCAGCTGTGCATTACCTAGAATAGGTCCTGTCATTTCTTTGAACCGCAGATCTACATATCGCCCTCTTAATGCATCATTAGGATCAAAGGGAGCTGTTACCCATGTATATAGTTTGCCTGTTTGTAAAATATCTTCCCAGTGCCAAATCATATATAAGGGTACAGCCAATTGAATGATGGCAAGCACTATAAAGATCTTAAATAAATGTCGATTTCTTTTCATTTTGTCACCTCTTTTTTACGGCGCACCATGACCCAGTTAGCAGCCAGAAAACAACAACCCAGTATGACAAATACGACACCACGTGCAACAAAGCTAAAATTAATATCAAAAAAGCGCATTATAATCAGGGTTGCTACCAATAGCATACCCCTATTAAGAGTTCCAAGGCTCCCTTCTTGCGCCCCCTTACGAATGATGGTTACGCCCCAGAAAAGCATATAGGCATTAAGAAGTACTGTAGCATTCATTCCACTAGTATCTAAATACATTAGAAAAAAGCCAACCCCAACCACCACTGGAGTTGCACTCCATAAGTAATTTTTATAATTATTTTTATTGATCACCCTAGAGCCTAACATAACTGTTAATGCTAATAGTATCAACGCCAAGAGATATTCTGACCTTACAATGGCGTAAAATCCCCGGCCTATAGACTGCCATAGATCTCTAAAGGTTAGCAAAAATGATATACCCACGCATCCCGTAAGTCCGATAGTTTTAAAAGGCTTTTGCCAAGCCTTAATAGAACTATTAAAGCATATGATACCAACAAAATATGTAAGAGCGAATAGCGTTGCATACATCAGCATGTATAGATGGTGTAAATTTGCTTTAAATGCCGATCCAAAAGAAATATAAACACACAAGATAAGTACCCATGAAATAATCACTGTCGTATTAGCACTAGGATTTCTTTTTAATAATTTCCAATAATAAGGGCCAACTAAAGCCAAGAGAACCCATATAAGTTGTTTGCCCATACCACCAAAATCCCCACTCATTACCCACGCGGTGATTCCTACTAAGTACAGTACAGTGGGAGCTGTAACGCCCATTAAATATACTAAGGGAATGGACAATAACATCCAAGTAAGCAAAAAACTACTAAAATCATCGGCAAGATGGTAGGTTTGCCCAATTAATGCAATAGAGGCTCCTATAGTAAGCATTAGAAAAGTAGATGAACTTTCGGCCCAAACTATATTATCCCTCTTAGACCAAATAGTAAAGGCCACCAACATTTGTGCTATTACAAGCATACCTACTGTAATGAGCACTCGGGTTATCCTACTCAGTTGATCCCAGTTATGAGCAAGAATCAGAATAATCCCCAATCCCACCAACATGGCGCCAATAATACCAAATAGTGTGAATATTGTTCTACCGCCATGTTTGTTATCGACTGCTCCATAATATTTTCTGATTAATGCTACACTCGCTGTCGGAATAATTTCTTTCTCTACCAATTCTGGTAATTGTTCATACAGCCATTCCACAGCTTTCTTATTCACAGTTTCATCTCCATATNATCAGAATTTTTAACTACCACATAATTCGACTCCCTTGCCGGGAAGTCCTCCAAAAACTAACGCGTCCTTAAAATACAAAGAGTAAACCCGTGTTAAACACAAATGGGAAAACATTATAAACACAAAGACACGAAGAATATGAAGAACACGAAGGGGTTTATTATGTATGCTTAATTTAGTTTGCTTCATACTCCTTCGTGTACCGCGCCAGCGGCTTCAACTCTTCGCATCTTCGCGTTTAACGGAGTTTCTTCCTCTGTATTCTTTGTGTCTGCGTAGCGGCTTTGTATCTTTGTGCAAAAATAAGGTCTTATCTCGTAAAATTTATACTTTCTCATTCCGAAAAAAATTGCTACTCATCCAACTAAGATAACCTAGTCAAACAAGTAGCAACTTTTTAAAATTTTCATATGGTGTTGGTTTTAAAATTTGAAAGCTGCACCTACAGAAGTGCGATCACTATTGCTGCCTTGATCTGGCATAAAGGAGCGATAGTTCAAATTAAGGTCCAAATTACTAGTTAGGTTGTAGTTGGCCCCAACTTGTGCTTCTTTAAAATCGTTAGCACCAATAATGGAAGCGTAAGCATCTAAGGAAGGCGCTACTGGAGCACTGATTGCTGCTCCTACGTACAATTTTGAGCCACCATAATCTCTACTACCAACGATACCTGTAATATTATTGCCCAAACCAATCTGTCCATTAATGTCATTCTCGCTAAATCCAAGTGATAAATTGCTGGACAGTTTGTGTTGGATATATAAGTCGTGATCTTGTACACCAATAGCCGTCTGGCCTTGATTCAAATTATTAATAGGGGTTCCTGCAAACGCGGTAGTGGCACCAAGAGCAAGTATAGAAACTACAGTAAGTACGATCTTTTTCATAATAAATCCTCCTAAAAATTTTAATTAGTTTTATATTAGAACTATTCCCAGTTATCACTATGTATGATAGCCCTTCTGATAACCTATGATTGATTATAACATAGAACTGTGACAAAAGTATGACAATTTTACGTATTTATTGATAAAAACATCGTTTATTTTACATTTTTCGACTGTTATTTTTTTACATAAAGAAACAACAAATCATCCCTCACAAATAATGTAAGGGATGATTTGTCACAATAAAAATGATCGGAAGGAATACTTATTGATCTAATAGTGGCACAGTATTGGCCGCATGGGGCATAACTGTTATTGTATAATCTTTACGCCCTAACTTTTCCTCAGCGATCTTCATCGCTTCAGCAAGAGTAGTAACGGCAATCATACCCGCCTTCTCAATAAAAGCTTTATTTTGTAGCAAAGTCACAACAATATGAGGAATTTTCTTGGCTATTAGACCACATTTGAGAGCAACAAAACCAGGCACAGTAAAACCCTTACGTAGTGCCAATTCTCTGTCATGCAAGGATTCATAATTATACCACCCGCTAAAATCAGGCGGTTCCATAATATCTCGGCATTCCATTAATAAAATGACAACACCATCATCTTTCACAGCCATAAAGGCATTATCGATGGTCTTTGATCCCTGATATAAGTTAATATCCTTGGGAAATCCACCAGCAGATGCGATCACTAAATCTGCTTTTGCCGTAATCGGTACGCCAAAAATTTTCTCCACGTATCTGCAGCCTTCCCGCCAAGCGTCATACCAGTGTCCAGCAACAAATTTAGCAAATTTGCCTTCCGGAGTGAACACCGCATTCACAAGGAATGCAGGGTTAAGCATGTTTGCCATTTCAGTCATATCTTCATGCATGTTATTGCCATCCAGTTTGCCTGAAATACAATATGGACTAATTCCCTGTCCAACTTGGTCATGAAGACACAAACTATGATTTCCCTGAATACTGGAATATCCCGCTATCCCAGGCAATACAGCTTTACGTCCTCCACCAAAGCCAGCCATAAGGTGATATACAATGCCGCCCGTAAGAATAACTTTATCGGCATTCACTACATGCTTATTAAAATAGACGTCGACTCCCCGCGATGTGGTACCAACACATACAAAATCTTCTTTAGTAGGTGCATAACTCTGAACAATCACAATGCGATCCACTACTTCTTGCCCATATACTGCTACATTTTCTTCATGAGTATGATGACGGTGTGCACCTAAGGCTACTACGAGTGAGATATCGCCATCAGGTATACCTCCAGCATTGAGTTCATTCAATAATGTGGGCAGAAACAAATCATATCGTATCCACATTCGAGTTACGTCACTAGCAATAATAGCTATTTTATCACCTTTATTCACAACACCTTGTAGTGGCAGCGCTCCAATTGGATTATTCATTGCCACTTTCAAGGCCGCCGCTACATCAGTAATTGCCTCAACCTGTTTTCCCTCAACAACATTAATAATCTGTTCTGAGGGCAGTGAAATTTTCATTTCACCACTACCAAATCCTAATGAAAATTCTTCTAGCATTAAAAATCCCTCCCATGACTTAATATTTTTGCAACGATAAAATGACCATACACACAGTTGCTAATAAGCCAAGTCCGACTAAAAACATCAAACCACCCACATAACTGCCTGTAATACTAATAAAAAAGCCGATNAAAACCGGTGCAAAAGCTGACCCACCATTGGATATACCATTCATCATGCCAGCGCCCGCTCCAATTGCCTTGCCAGGTACGATTTGTTGCACCAAAGTCCAAGTGGCTGGCAATCCTATACCGATAGATCCAATACCGAATGAAATCAAGATAGCAGCTGTCGTATTATCAACGGCATTTGCTCCGAAGTAAATACCTGCTGCTGCACCGAGCATGGAAATGGCGCAAAAAGGTGCTCTACGCCCTACTTTATCAGACAAATAGCCAAAAAACAGCACGCTAAATGAGCCTAAAATATAGGGTAACGCTGACCACGCCCCCATAGCTGCCCAAGAGAAACCTCTGGCCACTTTAAGATAAGAGGGTAGCCAGGCCATTGTCCCCCAAAAAATAGATGCCAAACAAAAATAATAGCAAGTTAACAGCCAAAAGCGATAATTAAAAATAAAAACTTTCATGTTTTCCCAAAGGCTTACATTCCCCATCGTTGCTTCAGCTTCAGCTTCAATTTTCAATCCTGCTTCGATATGATCAAGTTCAGCCTTATTCACATATTTACTGTCTCGTGGTTTGTCAGTGGTCCAATACCACAATAAAATTAAAGGTATCATTCCTAAAGCAGTCAAGACAAAAAAAGTATCACGCCATCCCATTATTTGAATAATCCAAGTGAAAAACGGCATCGCTATCGCCGGGCCGACCATCAAGCCTACCAGCCATACGGCATTAGCCTTGCCTCGTTCTTGTGGCGGAAACCAGTTCTTTACAAATTTACTTTGCATCGGCCAGTGCATTCCTTCGCCAATACCCAAGATAAACCGTGCCACTAACATTGATGTAAAAGTAGCTGCAAGTCCACCCAAGAACAATGAGCCTGCCCACAATAGGATCGCGAGGCTCATGGCTTTACGCGGCCCAAGGAGATCTCCCAAAGGACTCAAGATTACATTTGATATGCCATAGGCAATCAAGAATACGGTCATTAACATTCCCATCTGTACTGGATCACCTTTAATACCCATGTCAGTGAGGAAGATGTTGTCTGCTAATAGCACAGAGACATTCACCCTATCTAAATAAGCTATTAATAGTGTAATGAGCAAAATACCTACCAATGCTACCCTTTGTTTTGTAGGTTTAGCCGATTGGGAATTGATAGCTGATGACCGTCCTATTGGTTCCATACGCTTCCTCCTTAATATACAGTTACAACATTACACGTGTTATAATATTAGAGTATTCAACTAACATTCCATAAACCCTGCAATAACATTGAAAAAATCTGCATTTTCCTCAAAAGAGCATAAATCCTTTGTGAAAAATACTACAAGACTCCTACAAAAATTTGTTTTAGAATTTTTGTAGGAGTCACCACAATACAGAAGTCTTTGATATTTTATTTCTTGATCATTACACTCCAATTTTTCAATAAATACTGTTCCGCCTCAGTACACCACAACCCCTTATTCCTGTTCGTTATTTCAGCAAGCTTTGTAAAGTGAGGATTTTCTTTACCTTTTTTCGCAAAATCAGCAATGGCCGTTAATTCCATATCGATATTGGTATATATTAATTTTTTCCCCGCTGGCGTCTCGGGTAATCTGATAGTAGCCTCTGCTGCACTATCCAAACCACCAATATGCGTGACCATAACGGCTGGATTAATTGACTGTATCTCTGTCATTCGCAAGGATTCAATCATGTCATTGGTATTCCCTCCCGTAGTCCCAACGATATGAGAGGAATTATAATGTACATTATAAAAATTACACTCTCCAACGAAGTTAACATCTGTTGGCCCGGCAAAAAAGTTCAAGCAGCCGTCTCTCCCTAATATTTTATCCCCTTGTTCAACCACGGCTCTTACAGGAGCTAATACAAAAACATCATCAAAACCTGTACCACCTGCTAATGACCGTAAATATCCAGGGGCATCCTCTATCTCTTTGGTATTTACAAAACTGAGTTCGATACCCTTTTTCTTCGCCTCAGCAGTAGAAAAGATACGACCTGCCCGCTCTAATCGATGTTCATCTACATCCGTTACAACAATCATGCTCGGTCTGCGATCACAATTCATGGCATAATCAATGGCACCAAGTCCCATAGGACCTGCCCCTGCTAAAATAGCCAGTTTGCCATCTTCAGCAATACCCATCTTATGTTCATAACTGCCCATGGTTGTATGGTAATTCGCATGAAATGATCCAATAATACATGACATAGGCTCCGCTAATGAAGCTTCATAATAAGATTCGCCTTCATACTTGAGTAAGCAGCCTAGTTCCATAACTTCTTGTGGCATGATCACATAAGTAGCTGCTCCGCCACAATAGCGATAAGAATAACCGGGGGAATCCATACTACCTTTATAATTTAAAGCTGGTTGCATAGAAAACTTCTCGCCTGCCTTAAATTGCTCACTCCACTTCGAACCAACCTCTACAATATTACCAGCCATCTCATGTCCAATAATAATCGGAAATTCAGCAATATCAGCCGGGACCCTTTTATGATCTGTCCCCAGTGCGGCCGCTTTATAACTAGACATACAAATACTATCTGAAATAACTTGCACCAAGATTTCATCATCTTTAATGGGAGGTAGTTCAAACTCATCTAAACGTAAATCTTTTTTTCCGTATAATCGTACTGCTCTTGTTTTCATGTTATATCCACCTTTATCAATTTATTATTGTAAATACTCCCATTGTACTTTTTTTTCTAATGCCCTAATAACTGCCAGACTATTAGGCTCTGTGCCATTGGTCATCACATTCGCGGTACCAGCGGCAACGGCCAAGGTAACAGCTTTTTCAAACGTGTACCCCTCATCAATGGCATATGCGAGGGCGGCCACCATTGAATCTCCTGCGCCCACAGTGCTCTTCACTTCGACGGTAAGGCCTTTAGCGAAAATAGTAACCTCGTTATTTAAGAACAATGCCCCTTTCTCGCCCATGGAAACAACCACTACTTCTATTCCGTATTTTCCCATGACAAGTCGAGAACACTCTACCGCTTCCATAATGCTGGTAATCTTACGATTCATTAATCTTTCTAGTTCATGAATATTAGGTTTTATCAGATAGGGACCAGCTGTAATACCTAGTCCCATGAGCTCACCATCGGCATCTAAGATGGTCTTAGCACCTTTTTCTTTGGCCTGATAAATCCATTTTTGATAAATATCATTATCTACATTAGGCGGAACGCTACCTGACAAGACGATAACTGATTTTTTCTTCGCAACGTGTGCAAGATAATGATCCATTTCCTTAATATCCTCTGGAGTTATATCCGGTCCTCGTTCATTGATATCTGTATTCGTATGTTGTACAGGATCGACAATTTTAAGATTGGTGCGCGTTTCACCCTTGACGAAAACGAAGTCATTAGAAATGTCCATTTTGTCTAAATGATTTTTAATAAACATCCCCGCTTCCCCACCAAGGAATCCTATTGCTATACTTTTCCCGCCTAAACTCAGGATAACCTTTGATACATTAATGCCTTTGCCTCCGGCATCGAAGCGTACAGTTAAGACTCTATTTACTCTATTACTAGCAAAATTATTGATTTCTACTGTTTTATCAACGGCTGGATTTAATGTAACAGTAATGATCATCATCTATCCTCCAGAACTTTGAATTTGATTCTACCACGGTCACTATTTTTTAAGGCAGCGGACGGAGATGCCCTATATTACTCTTGATTATTAAAAAGATGATAGACATAGTCACTATCGGCTGTTGTTCTCAACAACTCTACTATACTATCATCATCATTGATCGCTGTGGCGATATTAGATAGGATACTTAAATGTTCATTGCCTAGACCAGCTATACCAATGACCATATAAGCCATTTCATCACCAAAATGAATTCCTTCGGGAAATTGTAATACAACCATTCCTGATTTTATAATATTTTCTTTTGCTTTGCCTACACCGTGAGGAATCGCAATGCCTTTACCAATATAAGTTGTAAGATCCCTCTCGCGCTCAATCATAGCTTCAATATACTCTTCTTTCACATACCCACCCTTGTGCAGTAAACGACCAGCCCTTCTGATCACTTCATCTCTGTCCATGGGTTTTAAGCCTAAGAGAATATTACTTTTTTTAAGAATTTGATTATCCATCATATCCTCCTTACTTTCTTCGGGAATAACTGATGCAACCATGGGGTTTAATCTATCACTTACTATTTCGAAAACTGGATTTTCAATAAAATCTTTGACTAAAATATGTTCCGCATTCGGCGCCTTTTTTTTAGCGCGAGTTGCAAATTTTTCATGAGTAACGACAATCTGGGCATCTGCTGGAATATTCTCAATTGCACAGTTTAGCACTTGGATGTTGAGTCCCGCTTTCTGAAACTTAGTGCGCAACGTCGTTGCTCCCATGGCACTCGATCCCATTCCTGCATCACAGGCAAAAATTACTGTTGTAACAGTCTTGTTGACTTGACCATTTCTGAGATCTTTCATCTTTACTCGGGCGACCTCTAGCTGTGAACCATCCTGCTTTGCGCTGGCCTTTTTTACAAATACTGAAGCAATTAAGAATGAGACAACCGTCGATATGAATACCCCAGAAAGAACTGCTAAGAAGCCACCCTTCGGTGTCATAGCAAGTACGGCAAAAATACTACCTGGTGAAGGAGTGGCTACTAGACCGGCTCCCAATAATTTAAAAGTAAAAACCCCACTTGCGCCCCCACCAATAACAGCAAATAGCAGCATGGGGTTCATCAATACATAAGGAAAATAAATTTCGTGTATACCACCCAAGAAGTGAATAATCACCGCGCCTGGTGCCGATTGTTTGACCATTCCTTTGGCAAATACCCAATATGCTAGCAAAATTCCTAATCCCGGACCAGGATTAGCTTCCAATAAGAAGAAAATTGACTGNCCGATTTCTTTGGCCTGTTGTATNCCAATGGGACCTAATACGCCGTGATTAATAGCATTATTTAAAAANAATATTTTGCCTGGTTCAATAAANACGGAAACTAACGGTAGCAATCCTGCGTTGACAATCGTCTCTACGCCCGATTTTAGTATATTGCTTAAGGCTAAAACCACAGGTCCAATTCCCGTATAAGCAAGTAATGCTAGCATAGCTCCAATAATACCTGCCGAGAAATTATTAATCAGCATTTCAAAACCAGCTGGTAATTTTCCTTCAATGGATTCATCAAACTTTTTGATCACATAACCACCAAGAGGGCCCATAATCATGGCACCAAGAAACATAGGAATATCTACCCCAACTATCACACCCATTGTGGCGATGGCACCGAGAACACCGCCTCGACTGTCCCCTACCATTTTACCGCCAGTATAGCCGATTAATAAGGGAAGAAGATAGATAATCATGGGACCAATCAGTTTGCTTAAATATTCATTTGGCAGCCAACCTGTCGGAATAAACAATGCTGTTATAAGACCCCATGCGATGATTGCCCCAATATTGGGCATTACCATACCACTTAGAAATCGACCAAAGCCTTGAATTTTTCCCTGAATTGTATCCCCACCCATATCTATTCCCCCCTAAAAGTATCATTCTTAACCATATAGAACTCTTCCAATAGATTGCTTACTTGAATTGCTGCGTCTTCTTGTATTCCTTGCTCTAGTACTCGGAAGAAATCAGGTCTTTCAATCAATGTTTGGCTAAGAAAGCTTATGGTTTCCATAGCATTTTCACTATTTTCTTCGGGTGCTATCATAATAATCCCCAGTTTAATCTCTTCTTTTTGCTTTTTGCCATTGATAGTATAGAGCTTATTCTTAGTCTTCACCACACCAAAATAAAGTTTTTTTACGGCATTGGTGCGACAATGGAGTAAGACAAAACCATGTCCTGTAATAAATGTTCCACCCTTTTCTTCCCTTTGCTTTAGGGCAGAGATTAGTTTCCTTGTCATTTCATCATGTGTTCCCAGCAACGAACTAACACTGTGGATCATTTCCTCGATTGAATTNGCATCACAATCTTTCACTAAAAAGAAATTCTCCAATATTTCAAGGATTGCGGCGCCATAACTTTGCAATAAAACTAACTTATCNTTAAATCCTACTCCATCATTATTTTTACTTATATAAAATTCAACCTGATTCACCAACAATTTCATTTGGGTATTAATTTTATTTTTGTCCTCTTCAAACAATAGTGGATTAACGGTAACTACTGGAATGGAGCAATAATCAATAGTAACTGTGGAGATAATAAAATCAACTTTTTTTTCTCTTAATTTACTTTCTTCAATATGAATAGTAGAAATAAGCTCTACGATCTGAATGTTATCGTATTCTTTTTGCAATTTTGTCGCCAGTAAACGGGATGTTCCCATGCCGGTGGAGCAAGCAATGGCACAACGATACATAGGTTTAGGTATTTTCTCTCCATTTTCCATGGCGGCTCCTAAATGCATGGCAATATAGGCAATTTCAGAATCTGGCATCTTAATTCCTAGCTGTTTTTCAATCACCCTCGAGCATTTTCGACTAATGGCTATCACATCAGGATAAAATTCTTTAATTTCTTCCAGAAAAGGATTCCGTATTTCCATATTCATCTTTAATCTAGAAATTGCCGGTCCTAAATGATTCACGAGGCCCACCAACAATGTTTCATTTTGGGCCAAGAAACGTCCCGTTTCCAATTCGGCTATTTTAATAATTTCTTTGGTAATCTTAACTAATTCAAAATTGCCAATCAGTTTACTCGTGTCTTTTATATAATCATTGCGATTTTTCGAACCGCGGATGTGCATCGTAATATAACCAATTTCAGATTCTGGAATATTAATAACAAAGTTTTTTGCGATACTTGCTACCATCTCTGTGGCCACCAGATACTCCGGATAGCTTTTTAATTCTTGCAAAAAGTCTTGATCAATCATTATTTCTTCATTTTTCTTGATTCGTTGTACAGCTAAGGCTAAGTGTACAATTAATCCTACATAGGCACTATCTGCCAGTTTATGTCCCATTTTTCTTTCTGCATCGTGGATAGAAGACTCTAAGTTATGAATGACTTCTTTATTAATTAAGTTTAGCAGTCGACGTTGGATCTTGGTCTCAATTTCTGCGCCTTGGCTCGCTGATTTCATTAAACTATTACGTATGACAGTCAATAATTGATCTTCCTCAATATTCTCATAAATAAAATGGACCATGGCTTTTCTAATATTAGTTTCCTGTCCCTCAATGTACACCCCTAAACCTGGTTTTCGGATCAATGTGATCTCTTGTTTGGCAAACCACTGCCCTACTTTATCTAAATCATTGCTGATCGTTCCTTCCGTAACTTTGAGGATTTTAGTGAAATTGTATAATTTCACCGCTTCCTGATTTTGCAGTAATTCACTAATCATAACAATTTGTCTTTCTTTGGGAGAATAACTATTTTCTTCTTTTTCACCTTGCAAAATATCTAGAATAATTGTCTTTCTATCCATACTACCATTTACCTTAATACCAGCTCCTGTTTTCTTACTCAAACTACAGCCTTTCGCTGTCAGCCATTGTTCCACTTCGTATAATTCTCTTAAAATCGTTTTGGTGCTGACTCCTAATTCTCGGGCGATGGTAGCAATCGTCACATACTTATCTTCCACACAAATTCTAAGCAAGATTTTTTTTACTCTAGAATTCATTTTACCATCTTGCATAAAATCCCCCCCCTGAAATCATCTAACTCTTTCCCTTTGCACTCCACAGATTTTAAAAATAANCAGGTAAACTAGACAACCTTTCGCCAGTTTACCTGCTGTACAAAAATAATGATTAGGAATATAAATACGGCTTACAGTAGGCGGTTAACCAGCTCATCATATTTAGGACTGGTTAGGAAATTATTAATAGAAATATGCTCGGCTTTTATTGCAATTGTTTTTGCTCTTTCCGTTAGACTCTCATGAGTAATGACAATTTGAGCATCTGCTGGAATAGCCTCAATGGCGCAGTTGACAACTTCAATCTTGAGGCCAGCCTTCTGAAACTTATTGCGCAACGTTGTTGCCCCCATGGCACTGGACCCCATCCCGGCATCACAAGCGAAAATCACTTTTGTAATTGTCCTTTTTGTTTTATTTCCTTTAAGCTCTTGCACAGCTNCCTTGGCTTGTTCTAACTGTGAATCATCCTGTTTTGCGCTGGCCTTTTTTACAAATACTGAGGCAATTAAGAATGAAATAANAGTCGATACGAATACCCCAGAAAGAACTGGTAAGAAGCCACCCTTCGGTGTCATAGCAAGTACTGAAAAAATGCTACCTGGCGAAGGAGTTGCCACGAGTCCTGCTCCTAATAAATTAAAGGTAAATACACCACTGGCGCCCCCACCAATAACGGCAAGTAGCAGCATGGGGTTCATCAATACATAAGGAAAGTAAATCTCGTGTATGCCGCCCAAGAAGTGGATGATCACCGCGCCTGGTGCCGATTGTTTGACCATTCCTTTGGAAAATGCCCAATATGCTAGCAAAACTCCAAGGCCCGGCCCAGGATTGGCTTCCAATAAGAAGATAATGGATTGCCCCATTTCTTTGGCCTGTTGTATACCAATAGGACCTAATACGCCATGATTAATGGCGTTATTTAAAAACAATATTTTACCTGGTTCAATAAATAACGAGACTAAGGGTAATAGTCCTGCATTTATAATGATCTCCACCCCGGATTTCAGTACATTGCTCAAGGCTAAAACCACAGGTCCGACTCCTGTATAAGCGAGTAATGCCAGCAGGGCTCCAATAATACCTGCGGAGAAATTATTAATCAGCATTTCAAAACCAGCTGGTAGCTTTCCCTCAATCGATTCATCAAACTTCTTGATTACATAGCCACCAAGAGGTCCCATAATCATAGCCCCCAGAAACATGGGGATCTCCACTCCGACTATCACACCCATTGTAGCAATCGCACCGAGGACACCGCCTCGACTGTCTCCTACCATTTTACCGCCAGTATAGCCAATCAGCAGGGGAAGTAAATATACAATCATCGGGCCAACCAGTTTGCTTAAATATGCATTGGGTAACCAACCAGTAGGGATAAAAAGTGCTGTTATGAGGCCCCATGCTATAATTGCTCCAATATTAGGCATCACCATACCACTTAAAAACCTGCCGAACGTCTGAATGCTTTTTTGACTTGTACTCGTGGTCCTCCTTTGGGTATTCAATTGAGTCGTTGACATTTAACATTAACCTCCTTCATTTTGTTCACCACCAATAGTCAACTATTCGCGTGAATGTTCTTTCAATTTCATTACTATCATTATAAATCCTTTAACAATAACCTTCAATTCAAAGATATATTCATAAGTCCATAGTGCTTAATGACAAAATTAAAGATCCAAATACCAAATTTTTATACTATTTCTTTATGAGTAGATATAAAAAAACTTAGCTCACGCCAAACGTCACTTACAATCGAGAAATTTATACACTTCTTGAAGACGCGAAAAAAGCAAGTAAAGATAAATCTCTACTTGCTTTTAAATGCCTGGACAAATAATCTAATCGTATTATGCCAGAAGACATTATTGACTGTTTATACCCTGTAACTGATGCCTTAAAATTTGTAATGTGGCGATTAGAAGAAGAAAAAGAAGTTGGCGGCAACGAGGGTAATTAAGGCCCCGGCCATAGGGATCGCAGTCCGTTTTACTACATCAAAGGGTGACACACCACCCATACTGGAGGCAACAACAATAACCGCAGTAATCGGTGACATAGCACGAGCGGCACTTGCTGCAAAATGCATAGGCAGTAGCATAACCACTGGCGCAATGGACATCTTAGCAGCAACTGTCGGAGTTAAAGCGGCAAAGGCGAAGAAGGGTGCATTGCCTGAACCCATGATGACAGATGAAATGGCGATGATACCAATCATGACGAGAATCATGCCTGCTGCACCAAATCCAGAACTTTGGGCAGAAGCTATGATGGCATCAATTGTTCCCATGGTCATAAGACCTTTAGCGAAGGTTTCGCCGGCCACGATGAGTGTGATGACATTGGCCATTTGCATACCAAGACCGTCGAAAAAGGATTGAATGTCAGCAAAGACTTTTTTGCCATCACGGTGGCGAATATATTCAAAAATCATGCCAATCATCACGCCAATGAACATGGCCTTGATGATATCCATTTTAATCCAAGTAATCCACAAGCTACTGAATACTAAAATCAATATCAGAGGAAGAGCAGGTAATATAGCATAAATCATCGGCGGCATTGTATCATCTTTCCCTGGTGCTGCTAATTCTGTAGCCTCTACAATATGACCATCGCGCTGGTCCATCCATTTTTGTGTAAAGTAGTGAAGCACTGCAACGACGGGAATGACGACTAAGGCGATAGGAATCTGATAGTTAGTCCAGTATAGAACAGGATCAATCCCTGCTGTAACAGCCGATAAAATAGTGCCGGTATCACTGGGACTCCAGTCCAGGCAAAGGGTAGTCGAGATCACTGCGGTTGCCGATAGACGACTAACACCTAGACTGATTAAAACTGGAAATATCGTAACCATAAGTAACATTGCAAGACCAGAGGCGCTGTTGATACATAAGCCCAACAACATTCCGACCACCCAAGCAGCAGACATTACGATATAAGGAGCACGAAGAGCTAGAAGTGGTTTGATCGTCAGGCCAACAAGAGCCTTACTGGCACCAATATGATCCATATAGCGGGCAAAGCCGCCCACGGCCATAATATTAAGGCCCAGTCCGGCTGCACGGGAACTGAAGGTTTGCTTAATAAATTCAAATGCGTCAAAGAGAACTAAACCAGTGCTGTCTTTTACAGGCAAAATCTTTCCAAGTCCAAGGGCGACTGCCGTGAACATGAGAATTAAACCAGCCATAAATAATACCGGCTGTGGTTTGTACTTTTTTACAATGAGATAACCTAACCAAAAAGTCACAATTACTGAAATTATAATACCCAAGTACTTTACCTCCTTTTATTAAACGCCAAAAATATATTTATGAGGATTTCTCCTCTCCTCCCTTCATGACTTGACTTCTTGCCAGCCCTTTATGTCAGTAATGCCCAGTCCTGGACTATCAGGAATGATCAACTGATTTTTACAAAAGCTTACGCCACCTACAACAGGGTCTTGTGCCAGCAACACCGCAGCATCCAAATCTGCTTTACTAATAATCTTTTTTCCCCCAGCGATACTGGCAGCTGCGGTAATTCCCACCTTGCTTTCCAACATACACCCCATCATGCACTGGATGCCAACAGTCTCGGCAAGGTTAGCAATTTTAATGGCATTATGTAGACCGCCTGCTTTCATCAATTTGATATTTATCATATCACAGGCCGTCATTGACAACAATTGAAAAACTTCATAGGGTCCAAAAGCTGATTCATCAGCCATAATATCTGTCTCTACATGATCAGTGACAAATTTGAGTCCTGCAAAATCACGGGCCTTTACCGGCTGTTCAATCAACTCAATGTCTAGCCCCATATCTTCAAATTTTCGGATGATTCTGACAGCCTCTTTTGGATTCCAGCCTTGATTAGCGTCAAGGCGGATCTTTATATCATTTCCAACAGCAGCACGAATTGCTTGGACTCGCTTACTATCCAAGGTGGAGTCTGTCCCCACTTTAAGTTTAAGAGCTGTATAACCCTCAGCAACAGCCTCCAGAGAATCTCGTACCATTTCTTCCGGCTCATTTACACTAATTGTCAGATCTGTTGTCATCACATTACGATAACCGCCAAACAGTTTATATAGAGGTAGTCCATGTAATTTACCAAACAAATCATAAATAGCAATATCCACTGCCGCTTTAGCTGAGTTATTATGTACCATGGAATCATCCAGAGCTGTCATAATTTCTTCTAGATTATCAACATCCATACCGATTATTTTAGGACCGATGTTATATCGAATAGCCGCTATTATTGAATCCTGACTATCCCCAGTGATCACTGCCGTCGGCGGAGCATTACCATAACCGACTTCTCCAGTATCAGATATCACCTTGATGATAATATCTTCAGCTGAATTCACCTGTCGCAAGGCTGTTTTAAAAGGTTTTTTGAGTGGAATACTTACTTTACCAATTCTTATCTCCTTAATCTTCACAACGTGATTACCTCCTTAATTCCGCAAAAAAATCAGCAAAATAAAGCCCTCCATACAGAAGGAATATTCTGCTGTGCTTTTGCTTCGGCTTTGCCAAATCTATATCTTACACTTTCTGCTGACTTGTAAATAATCTCATTTATCTGATTACTAATATACTTTATTCGCTGAAACTTTTTATATTCCTCTTTGATGAGAGCATATATCTCAAATTTCTCTTCCAGGTGCCATTCTGAGCAAATTGTCCTCCTTAAAAATACACAAGACTCTAAGTTTTTTGCAAAAAAACTGGACCCAATAAATGGGCCCAGTTTGCATAAGGCTTATCTTTTTACCTATTCATCTAATAATTTGTTAACACGGTATGAATAGAATAGAAATCCTACTATTAATAGGAAATAAAATATGTTGGTTATCAAATGTCCAGACATAGTATATCGCCTCCTTATTCATATCTCAATGCATCAATTGGATCTAACAATGCTGCTTTACGTGCAGGATAGATTCCAAAGAACAAGCCAATCATGACCGAAAATCCGAAGGCTGCTATAATCGCAACTGACGAAATAATCGTCTTCCAGCCAGCGAGGGATGAGATGGCATAGGATGCACCTACCCCTAATGCAATTCCCAGTAGACCTCCAGCCACACTAATGACCACAGCTTCAATTAAAAATTGCATTAAAATATTGTTATACCGAGCCCCAAGTGCTTTCCTAATACCAATTTCTCGGGTACGTTCAGTGACTGATACTAGCATAATATTCATAATACCGATACCACCAACTAAAAGTGATAATCCAGCAACAACACCTAATAATGCGGTTATCATACTCGTCGTTTCATCGGCGGTAGCCATTATCGCAACCATATTACGCACAGTAAAGTCATCTGGTGTGGCACCTGTCAACTTGTGACGGGTCCGTAGTAGAGCCGTGACATCTTCTTGAGCTTGATTAATTACATCGGTACCAGTGGCCTGGATATTAATATTTTGGACGTAGTTAATCCCCATCAAACGTTCCTGGGCTGTCTTCAGCGGAATGATAACCGTATCATCTTGGTTTCCTCCAGCTGACTCTCCTTTCGCCTCCAATACACCAACGACCTGAAAGGGCGCATTGTTAATCCGAATGGTTTGCCCAACTGGACTTCCACCAATAAACAAGCTATCTGCCACTGTTTTGCCAAGCACAGCTACCCTCGCCCGGGTATCAACATCCTGAGTGGTAAAAAAAGCACCATCTTCTAAATTGTAACTGCGTACTCCCATAATATCAGGCGTCGTTCCCTGAACACTCGTCGTCCAGTTCTGATTCCCGAATACTACCTGATATTGACGGCTTACAGAAGGTGCTACCAAATTCACATTCGCTATCTCTTGGGCAATAGCCAAAGCGTCTTTTTCATTCAATGTTATACTCGATCCAGCAGCTTGCCGGGATCCACCCGTTTTAGCGGCGCCAGGAGTTACAACAAGTAGGTTACTACCAAGCCCCGCAATAGAAGTTTGCACCTTATCTTGGACGCCCATACCAATAGATACCATGGCAATAACCGCCCCCACGCCAATAATAATTCCCAGCATGGTGAGCATCGCCCTTAGTTTATTCGCCCTAATTCCATCTAAGGCAATGACAACGCTTTCGACAAACATACACTCACCTCACTTTCCATTCGTCCCGTTCAATACGCCCATCGCGAACATACACAACCCGCCCTGCGTATTCGGCAATTTCCGGTTCGTGGGTAACCAGTATGATCGTCCTTCCCTGAGAATTCAGCTCTGAGAAAATAGCCATAACTTCATCGCCGGACTTGGTATCAAGGTTACCTGTGGGCTCATCAGCCATGATAATTGTTGGGTCATTGACCAATGCCCTCGCAATAGCCACACGTTGGCGTTGCCCACCAGAAAGCTCGTTTGGTTGATGATTCATCCGTTCTTTTAGCCCAACCATTGTGAGTACTTTTTCTGCCGTAATTAACCGTTGTTTTTTCTCCACTCCAGCATACACCATGGGCAGTGCCACATTTTCCAATGTGGACATCCGTGGTAAAAGATTAAAACTTTGAAACACAAAGCCAATTTTTTTATTTCGAGTTGTCGCCAACTCATCATCATTCAGAGTTGCTACTTCTTGACCATCCAACATATAAGAACCACTAGTTGGCCGATCTAAGCAACCCAATATATTCATCAACGTCGACTTGCCTGACCCAGATGGTCCCATAATCGCCGTAAATTCACCAGGACTGATACTTAACGTGAGTCCAGCTAAGGCGTGAACGGTTTCTCCACCTAGCTGATACACTTTAGTGACATCGGACAGTAAAATTGACATGATAAGCCTCCTTTATTAATGACCCATACCAGGAATACCCATACCACCGCCTCTGCTACCAGTGGTTGTTGCTTGAGATTTAGCTGATGACGCCACAATCTGGTCGCCTTCTGACAATCCACTCAGTATTTCAATTTTATTGTCACCAGTAATTCCCGTTGTAACAAGAGTATTCTGAGTCTTACCATTCTGTACTACCATCACATATTGCTGCCCATTACTGGCTTTTACAGCTGCCAGTGGCACGAACAATGCATTCTTACTTTCTGCGATATTAATGGAAACTCTCGCTGTCATGGTGGGTTTTAAATTAGTACCAGCATCCACATCAACTAATACATTATAATAAACTACATTGGATACAACCGTGGCTTTTTGTGACACATTAGAAACAACCCCACTAAAAGTTTGCGTCGGATATGCATCCACCGTAAAGGTCACTTTCTGACCCACTTTTATTTTTCCAATGTCCGATTCATCCACTTGGGTCTGGATTTGCATTTTGGACATATCTGCTACCGTCAGTATTACCATTGGTGAAGACGCATTGGCTGATACCGACTGACCTGCTGGTGTTGGTTTACCAATAACCTGTCCACTGATGGGTGAACGGATTACCGTTTCATTCAAGTTTGCTACGGCATCTTCATAAGCCGCCTGTGCTACATTATAATCACTAAGACTCGTGTCAAGTGCCTGAGTCGCTACTGCACCCATGTCTGCTAAACGCCGGGTGCGTTCATAGATACCCGCTGCATTGGATAATTTTGCTTGAGCCTGAGCTACAAGTGTCTGCAAATGGGCATCATCAAGGACTACTAATACTTGCCCCACTGTCACCTGATCGTTTTCCTGAATCTTCAATTCTTCGATCAGTCCCGAAATCTTAGAACTGACATCAACCATATTGACTGGCGAGATGGTACCCGTGGCTGAGACCATGGAAATGACATCACCACGCTCCACTTGAACCGTTGGCCCCACAGCAACCACCACGGGTTTGTTTTTATATTCATAGGCCCCTACACAAGCTATTAGGACTACTACTGCTACAATAATTGTTTTTTTATACAATAAAACTTTCTGCCATACCAACGACATACAATTCCCTCCTATAATTTACTCACAAACCATTCGCCTTTTCTAATTTGGCTCTATTCACATTATAGTCATAGGTTGCTTGGGTTGCATTGGTATTAGCCTGGGTGAGAGCCATTTGCGCATCAATGACATCCATGTTAGTGCCTGCACCAGCATAATATTTTGCCTCTGAAGCTTTTAACCCTTCTGTCCCCTGACTAACTGCCACCTGAGATGTCGCCATCCGAGCCTCAGCTTCCTTCATACTTAAATATGCCTGTCGGACTTCTAGTTCAATCCCATCTCTCGTTTGTTTATCACCTGCTATGACCTTAGCCTCGTTGGCCTTAGCTTCCTTCACTTTGGAATTTGTTACACCCGCATCAAAAACATTCCAACTGGCTGCAACACCTACAGACCAATTGCTATTTTCTCCTGGGAAGCTTGGACCGCTTATACCCTCATTCCCACTGACAGCTACCGTCGGCAATCGCCCACTATCAGCGATCTTACTACCTGCCTTGGCAATATCAATATTATCTTTGGATTGGGCAATTTCTGGTCGTTTTTGCTGCGCCAGCTTAATGCTATCCCCCAACGACATATCATATTTAACATAAGTCAGGTCGTCTTTCATGATTGTTTGGCTATCAAGAGGCATACCTGTCACATTATTAAAACTAGCTACTGCCACATCGTAAGCATTTTGTGCTTTGGTCAAATTCTGCTGAGCATTAGCCAATTCAACTTCTGATCTAAGTACATCCAATTTAGCAATTGTTCCTACTTTGTATTGAGCCTGAACATTTTTCAAGTGTTCTGACAAATTATTAACAGTTTCTTGATTCACTTTAACCACATTACGACCTTGTAAAACGTCGTAATATGAAGTCGTTGTATCCAACTTTAGTTGTTGCTCAGCCTTAGTTACACCTAAGTCCGCTACATCAGCATTGAGCTTTGCTTGGTCGATTTGTCCTTCCACTCGGCCTCCAGTATAGAGGGGCAAGTTTAATTTTATTGAATTATTGAAACTTTCATTCGCCGAAGATGAACCTAAATTCGCCGAAGAAGAGTCAGGAGATAGACTATAACCACTAGATAAAGATAAAGTGGGCAGTCTACCAGCCTCATTTTCCTTGATCCCCCACAAAGCCTTTTCTTTATCTGCAAGGGCCATTTGAATGGACGGATTGTTTTTCAGTGCCATTGCAACGCTATCATCTAAAGAAATCTCTGGGGAGGCAGCGAATGATATTGCTGTATTAAAAATCAAAAAACTCGTTGCTAGTAATGATACTACAGGCTTAATTTTATATTTTCTGTATGACATTCGATATATCCTCCTTAAAATTCCTATCTATAAGTAATAAGGTCATCCAGGTATACTACATGTATTACTTTATTCTAACTCTCTATTTTTTGATTTTCATTAGATTTAGAGTGGATAATAAAAGATTTAAACTAAAGACGGCACCGTTTGGTACCGTCTTCAGCTTAAATCTTTTATTTTTCTTTTGGCTGTGCTTTAGCAGTTGATGCCTCGCCTTGCTTCTTACTCGACCAAGTAGCGTGTATTTTCGCCTTTTCTCCCTCTTTAGAGGCATTATGTGTTTCCCTTGGCGGTCTTGTTGATTTCATTTAGACACCCCCTTTGGATTATCTTATGAAGTGAGTCCCTAAATTGCGCCAGCCCTATTACCATTACAAAAAAACACCAATATTCATAACATAAAACTAGAGTGGAATAAAAGAGGTTTATATTCTTTGAATAGGAAGATTAATATGGACTTGAGTGCCGATGCCAACATCACTAGTTGCCCAAATTTTCCCCTGGTGTTTTTCAACAATCCAATGGGCGATTGCGAGTCCCAGTCCAGCGCCACCAGCTTCCCGTGAGCGGACTTTATCACCACGGAAAAACCGATCAAACACTCGTGGTAAATCCTTTTGCCCAATTCCACATCCTGTATCCACCACTTCGATTAAAGCCATGTTGGACTGTTTGCGGCACACTAAAGTGATATTCCCATGTGGCGAAGTGTATTTGATCGCATTATCCAGCAAGATAACAAATAACTGGTGTATTCTTTCCTTATCAGCCACCAGATCAATCTCATCTTCCATATCAACTGTTAATAGAATGCTTTTCATCTCAGCCAGTGGTTGAAACTGCTCAGCTACATGGGTAATGATTTCATTTATACTAAGGGGTGCTGTTTGTAATTCAACCTGATTGGCATCTGCCCTAGCCAAAGTAAACAGCGTCGAAACCAGTTTGCTCATCCGGATAGTTTCTCTGATCACATTGGTAATACGGATGGTTTCTTCCTCAACAGTATGCTCGGGATGACGGAGTAATAATTCCGCATTGCTTTTAACGATAGTAAGGGGGGTACGTAATTCATGAGAAGCATCGGCTACAAACTGTAGCTGTTTATCCCATGCTCCCCGAATCGGCACTAAAGCACGCCGGGCCAAATAATAGCCGGCGGGAATAATAAGCATCATACCGACGAACTGACAGGTTAGAATGATAAACATGAATCGTCGTAGTATAGCCGCCTCTGAATCCACAGTCGTAATGGCAATGACTTCCGTAATAACATGGCGAGTAGCATCTGGCCTAACGACTACATTGTCACCATATTCATAGGGCACGCTTAATATTCGATACAAATGATTGTCAATTGTCCGTGTTGCCCACCTGTCCACCTGAGCCTTATCAAAAAATGTGATAATATCATCAATGCCTTCGATAGGGGATGAACGAAGATTCATGATATTTCCATCTGTATCCCGTAACAAAATTAATATGCGTGGATCAAAAAAAGATCCTGGCATGCTCCCATTTCCTCCACGGCCATTACTAATATGAAAAGCCTCAACCTTGTGTTCCAAAGAGTCATCAATATCATCAAATAATTGACGAGCTACATACCCATACAGCATCATTCCAAAAGCAATAAATATAAATAAGAACACAATGGAATTGAGTAGAGTTAATCGGCGTAATGTTTTTTTGAACATTGCTACTTCTCCTTTAGCATAAAGCCCGCGCCACGCACCGTCTGAATTAAGAAATCCCGACCATAGGGTTGCATTTTTTTGCGAAGATAATGAATATATAAATCCACAATGCCAATTCCCGTCTCTGATTCAAAGCCCCAAATGCGATCAAAAACCTGTTCTCTGCTTAAAATTCTTTCCTGATTTAATATCAAATACTCTAGGAGCTCGTACTCCTTGCTCGTTAAATGCAACGCCTCCGCCCCGATAAAACCATCTTTCAACTTAGGATTTACTGAGACATTGGTATAACAAGGCTCCCCCTCTTTACCGCCTCCCCCGTTGCGCCTCAATAAAGCTTTCACTCTCGCTAAAAGCTCAGGTACGGCAAAAGGTTTTACCAAATAATCATCTGCACCACTATTCAGTCCAGTCACCTTATCCTCTACACTATCTTTCGCCGTAAGGAGCAAAATAGGCACAGTGTTCCCCAGGTTCCGTACACGCCTAACAATTTCTAAGCCGTTTATTTCGGGTAACATAATGTCAAGTATCAACAGATCATGAGTCCCTTGTTCTGCCATATATAAGCCATCATCACCAGTACCGGCTTCCTCAATTTGATATTCTCCCTCCTCCTTAAGTACAGTCACAACAGCCTCTCGTAGCATCTGATCGTCTTCCACTACTAAAATTTTCACTACTCCGCCCCCTCTCCCACAATATTAGTTTATCCAAGTATCAGCCATTTACGCCTCTATAAAAAGTAGCCCTACAAACAGCTTTTGTGATTGTAGGGCTACTTACACTAAAAATTATGTGTTCGTAAAAAAGCTTTGATGGAGCGCGCCATAATCTTCTTCCCCGAAATATCAGGATGAAGTCCATCTTCAGCGTACTTGACAGGTAACAAGCCATTTTCATCAACGAGCAACGAATAAATTTCAATCGCATTGGGTTGATTTCTAATAAAATCATTTACTTTAGCTAATTCAATCTGCCAGTTGTCGGCAGTTGGCTCATCAAAAGCACGTTGTATCCGTTCGGGATTGATGGGTGGCAAAGTCAAAAAGATTGGAGTTATGCCATTTTGTTCACACTTGTCCTTAATTGTTTGAATGGAAGCAATCACACTTTCTCCTGATGTGCCGGCTCGAATACTGTTACTACCTCCCAAGACAAACATATACTGTGGTTTAAATGGCAGTACATCTGTTTCAAAGCGATCAACCATTGTTTCAATTGTATCTCCACTTTTTCCTAAATTCTTTACCGGAAAAGGTAAGTAAGAAACATATTCAAAGCGCTCATCAGAAGGCGGATTTGAAATGGCACCGCCGCCATGGGTAATACTGTCACCGAAGACAGCCCATTTATAATTGCCTGTCTTAACATTGAAGGAAACAGCATCGGAATATGCTCCAATGGGCTTATTGACCGCATCCAATGCTCTTACCCGCCAAAAATATTTGCCAGCTTCTGTGTAGGCATGTGTATCATAACAGTCAAATTGGAATCCACCTTCAATGGAGTAGGAGCGTATCCGATATTGAGAAGATATTATTCCATTAGGGTTCTCCGGTTGGCGATTGGTTATTTCAACTTCATAACGACTCGCTCCGAGTACCGGAATCCAGGAATAGGCTGGATACAAGGGAGCCGGATGATCTTTACTGGAAACAACTGTTGTTGTTGGTTTTCCAGAATTGATCAACCCTTTACTAAGGGCAACTCCAGGAGAAAATTCACCAATAGGGTTTAGATCCAAATCTAAAGGGCGAGCTCGATAATACAATTTATTGAGACGTTTCCCATTAAACAAGGATAAGTTCAATTCCGTGCCTGGTGTCGAAATGTGTGTCCCACTATAGACGATCTGATTGGAGGCTGTTTTTTTATCTGAAAAGGGTTTGTTGGCAATTTGCAGTTCATACACGACAGCATCTACCGCATTTTCCCACTGTAGCTGTATCTTACCGTCTTGAGCATACACAGTCCCAGTCCCAGTCCAAATAAATTGTACTACAATTATAAATAATATCTGTAATAGTTTCAAATTATGTACTCCCTATCTCTTTTTTAGTCAGTATACCACACTTTTCCCACTAAATAGATATTGTCACAAGTAATTAACTTCTAATAATAAAAATTTTGCTAGCTATTCTTTGAAAGCTCCCCTCTGTGTCCTCTGCGGTAAAAGGCACTAGGGTTTTTATCTTTGTATAACTTATTTCACTTCATAAGAGCAGCAATAATCGGCTACTGCATGCACTTGCAACTTGAAGCGAGAATTAGCTGGGACATGGAAACTATCGCCGCCTGTATAGGTCTGCCATTCAGTTTGACCCGGCAGCATCACTTTCAGATCACCCGCCAGAATCTCCATTATCTCGGCATTTGCAGTGCCAAATTCGTAATCACCAGGTAACATGATTCCAAGTGTTTTCTTGCTGCCATCAGCAAATAGTACAGTACGACTAGTCACTTTGCCATCAAAATATACATTAGCTTTTTTTACTACGGATACATTATCAAATTGTTCCATCAAATATCCCTCCATACTATTACTGAGAAACCTTAAATTCATCTAAGTTCGCTACTCCAATATGAACAGCCTTGTTAATCAATGTGTATATTTCACATTTTATCATCTTGACATTAAACTGCAATAGCAACAGTGAAAATCTGTAAAGAATAATGAGACATAGAAGTATCCGATGACAAGAGTTCAGCTCATTTTGACTCGGAGGATTAAATTTTTATCTATATCTTATCATATGAATTAACATCTTGGCCACAATGTGGGCAAGATATTTTGCAGTGCTGTTTTTGAATTTCTTCTGAAAATCCCGAGGCCAATATGCCCGCTGGCAATGCAAAAAGTCCAATTCCTAATAATGCTAACATGCCACTTAAGCATTTACCTAATGGCGTAATGGGGTAAGTATCACCGTATCCCACTGTTGTTAGAGTAACAATTGCCCACCACATAGTGGCTGGAATACTTGAAAAAACTTGTGGTTGTGCATCATGTTCGATGAAATACATCATACAAGATGAAATAACTAATAAGCTAATGCCAAAAAACATAGTAATTGCAAGGTACTCTTTTTTTGCAATGAAAAATATGTTTAAAACGCAATACTTTAAAAAGCCCCCTCTCTCACGTCTTCGTCACGTTGTTTTATCTACAGCTTCTTTATACCGTTTAGTCGTTAAAACTTAACCATGCTTCTCCTAGATGTTTCAGTGTGATTGCAGTAAAACGCCCAGCACATATAGCCTATATTGACTTAGATACTCAAGAAAAAAGAGATTTATATAGCCATAAAAGAATTTCACTAAGATTATTTTGTTACGCAAAACCACTGAAACACTCAATTACTTAAAAAAAGCTTTAATGCCTTAACATATGAGCGTTTTAACTAACCCATATAACTTATTGACTCGCTCAAGATAACAAAAGGGGCTGTCGCATTAGCAATATAATTTTATTGCTAATGCGACAGCCCCAATCTTGTCCGTTTTTTATTTACAGTCATATAAGATAGCATTGATAGTTAATCACAGCTAATAATTAAGATAACTAAATTAACGAATCT
>JGI24143J45723_1000154_pt1 | contig 36130 bp, 36 predicted proteins | sample BarGraIncu00432A_FD_45723 | JGI IMG/M metagenome (IMG submission 45723) | reverse complement strand
GCTGTCGGGGTTCAACTCCGGCGACAACCCAATGGCGGGATCAGAATCCTGCCGATACAGCAACCTTTGTTTGGGGGATAGTTCCGATAATCATTCGCCCATCCCCTTGGTCCACACTTGCTCACCACGAGTGTGTTAGTTACTTTGCACTTTCAACGTAGAAATGACAAGAGCTCATTGATTCTGAGTGCCGGTGCAGGCGGGCAGGTGATGTATACCTTGGTTCACTCCGGTCCAAAAGGGGCGGGGCGAATGATGATTCGCCCCTACAGTGCTGTTAGGTAACTGCTGTGACAATGAAAGAAAGAAACCTGCCCGAGTTCCTAGCCTAAACTCTCCAGCACAGGCAGTACCGTCCCGCCCTCGGGGATAAGATAGGCCGTAAACCCTTCCGGCAGCAGGGCGCGCGCGAGTTCCAGCGCTTGCCCGGGATTCTCCGCCGGGATCATCCCCATGGTAACCACCTCCGCCGCTGGGAGCTGCGAAACCAGTATGATCCGGAAGCGCTGCGCCTTCTCTTTCACGCTCCAGGCGGTCTGCCCGTTGATCTCGTAGCGTTTTCTGAGGGCGCTTTCCAGCTCCCCGCAATTCGCATACTGGAACCAGTTGAAGAAGGTGGCGTTGCCGTAGCCGTCACGGCACTCGGCCAGCAGAATCATGACGCCGCCCGGTTTCAGCGCGCGGCTGGCGTATTCCATCGACTTGTGGGCCTGGATCAGGTTGATGTCCTTGGGGTAGCCGCCGCAGGAAACCACGACGAGGTCGGCCTTTTCCCGGATCGGAAAGCTGAAGGCAGCAGCATAAAAACGGCAGCCGGCGAGATGGGCCTCGCGCCAGTCGCCCGCGAAGACGGCGAGGATACTTTTGTCCGGAGCAAGCACGGTGTTCAGGATGAAATCGGGCGGCCGCATGGCGCAGGCTTCCAGCAGCGCCTCGTGCACCGGGTTCCCCTCCAGGTTCCCGGCGACGGCCTTCGGGTGCTTACCGCTTCCCTCGCCGGGGTTCAGCAGGGCGAAATGGCTCGCCATGCAGCTTCTGCGGCTGGAAACGCCGGGGAGTAGACTTTTCCTCCCGCCGCCGAAACCGGCGAAGTAGTGGAAGGTAATAGCGCCGGTCAGTATCAGGCGGTCCGCTTCGGCGACGGAGCGGTTCACCTCGACCGGCAGCCCGCGCGCCGTGTCACCCAGATAGACCAGGGCGCCGGGGGCGTCGCACTCGTGGTCGCTGACCCGGATCCTGCCGTACAACTCACCAACGATCCTTCTCTGCTCAGCCTCGGTCTGCTTGCGGTGGATGCCGAGCGCGATGACGATCTCGATGTCGCGGTCCTTGACGCCGGCCTGGTTCAGCCTGGCAACTAGCAGCGGGAGGTAGCTCTCGCTCCCGGTCGGCCTGGTGATATCCGAAGTGACAATCACAACTTTCTCGCCGGGGCGAAACTGCGCCAGCGCCGCCTGGCAGCAGTCCAGGGCGCGCTCGATCAGCGCGGATGGAGTACCGGCGGGCGCACCGATCTGCGGGCGTATCTCGCCAAGCAGGTGTTCCGGTCCAATTTCCAGGGGGTAGCTTGTCTCACCGCATTTGAGATCGGTCATGCGCGTTATGATACATATACAATCTTCGATGTGCAACTGTTTAGACCAAATGAGTCCCGGAGGCAAAATAGGTTGACAAAACGATGTAATTTCGATAACAATCACCCGTTTCTGTCACCCTGTTTCCCCAATAAGCACGCCTTGGTTAAGGCATATCCAAATAGGAGGATTTTTAATGGAACAGTATGCAGTAGTTTTCGCCCTGGCATGTGCCGTGGCGGCAGTGGCCTACGGACTTATCACGGCCCAGTGGATCCTGGGACTTCCCCAGGGCAACGACCGTATGAAGCAGATCGCGGCAGCCATCCAGGAAGGGGCAGGCGCCTACATGAAACGCCAGTACACGATCATCGCCGCAGTCGGCGTGGTCATGTTCATAGCGCTCTTCGCGACCCTCGGCCCGAAAACCGCCATCGGTTTTGCAGTCGGCGCGCTCTTCTCCGGTCTCACCGGCTTCATCGGGATGTTCGTCTCGGTGCGCGCCAACGTGAGGACGACCGAGGCTGCCAAGTCCGGCATCCACAAGGCTTTGAACGTCGCCTTCAAGGGCGGCGCCATCACCGGCATGCTGGTGGTTGGTCTCGGCCTGCTCGGCGTGGCAGGATACTACATGGTGCTGCTGAAGCTCATGCCGGGCGCTCCCTCCAAGGACATCGTCAGCCAGTTGGTCGGCCTTGGCTTCGGCGGTTCGCTGATCTCCATCTTCGCCCGTCTGGGCGGCGGCATCTTCACTAAGGGCGCCGACGTCGGCGCCGACCTGGTCGGCAAGGTTGAAGCCGGCATCCCCGAGGACGACCCCCGCAACCCGGCGGTCATCGCGGACAACGTGGGCGACAACGTCGGCGACTGCGCAGGCATGGCAGCCGACCTTTTCGAAACCTACGCCGTTACCCTGATCGCCGCCATGCTACTGGGCGCGATCACCTTCACCAACACGGCTGCGGTCAACTACCCGCTCATCCTGGGCGGCATCTCCATCATCACCTCCATCATCGGCACCTACTTCGTGAAGCTGGGAAAAAGCGGCAACATCATGGGCGCCCTCTACAAGGGACTCATCGTTTCCGGCGTCCTCGCCTGCATCGCTTTCTACTTCGTCACCGTGACTATGTTCCCGGAAGGGCTTGCCTCCGGTAACGGCGTCATCCCGGCCATGAAGATCTTCATCTCTGCCATCGTCGGATTGGTCGTGACCGGCGCCATCTTCATGATCACCGAGTACTACACCTCGACTGAATACGCCCCGGTTAAGCACATCGCCCAGGCTTCCACCACCGGTCACGGTACCAACGTCATCGCGGGCCTCGGCATCTCCATGAAGTCCACCGCACTGCCGGTACTCGTCATTGCCGCTGGTATCATCATCTCCTTTGAGTGCGCCGGAGTTTACGGCATCGCCATCGCAGCGGTTTCCATGCTCTCCCTGACCGGCATCGTCGTCGCCATGGACGCTTACGGTCCCATCACCGACAACGCCGGCGGCATCGCCGAAATGGCTGAACTCGACGACTCGGTACGCGCCGTCACCGACCCGCTTGACGCAGTCGGCAACACGACCAAGGCCGTTACCAAGGGTTACGCCATCGGGAGCGCTGGGCTTGCCGCCATCATCCTGTTCACCTCCTACGTCCAGGAATTGACCATCGCCGACAAGAGCTTCTCGCTTTCCAACCCCTACGTCATCGTCGGTCTCTTCATCGGCGGGATGCTTCCTTACTACTTCGCGGCACTTTGCATGGAAGCCGTGGGCAAGGCAGGCGGCGCCGTCGTCGACGAAGTCCGTCGCCAGTTCCGCACCATCAAGGGGATCATGGAAGGAACCGGCAAGCCCGACTATGCAGCTTGCGTTGACATCGTCACCAAGACCGCGCTGAAAGAAATGGTCATCCCCGGCCTCATCCCGATCCTGGTTCCGATCCTGGTCGGCTTCACCCTGGGTCCTGTCGCTCTGGGCGGCGTGATCGTCGGCTCCATCGTTACCGGTATCTTCGTGGCAATCTCCATGACGACCGGCGGCGGCGCCTGGGACAACGCCAAGAAGTACATTGAGGACGGCTTCCACGGCGGCAAGGGTAGCGACGCCCACAAGGCGGCGGTTACCGGCGACACCGTAGGCGACCCCTACAAAGACACCGCGGGCCCCGCAGTCAACCCGATGATCAAGATCATCAACATCGTCTCCCTGCTGATCGTTCCGCTTTTGAACAAGATGGGGTAGGTTTAAGGGTTGGAAGGCAACAGCACTAACAAAAAGGGCGTCCCGGTTTCGGGGCGCCCTTTTTAGTGAGCCATTCTGATTGGTTAGTCTACAATTCGAAAGTTGGTAGGCTGGATGTCCAGCAGTCAACCGATGATCAAGATCATCAGCAAAAAAGATCAGCGTTCCCCTCGGGCTATGACTCGGATATTGTGTCAAGGCTGCGCCTTTGTCGTGGATGTTCTTAGAGAATTTTGTTGTAAGTGTACATCTTCTTAAGGTAATTTGTCTCAACGACCAGAGGGCACTATGTCGCCGACACCGGAACGGCAGGCCAGGGTAGAGATTGATCGCATGCTGGCCGAGGCCGGCTGGCTCGTGCAGGATCTGCAGCAGGTTAATCTGCTGGCGGACCGTGGTGTTGCTCTTCGCGAGTTTCAACTGCTGCCGGGGCACGGTGCGGCTGATTACCTCCTCTATCTGGATGGTCAGGCTGCGGGGGTGGTAGAGGCCAAACCGGCCGGACACACCCTGAGCGGGGTTGAAATCCAGTCGGACAAATACAAGCAGGGTCTGCCTGCGTCGCTCCCCGCCTGGTTCCGGCCGCTGCCTTATTGCTACCAATCTACCGGTGTAGAGACCTGCTTTACCAACAACCTCGATCCCGCACCCCGTTCGCGAGCGGTCTTCTCCTTCCATCGGCCGGAAACCCTCGCCTCCTGGATCAACGACCACACTGTCGAAAAGGGTTTTGCCGCCGACCCGGGTACCCCCTGGCTGCCGTAGAACTTCCGCGGACGCCTGCGCCGGATGCCGCCGCTCCACGAGGAGGGGCTCTGGCCCGCGCAAAGTACGGCGATTACAAACCTGGAAAAGTCGCTCGCCGATAACCGCCCCCGTTCGCTGGTGCAGATGGCGACCGGGTCGGGAAAGACTTTCACCGCCGTATCCTTCATCTACCGGCAGCTCAAGTTCGCCAAGGCGCCGCGGGTCCTCTTTCTGGTGGATAGAGCCAATTTGGGCCGGCAGACCCTGAAGGAGTTCCAGTAGTACTCGTCTCCCTACACGCCTTACAAGTTCACCGAGGAGTACATCGTCAACCACCTGCAGGGGAACCGGATCGACACCACAGCCCGGGTCTGCATCTGCACCATACAGCGGCTCTACTCCATCCTCCGCGGGGAGGAACTGCCTGCGGACCTGGAGGAGGAATCGCTTTTCGCTGCTCAGAGCCTTTTCAGGGAACCGCCTCCCGTGGTCTACAACCCGGCCATTCCTCCCGAGACCTTCGACATCATCGTCGCCGACGAGTGCCACCGCTCCATCTACAACCTGTGGCGCCAGGTGCTGGAGTATTTCGACGCTTTCCTGGTCGGCCTCACCGCCACGCCCAACAAGCAGACCTTCGGCTTCTTCAACCAGAACCTGGTGATGGAGTATCCCCACGAGCAGGCGGTGGCCGACGGGGTGAACGTCAATTACGACGTCTACCGCATCCGCACCAGGATCACCCAGCAGGGGTCGGTAGTAGAGGCGGGGCACTTCGTGGATCATCGCGAGCGGGAAACGCGCAAGGTGCGCTGGGAAAGGCTCGACGAGGACCTGACCTACAACCCGAACCAGCTTGACCGGGACGTGGTCGCCGTCGACCAGATCCGCACGGTCGTCCAGACCTTTCGCGACAAGGTGCTGACCGAAATCTTTCCCGGCCGCACCTGGGTTCCCAAGACCCTCATCTTCGCCAAGGACGACTCCCATGCCGAGGACATCGTCCGGATCGTCCGCGAGGAGTTCGGCAAGGGAAACGACTTCTGCCAGAAGATTACCTACCGTACCACCGGAGCGAGGCCGGAAGACCTCATCGCGGCGTTTCGCACCAGCCCGATGCCGCGCATCGCCGTGACCGTCGACATGATCGCCACCGGCACCGACATCAAGCCGCTGGAGATTGTCCTCTTCATGCGCACCGTGCGCTCCCGCTCTTACTTCGAGCAGATGAAGGGGCGCGGCGTGCGGATCATCAACAAGGACGACCTGCTGGCGGTCACCCCCGACGCCGTGACCAAGGATAACTTTGTCATTGTCGATGCAGTCGGAGTCTGCGAGGAGGACAAGACCGATTCCCGCCCCTTGGAGAAGAAACCGACCGTCTCCCTGGAAAAGCTCCTTCAGGCCGTGGCGCTGGGTAACACCGAGAGCGAGGTAATCTCCTCCATTGCCGGTCGGTTCGCCCGGCTGGAGAAGAAACTCGACGCGGCAGGGCAGGGCGGGTCGCGGAACTTGCCGGCGGGAAGGGGCTCAAGCAGATAACCGCGGACCTCCTCGCCGCCATTGATCCGGAGCGGCAGATCGAGCAGGCGAAGGGCGACTTCGGTATCGCCGACCCTTCGGAAGAGCAGGTGCGGCAGAGTGCGGCGAAGCTCATCCGGGGAGCGGTACAGCCGCTAAGCGAGCCACGGTTGCGGGAGAAGATTCTCGATCTTTACGCCAAGGCGGACCAGGTCATAGATTCGGTCAGTGCTGACGAACTCATGGAGGCGGGCTTCAATGCGGAATCACTGGAGCAAGCGCGGGGGCTGGTGCAGTCTTTCGAGCAGTTCATCAGCGACCATAAGGATGAGATCACCGTGCTGCAGATCCTTTACAGCCGCCCTACCAGCAGCGGCTCACCGACAAGGACGTGAAGGTATTTGCCGAGATGATCGAGAAGCCGCCGTACCTGTGGCGCATCGACCGGCTGTGGGATGCTTATGCGGCGTTGGAGCAGGCAAAGGTTAAGGGGCGCGGCGCGGGAAAGGTCTGGACCGACATCGTTTCCCTGGTCCGCTTCGCTCTCCGCCAGGACGCGGTACTGGAGCCTTTCGCGAAGCACGTCCACGAGCGGCTCGCGGCATGGATGATTCAGCAGGAGAAGCAAGGAATGAAGTTCAGCGACGAGCAGCGGCGCTGGCTGGAGATGATCCGGGACCACGTTGTCGCCAACCTTTCTATCGAGCGGGACGATTTTGAATATGTACCGTTCGCTCAGGAGGGTGGCATCGGGAAGGTTTATCAACTGTTCGGAGAGGAGTTGTGGGGAATGCTTGAGGAATTAAATGAGGTGTTAGCAGCGTGACGTCTTCTACAACTGCGATTGGCACGATTAATTGGGAAAAGAAGAATTTAGGGGAACTGGGCACGATCTTTTGCGGCCAATCTCCATCGGTTATGGATGTGAACACAATAGGAATCGGGACGGTTTACGTAACGGGGCCTGAACATTGGGACGGGGCGAGAGTCCACGTTTCAAAATGGACAACGAATCCCAAGCGAGTTGTCCCTGAGGGTTGTATTTTATTACGGTTAAAGGAGCCGGCGTAGGGAAGACCTTCCCAAGCATATCTTGTGCTATAGGCCGTGACGTTTACGCTTTTAATCCAAGCAGTAATGTTTCGCAGAAGTTCATATACTGGGCGATAATTTCCGGCGTTCAAGATGTCATTCAACACGCGGTCGGCGATATTCCAGGCCTCTCCAAACGTCACATTTTGGACCATGAAATTTTAGTCCCTCCGTTTGACCAACAAGAACTTGTAGTCGCCGAGATCGAAACGCAGTTGTCCCGCTTAGATGAGGCTGTAACCGCGCTGAAACGGATGCAGGCGAACCTCAAGCGCTATAAGGCTGCCGTCCTTAAGGCTGCAGTGGAAGGAAAGCTCACCGAGCAGTGGCGGAAGGAGCATCCTTACGTCGAGCCTGCCGATGGGTTCCTGAAACGCATCCTTGTCGAACGACGCGCTAAATGGGAAGCCGAGGAACTATTGAAAATGAAAGGGGTAAAGCCGAAGAATGATTCTTGGAGGAAAAAATATAAGGAGCCTGTTGCACCGGATACAACTAATTTGCCTGAATTGCCGCAGGGATGGCTGTGGGTGCGTCTGGATACCATAGCTGCACTAAAAGGTGGAATAACCGTAGATAATAAAAGGAAAGACTCCACTGCCCGGCCTGTGGCGTACCTCCGTGTTGCTAACGTGCAGCGAGGACATCTAAATTTGACTGAGCTCAAAGAAATTGATGCTCCTCAAGCTGACATTGAACGACTACGTCTACTCTTTGGCGATATTCTATTCAACGAAGGTGGAGACCGTGATAAGTTGGGTCGAGGCTGGATTTGGGAGGGGCAACTTGCAGAATGCATCCATCAGAATCATGTCTTTCGGGCCAGGCCCTTCTTGAAGGGAGAATCTTCAAAAATAATCTCATGGTGGGGCAATTCCTTCGGGAAAGACTACTTCCTTCGTGTTGGGAAACAGACAACCAATCTTGCCTCTATCAACCTTTCCAAGCTGAGTGAGTTCCCTGTCCCTCTACCACCGGAAGATGAACAACATTACATTGAGGCCGAAGTTGAACGTTGTCTCTCTATTACCGAGGGACTCGAAGTCACTGTTAAAACCAACCTGAAACGCGCCGAGCGTCTAAGACAGGCGATCCTGCAACAGGCATTTTCAGGTGGGCTGGTGCAAGTCTGACAATCCAAAAGGCAAACTATGGCAGACCGTTACAACACATCAAACCTTATCGAGGACCAGTACGAGCCAGGGTCCAATGGCACCGTGCTGTGCAACTTGCTCGGTATAACCAGTAAGGAAGCATTGGAACATGTCGAAGAGGTAAACTTCGAACGCCTGATGGAGCAAGCGGCGGCACGCTTCGACAGCGACCATCGTTTCACCGCCCAGGAAATACTCTGGCTGCACAGGGCCTGGCTTAATGGAGTCTTCACTTGGGCCGGTACCTATCGGACCGTTAATATCGGCAAAGGTGGCTTCCTGTTCGCTGCAGCAGCCCATGTGCCGGAGTTGATGCGCCAGTTCGAGAATGACCAGCTTGCCCGTTTGACTCCATGCCGTTTCGAGAGCACCGACGAGGTGGTTGCTGCGCTGGCCGAAGTGCATGTGGAACTGCTCTTGATTCATCCCTTTCGGGAAGGAAATGGAAGGATTGCACGTCTGTTGTCGGTGCTAATGGCGCTCCAGGCGGGACTCCCGCCACTCGACTTTTCGGAATTGCAGGGGACAAAACGGGAGGAGTATTTCGCTGCAGTACGGGCCGGTATGGACCGTAATTACCTGCCAATGGAGAGGGTATTCACCGAGGTAATCAAGTTGACTTTGGCTGCTTGCTGACAATAAAGGCTTGGTCCTTCTCCTTGACGGAGTCGGCGGGTACTTTTTCCACGTAAATGCCTTCAATAGCAAAGGAAGACACCAATGATCGCCGCAGCAGCAATTTACGTTGCTCCGGGTCTTTCAGGTAGGGATTGGTTTCAATTAGTGATTTTTTCATTCTCCAAATATACTACAGCTTTATGCTGGAAAACAGCAAAAATTCTACAAAATTGGAAACCTAAATGACCTCAGCAGCAATTGTTCAAAAACTCTGGAATTACTGCAATGTTCTGCGCGACGACGGGATTGAGCTACGGCGACTACGTCGAGCAACTCACCTTCCTCCTCTTCCTCAAGATGGCCGACGAGCGCACCCAAAAGCCCTTCGACCAACAAAGCCCCGTCCCGGCCGGCAATGACTGGCCCAGCCTTTTGAAGCGGGACGGCGACGACCTGTTCGACCATTACCGGCACACCCTGGAAAAACTCGGCCAGGAAAAGGGTCTGCTCGGCCTCATCTTCGGCCGGGCTCAGAACAAGTTCCAGGATCCGGCAAAGCTGCGCCGCCTCATTGTCGATCTCATCGACCGGGAGAACTGGTCGGTCATGAATGCCGACGTGAAAGGTGACGCCTACGAGGGGCTTCTGGAGAAGAATGCCCAGGACACCAAGAGCGGAGCGGGACAGTACTTCACCCCGCGCCCGCTCATCCAGGCGATGGTGGACGTGACCGCGCCGGGACCGGATGACTCCATCTGCGACCCTGCCTGCGGCACCGGCGGATTCCTGCTCTCCGCCCACGACTACATCTCGCATCACCACCGGTTGGACCGGGAACAGAAGAAAAACCTGAACGAGAAAGCGTTGCGCGGCTGGGAACTGGTCAACGCGACGGCACGCCTTTGCGCCATGAACCTGATGCTGCACGGCGTCGGCGGAGAAAAGCTGCCGCTCGACGTGGGGGACTCGCTCGCGTCAGATCCGGGCGAGCGCTTTTCCCTCGTCCTCACCAATCCTCCCTTCGGCAAGAAGAGCAGCACCACCATTATCGGAGAGGGCGGCAAGCCCTACGCGGAGAAGGAGACCATCGAACGCCAGGATTTCTGGGCGACGACCTCCAACAAGCAGCTCAACTTCATCCAGCACATCAAGACCCTGCTGAAACAGCACGGCCGGGCGGCGGTCGTCGTGCCGGACAATGTCCTGTTCGAGGGCGGGGCGGGGGAGACCATCTGCCGCAAGCTGCTGCAGGAGTGCGACGTGCACACGCTGCTGCGGCTCCCCACGGGGCTCTTCTACGCCCAGGGGGTAAAGGCGAACGTCCTCTTCTTCGACAAGAAACCGGCCAGCGAGACCCCCTGGACCAGGAAACTCTGGATTTACGACCTGCGCACCAACCAGCACTTCACCCTGAAGACCCGCCCGCTGCAGCGCAAAGACCTGGACGAGTTCGTTACCCTCTACAACCCGGCCAACCGCCACGAGCGTACCCCCACCTGGAGCGAGAGAGCCTCGGACGGCCGCTGGCGGGCCTATGAATATGACGAACTCGTGGCACGCGACAAGGCCAGCCTGGATATCTCCTGGATGAAGGACGATAGTCTGGAGGACTCCGACAATCTCCCGGCGCCGGGGATTATCCTGCAGGATATCATAAGCGACCTGGAGAGCGCCTTGGAGCAACTGAAGCTGATAGCTGAGGATGTGGGAGAAAACGACGAGAGCTAAATGTCGTGCGCCTCACAGGCATGGAGAGAGGAGATGCTTCGCCGCTTGACATCCTGCCGGCGCCTTGTAATGTGTAGCTACTAATGTTTTCCTGCGGCCGGCTGGCGGCCGAGTTGGTTAACTTTTCTAGCCGCAACACTACAGACGTGAGGGGGTACCGATGGCACGGAGGATGATTAAGCGTGACTTTCGACAAATGAACTCGCCTGCAAAATTCCTTGGATTTTGCAAGAAAGTGCAGCATGGCGTGACCGACAACCCGAACATCCCGGCTACCATAGATCCCCTGCGGCAGCAGTATTGCGAGAAGGTGGAAAGCCTTGACACGACGCACCATCTGGCCCTCGATGGCAGCCGCTCGGTGATTCGCGAGCGCGAAAGGCTCAGCGAGGAGATCGTGGTGCTCCTGGATCAGCTGGCATCGTTTCTGGAAGCTGCGCTTATCCTGAATCCCGATGCTCTTTTTACCACGGGGTTCAATGTCACCCAGGAACGGAGAAGTCCCAACAGGGTAAAGTTGCCGCTGATGGCTCCTGCGGATTTCAAGGTCGTTAATTCCAGTGATCAAGGGAAGGCGCTTGGCACCGCCAGCTCTATCACGGGTGCGTTGGTTTACGAAATCTACATTAACCAGAAAGACCCGTCTGTTGAGGCCGACTGGTTCCACAAGGCGATCTGTCACGATTCCCAGAATATGGCGATGGATAATCTCGCAGCAGGTAACACCTGCTTCAGGATGAGGTTCCAGGGACCGGACGGCGCCGGGCCTTGGTCCGGTATCGTTACCACGACGATCACCTGATCGGGGCGCCAACCGTTGGCGCTACAGCTTAGTCCAGGGGGTATCCAACCGGTACCCCCTACATTTTTCCTCTCCCATGCAACGATCCGTCTGCCCCCTCGCTACAATGATCTTCACCCCGGCAATGATAATTTTCTACCTCGCGAGGATAATCTTCTTCCCTGCCTGGATAATTTTCAGCATCGCTATGATGATCTCTACCCTCGCAGGGGTGAAGATTATCCTCGCAGGGATAAACTTTCCCTTCGCAGGGGTGAAGATTATCCTCGCAGGGATAAACTTTCCCATCGCAGGGATGAAGATTACCCTCGCAGGGATAAGCTTTCCCATCGCAGGGGTGAAGATTATCCTCACAGGGATGAGCCTTATCCCCACGAGGAAAGTTTTTATCCTCGCCAGGATGAACTTTGTCTTCGCCGGGATGAACTTAATTCTTGCAGGGCGACAGTCGCAGCTTGGAAGTTAAGAGGCACGGGAGAAAACATTGGCCGCCCACTGGTTTAAACTCATTCCATGGGCTTCGGCCATCATCGCGGCACGCGCATGGATTTCAGGTGGGACTCGAAGCATCAGCTTTGCGAATAAGGTTTTTGGGATGATCTACCTACTTTTTCACAAGTGGCGAGATAGTCGTCCACGGCTTCCTCGAAAGCCATGCGAAGTTCCTTAACTGATTCGGCGTGAAACCCGATTACGTCCTTGATTCCGGCAATATGCCCGACAAAGCAAACATCTTCGTCGCTGTATTCGATCCTGGCTGCATACCCTTGGTATGTCATTGTGCTCATGGCTTTACTTCTGCATTTTCCAAAAGGTTCTTGCGTCACGAATCTGGTAGGGCTTCGCTTCCTTGCCGGATGGGGCCGGTGAAATGGCGCTAAGAGCGTTGAAAGGTAAGTGCACCTGCCGGCAGCTTTTGGACTTTGTACCTTTACTATCACGTGGTAGGATAAAGGAAAAGCGAGAGGTCCACCATGAAATCATTCAAGTATGTAGTCTATCAGGACGGGGAATATTACGTCTCCCAATGCCTGAATGCTGACGTATCCAGTTTCGGCAAAACAATTGAGGAGGCTGTCGAAAATCTTGAAGACGCGATGGAGCTTTTCTTACGCGATGATCTGCCTCAAGAACCATCATCTTTCCGCGAGATAGGGGCTGCCCTCGTCGGGGAGATGACAATCCATGCCTAAGCTTTATTCTTCTCGGCACATACTTGAGGTGCTGCTGAAGTATGGCTTTCGTGAGGTTTCGCACACTGGCAGTCATAAGAAGTTATATGATGGAAGTCACACTGTTATCGTCCCCGTCCCTCGAAAAGAGGTTCCCCTTGGGACATTCCTCTCCATCCTCCGTCAATCAGGTCTGACCAAAGCCGACTTCGAATAGAATATACACTTTTTCGCAAAAACAAAGAGGGCCCGCATAGGGGCCCCCTTTGTTCGTCGATGTCTGGCTGCCTAAACTGCCGTTCGCTGCGCCGCCACCTCGTCGTACCTCCAGCTGCCGAGCCTCATCTGCACTGCCCTCTGATAAAGTTTCTCATACTTTCCGGCAGCCTCTTCCCAGGTGAACCTTTGGGCCATGGCGTTTTGCCGCATGGTTTCGATCATGGCCGGATCATGGTACCAGGTGTGCACCGCCCAGCCGACGGTGTCGAAGAGCGCTCCCGCGTTGAGATTCCAGAACTTGAAGCCGGTCCCGGTACGGGTGCCGGCGTCCAGGTTCTGCACCGAGTCGTCCAGACCGCCGGTGGCGCGCACGATCGGAATGGTGCCGTAGCGCAGGCTGTACATCTGGTTCAGGCCGCACGGCTCGAAGGCGGAGGGCATCAGAAAAAAATCGCACCCCCCCTCGATCTGGTGCGCCAGGCGGTTGTCGTAGCCGATCCGGCAGGAAAAACGCTCCGGGTGCTTGGCGGCCATCCCGCCGAAGTAGAAGTGAGCCCAGGGCTCGCCGGCACCCAGCAGCACAATCTGGACATCCAGCTCCAAAAGCCTCGGGAGCGCCTGCGCCAGGGTGTCGATCCCTTTCTGCTTCACCAGGCGCGAGACCATCCCGATGAGAGGGACGTCGTCCCGCTCGGGGAGCCCGCAGGCGCGCTGCAGTTCGCGCTTGCAGGTCTTCTTGCCGCTCAGGTCGGCAGCCGAGTAGGGCGCCGCCAGAAAGGGGTCGCACTCCGGATTCCACTCGTCGTAATCGACGCCGTTCAAGATGCCGGTAAGTGCCCCGGAGCGCTCGCGCACCACTCCTTCCAAGCCCCAGCCGTACTCCGGCGTCTGCATCTCCCTGGCGTACCCCTCACTGACCGTGTTCAGCAGCGTGGCGTGGTAGATCCCCCCCTTCAGGAGGTTCACCTGGTTCTCCATCTCCAGTTCCAGGTAGTTGAAGTGCTCCCAGCCGACGCCGAGCACGTCCATGGCGCCCTCGTAGAAGCTCCCCTGGTGCTGCATGTTGTGGATGGTGAGGATTGACGCCGCCTCCCGCAGATACCGGTCATCGCGGTAGACCGTGTTCATCAGGACCGGCACGGCGGCGGTGTGCCAGTCGTGGGCATGCACCACGTCCGGGGTGAAGTTGATCATCTTGCAAAGCTCGAGGCTGCCGCGAGACAGGAAAATGAAACGGTTGTCGTTGTCTATGTAGCCGCGGTTGTCCGTCTCGTACAGAGTGTCACGGCCGTAGAAGTCGTCGTGATCCAGAAAGTAGACCGGGACGTCGGTTCCCGGAAGCCTCCCCTCAAGGACGCTGCAGTACATGGCGCCGATGACTCCCATCGGCACGACCAGCACGCCCGGGAGTTGGTGCAGCTGGAACTTCTCGCGGTCAACCTTGTAATAGCGGGGCATGACGACCCGCACGTCGTGGCCCTGGGCTTTCAGGAACTTCGGGAGTGCTCCGACGACGTCGGCGAGTCCGCCTTCTTTGGCAAAGGGGACCGCCTCGGAAGCGGTGATAAGGATATTCAGGCGCATGGCATCGGCTCTCCTGTCGTTTTCTGGTGGCAATCGCGTTTAAAAGTACCACGCATCGCTCCCGGGGGCAATCTTCGATTATTGACGATTTCGGATTATAAAATAATAATAAAACTGTTGCAACCGGAGCCGATGTATCGTACCGTGAAGCAGTCGCTGGGGGTTCAGCTGCGCAGGAGGAGAAAAATTATGTCAGGTCCGCTGCAGAAACCGGAGGTCGCAGTAGTCGTCGGCACCTTATTCAAGGAGCCTTGCCACGCGTGCTACCACTGGCGGGTGGCTGTAGTAAAACGAGGCGTAGAGCGGATGGGGATGGATATTGGCGAGGTTGTCCCGGGAGAGTTTCACCAGCGCGGAGGCGAGTGCGTCCGGCGTGCCGCAAAGCTCAGTTGCGAACCTATCGGCTTCCCACTCGTGCCGGCGGGATAGCCAGGAGGAAAACGGCGTCAGGGGGAACGCGGCGAGGGAACTGAGAAAACTCACCATGATGACCTGAGCCGCGAAGGACCCCCCGCTCAGGCCAAAAAGTCCCGGCAACCCGCCCCAGCTAAAAAGCAGGTGCACGGCGTAGAACAGCCCCAGCGCGGCACCCTCCATCAAAACCAGACGCTTCCAGATATGCCCCTTTTTCCAGTGCCCCGCCTCATGTGCCAGAATGGCCAGTAACTCCCGGCGCTCCATCTGCTTGATTAACGTATCGTACAGTACAATCCGCTTAACCCGGCCGATCCCGGTGAAATAGGCGTTCGAATGCAGGGAGCGCCGCGAGGCGTCCATCTTCAAAACACCCTGCACCTTGAGCCCTCCCTTTTCCAGCAGCAGCCGGATCTCACCCTCAAGTTCCGGGTCACCCAGCGGCTCGAACTTGGAGAAGAGCGGCTCGATCAGGTAGGGAGAAAGGTAGATCATGGTGATGGTAAAAAGGGCGAAGAAACCCCAAACCCAGAGCCACCAAAAGTCAGGTGAATGCTGCACCAGCAGCAGGGCCGCGGCGATCAGGATCACCATTAAGAGTAGCGAGATGATTGTCGACTTGGCCAAATCGGCCAGCCAGAGGCGGGGCGTGGTGGTGTTAAATCCGTAGCGCTTTTCGATGCGAAAGGTGGAATAAAGCGAAAAGGGGATTTCCAGCAGGCTCTGGGCCAGCGTCAGCAGCAGCAGGAACAGCACGCCCCGGACTACGAAGTTGGCGCTGAGGGAGTTGATCCAGGCGTCGTAGCGCGGAAAGAGCGGCGTGAAGAGGAATGCCAGCAGGAGAGCGCTGTCGTAGCTGGACTGGACCAGCGCGACCCGGCTCTGTTCCACCGTATAACGCGCCGTCTTGGCGAGGGCCGCGGCGTCGATGGTGCCGGCGAAAGCCTCGGGGACGATCGTTCCGTATCGTTTCAGGTGGCTCAGGTTCAGGTAGCGCAGCAGGTAGGCAGCCGCAAAGCGCGCCAAGTAAGCGGTGATCAGGATTGTTTTCATATGGGTATCCTTTCCTGGTAAGTATACCAAGTCACCCTCAGGCTTGCGCGTCTGCCGCGAACCGCCCCTTCCTTCCTGGGGGAGACAGGCGGGGGCTTGGGTGCGCCATCAAAAAAGGCCCTCCGCGGTAAGCGGGGGGCCTTTTTTACTGTACGGAAGGAGGCGTTACTTTTTCACGCTTCCCTTCTCGATGATGACGTTGTACTTGTAGCCGCTGCCGAAGTCTTTGTCCTTGGTGAGGGTTCCGGAAACCGTCACCACGTCCCCGATTTCGGGGCTGTCCTTCGAGGTTACCACCAAGTCGTGGTTCTTCTGCTTCTCTGAACCGCTGCCGTCCTGCAGATGAATCCAGGTTCTGTCCATGATCCCCGAAGCGACCTTGACCACCTGGCCTTTCACCACGACCTGTTTGCCGTCGAGGCCGGCGCGCTTGGCGAAGATCTCGGCGACAGTGTAGGCGTTGGCACCCTCAGCCTTCGCTACTTTGATCCTTCCTGCTGATGCGCTGGCGCCTCCGCTCCCGGGCGACTTCTTCCCGGTAACTGCAAGCGTCTTCGACGCTGCCTTAGGCTTGGTCGGCAGGTCGCAGAAAAGTATCGTGTCGAACTTCCGTTTCAGTGCGGTGCTCTGAAAGTCCGCCATTTCCAGACAGCCTTTGAAGGAGAGGGTCTCTCCCACATGAGTTTCATGGGTGGCGAAGGCTACCCAGGTTTTCTTCCCGTTCAGTTCCAGGTTCGCGTAGGTGTATCCGCCTCCGTCCATGGTCTCAACGACTTTCCCGGTGGGGTTCACCGAGGCGCCGTCGCTGGCCGAAGCGGTACCCATGCTGTGTTTTGATTTTGAGACGTCGGCTTTTATTGCCTCGATCGAGGCGTCGGACTTGTCGGCAGTCTTTGCCGCGTCCGCACAGTTCCCGGCGACAGGCAGGGCAAGGGTGAGCAGTACGGACATTATGGTGGAATAACGCTTCATTGAAAATCTCCCGGTCTTTGATGCCGCCTAAGCGTCGCACAAGCCTATAGCATTGTGTCGCGGCAGAATAGCATGAGTCAGTAGCGAAAAACAACAACCTTCATGAAGCGCTAATCTTTCTTTTTAATGACCAGGGAGTCGCCTGTCATGGCAAGTTCGACCTGGACCAGGTCTCCGGACACGAATTTACCCTCCAGGAGCATGAGTGCCAGCGGGTCCTGGACTTTGCGCTGTAGCGCGCGTTTGAGCGGCCTCGCGCCGTAGGCAGGATCAAACCCCTCGCGGGCCAGGAATTCGCGCGCCTTGTCGGTAACCTGAAGGTCGATCCCTTTTTCGGCCAGACGGTGCTGCAGCGACTTCAGCTGGATAAGGACGATCTCCTTGATCCGCTCCAGCGGCAATGCCTTGTAGATGACGATTTCGTCCACCCGATTCAGGAATTCCGGCTTGAAGTGCTCTTTCAGCGTCTCCATCACGTTGGTCTGCATGAGCTTGTGGTCCGTGGCGCCGTACTGCTGGATCCATTGGGAGCCAAGGTTGCTGGTCATGATGATGACGGCGTTCTTGAAGTCGACCGTCCTTCCCTGGCCGTCGGTGAGCCTGCCGTCGTCAAGTATCTGCAGCAGGACGTTGAAAACCTCCGGGTGAGCTTTCTCGATCTCATCGAAAAGCACGATGCAGTAGGGGCGTCGGCGCACCGCCTCGGTAAGCTGTCCACCTTCCTCAAAGCCGACGTAGCCGGGAGGGGCGCCGATCAGACGGGCGACGGTGTGCTTTTCCTGATACTCGCTCATGTCGATGCGCACGATTGCCTGATCATCGTCGAAGAGAAAGGAGGCCAGAGCGCGTGCGGTTTCGGTCTTGCCGACGCCGGTCGGTCCCAGAAAAATGAAGGAACCGATGGGGCGGTTCGGGTCGGAGAGTCCGCTTCTGGCGCGCCGGACTGCGTTTGCCACCAGGGTGAGCGCCTCGTCCTGCCCGACCACCCGGCTTTGCAGCCGCTTTTCCATATGAACCAGCTTTTCCGATTCAGTTTCCAGCATCCGGTTCAAGGGGATGCCGGTCCATTTGGCGACGATCTCCGCCACCATCTCGCCGTCCACCTCCTCGGGGAGCATTTTCCCTTCTTTCTGGATTTCCTCCAGCTGTGCTTTCTTTTCCGCCATCTCCTTTTCGAGGACCGGTATCTCGCCATAGCGGATCTCGGCGGTGCGGGCCAGCTTCCCCTCCCGCTCGGCGACCTTGGCCTGTTCCTTCATCTCCTCGATGCGCCCCTTGAGCCTGCTCAGATCCTTGAGGACGTCCTTCTCTTTTTGCCAGTGGCTAACGAGGGTGGCCGATTCGACTTTAAGCTGGTTGAGCTCGTCGGTCAGCTTTCTCAGGCGCTCCAGGGCCGAGGGATCCTGTTCGCGCAGCAGTGCCTGCTCTTCGATCTTGAGCTGGATGATGCGCCGGTCGACCTCGTCGATCTCGGTCGGTTTGGAATCAATCTCGATCCGCAGGCGAGAGGCCGCTTCGTCGATCAGGTCGATTGCCTTGTCCGGGAGGAAGCGGTCCGTGATGTAGCGATCGGAAAGGGTCGCTGCCGCAATGATGGCGGAGTCCTTGATCCGGATGCTGTGGAAGGTCTCGTACTTTTCCTTGAGACCGCGCAGGATCGAGATGGTGTCCGCGACACTCGGTTCGCCGGTGTAGAGCTGCTGGAAACGGCGCTCCAGTGCGGCATCCTTTTCTATGTATTTGCGGTACTCATTGAGAGTCGTGGCTCCGATGCAGTGCAGTTCCCCACGCGCCAGTGCGGGTTTGAGCATGTTGGAGGCGTCCATGGCCCCCTCCGACGCGCCCGCGCCGACCAGGGTGTGCAACTCGTCTATGAAGAGGATGATCTTCCCCTCGGCCTTCTCCACCTCCTTGATAACCGCCTTGAGCCGGTCCTCGAACTCCCCGCGGTACTTGGCCCCTGCGATCAGTGCGCCCATGTCGAGGGCGACCACCTGCTTGTCCCTGAGGGTTTCGGGGACGTCACCGGAGATGATGCGCTGCGCCAGCCCTTCGACGATGGCAGTCTTTCCCACCCCCGGTTCACCGATGAGGACCGGGTTATTCTTGGTGCGCCGTGAAAGCACCTGGATGACGCGCCGGATCTCGTCGTCCCGGCCTATGACCGGGTCGAGCTTGCCGCGCCGGGCCAAATCGGTGAGGTCGCGGCCGTACTTGGCGAGCGCCTGGTATTTCTGTTCGGGCTCCTGGCTGGTGACGGTCTCGTCGCCCCGCAGAGCTTTGAGGGCCGACAGGGTTGCCTCGCGGGTCACCCCGCTTTGGGCCAGAAATTTGCCGCAGGCGGTATCCTTCTCCGCGGCGAGCGCCAAAAGGAGGTGCTCGGTAGAGACAAAGGCGTCGCGCATGGCGTCGGCCTCTTTTTGTGCCTGGTCCAGGACGCGGTTCAGAGCCGTGGAGAGCGAGACCTGCGCCGCGCCCGTCACCTTGGGGAGCCGCTTCAGGCTTCCGTCCAGGTTCTCGCGCAGTCGGCTGAGCTGCGCCCCGATCTTTTTCAGCAGTTCCGGGACGAATCCACCCTCCTGATCCAGCAGGGCAAGCAGCAGGTGCTCCGGTTCGATCGTCCCGGCCGACATGGCGAATGCCTTTTCCTGGGCAGCAGCCAGGGCCTCCTGAGTCTTCACCGTCATTTTTTCGGGTCGTATCATGAGCGAGCCCTCCTAACGGGAATAATAGGTAGCACCAACTACTCTGTCAAGGGAGGGAAGGCCTTTTGCAAAACGGGAGGAAGGTTTTGCTGCGGATGTTTAGCACCAATCAGGTTTTTTTGTTAACTTCACTCAGAATAAATGTGGTAGGATTTTCGACGCCTGACTTCGCTTTTGCGGCTCAAGACTTTGGGGGGCTTGTGTTCTCTGAGAGCCTCAATCTGATCGAGAGACAGCAGTGCTGACGGGTTGGTTCGGTGGTTAATCGGCTACCGGTCACGATGTCACTTTCGGGTAGAGGCGCATGGCATGCGTCTCCTCGTGTAACACGCCATGAAAAACCCTTTGACGAGATAGGAGCAGAATTGCCAAAGCTTAAGTTGAACAAGCAAGAAGAAGTTGACGATCTGGAGCAGGTAGACGATCTGGAACTGGACGAGCTGGACCTGGACGAGCTGGAGGGTTTTGACGACCACGAGGAGCTTGATGATCAGGACGAACCGGAGGACCAGGAGGAAGCTGCCGGCATAGGTCGGGATCCCTTGGCACCCGTCGCGCCTACTCCGGGGTGTGCCGTCAGCTTCTATCTCGATAACAAGCGGCATCATGCCGTCTGCCTTGCCGTAATCGGTGACGAATTGCTCATCGAACACAAAGGGGCGAGTAGATGCTTTTTATTTACCGGAAAAGTGCTGGAGATTGTTCAGCGTTTGCGGCTCGGGGTAGCCTCGGCGACCATCATAGTCGGCGGGCTCAAGACCTGCCGCTACCGGTCGGTACACAAAAGGTGGCTTAAGCAAATGGTTCGGACTGGACAAACCTGGAAGGGGATTGAGCGCGGGGGAGTTTTGGCGCCGGCTCCGGAGAACCTTTTTAAGGATGACGGGCAGCTCGATTTGTTTTGACCTTAGACAAGCGCCACGCGGAGGATGCTGCGACCTCCGCGTGGCGCCACCATCCTGCTATATCTTTCTGATCCAGCCGAATTTGTCCTCGATCTTGCCGGTCTGGATCCCGGTCAGCGTGTCATAAAGCTCCTGGGTGTGCTTTCCAACCCCGCCTCCGTTTACTTCCAGACATTCATTGGCATAGCAAAGCGCTCCGACCGGTGTTACCACCGCGGCCGTGCCGCTGCCGAACGCCTCGGTAATGGCACCGCTACGCAGGTCGTTCATCAGGTCCTTCACGTCGATGCGCCGCTCCTCGACGCTGAGGTTCATCGAGCGCGCCAAAGTCAGCACGGAATCTCGCGTCACGCCGTGCAGAATGGTCCCTTCCAGCGGGGCGGTGACGATCCGGTCGCCGTAGACGAAGAACATGTTCATGGCGCCAACTTCCTCGATGTAGCGCTTCTCGACGCCGTCGAGCCAGAGCACCTGGTCGAATCCCTTCTGCTTTGCTTCGAGCCCTGCCTTGAGTGAACTGGCGTAGTTGCCGCCGGTCTTCGCTTCGCCGGTTCCGCCGGGGGCTGCCCTGACGTACTTGTCTTCCACCATGATCCGCACCGGCTTGAACCCCTGCGGATAGTAGGCGCCCACCGGTGAGAGTATCACGAAGAAATAGTAGTGGTCCGACGGCTTGATGCCGACCACCGGTTCGACCGCGATCATGGCGGGCCGGATGTAGAGGGAGGTGCCTTCCGCACTGGGAACCCAATCCCGCTCGAGTGCTACCAGCTGCTCGATTCCCTGCAGAAAGAGTTCTTCCGGAACCTCCGGCATGCAAAGCCTTTCGGCGGAGTGGTTGAAGCGCCGGGCGTTCATCTCGGGCCGGAACAGGGCGATGGAGCCGTCCTTCCACTTGTAGGCCTTGAGTCCCTCGAAGATTTCCTGTGCGTAATGGAACACCAGCGCCGCGGGGTCAAGCACGAACGGCTCGTTCTTCTTGATCCGGGCATCGACCCACTCCTGACCCAGTTTCCACTCGACCAGCAGCATGCGGTCGGTAAAAATCCTGCCGAAGCCGAGCTTCGACTCGTCGGTAAACTTGGCCTTCTTCTCCGCTTCGTTCAAAGGTACTATCCGTATTTCCATGTGGCTAAACCTCCGGTTTTTCGGCGCCAGGCGTCGCTTTTGTTCGATCTTTCCGTGTACCACATTAATCCCCATACGGGCAAGCAATTTAACCTTGGTGCGCTTTGCGGGATATTATCGGCATCCTCTTGATTTTTAGTCCCCCAGTTGTTATAGTTGTTAGCACTCAGAGCCTCGGAGTGCCAAGCGGCCTTCGAGGCGAACCGATGTGCAGGGAGAAACCCACGTGAATTACACCATGCCGGTACCTATAGACAGTCTGACCCTTTACCTCAGCGAGATCAGCCGCTTCCCGCTATTAAGCGCGGAGAGTGAGAGGCATCTGGCGCATCGCTTTCGCGAGGAGGGGGACCTCCAGGCGGCCCACGAGCTGATCACAGCGAACCTCCGTTTCGTGGTGAAGGTCGCCGGGGAATATCGCTCCTACGGCATGAAGATGCTCGACCTGATCCAGGAGGGGAACATCGGCCTGATGATGGCGGTGCGCAAGTTCGATCCCGCCAAGGGGGTGCGCCTCATTTCTTACGCGGTCTGGTGGATCAGGGCCTACATCCAAAACCACATCATTTCCGCCTGGAGCCTGCTGAAAATCGGCACCACCCAGGCCCAGCGCAAGCTCTTCTTCAAGCTGAACCAGGCCAAGCAGGCGATCATCAGCATGACTGGCGAGGCAGATCTCCACTCGACCGCCCTCGCCCTTGACGTGAAGGATGTCGAGGCCCAGGAGATGGAGCAGCGTCTGAGGGGGGAGCTCTCCCTCGATGTCGAGATGTTTGAAGGGGAGGGGGGAACCTTTCTGGAGAGCCTGCCGGACCTGCGTCAGAACCAGGAAGAACTCCTGGCTGAGCGGCAGGAGAGCACCATCCTGGAGCGCGGTGTGGCCGGCGCACTGGAGAACCTGAACGAGAAAGAGCGTTTCGTCATCGAGCGCCGGGTTACTTCGGAGAGTCCCATGACGCTGCAGGAGATCGCCGACCATTTCTCCCTTTCCCGGGAGAGGGTGCGCCAGATCGAGGAAGGCGCGCTGAAAAAGATGAAGCGACTGCTGACTCCGCTGGTCCTCTCGCTGGAGACGGCCTAAAGCCCGGTTGCTCCAGGCCATCACATTCAAACGGCCATAGAAGCAAAAGGGTGCCCACCTCATCGAGGGCGCCCTTTTTTTGTCGGTTTAACCTAAGGTGGCTGCTGCCGAAATCGGGGCCCTTATCCTTTTGCACATTTAGGGCACCTCGTTTTCCCCGATGGCTTTGAGCAACGGAAACGGGCGAACACAAGGTTCGCCTTTATTAGGTCCCCCTAGCGAAAATTTAAATCTGGTTGATCTCCGACTGAGAATCGCTTCTCTTGCCCTCTTTACAAAGCGGGGTAAGCCAGATTCCAGCGCCTTATTAGTCAAATACAGGGAGAGAGAAGTTATGCTTACGGTGGACGAGAAGGAGCGCTACGCGCGCCACCTGATGCTGGACGAGGTCGGGGAAGCTGGGCAGGAGCGACTGCGGGCCGGGCGTGTGCTGGTAATCGGGGCCGGAGGGCTCGGCTCGCCAGCAGCACTGTATCTTGCTGCCGCAGGCGTCGGAACCATCGGGATTGCGGATGGCGACCGGGTGGAGCTTTCCAATCTGCAGCGCCAGGTGATCCACGGGAGTTCCGACCTGGGGCGCGCCAAGGTGGAGTCGGCAAGGGACCGGATGCTGGAGATAAATCCTGAGGTACAGGTGGAGTGCATCGGGGAGCGGCTCACAGCGGAGAACATCGCTGAATTCGTGGGGCGCTACGATTTCGTGCTGGACGCGACCGACAACTTCGAGGCGAAATTTCTGATCAACGACGCCTGTCTCGCGGCCGGCGTCAGTTTTTCGCATGGGGGGATTTTGAGGTATAAGGGGCAGACCATGACCGTGCTCCCCGGGAAATCTACCTGCTACCGTTGCATCTTTCCCGAGCCGCCCGAGGCGGAGGTGGCGCTCTCCTGTTCCCGGGCGGGCGTGCTTGGCGTACTTCCGGGGGTGATCGGGGTGATTCAGGCGACCGAGGCGATCAAGTTTCTGCTCGGCATCGGTGAACTTTTGACCTCGCGCCTGCTGACTTACGACGCGCTGACTCTGCGCTTCCGGGAGGTGGCACTGGGGAAAAACCCCGACTGTCCGTCCTGCGGGGAGGGGGAAAACCGTTCTAAGTTCTAGGTTCTAGGTTCAGATCCGAACGAACCGAACGAACCAAACGTAGAACGTAGAACGTAGAACGTAGAACGGGTGTTTTTTAAGCCTTGAATTTGCTTTCGGTTCCGCCCCTGAGCCTGACGATATTCTCGCGGTGTCTGAAAATGACGATGGCTGCGATAACGAACGACATGGCGATCAGTTCCGGCGTGCCTTTTGTGAGTGTCACTGCGACAGGGATGATTGCCGCCGCCGCTATGGAGGCGGCCGAGACATAACGCCACTTGTAGAGCACCAGGGAGAAAGCTGCCAGACCGATCAGTACGGAAAGCAGGGCCGTGCCGAGGAAGACGCCGAGCGCCGTGGCGACTCCTTTGCCTCCCTTGAAGCCGAGGAATATGGTGTAAACGTGCCCCAGGAAGGCTGCCAATCCGATCGCGGCAACCCAGATCTCCGGAAAGTCCAGCCATTTTGCCACGAGGACCGGGAGGAGCCCCTTCAAGCAGTCGCCGACCAGGGTGAGGATGCCGATCTTTCTCCCCATGGTCCGGTAAACGTTGGTGGCGCCAATGTTGCCGCTGCCGGTTTCCCGGATATTGACGCCGAAGGCTCTTGCGAGCAGCAGGCCGGTTGGTACGGAACCGAGCAGATAGGAACTGATGAGAAACAGGGTCTCTTTCAAGAAGCAACTCTCCTAACGGGTTGATCAAATCTCGTGCATCCTACAGTATTTCTCCCAAAACTGCAAGGTGACGGGCATTGGGTCTCCCGGTGTAACCCGCGACAAATATTCTCCGGCACGGTGAATTCGCGGCCGGAAGGCAACTCCTTCGAAAAGAATCTTTTTGCCTTAACTGAGGACGCCTGCTCCTACTATTGCATTTGTGATGAGGCTCGAACTTTAGGCAGATATTCCGATAGCCTTTATAGGAGCGGCTCTAGCCACAATGAGCTTTCTCCTTCGTGGCTGAAGCCACTCCTAAAGAAAGGAGTTGCCTTTGACAGAAAATAATACTTACCGGATTGCACCTGCCGGCGTTGTTGTAAGAGGAACAATTTGTGGTAACAATAAGGTTGTGAAATATTCCTGAATCATAACCGTCAGCAGTTTTAAGGACGGTACTACATCCAGACACGCTCTGGCAGCGCCGCCGAGCTTGACGTTGGTCACTCGTTTTCTTTGAGGTATTTGATGCGGCTTTTGGTAAGAGTCCCTGGCGACTTTTACCGAGGAGCGGACATGTCGGATCTCAAGCGCCGGTATCTAACAAGTGGTCAGCTGACAGCAATCGCAGCGGGAATCTCCCTCTCCGTCATGCTGTTGCCGTGGGAGATGGACACTGCACGTGCCGCACTCTTAGAGGGCGAGAGATTTTCCCTTCAAATTTCGGGCTTCGATTCTCATGCAATAGTAGTATGCCTCTGGTCCCTGGTTACTCTCCTTCTTTTTGTTCTGTACCTCTCCCGTAGTAAGAAGACTATCGGTGCACCAAAGGTCAGCCCGAGCGCGGCTCTCTACCTAACCGAGTTGGAGCGTGTGGGGGCGCAGGCGGTCCTGGAAAGCGTCGGAGACGCCATCACCATACAGGACCTCGACATGAGGATCTTATACCAGAATCCTGCGCACATCGAGCTTGTAGGAGAGCACAAGGGCGAGTACTGCTACGCAGCTTACCAGAAACAGAGTGCGGTCTGCCCGGGATGCCACTTGGCCCAGTCCTACCTGGACGGCATAACCCGCAAAACCGAGAAAAACTCCCAATCTGCGCACGGTCTGCGTTTCTCTGAAATCATTAGCTCCCCGCTTCGGGACGCCTCCGGGCGCATCGTTGGCGGCATCGAGTCGGTTCGGGATATAACCGACCGCATGCGGACCGACCTTGAGATTGAGAGGATGAACCGCGAGCTTGAACTGCGCGCCCTGGAACTTGCCGAGGCGAACCGCGAACTCGAGACCTTCAGCTATTCACTTTCCCACGACCTGCGCTCCTACCTCACCCGCATCAGCACCGCTCAGCAGATCATGGACCAGATTCCCGAAGCCAAGGAGCGCGACCTGGAGTATCCACTGCAGATAATTGAGGACTCCTGCCGGGGAATGGAAGAGCTGATTGAGGCGATACTCACCCTGTCCCGGCTTTCCCAGGAAACGATGCACCGGGAAGAGGTCTCGCTGAGCGAAATGGCCCAGGAGGTCGCGCTGTTGCTGCAACACCAGGAACTTAGTCGTCAGGTGGAATTCAGCATCCCCGCGGCGCTGCTGGTCAAGGGTGATCGGCACCTTTTGCGCGTGGTGCTGGAAAATCTGCTGGGGAATTCCTGGAAGTACACGCGGGGGATGCCGGTGGCGCGGATTGAACTCGGCACGGGACTGCAGGATGGAAAACAGGTCTTCTTCGTGCGCGACAACGGAATCGGGTTCGACATGGACGAGCGGGAGAAGCTGTTCAAGCCCTTCCAGCGCCTCCAGAGCGCACAGGAGTTCCCCGGGACGGGCATTGGTCTTGCGACTGTGGAACGCGCCATCCAGCGCCATTCCGGCAAGGTCTGGGGTGAGGGGAAACCCGATAAAGGGGCGACTATTTATTTCACCCTGCCGCAGGATGATGAGAGGGGCTAGGGGCTAGGGCGAGAACTCTTTGCCCTTTTTTGCCTCTACTTTGAGGACGAAGACTGTCATGGCGAGGAAAACGGCGTCGCGTAACAGCGCGGTCCAGGGCGTGGTCTTGGCGCCGCCCTGCTTGAAGCAACCGCAGTCTATGTCAAGACCGCGCAGGATGGCTGTGCTGAGCGCGATCATGAAGACGAGGTTCATTGCCCCGATAATGAGTGCTCCTCCCCGTACCCGGTAGCCGCAGACCAGCAGCAGGCCGCAGCTCAGCTCCACGAACGGTAGCACGGCGGCGGTGAGGTAGCTCGCGAAGTACGGAAGTATCTTGTAGGCCGCCACGCTCCCGGCGAAAGCGACCGGATCGGCGATCTTCAACAGCGCCGCGTAGATGAAGATCGCACCCAAAAGTATCCTGACCGCCGACGGCAGGTATCGATTCATTCCGCTCATAGCCCCCCCTTTGCCACCGGGTAGCCGGCGTCGCGCCATTCCGGGAAGCCCCCTTCGAAGACATAAACGGAAGCATACCCGGCATGCATCAGGATCTTGCCTAGATCCATACTGTCATGGCAGGAAAAGCCGTTGCAGTAGACGATGATGGTAGCATCGGGCGGGAGCTTAGCCTTGAGGGGGTGAGCCGGGTTCTTGCGGGCTTCCTCGAGCGGCAGGGTAAGGGCGCTCGCCAGGTGACCCTCGGAAAAATTGGCCGCGCTTCTGGCGTCGATGATAACTGCCTGTTTGGCGTCGAACATCTCCTTTACCTGCACGAGCCCAACCGGCATCGGAATCTCTTCTCCCCGGGGTGCTGCCTGAGCTTGCCCGGCAGTTTCACCGCGCCAGGCGCTGGTGAGCAGCGACCGGTTCCAGACCAGTCCGACGCATGCCGAAACGACTACAATCAGGCAAACCTCTGCCGCTATGCCGAGCCAGTTTTTTTTCATCCCACCCTGCCTTCCTGATACGCCTGTTTATGGTTCATTTTACAACGAATTCCGGGTCGGGGTCAATCGTTCGGGGTGTTCTCGGGTTCGTTGCCTTCGCGAAAGTCTCCCCGTTCGAGGGAAACGGTGATGATTTTTGCGGCGGCAGCGACCGGTATGGCGAGGAGAATCCCCCAAAAGCCGAACAGTTCACCCAGAGCCATGACGGTGATGATGGTGAGGAGCGGGTTCAGGTCCATGGAGCGCTTGAAAACGAGTGGCTTGACCAGGTACCCTTCGAGGAAGTAGATGGCACCAAAGGCGACCACCACCTTCACCAGGACCAGCCCGGTTTTGAATTTCAGGTAGGCGAAAAAGAGCGCCGGCACCGTTGCGATAATTACCCCGATGAAGGGGAGCACCGAGGCCATCCCCGCGAAGAGGCCGTTGAAGAGGGCGTAGTCGACGTCCAGCCAGAATAGGGCGATACTGGAGAGGACCGCGACGATGAAGGATACTATCAGCTGCCCCCTCAGGTAGCCGCCGATACTGACGTCCACCTCGTTGCCGATGGCGAGCAGGACGGCCCTGCGCCGCCGGGGGAGCCAGGCCGTGAGTGTCTCTTTGATCTGACCTTTGTAGAAGAGCATGAAGCAGACCAGGATCGGAGAGAGCACCAGGTTGAAGATGTTGAAAACCATGCTCGCCGCGGCGCTGTAGACCCCGGCTCCCAGGGTCGAGAAGAGCTGGTCCAGCCCCTCGACCGCCTTGTCGAAAGCCCAGCTCCACTCCTCGGCCCCGTAAATCGGCTGAAACTTCCCCTGAAGCTCAAGGCCAAGAGTCTTGGCCTTTTGCAGGTAGAGCGGGATGCTCGGAATAAGGGCCTGCCAGCGCAGGATGAAAAACGGCACGAAATAGGAAAAGAAGAAGACCGCGAATATAGAGAGGACCACGTAGACGGTAATGATGCCATGCAGCCGGGAGAGCTTCCTCCTCTCCAGTTGCTCCACGAAGGGGTCCAAAAGGTAGGCGATGACGAAGGAGAGCAAAAAGCACGACGCGGTGTGGCGCAGGGCATGGCCGGCAGTGAAGAGTGCGGCTGCGACAAGCAGGAAAAGGAGAAATCTATTCGACGCGCTAGGTGGCAATGGCATACGCTCCTTGGGGTGTGCTGGCGCTTTAAAAATCCCGCTCCGGCGGGTAAATGTCGTGCTCTTCCAGCCACTGGCCCGCCCGCCCGGTGAGGAGTGCCTCGCGCACCGCGTGGAGGCGTTCCAGTTCCTCCGGGTAGAAGGAGAGTATTTCATCGAGTCGGCCGTGGGAGTGCTTCCCGAGAAAGGCGCGCACCAGCATTGCCTTCAGCCCTTCGTTGCCGATCTCCTGGATGAAGGCGTGCACCATCTGGCGCTCCTGGGCGTAATCGAAGGAGGGGATTTCCAGGTAGCGGTCGTCCTGGGCCTCCACCTCGTCCCAGAAAGGGTCGTCGTCGTAGTCGGTCGGAACCGAGAAGACCTCGCCCGTCTCCCTGTCGAGGAAAAAGGCCAGTTCCGGGTCCGGATTCTCGAAGGCCTCCATCAGGTCTTCCCAGACGATCTCAAGATTGCGCATGGCGTGCATCGGTACCCCTTCGTTGAGTCTTTACGGCGTTGAGTCTAACCTTAACCTAGACCTCAACCTCATTTTTGTATATATTGGCGCAATGCGCAAGATCTTCATCGCCGATGCCCACCTGAGAAGCCCGAACGACGCCAATTACCGGACCCTGATCCGCTTCCTGGAGACGCTTCCCCGCGACACTGACACGCTGTACCTGCTGGGCGACCTGTTCGAGTTCTGGGTCGGCTATCCGAGCCCCGTCTATAGCCACTATCGGGAATTTGTCGACTGCCTGAAGGCGGTGAGGGGACGCGGGGTGCGGATCGTCTACTTTGAGGGGAACCACGATTTCCACCTCGACCGTTTCTTCGAAGAAGAGCTGCAGGCGGAGGTGCACACGGCGGGTGCGGTCCTGGAAATCGCGGGGCAGCAGGTCTACCTCTGCCACGGCGACCAGATCAACCGCCAGGACTACCGCTACCGGGCTTTCCGCCTGGCGCTCCATAACCCCGTGACCAAGGCCCTGCTGCCGCTCTTCTCACGGCGGATCGCCGCCCATACGGCCTCAATCCTTTCCCGGCGCTCCAGCAAGCGGCATCCCGCCAGGCGCTCACGCTGGGACTACCGCACCATCCTGAACCGTTTTGCCCAGGGGCGTTTCGCTGCCGGATGCGACGCCGTCATCACCGGCCATTACCACCTGCCCTTCATGGAGCAGGAGGAGGGGCATCTCTTCATCGCCCTCGGCGACTGGATCACCCAGTTCTCCTATGCGCAGTGCCTGGACGGCGTATTCTCTCTGGAGCGCTTCGACTGAATCCTTTTCCCCGAAGATCCCCAGGTATCTAGCCACCCGCTCCTCCAGGGTGGCGGCGGCAATCTCGCCGCAGATCTCGTCCGGCCGGTACCCCCGGCAGACCGCAGGGCGCTCCTGGTAGATCAGGCAGTCCAATGAGCCGGAAAGGTGGCGGCATCTCAGCCCCAGGCCCTTTCCAAGCGTACTGATGTCCGGTGCGACGCAGCAGGTCCCGCATCTACGGCACTCCACCACAGCTCCCTCCTACTTGAAAAAAGCCTCCAAAGCCTGTTCGCCGACATAGGTCGCCTTGATGCGCCACTTGTTTTCGTTGATCACCAGCGCGGCTATGGCGATGGTGGGATTCTCCATCGGCGCGTAGGCGGCAAACCAGCTGTAGTGGCCTGCGGGGTCCTTGCCGTCGATGGAGCCCGTCTTCGCTGCGACGTGGAGTGAGGCGAACATCGGCCTTCCCCTGCGGTCATGAAACGCCTTGCGCGAGGTGCCGCTCACCACGGTGCTGGAGAGCATGCGGGCGAGGGACGCGGCAGTCTCCGGGGTGATGGGGGTGCGTAGCGGCTGCGGTTTCTGGGTAAAAACAGGAACTCCCTTAGCGTCCAGGATCTCCTTGGCAAGCGATGGGGNCATCATCACCCCGCCGTTGGCGACGGTCGCCATGATGGCGGCGGCGTGGAACGGGGAAATCTTCACTTCGCGGTTCAGCCCCGCTCCCATCAGCATGAGCTGGTCGATGGTCCCTGGTGCGGGCGCCCTGCTCTGGTTCACCGGCGAGCCGGGGAAAAGGTCCTGGTTGAAGCCGTACCTCCCGGCGTAGGTGAGCAGCGGATCGCGTCCGACAAACTCCCCTGCCAGTCTTCCGAACACCGGGTTCACCGATTTCCCCATAGCGATGCCGAGCGGCATCTGCGGGTTGCCGCGACCCGGCCTCACCCGCCAGTAGCGCGGGTTTTCCGAGGTGAGCCGTCCGTTAAAGGCAAACGGGGTGTCGGCGGTAACCTTCTTCTCCTCGAGCGCCGCCGTCGCCGTGACGATCTTGAACAGCGAGGCCATCGGGTAGAGATTGTAGTAGGCTCCCTTCTCCCAGCCGGGCTGCGCAGAGGAGTGGGAAACCGTCGCCAGCACGCGGCCGGTCTTCGGCTCAATGGCGACGAAGAGGCCGTAGGGGAGCTTGTAGTCTGCCATCACCTTCTCGACGCGGTGCTGCATCGCCTCGTTGATCGCGTAGACCACCTTGCCGCCCTGCGCCAGGGGAGCGCTGTAAGTCCCCCCCTCGTCGCGGGCATCCGGGTAGGCCTGCGCGGCCAGGCGGAAGGCGCCCCAGTTGTCCATCTGGGTCAGGGGAGTTAGGGGGGGCTGGACGGAAACCACTGGCGTCTTGACTACAGGCGTACTCGCGTTTTTGGGGCGGGTGGAGCCGAAGAGGGAGAGTAGCGGATAGCAGGCAAGAATGATCGCCAGGACGGGGAGGATGATCTTGAGCCTCCGCTTCTGGGGAGGCGTCTCTTTCAGCTCCTTGAACGTGTTGCGCCCGTCCTGATTGCGTGTTGCTCTCGCATTGCGTCTCTGCCGTGTCTGGTTATCAATATCTTTAAAATCTTGCATAAACTCGCTTTGTTTGCTGTCTTTTTAATCGGATCACTATATGTCAACTACCCCCCTTTGTCAACGCCGTGGGGGACCTTATCTCGGATGGCGAACTCTTTTAGGGTGAGTCCGTCAAGTGCCCCGGCGACAGCACGGTCGACCGTCCCGAGGATCTCTTCGGCTTCCTGCTCGCCGGCGATACTGCACCAGGCGCCTCTGCTTTTCAGGGTGAGGAGCACCTGGGAAAGCGCGATCTGGTCCAGTTCCCGTGCCGGCAAAAAGATCCTGACGGCGGCATCGGCCGGCACGATGAAGCCCGCCTCGGCCAGTTGATTCAGGGCATCGCGCATGATGCGCAGCGGCACGCCGAGTTTGGTCGCCAGGTGCTCCTCGCCCCAGCCGGCGGCACCCTCGTGAAAGGCTACGGCGATGTGCCGCAGGGCCGCCAGTGCGACCAGGTCCCGGCAGGACTGACTGACGCTGGCGCCCCTGATATCCCTGCGGAAGGTGTGCAGCTGCTGATGTGCCGCGACCACCTCCATGCCGAAGAGTACGATGAGCCAGCTGAGGTAGATCCAGACCATCAGGATCGGCAGCACGGCGAGGGTGCCGTAGATCGCGTTGTAATTGCCGACGCCGACCTGGAAGTGGATATAACCCCACTGGGCGACCTGCCAGAGGGTTCCGGCAAAAATTGCGCCGAGTAGCGCCGAGCCAAAGCGCACCTGCGTGTTGGGGATGAAAACGTACAGCAGCATCAGTGCGGCCCAGACGCTCAGATAGGGGGTCAGCTGCAGCAGGAAAAGAAAAAGATCCCCCAGGTAGGTGCGCTCGATGAGCCAGCCGATCAGCCACTTGCTTTGCAGGCTGGTGGTGATGCTGGTGGCGGCTAAAAGGAGTAGCGGTGCGCTTAAGAGGACACTCAGGTAGTCGGAGAACTTGCGGTAGAGCGAACGAGTCTTGGAAACTCCCCAGGCCACGTTGAAGGCATCCTCGATGCTGCCGAGCATGCTTATGGCGGTAAAGAGCAGGGTCGCGAGGCCGATGGCGCCGAGCGAGCCCATGTTGGTGTTGTTGATGTAGCTCAGGATCCGGTTTACCACGTCTTCCGAACCGGCGGCGACCTGGGCCAGGATCAGCGGCGCAAGTCGGTTCTGGGCTCCGAGCCCCTTCAATAGTGAGAAGGCGAGGGCGAAGAGGGGAATAAAGGAGAGCAGGGTGGTGAAGGAGAGCGCCGAGGCACGCAGCAGGGAGTTGTTGCCCATGAAGTTGGAGGTCACGAAACTGGTGAACTGCAGGACCCGGACCGCTCTCCCCTTGAGGCCGCCCAGGGAATGCGGGTCGAGTTTCCAGAGCCCCTCGGAAAAGAAGCCTAGCTTGCTGGATCGATTCATGATCTTGGGCACCCCGCGTGGAAAAGTCGTTTGAAACTGTGTTGGGTGCGCAGCAGGTGGCACCATCGCTGGGCTAATGATTCGGCCGGGCACATTCTCCGACACTCGGTAGGGGCGATATTCGCCCGGACGCTCTGGCGGAAAGGGTGTCGTCCGCTAACTGCACTAATGCTGATTAAACCAAGATCCCGTAAGTTTCAACAAAAAAAGCCCACCGAAGTGGGCTTTTTTGGGGTCGGGGGTCTTTAGACCGCCTTCTGCTTTTCTTTTTCCCGCTCCATTGCCTCTTTGCCTGCTTCAATCGCCGAGGTGATGATGTTCTTCTTTTCCAGCACGACTTCTTTTCCGTCCTCGTAGCTCGCCTTGATCTTGTCCTGCGCTTCGGTCGCGTAGTCCTTGATCTTTTCAACGGCGTCGTCGGCCAGATCCTTGATCTTGCCGCGCATCTCCTCGCCGGTCTTCGGCGCAAAAAGGAGTGCTGTCCCGACACCGACCGCTGCACCTGCGAGGAACGAAAGCAGCATCGTACCTGTATTGTTATCTTCTGACATGGCATTACCCCCTTTTTTTCATAAGTCTATCAGCAATAAACTTCCCTGCAACCCTCACACCGGTGACCCAGGTGGTCGAACCTGCCACCAGGGTTGATGCGACTCCGATTACTCTGTTGATCATACGGATGTTGTGCCCCGCGTGGCCGAGTTCTTCCAGCAGAACGTTCACCCCGTCGGCGTTGGCCGCGGTCGCGCTGGTTATCACCTGGACGTCCGCGAGGGCATCGCGCAGCTCAGTCAGCAGCGGCTTGAGCTCTACGTCCATGGTCTCGGTGAAGGTGCGCACGGAGATCGCGGTCCTTTTCAGCTCCAGCAGCACGGGAATCGTGCAAAATGCCAGTACCAGAAGGGTCAGCGCCGTCACTGCCGAGGTTATCTCTAAAAACATGCGATGCTCCTCCTGTACAGCGATTATGTTCTCGGGGGGACTGAAAGGGGAAAATCGGGGAGGCCGGCGTCGTTGACGGCCTCCCCGACTACTGCAAGTCTACTACTTTTTGGCGGGTGCTGCTTTTTTTACTGCAGGCTTGGCTTCTTCACCCTTGGGTGCAGCCGCTTTTTCGCTCCAGTGGTTCAGGTCGTGCGCGATGGAGTGGCACTCACCGCATTTCGGGAACTTCGCCATGATGGCAGCCGGGTGCGGTTTGATGTGGCACTGGGTGCATGCCGGGACGGTCTTGTGTTTTGCCTGGTGGCAGTAGACACAAGCGAGCTTGCTGTGCTTAGCGGGGCTTGCGGCAAGCAGCGTGAACGCTTTCTTGTGGCAGGCGGCGCAGAACTTGGAAGGCACGTCGTTTTTGTAGGTGACGTTCTTCGGCATGTGGGCCTGGTGGCAGGCCTTGCAGTCTTTCTGCACGATGTCGGCGGAGTGGGACTTGTGGCACTGGGTGCAGTCCGGGATCCTGCCGTGAACGTTGTGGCAGAAGGAGCAGGCGAGAGCGGAGTGCTTGCTCTTGAAGCTGCGCAGTTTCTCGACCTGTGAGGTGTGGCAGGTGAGGCACGGATCGGTTACGTTGTTGCCGAACTTGATGATTTTCGGGGTGTGGGGGTTCGAGTGGCAGCCGAGGCAGCCCTGGAGTTTGAAGTGCGGCTTCCCTTCGTGGCACTGGCTGCAGAGGGGGATCGGTTTTTTCACCTTCGGCGGATGGCCGACGTGGCAGTCCTGGCAGCTAACCTCAGTCTTGTGCTTGCCGCCGTTGGCCGCGATGTCCTTGGGCGGCTGCTCATGGCACTTCACGCAATCTGCGCTGGTGAGTGTCGCGGTTACTTGTGCAGGATCAGCGGCGAATGCCGTCCCGATACAACAGAACAGTAAAAATGCCCAAAAAAGGTTTAAAACTCTTGTAACTCTCATTGTCCCCTCCTTAGTTGTAAAACGAAGTTAATTATAAGCAAGGATTTATATAACGTTCTTAGGTAGATTGTCAACTGTTGCCTGATAAGACGACGCTTAATTTTTGGGCCACAGCTGAAGTAAATCAAGGATTGAGTAAAACTTGAGGTTGAAACTTCGGGGATGTTCAGGCAATCAAGGCACGAGACAATGAATTGAATTGCGTCCTTAAAAAATTACTTGGGGGCGGGACGGGGGGCGACTCTATCCAGTAGGGTGGAATCTGAAGCAGAGCGCGACTCTTTCTTGTTTCATCTGCAACAAGGCCAGAGCGCTTTGCTCCAGGAGAGTCTTCGCTCCAGTAGGCGCGAAAGTGCTGAATGCAAAGCAAAATGATGAAGTAGCTGAAGGCTCTGAAGATGGGAATCTTTCTGGGACCTGATAGGTAGGAGCGAAGCTGAGGTTAAGGCGGAGGGACTTCTTACCTCCGGCCTTAACCTCAAACTGCTAACTGGCTGAGCTTACTTGTCTGCGGTGATCTTGAAGGTGCGCTTGAGCGGAGTGGAGGTTTTGGGGCCGAACCACTTCTCGAATATCTTCTTGGCTTCGCCGCTTTTTTCCATCTCGAGCAGGGTCTTGTCTACGAAGGCGACAAAGTTCTTGTCGTCCTTACGCATGCCGAGGCCGTAGGGCTCATCGGAGATCTGCAGGTTAGGGATTTCGAATTTCGACTTGTTGGGGGCTTTGCCGAGGATGCCGGCAAGGATCGACTCGTCGGTGGTGACTGCAGCGACCTTACCCTGCTGCAGGGCAAGGAATGCCTGGGGGTAATCGTCGAAGGAGAGGACGGTCGCGGTCGGGATCGCCTTCTTCACGTTCTGCTCGGAGGTGGAGCCTTTAGCCGTGCCGATCTTCTTTCCTTCCAGATCCTTCAGGCTCTTGATCTTCCCCTTGTTGGTGATGAATTTCTGGCCGGTCATGAAGTAGGTGTAGCTGAAGTCGATCTGCTTGGCGCGCTCCGGATTTTTGGTCATGGTGGCGGCGATCATGTCGATGTTGCCTTCCATCAGCTGGGGCATCCGGCTTGCGGAGGTGACCGGCTTCAGTTCAAGCTTCACGTTCAGCTTCTTGGCAATCGCCTTGACGAAGTCGATGTCGTAGCCGACGATTTCGCGGGTCTTCTCGTCGACGTAGCCAAACGGGGGGAGCGAGTCCTTGCATCCGACCACGAGTACGCCTTTCTTCTTCACTTCGGCGAGGGTGTCAGCGGCGAGCGCGGCGTGCGCAAGTGAACCGACCAGGGCGACTGCTGCAAAAATTGTCATCAGTTTCTTCATAGATTATCCTCCTTGGTTTGTAGGTAGCTACTCGCTACCGTTCATTAAACTGCCTATCCTTGTAGCTTGGATCGAGGAATGGACTGACAGGTTAGACCTTAACTAGTTTCCATCCGGAAACCTCATTTTTCTGAACTTCGTGGTGCGTAAAAGACGAAATGGAGACAAAATAGGTTAGCTCCATCCAATACGTTATCG